>ENA-OZES01000923-OZES01000923.1-human-gut-metagenome-genome-assembly--contig:-NODE-923-length-13575-cov-4.837204_pt1 | contig 13575 bp, 10 predicted proteins | sample MGYA00245068_ERZ653609 | MGnify/ENA primary metagenome ERZ653609 (study PRJEB26926, sample SAMN06164898) | human gut metagenome | biome: ENVO:00009003; feature: ENVO:2100002; material: ENVO:00002003... | reverse complement strand
TTCTAGCTTCGTCGGCAGCGTCAGATGTGTATAAGAGACAGCCTGTGTATACTGGTTGATGACTGCCATAAATTCTTCGATCTCAGCATCGGAAATTGCGATCTGCATACCCTGACCGCCCAGCACGTAGGAAGGTCTGACAAGAACAGGATAGCCCAATCTGTTGGCAACCGCCTTTGCCTCTTCTGCCGTAAAGACAGTTCCGCCCGCTGCTCTCGGAATACCGGTCTGCTCTAAGATCTCATCAAATAATTCCCTGTCCTCTGCCGCATCGACATCTTCTGCCTTTGTACCAAGGATCGGAACACCCATCTTCATCAGATCTTCCGTCAACTTGATGGCTGTCTGTCCACCGAACTGTACAACTGCGCCGTCCGGCTTTTCGATGTTTACGATATTTTCCACATCTTCTGCCGTCAGTGGCTCAAAATACAGCTTATCAGCGATATCAAAGTCCGTGCTGACTGTTTCCGGGTTGTTATTTACGATGATCGTTTCATAACCGGCTTTGGCAAATGCCCATGTCGCATGTACGGAACAGAAGTCAAATTCGATACCCTGACCGATACGGATCGGGCCGGAACCGAGTACCAGCACCTTCTTACGGGCATTTGTCTCGATCGCTTCATTCTCTCCGCCATATACACTGTAATAATATGGTGTGGCAGCTTCAAACTCGGCTGCACAGGTATCTACCATCTTATAAGAAGCTACGATACCATTATCATAACGCATCTTCTTGATCTCTTCCACGCTCTTTCCTGTCAGGCGGGAAATAACCGTATCAGGGAATTCAATTCTCTTTGCTTCGCGTAACAGTTCTACTGTCAGAGGACCTTTTTCCAGGGCATCTTCCATTTCAACCAGAATTGCCAGCTTATCGATAAACCAGTGGTCTACCATAGTGATCTCATGGATCTCATCATAGCTGACGCCTTTTCTGAGGGCTTCCGCAATGACATAGATTCTCTGGTCGTCCACGATCTTTAACCGTTCGACCAACTCTTCCTTTGTCAGCTCCGTGAAATCATAGCTGCGCAGACAGTCCACATGCTGCTCTAAGGAACGGAGTGCTTTCATGAGGGCACCTTCAAAGTTGGTGCAGATACTCATAACCTCACCGGTTGCTTTCATCTGTGTTGTCAGCGTACGTTTTGCCGTAATAAACTTGTCAAACGGAAGTCTCGGTACTTTTACAACACAGTAGTCAAGTGTCGGCTCAAAGCTTGCATAAGTCTTTCCTGTGATCGCATTTTTGATCTCATCAAGTGTATAACCGAGTGCGATCTTGGCAGCAACCTTGGCGATCGGATAACCTGTCGCCTTGGAAGCTAGCGCGGAAGAACGGCTCACACGCGGATTTACCTCGATCACGCAATATTCAAAGCTGGTCGGATGCAGTGCAAACTGTACGTTACATCCACCTGTAATCTTTAATTCGTTGATGATGTTCAGTGCTGAAGTACGCAGCATCTGATACTCTTTATCGGAAAGTGTCTGGGAAGGTGCTACTACGATACTGTCACCTGTATGGACACCGACCGGATCGATATTTTCCATGTTACATACGGTAATACAGTTTCCTGCACTGTCGCGCATAACTTCGTACTCGATTTCTTTCCAGCCGCTGATACATCTTTCTACCAGAACCTGTCCGACACGGGAAAGACGCAGACCGTTTTCCAGAATGCTCTCAAGCTCTGCCAGATTATGTGCGATACCACCGCCGGAACCGCCCAGTGTATAGGCAGGACGCAGTACGACCGGATAGCCGATCTTATTGGCAAAATCCACGCCGTCCTGAATATTTTCTACAAGAAGAGACGGTGCACACGGCTCACCGATACGCTCCATCAGATCTTTAAATTCCTGTCTGCCCTCTGCATTACGAATCGTTTCTGCGGTCGTACCGAGAAGCGTTACACCGTGGCTGTCCAGAAAGCCTGACTCTGCAAGCTCCATACCAAGATTCAGACCTGCCTGTCCGCCCATGTTCGGCAGTAAGCTGTCCGGCTTTTCCTTTTCAATGATCTGTTTGATCACATCTACCGTCAGTGGCTCAATATATACCTTGTCGGCAATATTTTTATCTGTCATGATCGTCGCCGGATTGGAGTTTACCAGAATAACCTCCACACCTTCCTCTTTCAAGGAGCGACATGCCTGTGTACCGGCATAATCAAATTCTGCTGCCTGTCCGATCACGATCGGGCCGGAGCCGATTACCATAACTTTTTTTACATTTGGATTCTTAGGCATTTGCATTCTCCTCCATCATCGTAATAAATCGGTCAAATAAATAGCCGGAGTCCTGTGGTCCCGGGCAAGCCTCAGGATGGAACTGCACGGTGAATATATTCTTTCCTGTATAGCTGAGTCCTTCACAGGTGCCATCATTGACATTGACAAAGGCAGGTGTTGCAACCTTCGGATCCAGCTTATCCATATCTACCACATAGCCATGGTTCTGAGAGGAAATGTAAACACGTCCGGTAGAAAGATCCTTGACCGGATGATTGCCCCCTCTGTGTCCGTATTTCATTTTAAATGTATCCGCTCCCGTTGCAAGTGCCATGAGCTGATGTCCCAGACAGATCGCAAAGATCGGAATATCTGTATCATAAAGCTTTTTAATCTCGGCGATAATGGAAACACATTCCTTCGGATCGCCGGGTCCGTTACTGAGCATAATACCGTCCGGATGATCATTGATGATCTCCTCTGCTGTTGTCAGAGCCGGATATACCGTGACATCACAGCCTCTCTGTGCCAGTGATCTGGCAATATTCTTTTTTGCTCCAAGATCAAGGAGTGCTACCTTCTTGCCTTTTCCGTTCAGCTCATGTACAAGAGAAGGTCTCATTTCCTTTTCTCCCGTATAAACCGCACTGCCTGAGATCGGTCCGTTTTCTTCCAGCGTCTCAGATCCCTTGCAGATATATTTCTGATCACAGGTAACCTTTTCCACTACCTTTCCTGTGGTATAAGCTTTCATCTTTTCTGTCAGTGCTGCCAGATCATAGTGCTCATCTGTTGTAATGCAGCCGTTCATTGTTCCCTTTTCACGTAAGATCTTTGTCAGGGCTCTTGTATCGATCCCTGCGATTCCCGGTACATCGTTTACTTCCAGAAATTCCTGGATCGTGATATTGCTGCGGAAATTACTTGGGATCCGGGATAATTCCCTGACGATAAATCCATCCGGCCACGGCTTATTTGATTCCATATCTTCCGTGCAGATTCCGTAGTTACCGATCAGTGGATAGGTCATGCAAACTGCCTGTCCCGCATAGGACGGATCTGTCAGCACTTCCAGATAGCCTGCCATTGATGTGTTAAATACAATCTCACTAATGATTTCTTTGTCGGCTCCGATATGAGTTCCTTCAAAAACGGTGCCATCTTCCAAGATTAAAAAAGCTTTCATAGTCTCACCTGTTCATCCTTTCGCATAATCGTTTTATTATAGCATACAAATTTTTCGCATTCAACCTCACTCATGCAATGTTTTTATTTATTTTAGACCTGAACTTGACTTTACGTTCTATTTCCCTATTGTAACTTCTTTCATTCTATTTTAAAATAGGAAACAGAAACCTATTGATCATTATACCATATAACAGGAGATTTCAATGAACGAAAACTTATTACAGGTAAAATCTGAGATCACAAAGGTACTGCGCGGCAAGGAAGACTGTATCGACCAGATCCTGTGCTGTATGCTGGCAGGCGGACATATCCTGCTGGAGGACATTCCGGGTGTCGGAAAAACAACACTTGCCGTTGCCCTCTCCCGTGCCATGTCCCTTCATTATAAAAGAATGCAGTTTACGCCGGATGTCCTGCCGAGTGATATTCTGGGCTTTTCTTTATTAGATACCAAAACCGGTGAATTTGTCTATCGTCCGGGGGCGATCTTTACCAATATCTTTCTTGCGGATGAAATAAACCGTACTTCCCCCAAAACGCAGTCCGCGCTTCTGGAAGTCATGGAGGAAGGCAGCGTCAGCGTGGATGGTGTGACCAGAAAGCTTGATGCACCTTTTTTTGTCATTGCCACACAAAATCCGACCGGTGCTTCCGGAACGCAAAAGCTGCCCGATTCGCAGCTTGACCGTTTCTTTATCCGGCTTTCACTCGGTTATCCGGATCATACTGCTGCCACGGAGATCCTCATGGGACATTCCTCCGGCAATATGGACAGCGTGCAGGCTGTTCTGACCGGTGAAACACTTCTTGGCATGCAGAAACAGGCAGAAGCTGTTTATACAGCCCCTGAGCTGATCGACTATATTGTTACGCTTACCGAAGCCACACGCGTCCACGAATATCTTCTGCAGGGCATCAGCCCGCGTGGCAGTATCGCCCTTTTAAAAATGGCACGCGCTTATGCCTTTTACATGGATCGGGATTATCTCGTACCGGAGGATATCCATGCAGTCTTTTTAAGTGTCTGCAGCCATCGTGTGATCCTGAATACAAAGGCGCGCGCAGCAGGACTTTCTGCCGAAGATGTCCTGTCACAGGTGTTAAAAAGTGTCCGTATCCCGCTGCTTTCCCCTGCCCGCTGATATGAAAGGAATCTGCCATGCTCCGTAAAATACTCTCTGCCGCAGGATTTTTCTTTTTATATCTGATCGTGATCCTGCTGGCAACCTTTTATCAGAAACCGATCTTTCTGTTTCTCCTGATGCTGCTCCTTCTGCTGCCACCGGCTTCTTATCTGTCAGCGCGGTATGCGGTCCTCCATTTGCAGCCGGAGATCACAACTTCCCTCCTGTTCGGACACAGCGGTGATGAGATCACGGTTTCTTTCGTTTTGAAAAATCCGGCTTATCTGCCACTTCCGGACTGTACATTCTACTATACCATCTCCTCTCCGTTTTATCCGAATGAGAAGAGCTACGAAGTAAATTGTCCGGTTTATGCGCATGACAGCTTTGCATTTTCCATACCACTGACCTTTCGACGGGCAGCCTGCTATCAGATCCGCCTTACACAGATCACAGTCTGGGATTATCTGCATTTTTTTACCTTTCACAAGGAAGTAACTTTGCAAAAAGAACTTTTTATTTTCCCACCGGAAAACGACAGCCTGCAATTTTCTTCTGCGGCATTTGGAGAAGGCTTTGATGAATTTGAAGAAAACGGTGCAAAGGGAAATATTTCTTCCAATGTGACCGACATCCGGGAATACATTCCGGGCGACCGTCTGCAGAAGATCCATTGGAAATTAAGTGCCAAGATCCATAAGCTGATGGTAAAGGAAAACGAGCAGACTTCTTCCCACCAGTTTATATTACTGCCGGAGCTTTATCTGCCGGATCCGGCGCAGCCTGTGCTGGAGCAGATCCTGTCCAATACACTGACCATGGGCAGATCGTTGCTTGCAGACGGTATTACCTTCTTTTTCCGGTACTATTCGATCACCGCACAGGATTTCATGCAGTTCTGCATTTTAAACGAAGACCAGCTCGAAGAAGCCTTCCGCAGTTGTTTCTATGAATCCACCTACGCGGAAAGCGATCTTGCACTTACTGTCCTGCAAAAGGCGGATATGGTGCATGGCAGCATTTTACACGTGACTGACAAAGGAGTCGAAGATGTTATTTCATAAAAAGGAAAAACAAGAACAGACAGAGCCTGCCTATCCGCACGGATTTTCGATGGATGCCCCTGCGACATCCTGCTCTGGGCGCGCATTTGTCTGTGCCATGAAGGGTCTTTTGATCTTTGCTGCTTCTTATGGTGCGATCGGTGCAGTCATTTCAAGTTTTTCGCTCCCCTGCTATCCGGTAGCGGTTTTTGTCTGCTTTCTGCTTTTTTCCATGTTGCTTGCTTTTCTGCACTACAGCCGTTTTATCTTTAATCTGTTTTATCCGGTTATTTTTCTTGTCTTTTCCTATTCCATTTTTACCTACCGCTATCAGGTAAACAGTGGATATCAGGCATTCATGGTGATCTTACAGGAAGCCTACAGTAATTACTTTGATCTGTCTATCCTGCGTGAAGCAAAGGAGTATTATGCGGATCGTACCCTGACGATCACCTTTGCCGCTATTTTCATCGGCTTTTTTCTGATCGTGCTTTTAAATATCTGTATTTCCGAATACATGAATCTATTCTTTGTATTCCTTCTGACATTCCCGATCTTCCAGCTTGGAATCTACATTGACAAAATGCCGGCACTTCCGTATTTTGTGCTGCTTCTGTTCTCCTATTTTATGATCTTTCTTCTGAAACAGAGCAGGCATTTCAAACTGCCCTACCGGGAAAAAAAATGGACAGAATTTGCCGCGCAGCAAAAAGGAAAACAGCTCACGTTCCGCTATCGTGCAAGCGGGAGATTATTTTTCCAGTTGTCTGTACTGCTGTTTGCCTTTACCTGTCTGGCAGGGCTTTTCTGTATTCCGTTTCTTTCCGCCTCCGGTACAAAAAATACCAGCAGGCTGCGCACAGGCGTAGATGCATCCATGAAGATCCTGACCCAGAGCGGTATCGGCGGTTTCTTCGACCGTTACAGTGCCACAGGCGGTATCAGTGAAGGGAAACTCGGCGGTGTCAGCAATGTCCGCCCGGATTACAAGACAGATCTGACGATCACCTTTGTACCATTCTCCTACGAGACACTTTATCTGCGGGCTTATGTCGGTGAAACCTATACCGGCTCTTCCTGGGAAGCTCCCTCCTTTGACAGACGTATTTTCGAGCGGGCTTTCGGAGAGCATCTGGACGACTACGAGGAATACACTGCCTTTCTGGAAGCACGCAGACTCCAGCACTATACAAACACAACGAAAAACGCCGGTATTTACGGCAAAATGCAGATTGAAAATGTGGATGCCAATCCAAACTGTCTGTATCTGCCTTATTATACGATCAACAGCCTGTCCGTTCCGTATCAGACAACAGACAGCATTGTGCGCGGGCAGCTTGCCAAAGGCTCTGCCATGACACTGTCCTACTATCCGCTCCTGCACAATTACTGGAACATTCCCGCGCAGCCGGATGCCCTGCTAAATGATCTTTCCGGAACAGATACACTTGCTTCTTATATTGAGTATTACGACACCTTCTGCCTGGATCATTATCTGGACTATCCGGACGATCTGCAGGATTATTTCTCTCAGCTCAGGGAAGAGATCGGGCAGGGAGAAACGCTGCCAAGGCAGATCGAGCTCGTTCAGAATTATCTGACAGACAACTACAGCTACAGCATGACGCCCGGCAGCACACCGGTCCGGAAAGATTTTGTTTCCTACTTCCTGCAGGAACAAAAGGAAGGCTATTGTGCCCATTTTGCTTCTGCCGCCACGCTGCTTTTGCGTTCCTATGGCATTCCTGCCAGATATGTGGAGGGCTACGCCGTTTCTGTTTCTGATGTATCGGAAGGTTCTACCCTGCAGAATGAAACTACCTCTGACTGGTTTACCGGCAAAAATCCGATCGGTGATACCGGTGTCGTTTCCGTGAACGTGACAGATGCGGATGCCCACGCCTGGGTAGAAGTCTACCAGAAAGGGATCGGATGGGTCCCGTATGAATTTACACCGGCTTCTTCCGGCTCTGAAGTGGATGACTCCTCTACTCTGTATTCCGACTTCTGGTCACTTTTTGCCGGCATTTTCTCACCGGACCAGGCAACCGGGATGCAGCAGAGCGGGCAGACAACCGACGCCTCCCATAACAGTATTACGGCCAGACTGAAAAACAGCTCTTATCTGATGCCTCTTTTCCTCTTTGCTGTGATCATCCTGCTGCTGTTACTCATTTTTGTGCCCGGCAGACTGCTGTATCTCCACTACACGGCATATCGCAAGTACCAAAAGGGCGATTATATGCCTCTTCTGCTGTTGCACTACCACAGGATCTGCAGGCTGTTTTCCGGGCAGGGAAAAGAAGCTGCCGGACTCCTCCCGCAGAACATGCTGGATCTGTTGGAAAAATGCTGCTTCTCCCAAAATGGGATCACAAAAAAAGAAGCAGATAAGCTGCTTCTTTTCCTGAAACAATATAAACGAAATCACAGGTAGTCCATCAGGCGTGAAGCCTGTGGATCAGCCGAAATACGATATCACCTTCATTGACCAGCGGATCCTTGTGTGCAAAAAAGACGATCCCATCCGTTGTCGCATGGATCTCGCTGATCACATCTCCCAAGAATGGATCTACGATCTCTCCCATCAACTGGTTATAACGCACTTCTTCTCCCGCTTTCACACAGGAACGGAAAATGCCGCCGCACGATGCATCCACATTACTCAGATTTTCCTCATAGATCACATGGGAAATATAACCGCTGTGTCCTTCATACTTGATGATTCCCATCCGCATCAAAAACCGCAGTACAGAAGCAACTGCCTGTCTCGCACTTGTCTCATCGATCTCATCGTTTTTGTTCGTATAAACAGAAAATGCCGCCGTCATTTCATTCTGCCAGTTATAATTTAAAGTCTTTGTATCGATCGGCCTCGGCTTTCTGACTACAACATAGGGCATACCGAACAGATTGGCAAGTGATGCATTCTGATATCCTGTTTCCATCATTCTGACATGCGGCACAAATTCTCCTGTCATATAAAATGATGCAAACTGGATGCCATAAGAATAATCCCGGATCGCACTGAGCACACCCGCAGCGATCCGCTCTGTCGTATCCCCATAATCCATGCCCGGAAACTTCCGGTTGATATCCGTATTATCTACCGGCCAGAACCGTTTGCCGATATTCATACCGTAATAATTGACACAGGGAATGACCATAATGCCTTTATTGTTATTGATGCAGCCATTATGCTCCAGCTCCCGCAGGGCATGCACAAGCTGGGAACAGATATAAAGCTGCTGTATTTCATTTCCACGGATCGGGCCTAAAATACAGGCTGTTTTTTCTTCCTTTTTTCCAAAATGATAGCCCCGCACCTGTAATTTCTCCCGATAAGGTGCTTCCATGGAATATATGATCTCCTCTACCATCCGTTTCTCTCCTCTGCTAAAACTCTGGCGATCAATGCGCCCTCATAAACAAGCGGATATTCCCGCAGGGTAAATAAAATACCGCTGCGCTTTGCCTGTACGATCTCAAGCACATCTCCGGATAAGGTGCTGACGATCTTCCCGATCATATCACCCGCTGATACCTGCTGTCCGTTTTCCATATCCGGCAGGAAAATACCTGTGGACTGCGCCCGGAAAAAGTCGATCCCATAATCTCTTGTCAGCTTGGCATTTCTGATCTCTCCCACAGGCCCTGACCAGATTCCGATCTCATGCATCAGATTAAAGATGCCTTCCGTGATCTGATCGCCAAAGCTTCTTGTCACACGGTTTCCCAGACCCATTTCCACCAGAAGTGCCGGAACACCGATCGTATTCAGACTGTTTGTGAGTGTCGCCTCATGCGCTGCGGCAGATGCATTGATCCAGATCAGATCCGCATTTAGCAATCTGGAAAAATCGACCAGATCCTTTCCGTGTTCTTCACTGATCCGCACCTGCGGCATTTCCTTTACAAAGGTATCCGAAGCATGGACATCCACACAAATATCGGAGCCCTTGATATCTTCAATGATCCGCGCTGCCAGCTTGTCCATCATCGTGCCCGTTGTTTCCCCCGGGAACATACGGTTCATATCCATATTCAGTTTAGGGATCACACGACTGCCCGAATCCACGCCAAGCGGATTCAATGCCGGATAAACATCCACAATCCCATTTAAGTTCTCCGGATGCTCCTGTATCCGCCGGATGATCTCATAACAGACGTACTGCCCTTCCAGCTCATCTCCGTGAATTCCGGAAACAATACTGATCCTGCCGATATTCGGATTTCCCGCACCGGGCATCAGTCTCTTCTTTTGTATCCTGAGCGTCTCACCTACTGCAAGCTGATACGCCACTACTGTTTCAATCATATGCCAGACCTTTCAACCAATAATATATTTCACGGTTTACTGTTTCTTCCGTAATACCGATCGTTTCCGCACTTACCTTCAGTCCCTCCAGCACATACAGAATATTCCTTGCTGCGCCCATGGGATCCTCACAGACAAAATCGCCTTCCTCTACGGCATCTTTGATCAGCTTTTCCACGATCTTGACCGACATGACAAACTCCTTCCGCATCGGATTTTCCTTCCGCGGGATCTCATTGCCAAAGTAAAATTCATAATTTGCACGCTTCAGACTGCCTGTCTTTTTCAGTATTTCTTTTTTCTGCTCCTGTAAAAAGAGTACCAGAATATCCGCACTGGAAGTCACCTTGGAAAGTGCGGGTTCCAGATCATCGTCGGTCTCCTCTTTTTCTTTTTCGAGCACCGCCAGAAAAAGCGCCTTGATGCTGTCAAAATACAGATATAAACCGCCCCGGCTGATCTCACAGGCTTCCACGATATCCTTCATCGTCACTGTCAGATATCCCTTCTGCGAAAAAACCTCCCTTGCTTTTTCTATAATATAATTCCGTTTCTGTACTGACTTTTCGCTCATAGATCTCCCCCCGTATTTTCCAGTGGAACATCCCAGTATTCAATGATGCTCTTTGCCTTCAGAAGCGCTCTGTAAAAAATCTGATGCTCTACCCCTTCTGTCCATAAGTACGCCTTTGTCATTCCGCCCAGTGTGTACTTTGACAAAATACCGCCCAGAATCTCCATTGACATGATATCTGCCTTATCGATCTGCTTAAGCTCATCCTTATAATCGCGGATCCGGTAACGTGAATAGATATAGCGGTAATTCTGATTCATGAATGCGGTCGAACCAAGTTCGTTCAGAAATGCAAGCAACGTTCCATCATATACAGGAAATGCTATTGTCTTTTTATTATCATCCGCTTCATAGCTTTTGGTGACATCTGCGCCGCTTTTATCACGCAGCCATGGCAGATATGGCAGGAGCCGCTCCACATCAGGCTTGTACATTTCCACGATTTCTTCTCTCCCCATTTTTTCCATTTCAATACCTCCCAAAAATGACACAACAATCAGTTTTATTTATTTTACCACAAAACTGAAAAAAGTACACCCTGATCCGCAAAGTATGCTATACTGTTTTTACCGTGGTAACATGGAATTTTATAGAAAAGACAGGACAAGTTTATGGCAGAAATTCAAATAAAAAAAGATACGACCATTTATCATAAGGATACCCCCGTCCGTGCAGTCGGTATATTGATCGAAGGGCAGGTTTCCATGAAGCTTGCACATGGTGAGATCACATTAGAAGCCGGCGATGGAATCGGATTTCTGGATCTGTTCCAGCTTTCGCATTCCTGCGACTATGTTGCACTGACTGACGTTGTTGTCGATTCCTATCCGTACCGCAGTGAAGAATCCTTCCGACAGTTATTCGATCAGGATCCTACCCTTGCACCCACCTTTATCTGGGCTGCTTTAAAACAGTTCTTCCATGTGGAGGAGCTCTATTCCATGACCAAATACCGCTGCAATGCTTTATATACCGCTTTAATGGAATTTTACCGGGATTACACCAGATTCAGCAAACAATATGCACTTCCGACCAAGCATCTGCCCGGTCTTGAAAATGTGCAGCCGCTGGAACTTGGCAATACACCGTATGCCTTTTTATCCCGTTATTATAAGGATATGGAAAACATCTGTCTGAGTGAATCACTTGCACCTCTGTTTGAAAGACGCGGCTTTGTGATCGGTTTTCTGCTGCGTGTCAGCCAGGATCTGCATCTGTATCTGACAAGCTATGAGGAAATGTATGACTATATTTCCGAACTTTCCATCCTTTTGATCAATGAAGACCATCTGGACTTTGTCGATCTGTATACAACGATCCTTGTCACAGCCAGTCACCGCAGGCAGGATATTCTGCCGATCAATGCTGCCATCAGCCGTATGTTCATCCGTGCAAAAGGTGTCAGTTCCATTGACATGGCGCTTTACAAGGACCGGCTTTCCGAATACCAGGAGCTGACAAAAGCCCTGTCCCATATGCAGCAGATCAACGAAAACGATCAGGAAGCCCATGAAAAGCTGGTACTTTCCCAGCTGAAAAACGCTGCGCTCCAGATTCTCGGCTATGCACAGATGTCCGAAGAATTTTCCGCAGACTTTATGAAAGATCTGAATGCCTACAAAGCAGTGACCGATAAAAATGCCGCCTCCGATGAACTGAATCAGCTGCGCAGCAGACTCTGCACAGCATTTTACGAGCTGTATACCCAGGCATTTTTTATTTCCCGCACAAAAGACATTCCTGTCATTATGAAAATGTTCTTTTATTTCGGTTTTATTGACGAAGAACTGTGCGGACAGGAAAATGCCATTTATCTCTATGATCTCGGCTCTACCTACGGCAATCGGGAAGGCACGCAGGTCTATCCGTTCTACGATTATCTGGTGCTGATCTTAAACGGTGAAAAACAGCCACACAAAAATGAATTTGACCAGGATTATAATGCCTATCTGCAGACCATGCTGCGTGATAACTCCATCACACAGGCAGAATTTGATACACTTTCTTCTGACCAAAAACAAAAGGTACAGTTTGAGCTGCGGCAGTTACTGCCTGCAGGCGGTAAGGTCACCTATGGCAGACCTGCACTGTTCTGCCCGCTCCTTTCCGAACATGACTTCCTGCGCCCGGCAGAAAACTGCTGCCTGACCTTCCATGCGATCAAAGAAGCTCTGCAGAATGTACTTGCAGTTGATTTCAGTGCCTATTACAGAGATTATATTTACACCTCTCCGCTTCTTGCCACAACGCATGAGGTGCTGCAGCATGAAATCCTGCCTGACATTATCTTAATGCCGAATACCGGTACAAGAGGCATTCTCTGGCAGGAAATTGAAGGACATGACAGGCAGACCCCTGCCAGTATGCTGCTTCCGGCGATCTGTCTGTCCGACATCCATCTGATGATGCTCCGCTTGACCGGTGAATTCCGCTGGGAAATGTGTAAACGTGTACAGGGCGCACGCTGGAACGATGTCACCGACCATTCCTTAACAAGTGAATTTTTTGATTATTTACAGTTTTACAAGAAAAACAGGGATCTTTCCGCTGATGCCAAGGAGAAATGCCATATGCAGCTCCAGAAGGCAAAGAACCGTTTCAAAGATGCCTTCATTTTAGATTATATGGCATGGGTTCTTTATGAATCCGCCGGTTCCCCGCGTCTGAACAAGGTTACGAGACAGATCCTGTCCCGCTACTGCCCATTCCCGAAGGAATACCGTGAGAAGCTGAAAACGAACCCATTATATACCAGCTTATTTGAACGTTATGAAAACAATAAAAAGAAGGAACTGACACGTATGAATAGTGTAGCCTTCCGTGCACAGCGCAACAACCACGGTCAGACACCGGAACCGCTGCTGGCACAGATTGAATATTTAGAGAAGTAAAATAAGAGGAGTTTTATATTATGAAATATGTCTGGTTATTTATCAAAACCGTATTGCGGCTTGTTTTAAAGCCGCTTTCCTTTGTGCCCGCCATTATCGTCATGTACTGTATTTTTAATTTTTCCTCCCAGAGTGGGGTTTCCTCCGCACAGCTCAGCTACAAGGTCACCCATCTGTCTCTTATACACATCTGACG
>ENA-OZES01000903-OZES01000903.1-human-gut-metagenome-genome-assembly--contig:-NODE-903-length-13854-cov-10.684832_pt1 | contig 13854 bp, 10 predicted proteins | sample MGYA00245068_ERZ653609 | MGnify/ENA primary metagenome ERZ653609 (study PRJEB26926, sample SAMN06164898) | human gut metagenome | biome: ENVO:00009003; feature: ENVO:2100002; material: ENVO:00002003... | reverse complement strand
AATCTGGAATGAATTTTGGCTAAGTTACTGTGAACGGAGTGAACAGTAACGAAATGGCCGCAGAGGCTGTATAAAATTCAGGCAGGCAGGAAATGATATGGAGGATTAAAATGAAATTAATATCCTTACTGGAAAAGCTGGAATATACATGTCTTCAGGGCAGTACAGACCAGGAAGTAAAAAATGTGATTTATGATTCCCGGAAAGTAGAAGAGGGCTCTCTTTTTATCTGTATCCGCGGTGCAGTGGTGGATGGCCATAAATTTGTGCCGGATGTAGTTGCAAAAGGAGCAAAGGTTCTGATCGTGGAAGAAGCTGTGGAAGCACCGGAAGATGTGACAGTCATTCTTGTGAAAGATACACGATATGCAATGGCGTTTATTTCTGCCGCATATTTCGGATATCCCGCAGAGAAACTGAAAACAATTGGTATCACAGGAACAAAAGGAAAAACAACCACTACGTATATGGTAAAATCTATTCTGGAAAATGCCGGATATAAAGTGGGACTGATCGGAACCATTGAAGCAATCATCGGTGACAAAGTGATTCCTGCAAAGAACACAACACCGGAGTCTTATGTGATTCAGGAATATTTCCATGAGATGGCAGAAGCCGGCTGTGACTGTGTGGTTATGGAAGTTTCCTCCCAGGGACTGATGCTTCACAGAACTCAGGGATTTGTTTTCGATTTTGGTATTTTTACAAATATTGAGCCGGATCATATCGGACCAAATGAACATAAGGATTTTGATGATTATCTCAGATGCAAGTCCTTACTTCTGAAACAGTGCAAGGTAGGAATTGTAAACAGAGATGATGAACATTTCGAGAAAATTATTGAAGGTCATACATGCAGCCTGGAAACTTATGGATTTTCACCGGAAGCAGACCTTCGTGCGGAAGATGCAAAGCTGGTCGGAGGTAAAGGATATCTGGGTATTTCCTACCATCTGAAAGGACTTCTGGATTTTCATGTGGAGATAGATATTCCCGGTAAATTCAGCATCTACAATTCATTGACAGCAATCGCAATCTGCCGTCATTTTAAGGTTTCGGAAGAGAACATTCTCAAAGCCTTAAAAGTAGCTAAGGTAAAAGGCCGTATCGAAATGGTAAAAGTATCCGATGATTTTACTCTGATGATCGATTACGCGCATAATGCCATGGCTCTGGAGAGTCTTCTGACCACTTTGAAAGAATATCATCCCCACAGACTGGTATGTCTGTTTGGATGCGGAGGCAACAGATCGAAGCTTCGCCGCTATGAGATGGGAGAGGTTTCCGGAAAGCTTGCAGACCTTACCATCATTACCTCTGATAATCCACGTGATGAAGAACCACAGGCGATCATCGATGATATCAAAATCGGTATGGCAAAAACCGATGGAAAATATGTAGAGATTCCGGACAGAAAAGAAGCCATCGCCTATGCAATCCATCATGGAGAGCCGGGGGATATTATAGTTCTGGCAGGTAAGGGACATGAGGATTATCAGGAAATTAAAGGAAAGAAATATCCTATGGATGAACGTGTCCTGATCGCAGATATTCTTGCTGGTAAATAGGTAGCGGGTCAAACAGGAATAAGTTCATGATATATGCTGATATAATAATTGATATTTCCAGTGATAAACTGGACCGGAGTTTTCAATATCGTGTACCGGAAAGGCTGGAGAAGAAAATAAAGGCAGGGATGGTGGCAGCCATCCCTTTTGGAAATGCCGGCCGGGTGCGTAAAGGATATGTGATCGGATTGTCAGATAAACCGAAAATTGCTCCCGAAAAGATTAAAGAAATCAGTGAAATCTGCAGTGGAGAAGAGACTACGGAATCCAGACTGATCGCCCTGGCAGCCTGGATGAGAGAAAATTATGGTTCCACCATGATCCAGGCTCTCAGGACAGTACTTCCTATCCAGGAGAAAATCAAGGCAAAAGAGAAAAAATATATATGCCTGGATATTTCCGAAGAGGCGGGAACGCAGTTGCTGAAAGAACTTGAACAAACAAGGTTTAAAGCCAGAACAAGACTTCTGAGGGAACTTCTGAAGAAAAAAAGACTGGATTATACACATGCGGCGAAAGAACTGGGGACAACTTCTGCTGTTGTAAAGAAATTTCAGGAGCAGGGGATTATCCGCATAGAATATGATGAGATAATGAGAACTTCACTGAATACAGGTGATATTTCCGGAGAAAGGCGAATGCCGCTTACAGATGAACAGGAAGCGGCAGTAAAGCAGATACAGAGAGAGTGGAAAAACCCATCGCCGAAGCCTGTACTGATCGAGGGAGTGACAGGGAGCGGGAAAACCCAGGTGTATATAAAGCTGATCGAGCAGACGCTTTCTCAGGGAAAAGAAGCAATCGTGTTGATCCCGGAGATTGCTCTGACATATCAGACGGTACGCAGATTTTATGCCAGATTTGGGGATAAAGTATCAGTTATCAATTCCAGACAGTCTCAGGGAGAACGCTATGATCAGTTTAAACGTGCGAAAAAGGGAGAAGTCCAAGTGATGATCGGTCCCAGATCTGCGCTGTTTACGCCATTTGCCAGTCTGGGACTGATCATTATTGATGAAGAACATGAACCAAGCTATAAAAGTGAAAGCACACCCCGTTATCATGCAAGGGAAACTGCAATCCGGAGAGCTGTTTTAGAACATGCAAATGTGGTAATGGGTTCAGCTACTCCATCAGTGGAAGCCTACAGTAAGGCAATGAATGGGGAATATAGTCTGGTCAGGCTGACAACAAGATATGGAAGCAGACCTCTGCCCCGGGTTTCTATCGTAGACCTGCGTGAGGAATTAAAAGCAGGAAACAGGTCTGTACTGAGCAGAGAACTCCGGCAAAAGATGAAAGGCCGGTTTGAGAAAAAAGAACAGGTAATGCTTTTTCTGAACAGAAGAGGATACGCAGGTTTTGTATCCTGCCGGTCCTGTGGACATGTGATGAAGTGTCCGCATTGTGATGTTTCTCTTTCGGAGCATAATAATGAAAGGCTTTTATGTCATTACTGTGGATATGAGACAGGAAAACCCCGGATATGCCCGGTGTGCGGATCGCCTTATATTGGCGGATTTAAGGCAGGAACACAGCAGATCGAGAAGGTAGTGCGGGAAGATTTTCCAGAAGTCAGGACTCTCAGAATGGATTTTGATACAACAAGAACCAAGGGCAGCTATGAAAAGATCCTTGCAGCTTTTGCAGCTCATGAGGCAGATATACTGATCGGAACACAGATGATCGTTAAGGGGCATGATTTTCCGGATGTCACACTCATGGGAATAGTAGCAGCGGATCTTTCGCTGAATGCAGAGGATTATCGATGTGCGGAACGTACCTTTCAGCTTCTCTGTCAGGCAGTCGGCCGGGGAGGACGGGGGGAAAAACCGGGAGAGGCAGTGATCCAGACCTATCATCCGGATCATTACAGTATTCAGGCGGCGGCAGTGCAGGATTATCAGGCATTCTATGAGGAAGAGATGAGTTACCGTATGCTTCTGGATTATCCGCCTGCGGCACATATGCTGGCAGTTCTGGGTTCAGGTCCGGAAGATGAGAAACTGGTTCAGGCCATGTATTATCTGAAACTTTATATAGAAAGGATATACAGAGAAAATGACCTGCATATCATTGGCCCGGCATATGCGTCAGTTGGAAAAGTTAAGGATATTTACAGACAGGTTATCTATTTAAAACATAAAGATCATAAAACGCTGGTACATATCAAAGACCAGCTGGAGAAATACATAGAGATAAATTCCGGTTTCCGGAAAATATACATACAATTTGATTTCAGTTAATTATGGCAGATTTTTTCAAAATCTCATTACTGAAGTAATCTGCTGCAGAAGGGAAAACCGGAAGGCAGTAATTTCTGAAATCGTGATATAACAATAATCAAGATATCAGGTTAGGGGCAAAATATCTTTTGATTCTAACATCATAATCAAAGAAGAGGAGAATAAAGAAATGGCACTTAGAAAAATCAGATTACAGGGCGACGAAGTACTTGCAAAGGTCAGCAGACCGGTAGAAAAAATGACACCACGTATTCATGATCTGATCGGGGATATGCTTGAAACCATGTATGATGCAATGGGAGTTGGCCTCGCTGCACCACAGGTAGGTATGCTGAAGCGTATTGTTGTGATCGATATAGGAGAGGGTCCTATCGTGCTGATCAATCCTGAAATCCTTGAAACATCAGGCGAACAGACTGGTGATGAAGGATGCTTAAGTGTACCTGGAATGGCTGGTCAGGTAACACGTCCGAACTATGTAAAGGTAAAAGCTCTGGATGAGGATATGAATGAAGTAGAATATGAAGGGGAAGGTCTTCTTGCGCGTGCTTTCTGCCATGAGATCGATCATCTGGACGGACATATGTATACAGAACTGGTAGAAGGAGAACTTCATCAGGTTTCCTATGATGAGGATGAGGAGTGATAATCAAATGAAGATAGTATTTATGGGAACACCGGATTTCGCAGTGCCGTCATTACATGCACTGACAGAAGCCGGATATGCGGTGGCAGCAGTGGTGACTCAGCCTGACAAACCAAAAGGGAGAGGTAAGACATTATTGCCAACACCTGTAAAAGAAGAAGCCGTTATGCACGATATTCCGGTATATCAGCCGGAGAAAGTGAGAAATAACCCTGAATTTCTGGAGATTCTGAAAGAAATCAATCCTGAGATCATAGTTGTTGCTGCATATGGACAGATTATTCCAAAAGAAATCCTGGAGCTTCCGAAATTTGGATGTATCAATATTCATGCGTCTCTTCTTCCGAAATACAGAGGAGCAGCGCCTATCCAGCAGGCTGTGATCGACGGGGAAAAAGTATCAGGTGTAACGATCCAGCAGATGGGAGAAGGTCTTGATACCGGTGATATGATTTCAAAGATAGTAATTCCGATCTCTCCGACAGAAACAGGTGGAAGCCTGTTTGGAAAACTTGCGCAGGCCGGTGCGGATCTGCTGATCAAGACACTTCCATCTATTGAGCAGGGAACTGCGGAGTTTGAAAAACAGCCGGAGGAGAGTCCTACACCTTATGCGGCTATGATCACCAAACAGATGGGACTGATGGATTTCAGAAAATCTGCAGAAGAACTGGAACGCCTTGTACGCGGCCTGAATCCATGGCCAAGTGCTTATACATTTCTTAATGGAAAAACTCTGAAAGTGTGGAAATGTAAAGTCAGCACTGAGAAAACAGATGCTGTTCCGGGAACAATCTTCCTGGCAGATAAAGAGGGGATCCATACAGCATGTGGAGAAGGAGTGCTGATTCTTACAGAGGTACAGCTGGAAGGTAAGAAGCGTATGGAAACAGAAGCCTTTCTCCGGGGATATCACATTGAAAATGGAATTGTTTTTACAGATCATAAGGAGTGATTAGATGTACGGATATTATTATTTTGATCCTACGTATTTACTGCTCATTATCGGAATGGTGCTGTCTTTACTGGCATCTGCAAAGGTAAAGAGTACGTTTTCTGTTTACAGCAGAGTGCGCAGTGCATCGGGGCTTACAGGCGCCGATGCTGCCAGACGGATTCTTCGTATGTCGGGAATTACGGATGTTACGGTAGTACCCATATCCGGCAGCCTGACAGACCACTATGATCCGGGAAGTAAGAAACTGGCACTTTCCCAGGATGTATATGATAAAACATCTGTGGCTGCAATCGGGGTGGCTGCGCATGAATGTGGACATGCTATTCAGCATGCGACTAACTATGTGCCATTGAATCTTCGCTCTGCAATTGTGCCTGTTGCAAACATCGGTTCAACACTTTCCTGGCCATTGTTTCTGGCAGGACTGATTTTCTCAATCCGTCCACTGCTGACTGTTGGAATCATTTTGTTTACATTTGCGGTTCTTTTTCAGCTTGTAACTCTTCCGGTAGAATTCAATGCTTCTTCAAGAGCGTTGAAAATGCTTGGAAGTTCAGGAATGCTTGGAAACGATGAGGTAAAAGGTGCAAGGAAGGTTCTTACAGCGGCAGCACTCACCTATGTTGCAGCACTTGCTTCATCAATCCTGCAGCTTTTAAGACTGATCATACTTGCCGGAGGAAGAGACCGTGACTAATGGAATAAATACAAGAGAACTGATATTACAGATATTACTGGAAATTGAGGAAGAGGGAAAACACAGCCATATTGCAATCCGCAATGCTCTTTCCAAATATCAGTTCCTTCCAAGACAGGAGAGAGCTTTTATTACAAGAGTCTGTGAAGGAACACTGGAATATCGTATTTTAATAGATTATATTATTGATTCATATTCAAAAGTATCTGTAGATAAAATGAAGCCTGTGATCAGGGAAATCCTGAGAAGTGCAGTTTATCAGATCAGGTTTATGGACAGTGTGCCGGACAGCGCAGTGTGTAATGAAGCGGTGAAGCTGGCACAGAGAAAAGGCTTTTACAGCCTGAAACCTTTTGTAAATGGTGTTCTTCGTACGATTGCCAGAGAGTGGAAAAATCTGAAACTTCCTTCAAGGGAAGAAAATCCGGTCAGATATCTGTCTGTCAGATATTCTATGCCGGAAACACTGGTAAACTGTTGGCTTGAGGATTACGGGGAAGAAAAAACAGAAAAGATCCTTACAGATTTTCTCACTGAGAAACCGATTACAGTACGCTGCAGAACTCATAAATATCCACAGAAAGAGATTTGTGAGAGCTTGGTCGATCAGGGAGTGGAAGTGAAACCTGCACCTTATCTTCCCTATGCATATGAAATTTCAAATTATAACCATATTCTTGCACTGGATGCATTTATACAGGGGAAAATCCAGGTGCAGGATGTAAGCTCAATGCTGGTGGCAGAAATTGCAGATCCGCAAAAAGGGGATTATGTGATAGATATGTGCGCAGCACCTGGTGGAAAGAGTCTCCATGTTGCAGATAAAATGGGAGATTACGGAACAGTAGATGCACGCGATATCAGCCAGTACAAAGTGGATATGATCGAAGAGAATATTCACAGAACAGACTGCATTAATGTGCAGGCTCATGTGATGGATGCTACGGTATTTGATGTAGATTCAGAACTCAAGGCAGATGTCGTTCTGGCAGATGTCCCATGTTCCGGATATGGAGTAATTGGAAAGAAGCCGGAGATCAAATACAGGGTGACGGCACAGAAGCAGGAAGAGATTGTAATCCTTCAGAGAACAATCCTTGACAATGCGGCAGAATATGTGAAACCGGGCGGAGTGCTGGTATTTAGTACCTGTACTATCGCAAAGGAAGAGAATGAAGAGAACATGTTGTGGTTTATGAATAATCATCCGTTCAAACTGGAGAGTATTGATCCGTATCTTCCGGAAGAACTACATTCTGAGACAACAGCTCTGGGTTATCTTCAGCTTCTGCCGGGAGTACACAAAACAGATGGCTTCTTTATTGCAAAATTCAGGAGAAAATAAGTAATGACAGACATTAAGTCAATGACGATCGACGAATTAAAGAAACTGATGACCACTCTGGGAGATAAGCCTTTTCGTGCGAAGCAGATTTACAGCTGGCTGCATGAACACCTTGTTACTTCTTATGATGAGATGACAAATCTTTCCAAAAGCCTGAGGGAAAAACTGAAAGAATATCCTGTCACAGCACTGAAGATGGTAGATGTACAGACATCCCGGATTGACGGTACACAGAAGTATCTGTTCCGTCTCAGTGATGGAAATGTGATAGAGAGTGTTCTCATGCGGTATAAACATGGAAATTCTGTCTGTATTTCTTCTCAGGTGGGATGCCGCATGGGATGCAGATTCTGTGCATCTACCATAGGAGGACTGACCAGATGTCTTCTCCCGTCAGAAATGCTGGATCAGATATACAGGATACAGGCTCTGACAGGAGAAAGAGTTTCCAATGTTGTGGTCATGGGAACGGGGGAACCTCTTGATAATTATGAAAATCTTCTCAGGTTTATACATATCCTGACAGAAGAAGGAGGACTTCATATCAGTCAGAGAAACCTGACTGTATCTACCTGTGGGTTGGTTCCGAAGATTTATGACCTTGCAAAAGAAAAGCTTCAGATGACACTTGCACTTTCCCTTCACGCACCTAATGATGTGAAGCGACGGGAACTGATGCCGATCGCAAACAAATACAGCATGGATGAGGTTCTGGAAGCCTGCCGTTATTATTTTAAAGAAACCGGGCGCAGGATCACATTTGAATACAGTCTGGTAGCCGGAGTTAATGACAGCGATGAGGATGCAAGGGAACTTTCCGGCAGAATCAGAGATATGAACTGCCATGTAAATCTGATCCCGGTAAACCCTATTAAGGAACGTTCCTTTGTGCGTTCAACAAGACAGGCTGTGGAGAATTTCAAAATAAAACTTGAAAAATGTGGAATAAATGTTACTATTAGAAGAGAAATGGGCAGTGATATTGATGGTGCCTGTGGACAGTTAAGAAAAAGTTATATGGAAAAAACAGAAAGCGAGAAGTGACATGAGGATATATTCAGCTACTGATGTCGGGCAAAAGCGGAAGATGAACCAGGATTATGTGTTCGCAACTGCTGACCCGGTTGGAAATCTTCCGAATCTGTTTGTTGTTGCAGATGGTATGGGTGGTCATAATGCAGGTGATTATGCATCCTCTCATGCGGTTACATCTATGGTGGAGGAAATCCGGCAGGATGCGGATTTTAATCCGGTAAAGGTAATCCGTCATGCCATTGAATGTGTAAATACCGAGATTCTTGCCCAGGCACAGCAGGATGAGAAACTCAGAGGAATGGGAACAACGATAGTGGCAGCTACTATCGTAGGACATTACGCTTATGTGGCAAATGTAGGTGACAGCAGACTTTATGTGATCGGAGAGAAGATTCAGCAGATAACAAGGGATCACTCACTGGTGCAGGAGATGGTAAGAATGGGAGAACTTGACCCTGAACAGGCAAGGAAGCATCCGAAGAAAAATATCATTACAAGAGCACTTGGAGCAGAGAAAACAGTGGATATTGATTTCTTTGATCTGAAACTGGAACCCGGAGATGTAGTTTTGATGTGTTCGGACGGGCTCAGCAACATGGTTGAGGACAGCCAGCTGAGGGAAATCATTTCTGACACATCTACAGATCTGGATGAAAAAGGCAGGATACTTATAAGAGAAGCAAACCGCAATGGCGGCAAGGATAATATTGCAATTGTATTGGTAGAACCATTCACAGACGAGGTGAAAGCATGTTAAAAACGGGAATGATCATAGCAGAACGCTATGAGATATTAGGAAAAATTGGTACCGGCGGAATGGCGGACGTATACAAGGCAAAAGACCATAAGCTGAATCGGTTTGTTGCTGTAAAAGTTCTTAAGCCGGAATTCAGAGAGGATACGACGTTTATCCGCAAGTTTAAAAGTGAGGCTCAGGCTGCAGCAGTCCTGACACATCCGAATATAGTGAATGTATTTGATGTTGGTGACGATAACGGAGTTTATTACATTGTTATGGAGCTTATTGAGGGAATTACTCTCAAGGAGTACATTTCCAAAAAGGGAAAGCTTTCTGTAAAAGAAGCAACCAGTATTGCAATCCAGGTCTCCATGGGACTGGAAGCTGCACACAGCCATGGGATTGTACATCGTGATGTAAAACCGCAGAATATTATCATTTCCATGGATGGAAAGGTAAAAGTAACAGATTTTGGTATTGCAAGAGCCGCTTCTTCCAATACCATAAGCTCAAATGTAATGGGATCTGTTCATTACAGTTCACCGGAACAGGTCAGAGGCGGATACAGTGATGAGAAGAGTGATATTTATTCACTGGGTATCACAATGTATGAAATGGTTACAGGGAAGGTTCCTTTTGACGGAGATACCACAGTAGCTATTGCTATCAAACATCTTCAGGAAGAGATTGTTCCTCCAAGTATTTATACACCGGAGCTTCCCCACAGTCTGGAGCAGATCATTCTGAAATGTACACAGAAAAGCGTGGATCGCCGTTATCAGAATATGGAGGATGTGATCGCAGATCTGAAGCATTCTCTGATCGATCCACAGGGAGATTTCGTAACGCTGACGTCTGTGGATAACGAAGCAAAAACAGTTGTGATCTCAGATAAGGAGCTTGGCGAGATCAAACATATGCCGAAGCAGATCGCAAAGTCAGAACCTGAGGCTCTGGAAGAAGAAATCAATGAAACAGATTATGATGATGAGCCGGAAGTGAAAAAGCACAGGAAGAAATCAGATAAGCCTGAGAAAAAGAAAAAAAGAGGCGGACATGGGCTGACTATTGTAATGCTTCTGATGGGTGTTGTGATTCTGATAGCAATCATTCTGGTCGCAGGAAAGGCGTCCGGACTTATTGGAAGTAACAATGATACAGACAAAAAAACTGAGGCCTCAGATACATCGGAATCAGATAATGACGGAATGATAACTGTGCCGAATCTGGTAGGAAAAACAGAGGATGAAGCAAAGAATATCACAAAAGATATGAAACTGGGTATTCAGCCTATGGGCGAGGAGGCTTCAAATCAGGCAAAAGGAACCATTTCTTCACAGGATATTCCAAAGGGAAGTAAAGTAGAGCAGTATACGACCATTAAGTATTATATCAGCAAGGGTGCGCAGAAGATCACAATTCCGGATGTGGATGGACAGACCGGAGTAGACGCACAGCAGACTCTGGAAGATATGGGATTAACTGTTGAGATACAGAAAGAATACAGTGAATTAAATGATGATGGTACTCCGGTTACAGATCCGGGATATGCAGTCTCCACAACTCCGGCAGCCGGAAACTCTGTTTCAGCAGGGGACAGCGTAACACTGATTGTCAGTCGAGGCGTGGACTATGGAGACAGTGTGGAGGTTCCAAGTGTTGTCGGAATGACAAAGAATGATGCAGTTACTACTTTTGGTAAGTTCCTCAATGTGGAAGTAAAAGAGGAAAAGAGTACAGAGGTGGCAGAAGGAGAAGTAATTTCACAGGAACCGGAAGCCGGAAACTGGGAAGATCCGGATAATGTGAATGTTGTGATCACAGTAAGTACCGGAGATCAGGAACCTTCGGCTCAGAGTGACAGCGCAGATACTGCTGCGTCATCTGATGCTCCGGCACAGACAGCAGATAACAGTGCGGCGGCAGCAGCCGGGGAAGTATGGAAATGTACACAGACTCTGAATACTCCGTCAGGATATTCCGGAGGTCCGGTTCGTCTGGAACTGATCCAGAATGTAAACGGAACACCGACAGCTTCAGTTGTTCTGGAAGATCAGGTAATCCAGTTCCCATATGATCTGGATATCACAGGTGCACCTGGTATCAGCGAGGGTACTTTGTATCTGTCTGAACAGATCAGTGGAACTTATCAGGAACTCGGAAATTATTCTATTACATTTGCTAAGGCTGAATGATCCATGCAGGGAAAGATAATAAAAGGAATTGCAGGATTTTATTACATCTATACAGAAAATGATGAGATTTATGAATGCAAGGCAAAGGGAATATTCAGAAAAGATAAACAGAAACCTCTTGTAGGGGATAATGTGGAGATAGAGGTTTTGGATGAACAGGAGAAGGAAGGCAGTGTGACTGCCATCCTTCCCAGAAAAAATTCATTGATCCGTCCGGCCGTTGCCAATGTGGATCAGGCTTTTGTGATTTTTGCGATGGAGAATCCTAAACCTAATTTTATGCTGCTTGACCGTTTTCTGATCATGATGGAGAAAGAGAATGTTCCGGCAGTCATATGTTTTAACAAGAAAGATCTTGCAAAACAGGAAGAACTGGAGCTTTTATATGAAACCTATAAGAGCTGTGGATATGATGTGATTTTTTCCAGTACTTTTAATGGAGAGGGGCTGGATGAAATACGTGAGATCCTGAAAGGAAAAACAACTGTAGTTGCAGGACCTTCCGGTGTGGGAAAATCTTCAATTACCAATGCACTGCAGGAAAATGTACAGATGGAAACCGGGGAGATAAGTAAGAAGCTGAAACGTGGAAAGCATACCACGCGTCATTCTCAGGTGATACCGGTGGGACATGATACTTATCTGATGGATACACCGGGATTTTCTTCTTTATATCTGACAGATATAGAAGAACAGGAACTTAAGGCGTATTTTCCGGAGTTTCGCAGATATGAAGAACAGTGCAGGTTTCAGGGATGCAGACATATCCATGAACCGGACTGTGGCGTGAAAGCAGCATTGGCAGAGCATAAGATCAGCCAGCTTCGCTATGAAGATTATCTGGGACTTTATAATGAATTAAAAGAGAAAAGGAGATTCTAATTATGTATCAGTTGTGCCCTTCTATTTTATCGGCAGATTTTAACCGTTTGGGCGAACAGATCAAAACCCTGGAAAAAGAGGGGATTGAATGGCTTCATATTGATGTTATGGATGGTGATTTTGTACCGAGTATTTCTTTTGGAATGCCGGTGATAAAGTCTATCCGAAAGGAATCAAAGTTGTTTTTTGATGTACATCTCATGGTTACAGAGCCTGAGAGATATATCAGAGATTTTGTGGAATGTGGGGCAGATTCCATTACAGTACATGCGGAGGCATGTGAAGATCTTGAGAGAACTATTGAACAGATCAGGGAAGCAGGTGTGAAGGTGGGAGTTTCCATCAAACCGGCTACACCTGTAAACGATATAAGTCATATGCTCAGCGATGTGGATATGGTTCTGATCATGACTGTACAGCCGGGATTTGGCGGTCAGAAGTATATGGAAGAATGTACGGAAAAGATCAGGGAAGTACGTGAACTGATCGAGGCCGAGAATCTGGATGTAGATGTTCAGGTTGATGGTGGCATCAATGATGAGACAATGGAGACAGTGCTCACAGCAGGTGCAAATCTGCTGGTAGCAGGTTCTTATGTTTTCAACGATGATCTGGCAAAAAATGTAAAACATGCCAGAGAACGAATGGATGAGATCATAAGAAGGATTGACTGAGGAAGAGCATGATAGATACGATAATTGTAAGCGGGGGCAATATCCACAGTGATTTTGCCCTCGATTTTTTAAAAAAGAATGAAGCCTGTCTGATCGCAGCTGATAAAGGGCTGGAATTCTTTCTGGAGCATCAGCTTTTGCCGGATGTAGTTATTGGAGATTTTGACAGTCTGTCTGAAGATGGAAAAAAATTTCTGGAAATTCAGGAAGAAAAAAGTATGGACAGTGAAATTCCCTATGGGGGAATGAATGAGTGGAAAGTGCAAAAAGGCTTTAGAAATGAGATAAAAGAAATAAAAGTTATCCGCCTGAGACCGGAAAAAGATGACTCAGATACACAGTCTGCCATGAATTATGCGATCAGGACCGGTGCAAAAGAGATAGTGATCTTTGGTGTGACAGGAAACAGAGTAGACCATCTGATGGCGAATTTCGGACTCCTTATCCTGGCACAAAACCAGGGGGCAGAAGTAACACTTGTGGATCGGTATAATTATATGAAACTTATTTCAGACGGAACAGTTCTGAAAAAGTCAGAACAGTTTGGAAAATATGTGTCATTTTTTCCATTTGGAGGAAATGTGACAGATCTGACTCTGGAAGGATTTAAATATCCCCTGAGTAACTATTGTCTGACAGCAGCAGACAGTGGACTTACTGTAAGCAATGAGATCATCAGCGAACATGCCAGAGTTACATTTAGCTCAGGGGTGTTGCTTATGATAATGTCAAGAGAGTGAATTACTCGGTAACTGAGTTACCAGAGCATCTGAATTAAGGCGGTATCCCGCCTTTTTTCAGGGTGCATCCATGACACCACTACTGTTTGCTCTTTAGAGCTATACAGCTACTTTTATTATTTCCGGTGT
>ENA-OZES01000900-OZES01000900.1-human-gut-metagenome-genome-assembly--contig:-NODE-900-length-13879-cov-16.382957_pt1 | contig 13879 bp, 10 predicted proteins | sample MGYA00245068_ERZ653609 | MGnify/ENA primary metagenome ERZ653609 (study PRJEB26926, sample SAMN06164898) | human gut metagenome | biome: ENVO:00009003; feature: ENVO:2100002; material: ENVO:00002003... | reverse complement strand
TGAACGCAACCACAGCCATAGCGGACGGGGTAAGTTCTCTTTTGGGCGGCAGCAAAGTCAAGAGACTGGAAACGGAAAATGAAAACTTGAAACGGGACATTGTGGATCTGCAAAAGCAAATACAAGCCGAACAGAGGGAGCAGACAAAAATGGAGAACCGCCACAACAGCGAGATAAACAAGATAGACCGGAGCTATCAACAGAAAATCACGGAATACGACAATCAGCTGGGACTGATAGACACCTATTTCCCTATCGTAAAGGAACTGCTTCCCATAGCCGAACAATGCCGAGAAGTGGGGTTCACGGAAGAACTGACAAGGCGAATCGTCAGCTTGCAGCCCGTAGAGTTCAAGGGAAGGCTTTACTCAAAGGAACACAAGGAGAAGTTCAGGACGGAGCACTCAACGGCAACCGTGGAAAGGAACCCGCAGGAGAAAGGAAAATTCAGGCTGTGCATTGACGGTATGCCCATACTCGAATGGTTTAAAATGAAGTTTCAGGAACTTATAGAAAAGTTGGGTGTAGGCTGCACCCAAGAAGAAAATACCCCCAAAAGAGGATTGAGGCTATAAAACGCAAGAAACGAAAAAATAAGGTTCTATCCAGTAGAACTTATTTGATTATTTTTCATATTTTTGCATCAGATTGAACAGTGGTTCTTTCCGATGACATATTAGAAAAGGAAGAAGCGTTATGCTAATCTCTTGCGAATGAAAACCTGAGAAACTTTCAAGCGTGTACAAGGATGGCATAGTGGTTCTCACGCTATAGCGTGGGCTGCTATTACTACATCTGTACACAAAGGTTTTCTCAGGACCTTCATTCAAAGGCGTAAGTATTGCAGCTCCACGCTTTTTTATAATTAAAGGTCTTTAAGGAGCTGGAAAGACAATGAAAGTATTTATGAAAATATTAAATTTATTTGGACTGTTATTAGGTATAACTTTTAGTCTTGCAGCGTGTAGTGATGACGAAATTAATGGAAATGCTGAAATGGGAGGCAATAGTGGCGATGAAAATACTCAAACAAGTATTAAACCTTCAATGGAAGGAGAAAGTTTAAATCTTGTTGGAAGTTGGTATGGTTATGGTCCTTATGTTGCTTCTGGGGGAAGCGCAAGTGCATACGGACTCGTAAATGGAATGTGGGAGTTTTATAATGACAGTACTTACTCCTGGGTAGGTTATAATTCTTTTGGTTATAAATATTCTGAAAAAGGAAAATGGTATTATAGTGTAAAAAATGAAACACTTATAACCGACAGCCCGTGTGGTATTAATTGGAAGGTAGAAGAAATCTTAGAAAGTCAATGGGTGGGTACATTATTAGGGGCTAAAAAAGGAACTTATACTTATACACGCAATAATATTGACATTCTTCCCAGTAACATTAGAATTGTAGACTATAAAGAAGGGGGATTTATTTTGAAAGACACTTTGGTTAATTATCAATTTAGCACAAAAGAAATTAAATGCGGTGTTTGCTACGGAACAAAGGATAATAAAGATATTAGTACTTTTAAAAGATTATATGCCAATAAGATATATACAGATACAATATATGGTGTACAATATAAAGTGTACGATATCGAAATCAATTTGTTGGAAGAAAATGAAAGGTACCAGTTATGTACTTTTATAGAGTACAATGATGGCAACATTGTATATGGCAAAGTTTACAATGCTATATGTATTACTCCTCCACAAAATACTATATATTTAGGAGAAGTACCTGATAAAAATAAAAAAGTCTATTTTTGGGCAACTAAATTTATGGCAAAAAATGAAGCTTCTACTGATTTTACTTATAGTGAAGCCTCTGAATATCTTTCTCAATTAGGAAAAGGCTGGAAGATCCCAAGTGGGACAAATATTACGGGGGTATTTAATAAATATATTAATTATACTAATGAAATTCAGATGCTAACTGATGAAACAGGTAGATTGGATTATATACAATCTAAAAGTAAAATTAATGGCAACAAACTATCTCTCAAACTTTCTGGACCACGACCAGTTTCTGCTGGCTCTAGCTCATTATATATGAGAACCGATGATATTTGGATTTCCAATATTGAAAATACCGAGCACTGTTCTGCTATACTTTATAATTCTGAAAGGAATAGCGCAGTTCAGGCTGGCGATGTTGGTTATTACCATCGGAGAAGAGGTACCGATTATACAGCAAAGATTTTGTCTATGTATGAAGTAGAAGTTATGTGGTAATTAAGTTCGTGAGTTTGTTAGGTAAATGAAAGCGTAATTCTAATTGTTATGAATTACGCTTTTATTATATACAGAATCTGATAGTTAATAGATGAATTGAAAATTAAGTAATATTATAATCCTTGAATAACACAAAACACCCAATTTTACATTAATAGGGTGTAAAATCGGGTGTTATTTCTATAATCTATTGATTTTCAATGTTTATTGCGGTGCGTACGGGACTCGAACCCGTGACCCCATGCGTGACAGGCATGTATTCTAACCAACTGAACTAACGCACCATAATTTCATTTCTTTTATCGCTTTCTCTCTCGATTGCGGTTGCAAAGGTAGGTGTTTTTTTGAAACCTGCAATAGCTTGAAAGAAATATTTTTCATCTTTTTTAAAGTAGGCTTGATTATAAGATATTTATATTACCTTTGTGTGGCAAAAAAAATTCGAATGACAAATCAAAATCAATTAAAAGCGAGAAAAACCATGAGAAATACTCCTATTGAACGTAAACTGATTGACGAAACCATCGAAGCATTTCAGATTGCAGACTTTGGAAAAGCAACCATCCGCGAAGTAAAGGCGATTGCCGCCAAGACAGAAGCTGAATCTGGTATAGAATTTATAAAAATGGAAATGGGTGTGCCGGGACTTCCCCCTTCGGCTGTAGGTGTAAAAGCTGAAATAGAAGCTCTGCAAAAAGGAATTGCCAGTCTTTATCCTGACATCAACGGATTGCCTGCACTGAAAGAAGAAGCTTCGCGTTTTATAAAAGCATTTATTAATGTAGATTTGCAACCGGAAGGTTGTGTACCTGTTACCGGTTCCATGCAAGGCACCTTTGCTTCGTTCCTCACTTGCAGTCAGTGTGATGAAAAGAAAGATACGATATTGTTTATTGACCCGGGATTTCCTGTACAGAAGCAACAGCTAGTCGTTATGGGACAAAAGTTCGAGACTTTCGATGTATATGATTTCCGTGGCGACAAATTGAAAGAGAAACTGGAAAGTTACCTCAAGAAAGGGAATATCTCTGCTATCGTCTATTCCAACCCGAACAATCCCAGCTGGATTTGCCTGAAAGAAGAAGAGCTACGTATCATCGGAGAACTTGCTACGCAATATGATGTTATTGTTCTGGAAGACCTGGCTTACTTCGCTATGGACTTCCGGCAAGATTTGAGCAAACCATTCCAAGCACCTTATCAACCATCAGTGGCACATTATACAGACAACTATGTATTGCTCATTTCCGGCTCTAAAGCATTCAGCTATGCCGGACAGCGTATTGGTGTCAGCTGCATTTCAAACAAGCTCTATCATCGCTCTTATCCCGGATTGACAAAACGCTATGGTGGCGGCACATTCGGTACAGTATTCATTCACCGTGTACTCTATGCCCTCTCCTCCGGTACGAGTCATTCGGCACAATACGCGCTTGCCGCCATGCTGAAGGCTGCTAATGAAGGACAGTACAACTTCCTTGACGAAGTGAAAATATATGGTGAACGCGCTCACAGGCTAAAAGAGATTTTTCTGCGCCACGGTTTTCATCTGGTATATGACAATGACCTTGGTGATCCCGTAGCCGATGGCTTCTACTTTACTATCGGTTATCCGGGGATGACCAGCGGCGAATTGGCTAAGGAATTGATGTACTATGGTGTCAGTGCCATATCTCTGATTACCACCGGTAGCCATCAGGAAGGTTTGCGTGCCTGTACTTCATTCATCCAGGATCATCAATATGCACAATTAGAAGAACGGATGGCAATCTTTGCAGAAAACCATCCGATATAATAGAATAAACTTACCAATTAGTGCCGGTATCCCACCACAAACGGGTGCCGGCATTATCATCTCCTCCCAAAGCTTTCACCAATGCACGGTATTGCTCCGGATTTTCCGTTTGTAATCCTCCGGGAAAGTTTAAACGGCGAATCATAATTTCCGTATCAACGCAGCCATCCTTACTATGATTGAAACGAACAGGAAAAAGGCGTGGATATCCGGTTCTGCGCTGCTCCGCCCAGGCTTCACATCCTTCAGGAAACATTGCCAGCCATTTCTGCGTAATGATCTTCTCCAACTTCGTATCACGGTCTGCTGTTTCAATCCACTTCGGTGAGACTTTACAATAGACTTTTATATTATTTTCAGCATCAAATGTATCCACAAAATCAATTGGCAATTTATCACTATTCAAATATGAATCAGTCTGCATGATACCATACTGATGTAGAGAGGAAGTAATTCCTTTTTCATAGCATATACCGGCATCTTCATCTGTCCAGTTCCTCAAAGCGGCTTCCGCACGCAGAAACCAGACCTCGGCAGCAGTCATAAGAACCGCATCCGTTGACTGAGTAGCCTTCAGTTTCGACAAACCCATATAATTGCTATGAGAGAAGCAAGTTCCCTGCCGGATTCCACGATACTGTCCTTTAAACGACTCATCCTGGCATGTGGCAAAAAAGACAGTACGCCGAGGATCTTCATAACCGTTCATGATAGACTCCATTGGAGCACTCATATAAGTTTCGTTCCACACCAGATTGAGTTCTCCCAACGGATTGGCATACCCTTTCTTTGTAGATACCGCCACCGGTTCATTTTCCGCTTCCAATATTCCATATTCATTATTAAAAGCTTTCAGGAACTCTGAACGGGCTTTCTCTTCATCCACTGTGGCTATTCGCATTGCAAGCCGCATTCTCAATGAATTGGCAAACCTTATCCACGAAATGTATTCGCCATCCATCAGTATATCAAAACGAGAAAACTCAGCAGCTTCCGGATTTGACTCGACATAACCGGTAAGGGTACTCACAGCCGTATCTAATTCACAAAAGAACTCTTTATAAACCGCTTCTTGTGTATCAGGCATATATTCTGCGTTAGGATCAGCAAACCGTGAATAAATGATAGGACCATAGTAATCCGTAACGCGATGCATCACTTCCACTTTCAGAATCTTGGTGACTCCGAAGAAACCCGGATGTTTCTCACGCGTTGCGTTCTCCGACTGGTATATCTGTGGAAAAATATACGAATAGGTATGTCCCCACATTGCACTGTTCCAACCATCTTGCAAATTATAGTCCGAATTATGGCTACCTCCATTCAATGGTTTTCCATCATGCATATATCCACTGAACATATCTGCATTCAGGTTCTGCGTCAACTGGAAAGGCCAGTTCTTACCCTTTCCATAATCATAATTGAAGTAAATGCCCTGCTGAATCACTCCCAGACGAATACCATGTTCATTATAATCAATCTGCAAATCTTCATCCGTAATTCCGGATAAATCCGTATTGATATCCTTAAAGTCACCCGTGCAAGAAGTTAAAACTAACAGAGCACCGAATATCCAACTATATCTTTTCATATCAATCCTCCCCTCTCCCATTAAAATTCACACTTCAATGAAAAGCCCCAACTGCGCGTTGTTGGCATCCCATACACATCAATGCCTTGATTATCATTACCGGTAGATAACACCAGATCCGGATCAAAAGGCGCCTTCTTATAAAAGAAGAACAAATTGCGGGCTATAAAAGAAACCTGCGCTTTCTTCAGAACTTTAGATTTTTCCATCCAGGAAGCAGGTAACTGATAAGACAATGAAAGTTCTCTCAATCGGATATTGGTCGCATCATACATATAATATTCCGTTGTCCCTGCGCGTCCGCCTACAATCTTATAGAATCCCTTCACGTTCTCTATCCGCTGCCCCTCCAGCATAACATAACCATTATCACGGGCCTTTCCGGTAATTTCCGATACACCGTACAAGTCCATATCTGCCTGAGTTTGCGAAAGTACCTTACCGCCGTAACGACAATCTATCAGGAAATAGAGAGACAAGTCTTTATAAGAAAGCGTATGATTCCATCCCAGCTGGAACTTCGGATTGGAGTTTCCAACCTTTACCGTATTCCCGTCACCTTCTACTTTTGGCAATCCTGCATTATTCCCTTCCGTCTCATAAACAATATTACCGGAAGCATCTCTGACAAAAGCTTTTCCATAAATATCGCCAATCGATCCACCTTTTATCAATTTCATGGCATAACTGGAAGAGAAACTGGTAGGGCCATAAACAAATTCTTTCAAATCTTCATGCAAAGCAACTATTTTGTTCCTGTTAGAAGCAAAATTAAGAGTAGTGCTCCACATAAAATCTTTTGCCATCACAGGAGTAGCGTCCAATGCGATTTCCCATCCCTGATTCTGAATGTTACCGGCATTCACATAGCGGTAAGCATATTTGTCACCCGCCAGCGTAGGCAATTTAAAAAACTGGTTATGAGTATTTGTTCTATAGAAAGTGATATTAAACCCGATACGGCTGTTCAGAAAACGTCCTTCTGCACCAATTTCCCACGAATAATTCATCTCCGGTTCCATTTCCTTGAAAGGTGCCGCATCATTCGCCAGATATTCACCACCGGCAGTGATATGGGAAGCGGAATTCGTAATATACAAAGGAATATCATTCCCCACCATACTATAAGCAGCACGCACCTTTGCATACGACACCCATTCAGGTAAAGTCAGCAGACGGCTTAGGATCAACGAAGTACCAACTGAAGGATAAAAATATCCCCTGCCTTCGTGCTTAGTATGTGATAAAGTGGAAGACCAGTCATTGCGGGCCGTCAAATCTATATAGGCACTCTCTTTATAACCCACCTGCGCCGTAGCAAACAGCGATTGCAGCTGACGGTGTGAATCAATTTTCTGGTCAAGAGCTGCTGAACCGTTCATTATAATATTTGCCAGAGTAAATACATTGGCATAGTACAAAGAAGCTGTTTTGGAATCATAACGGGTAGAATTAGTAGTCTTATCAGTAATACTTCCCCCAAATGCACCATTTACTGAGAAATCGCCCCATTTCTTCTTCATCATAAGCATCAGGTCACCATAAAACTGGAGATCCTGATAATCCATTTCCAGGTAACGTCCGTTAGTACCGGCTAACGCCGGAGCCGTAGAAGCATAAAATTTCTGACGGACTTTATCGTCAATGCAATCCACATTGCCACGAGCCTGTACCGTCAACCAGTCATTTACTTGCAAGTTTGCCGATAAGGAGACAATGGCATGCATACGCACTTCTTTAGTTTGTATGCGGTTCGTTATCCAATACGGATTCTGCTCAAAATCTTCATAAGCAGTATGCCAGTTCTGTATATTCAGGTTTCTACTTTCATCGTACACTTCGAAATTATTCCTATAATACGACAAGTCCTCTCCACGGGGAAACCGATAAAGCCCCACCAACGGGTTCATATAAAATCCGCCTACTGTCGGTTTGTTTTTAGAGACTTGTCGCATCAAATTCACATTACCATCCAGTTTCAAACGATTATTGAATATCACAGAAGTTTCCCTAAATGTAATATTATGCTTGGATAAGCGATTTTTATCAATAATCCCTTTACCGGTAGTATTGGCATATGAAAAATAATTCTGCAATTTCTCATTGCCATGGCTTACGGATACGGAAGTAATGGAAGTCACTCCGGTAGAGAAGAAATCATTCAGATTATCGTATTTCGGCAAGTCTTTTCGTTCTCCCCAACTATCCACCCCATCGCTTACTCCATAACGATTTTGCATTTCGGGTAAAGAAGATGCTTTATCGAACATCAGACTGGTAGAAAATGATATGCTCCGTTGTCCTTGTGATTTACCTTTCTTGGTCGTAATCAATATCACACCGTTACCTGCCTGGCTACCATAAAGTGCCGCTGCAGGAGCCCCTTTCAGAATACTTATGCTTTCTATATCTTCCGAGTTTAAGTTTGAAATACCATCACCGCCATCGCGGTTACCTGCATTAGCAGTTCCGCCAATGGCACTGAAAGCCTGTTCCGAAGTTGAATTTAACATAGGAACACCATCAATTACATAAAGAGGTTGATTCTCCCCGGCTACCGAACGGATTCCGCGAATGTTTACTTTAGCGGAAGCACCCAGTCCCGATGATACCTGATTAACCTGCACACCGGCAGTCTTACCGGTCAATGAAGTTATCAGATTAGGCATTTTAACCCGTGTCAATTCTTCACTTTTCACCTGACTCATTGCATAGGAAAGAGAGTGCTCCTTCTTTTCGATACCCAATGCAGTCACAACTACTTTATCCAGTTCCACCGCATCTTCTTCTAATACAATATCCAGAAATGTATGTCCTTTTACGCTTACCTCCTGCGTCTTATATCCCATAAAAGAGAATCTCAGCACCGCATCATCAGCAACCGTCAGTGCAAATTTGCCTTCCAAATCCGTCACTGCACCATTCGAAGTACCTTTTTCCAACACTGTAGCTCCCGGTAAAGGCACACCGTCTCCATCTACAACACGCCCCATTATACTTTTCCGAGCGATAAGTACTTCAAGCCGATGGTTCACATCGTCTGCAACAAAAGCACAACAAGAACTACTATACGAAAAAAAATAACCAAAAACAAAAAAACAGATATAATTATAGATAGTCAATTTCATGATTTACAATAAAGAGATAACAATTTGCAAAAGTAACCAATTTCTTCCTAATAAAAACCTGTTATATAACATATATGAAAATTCTATCAGTGAAAAAAGAGAAATAATATTTGTTTTTCAAGGATTTGTCTGTATATTAGTGGCATGGATATTAACACAGACATATTCAAAATTGAAACGAACCACGTATTACCTTCACGTGGAAAAGTACTGATATCCGAGCCTTTCCTCTATGACGAGATGTTCGGACGTTCTATTATCCTGCTGGTAGACCATACGCTGGATGGTACAATGGGGTTGGTATTGAACAAATCTCTCCCGCTATATCTTAATGACGTATTGAAAGACTTCAAAGATGTGGAAAATATACCTATTTATAAAGGCGGTCCGTTATGTACCGATACGCTGTTTTACCTTCATACACTAAAAGGTGTAAAAGATTCTCTGCAAATAGGAAAAGGATTCTATCTGAACGGAGATTTTGATGCCATCCGCCGCTATATTTTGGAAGGCAATGACATCACCGGAAAAATACGCTTCTTCTTGGGATATTCAGGCTGGGAACATGACCAGCTATGCCAGGAAATTGAAGAAAACACCTGGCTGATAGGATCGACAAACATCGCTTCCCTTATGGATGAAAAGGGAAGCGCAGAACTTTGGAAAAATGTTTTGGGAGAACTGGGAGGCAAATATCAAACATGGTCACGCTTCCCGCAGATACCCACATTGAATTAATCAACCCGGATGCACTGCAGTAATGCAACATCTTTGAAATAACCTTCTACACACAACCAATCTTTTAACAACCCACACTGAACAAAGCCGCAAGAGGTGAACAAACGCATGCTTGCCTCATTATCGGTGGCGATATGAACAACCAACTGTTTCATACGCAGAAAGTCGAAAGCATAGTCACAAAGTAGTGTCAATGCATCTTTTGCATAGCCTGCGCCACGAAACTCTTTCCGGATAACGATACCCACTTCTCCGCGTGCATGCATCGGAGAAAAGTCTGTAATATCAATCGTTCCTATCGTAGCATGATCTTCAAGGCGCACCACCATCATACGCAGTTGCTTATCGGAAAACATATCACATTGTGAATTCTCCATATATTGCTTCATCACATAGCGTGAATAGGGTACGGTGAAGTTACTGATATCCCACTGTTGCGGATCGTTTTCCATTTCACAAATCAGCTCCAGATCCTCCGGTTCCATAGCACGAAGGCGAATACGTTCGTTTACAAAATAAATATGTTTCATGATCAGAGATAACATTTTTCGGAAGTCACCAGTACGCGACTTTCCGGGTTATAAATTCCCAGACGCAATCCCATTTTCCGATGGCGGGACAGCAAGCGGATAATTGTAGAAAAAGAAAAGGCACGGCAATCATACACCACATGCGTGAAACCTTTCAGCGAGATGAATGGACCGGCATGTCCGTCGGCGGCAGATGCTTCGTTTGCCACAACGAAATGATGCTTTCCGATCAGCCCGTTACGTTTGAAAAGTCCACGCAAACTATGAATAGTGGCTTCTTCACCGAAAACAAGAAAACGAGGGAAAGCTTGTCCTTTAAGAAAGGGAACTTTCACTTTTTTTCCCGGAATACTGAATATACGTCTCAAGGAAAGCATCAGCAAACGAATATACATCTGTAAATGGATACCGATCCGAACAAGCCAACGCCCCAAGAGCCCATAACGTTCACCATGCTTGCGAAAGAAAATATCCATTGCTCCACAAAATACGCGCACATGGTGATAGGTATCTTTCGATGTACTTTCTCCCTTATAATGCAATATAGGATAAGGCAAGTAGTAATTTTCATATCCCGCCTCCTCAATCCGGCAGGACAAATCTATATCTTCACCATACATAAAGAAGTCTTCATCCAGTAATCCGGATTTTTCCAATGCAGAACGGCGCAGCAACATGAATGCACCTGCCAATACTTCCACCCGGTGAATGGCATCCGCATCCAAGGCATTACAATAATACCCACCTAAACCTTTAGAACGGGGGAAAAGTTTTCCCAAGCCGGACAGTTTACCAAAAGTGGCTGCCAAAGTAGGATATCCACGCTTTGATTCCCGCAGAAAACGTCCGTCATCCGTCAGCATTTTCACACCAGCAGCTCCGACGCAAGGATGCGTGTCCATAAACAGAAGCGCTTCTTCCAAAGTCTGCTCCGGCAATACCGTATCAGGATTCAGCAACAGCACGTATTCTCCCTTCGCTTGACGAATGGCCTGGTTATTAGCACGGGCAAAACCAACATTCTCCTTATTATATATATAGGTAATACGCGGGAAACGTTCGGTAAGGTATGCCTCCGAATCATCGACGGACGCATTATCTACTACAAAAATTTCGGCTGAAATATTGTCAATAGCCCTGTATAAGGAACAAAGACACTGTTCCAGATAATACTTTACATTGTAATTGACTATGACAACAGAGAATTTCATGCTTCCTCCTCTTTATTGATATGCAATTCTTTACGTAAACGGCCTTCGCCGGGCAAGCAGAACAGCGAAGCCGTAAGAGCAATAAAAGCACAAAGCAAACCTTTGTTACTCAATGTCAGATAATAAACTGCAAGACCTACCCATACCGGCAGCGAAAGCATAGCTACCCGAACTTTACTCCAGAAAGAATATAAACGTAAAGCTTCAGGCAAACTAACTTTATCAATTTTCCGCGTCAGCACCCAGGCGAAAAGCTTCAAAGAAACCGGCACGCAAGCAGCAACCAGCAAAATAGACAAAGTTTCTGCAAAATAAGTCGTACGGACATCAGCGGCATATATACCTACCCAATCTCCACCGGTTTCACCTACTATGATCCATATCACCGGCAGCAACCAGAAACTGATAAATATTACTTTTAAACGACTCGCAACGTGTTTTATCTGTTCTTCCATTCTCTTATAAACAATAGATTTAATAACAATAATTTAATTCGTTCCCGTAAAAAGCGTCCGGTTTACAATACTACGTCCCAGAGTGACTTCGTCCGCATATTCCAACTCATCGCCCACTGAAATGCCACGGGCAATCACACTTAGCTTCACCCCCATCTTTTCAAGCTTACGATAAATATAGAAGTTTGTTGTATCACCTTCCATCGTAGTGCTGAGTGCCAGGATCACCTCCTTGATTCCACCGGCAGCCACACGCCGTACAAGACTTTCTATCTGCAAGTCACCCGGCCCTACCCCGTCCATTGGTGAAATAACACCACCCAAGACGTGATATAGTCCACGGAATTGCTGCGTCGCTTCCACCGCCATGACATCGCGGATATTCTCTACAACACAAACTGTAGATGCATCCCGCTGCGGATTGGCACAAATACGGCAAGTTTCCGTATCTGAAATATTGTGGCAAACCCTGCAATATTTCACTTCATGCTTCAGTGTAACAATAGCGTTACCAAAGGCTTCTACCACTGCCGTATCTTGTCTCAGAAGGTGTAGTACCAGGCGCATAGCAGTCTTCCGCCCCACTCCTGGCAGTTTGGCAAACTCGCTCACCGCCTTCTCCAATAATATCGAGGAAAATTGTCCGTTCATACTAAGAAATCAACTATTGGCGGCAAAGATAATGCAAATTGAGTGCAGAACTTTCATGCAAGCATGAAAAAGTTATGCCAAAATGCAGCTTATCTTCTTAAAAGATAATTAGATTTCCGCATTCCGAACATAGATTTTTGAAATAAGTACTACCTTTGCATACGCAGAAAAAAAGAAAAAGAGTAAGAAACTTTCTAAATTTGACATAAAAATGGAGATTACAAGCGCTGAATTCGTCATTAGTAACACAGATGTGAAAAAATGTCCCCCCGGAATATTTCCTGAATATGCCTTTATCGGACGTTCCAACGTTGGAAAATCCAGCCTCATCAATATGCTAACAGGGCGTAAAGGACTTGCCATGACTTCCGCCACTCCGGGAAAGACTATGCTCATCAATCATTTCCTTATTAATAAAAGCTGGTACATCGTCGATCTACCTGGCTATGGTTATGCCAGACGCGGACAAAAAGGAAAATCACAAATACAGCGTATCATCGAAGATTATATTCTGGAACGTGAACAGATGACCAATCTCTTCTTGCTTATTGACTCACGGCTTGAACCACAAGTCATCGATATCGAATTCATGGGATGGCTGGGCGAGCACGGAATACCTTTCTCCATTGTCTTTACCAAAGGGGATAAGCTGAAAGGCGGCAGGCTGAACACCAATATCCAGCAGTATCTGAAAAAACTAAAAGAGCAATGGGAAGAACTTCCCCCTTATTTTGTGACCTCTTCTGAGAACAGAATGGGCAAAAAAGAGTTATTAGATTATATAGAGAGTATTAATAAAGAATTAAATACCAAATAAAGTAATAGTAAATATGAAAAAGAGTGTATTTTCACTGGCATTTATTGCCACCTTACTTCTTGTGTCGGCCAATAGCCAGGCACAATCGCTAAAAGATTTATTCAACAAAGAAAATGTAGAAAAAGTAGTCAGCGCCGTTACCGGCAAGAATACTGTTGATATGACAGGTACATGGTCGTACACCGGTGCCGCTATCGAATTCGAATCAGACAACCTGTTGATGAAAGCCGGCGGAGCCGTTGCTGCTACCACTGCCGAAGCCAAACTCAATGAGCAACTGAGCAAAGTGGGTATCAAACCCGGACAAATGAGTTTTACCTTCAATGCCGACAGCACTTTCAATGCTAAACTGGGAACCAAAACTCTGAACGGGACTTATATGTATAACGCTACCGAAAAGCATGTAACCATGAAGTTCGTCAGACTGATAAACATGAATGCCAAAGTTAACTGTACATCCGGCAGCATGGATTTACTGTTTGAGTCGGACAAACTACTGAAGCTAATCACTTTCCTTTCCAGCAAGAGCAGCAATGCCACACTGAAAACAATCAGTTCACTAGCAAACAGCTACGACGGCATGATGCTAGGCTTCTCACTTGAGAAGAAAGAATAGAACGGAATATCAATAAAAAAGTCCCGTAAACATAATGTTTACGGGACTTTTTTATTCTCAATGGAGCGGAAAACGAGACTCGAACTCGCGACCCTAACCTTGGCAAGGTTATGCTCTA
>ENA-OZES01000897-OZES01000897.1-human-gut-metagenome-genome-assembly--contig:-NODE-897-length-13931-cov-6.809311_pt1 | contig 13931 bp, 10 predicted proteins | sample MGYA00245068_ERZ653609 | MGnify/ENA primary metagenome ERZ653609 (study PRJEB26926, sample SAMN06164898) | human gut metagenome | biome: ENVO:00009003; feature: ENVO:2100002; material: ENVO:00002003... | reverse complement strand
CGAGATGTAGCTCCGTCTCGTGGGCTCGGAGATGTGTATAAGAGACAGAGTATACAGAGCATCACAGATTTCATGACATGTGCAGGCCGTACACTGCCTGACAATATACTGCTGTGGGCCAGGAGAAATCTGGCAGTTGCGCGTTCAAGCGAGGTATCACCTGAGGAGAGACGCCATGCGCAGAGAGCACTTTCCATCATGATGAATATCCAGTGGAAGGGAAATTACTTTGAGGCAATTGACCCTGTGGAGGCAAGGCGCATACTCGATGAGGAGCTCTATGGCATGGAGAGCGTGAAGCAGAGAATCATTGAGACCATTATCCAGATAAACAGGACACATACACTTCCTGCCTACGGACTGCTGCTCTGTGGACCGGCAGGAACCGGAAAGTCACAGATTGCATATGCTGTTGCACGAATACTCAAGCTTCCATGGACCACACTCGATATGAGCTCAATAAATGATGCAGAGCAGCTCACAGGAAGCTCAAGAATCTATTCAAACGCAAAGCCGGGAATCATTATGGAGGCATTTTCACAGGCGGGAGAGTCGAATCTTGTATTTATCATCAATGAGCTCGACAAGGCCTCAAGCAAAAACGGCAACGGAAATCCGGCAGATGTGCTTTTGACGCTGCTTGATAATCTGGGCTTTACAGACAACTATATGGAGTGTATGGTGCCGACCGTCGGAGTATATCCGATCGCAACAGCCAATGATAAATCCCAGATTTCTGCACCGCTTATGTCACGTTTTGCGGTGATTGATATTCCGGACTATACCGATGAAGAGAAGAAGGTCATCTTCCAGAGATTTGCCCTGCGCAAGGTATTTGAGCGAATGGGAATGAAGGAGGAGGAGTGCGTTCTCACAGAGGACGGACTTGATGCAGTGATTAAGCTTCACGAGAACACATCGGGCATAAGAGATCTCGAGCAGGCTGCAGAGCATCTGGCAGCAAATGCACTTTATCAGATAGAGGTTGATAAGGTAAAGCAGGTGGTATTTGACGCTGAGGCTGTTTTTGAGCTTTTAGGCTAGCAGGATATGATTACGGATACAGGAATTGTTACGAAAATAAAAGGAGATTGTCAGGATGAGAGAATTTGGAAAATCCAGAAAATTAGATAATGTGCTTTATGATGTAAGAGGACAGGTGGTGGATGAGGCGGCCCGCATGGAGGAAAACGGCACAAATGTGTTGAAGCTCAATATAGGAAATCCTGCGCCGTTTGGCTTCAGGACACCTGATGAGGTGATATATGATATGTCTCGCCAGCTCACGGACTGTGAGGGGTATTCCAACTCCAAGGGACTTTTTTCTGCAAGAAAAGCAATCATGCAATATGCACAGCTCAAAAAGCTTCCTAATGTGACGGTTGAGGATATCTACACCGGAAACGGAGTCAGCGAGCTTATAAACTTAAGCATGTCAGCGCTTCTTGACAATGGTGATGAGGTGCTGGTGCCGGCACCGGACTATCCGCTTTGGACAGCCTGCGTTACACTTGCGGGAGGCACGGCAGTGCACTATATCTGTGATGAGCAGTCAGAATGGTATCCGGACATAGAGGATATCAAAAAGAAGATTACAGACAAGACAAAGGCAATCGTAATAATCAACCCTAATAACCCTACAGGAGCGCTCTATCCAAGGGAGGTGCTGCAGCAGATAGTTGATGTGGCAAGAGAGCACGAGCTCATGATTTTTTCGGATGAGATATATGACAGGCTGGTGATGGATGACTATGAGCATGTGTCTATTGCATCACTTGCACCAGACCTCTTCTGTGTGACCTTCAGCGGTCTTTCGAAGTCGCATATGATAGCAGGCTATCGTATCGGATGGATGGTTTTAAGCGGCAACAAGGCACTCGGAAAGGACTATATTGAGGGTCTCAACATGCTCTCAAACATGCGTCTTTGCTCGAATGTTCCGGCGCAGTCGATAGTGCAGACAGCTTTAGGCGGATATCAGAGTGTAGGCGAGTATATTGTGCCGGGCGGACGAATCTATGAGCAGAGAGAGTACGTCTACAAGGCATTAAACGATATACCGGGAATTTCGGCAGTAAAGCCAAAGGCAGCATTTTACATATTCCCAAAGATTGATACTGCAAGGTTCAACATCACAAACGATGAACAGTTTGCACTCGATCTGCTTCGTGAGAAGAAGATACTCATCATCCACGGCGGCGGCTTCAACTGGGATAAGCCTGATCATTTCAGAGTGGTATATCTGCCTAGAACAGAGATATTAAAGGATGCCACAGGCAAGCTTGCAGACTTTTTATCTTCATATAAGCAGAAATAATTATTGGCATAGATAATTATAAAACATATGATATAAAACATATAATATATAACATATAATATATAAGCTCCGGCACAGAAAACTTTTTGTTCTGACCGGAGTTTTTATATTATGCTGTAATATTTTTTAAAAGTAACCTACCTGTAACTTTACATAATGTATTATACACTTGTATCGCGGGGCGGCTGCACTTTAAAGGACAGACCGCACAGCACTCAAAAATGTATAGAGAAGAAAAGGAGAATTAAATGGAACTGCTTAGAGTAGAACACTTATCAAAAATATACGGAGCCGGAGAAAATCAGGTCAAGGCTTTGGACGATGTGTCATTGAGCGTGGAAAAGGGAGAGTTTGTGGCAATTGTCGGGGCGAGCGGCTCCGGAAAATCCACACTGCTTCATCTGCTCGGAGGTGTTGACAGGCCAACAAGTGGAAAGGTGTATATAAACGGCACTGATATTTTTGCAATGAATGATGATGAGCTTGCTATATTCAGAAGAAGACAGGTAGGCATCATTTATCAGTTTTATAATCTGATACCTATATTAAATGTGGAGGAAAACATGGCAATTCCGATGGAGCTTGATGGAAGAAAGGTGGAAAAAGCACAGATGGATGACATGCTTTTGCGCCTTGGACTTACAGAGAGACGTACTCATCTGCCAAATGAGCTCTCAGGTGGACAGCAGCAGCGCACATCTATAGGAAGAGCCCTGATTACGAGACCATCTATAGTGCTAGCGGATGAGCCGACCGGAAACCTGGATACCAAAGCCAGCAACGAGATTATGCATCTCTTAAAGACCTCAAACCGTGAGCTCAACCAGACAATCATTATGATTACACACAATATGGAGCTTGCAAAGGCGGCTGACCGCACAATAATGATAGAGGATGGTAAAATCAGATGAATTTGATGAAGACACTCACATTAAAAAACTTAAAGCTCAACAGGAAAAGAACTATTGTCACGATAGTCGGAATAATTCTTGCAACAGCGCTTTTGTCGGCGCTTGTCACACTTGTGTCAAGCTTTCAGTACAGTATGATTGAATACCAGAAGCAAAAGGGCGGCGACTTTCATGTGAAATTTTCGAATGTGAAAATGTCTGAGCTTTCGGAGTTTAAAAACAACAGAAATATTGAAAGCACATTTGAGACAATGGGAATGGGCTTTGCAAAGCTAGACGGCTGCAAGAATGAGGATAAGCCGTATGCATATGTCATGGCAACAGATGAGGCCGGCTTTGAGAGAGGCTGCTTTAAACTTATAGAGGGGCGCATGGCAAAAAATGAGGATGAGATAGTCATTCCAAGGCACTTAAAGACAAACGGACGAATCGACATAAAGGTGGGAGATGAGATAACACTGGATGTCGGAAAGCGATATGATTCAAACACCGAAGGTGTCATATCGGAAAACTGCGCATATGAGAATGAGGCAGAGACACTTACCGATACTGTGACAAAGCACTACAAGGTGGTAGGCATCATGGAAAGACCGGGCTATGGAATGGAGGACTATAGTGCCGCCGGATATACATTTGTCACATACTCTGATGAGCTGGCAGCAATTGATAACGGCACAAAGAGTGAGGCAAGTGAAGCTGACACTACACTCACAGTGTACAGCAGATACACTAAAAAGGCTTTAAGAAACAAGGATGCTGTGACTGCTGATATAATTGGTGTGGATGAAAAGCTGTTTGCGAAAGCGAATAATTCATCTGTTGAAATGTCTGCTGAGGAGAGTGATAGGTTTCTTAAAGAGATGGAAAATGCAAAATATGATATATATATGAATGGATACCTTATAAGCTATGAGTGCGTTTTCCCGATTGACGGCACATTTAAAGCACTGTTTACAGTGGCCACTGTTGTGGCTTTGATAATTATACTGACATCAGTGTATTGTATCAAAAACAGCTTCAACATATCAATCACTGAAAAAATCAGGCAGTATGGCATGCTTGCAAGCGTGGGTGCTACGAGACGCCAGATAAAAAGCAGTGTTAAGACAGAGGCAGCAATGCTTGGAGTGGTTGGTATTCCGGTGGGTACCATGAGTGGTATTTTAGCATCGCTTGTACTTGTTAAGGTGGTGAATGCGCTGTCAGCAGGCTGGCTTAACTTTGCTTTGAGCTTTCACACATCACTGCCTGCACTTATTCTTGCTGTGATACTGAGTATAGCGACCATTTATTTCTCCGCAACAGGCAGTGCAAGAAGGGCTGCAAGGGTCACACCGCTTGAAGCAATAAGAAACACAAAGGAGATTAAAATAAAGTCAGCAAAGCTTAAGACACCGGCGATTATAGGCAGAATCTGGGGTATCGGAGGCGTTATCTCATATAAGAATATAAAGAGGAACAATAAAAAGTACAGAACCACAGTGACATCCATTGTCATCTGCTCAGTAACCTTTATTGTGATATCGTACTTTATGTCTATGGCCTTTAGCGTTGTTGGGATGTCATATGCATCAACAGATTACAATATTGGAATAAATATGTCATGTAAAAAGGACCTTGATATTGAAAAGCTCTCTGAGCTTTTGAGTGGCATTGAAGGAGCAAAGGATTATCTGGTTGGAGCAGGTTATTATTTTGATGTAGATAAGCCAGAGTATACAAAGAAATATGGAGAGTATTGCGGGCAGCTTTATGATGACAGTGAGGATGTCTCACAAGAGTTTTTAATCACGGTTTTAAATGACAAATCATATGATAAGTATGCGTCTGACGCAGGCATAAAAAATGCAGATACAGGAGCAATTCTTGTAAATAAATGCACATTTGATGTGTATAATGAGAAAAGCTCGAAATACGTCAAAGAAGAGATGGAGCTGTACAAATATAAAGCAGGAGATACAATCGAGTGTGGCTACAATATGTATGATGATGCTTCTTCTGATGATAATGCCGTGGAAGGTGGTACTGAAAGCAGCACAGAGGATAACAGTGGATACGTTGACGAGGAAACAATAAATAAAGGAGTCAGAAAAACTGTAGATGTAACTATTGCAGGTGTCACAGACAAGGTACCAACATGTTATAATGGCTACGGCAATACCTCGCTTTTGTTTATGAACCAAAAAGGCTTTGAAAGCTTATGGGCTGACGGCAAGAGCGGTAATGAGTTCAAACCGGGGAATGCGATATATTCGGCATATGTGGTTGCAGAAAATGCAGATGAATATCAGGATACATTCGAAAAGGAGACGGAGGAAAATCCTGAGTATTCGCAGATTAGTTTTTATGTCAGCAATCTGGATAAGGAGATGCGCGATGAAAAGTCACTCTTTACACTGCTTGGAGTATTTGCATACGGACTTATTGTGGTCATTGCCTTAATAGGAATCACAAATATCATCAATACCTTAAGCACCGGAATGGAGCTTAGAAGCCGCGAGTTTGCCACATTAAGAAGCATTGGAATGACAGATAAGCAGTTCTCTGAAATGGTCAGGCTCGAGAGTGTGTTTATATCTGTAAAGGCACTTGTAATAGGTGTACCACTTGGTATTTTAATCAGCTATCTCTTATGTGTTATGATGAACAGGATGGATGATGCAATCATTTATGAACCGCCGTATAAAGCAATTATATTGTGTATATTGGTTGTAATAATGCTGATTTATGCTATCATGAAACTATCAATGACGAAGCTTAGACACAATAACATTATTGAGACGATCAAAAATGAAAATCTGTAGGAAATGCGGGAGCTGATATGAAAAAAATACTTCTCATAGAGGACAACAAAGGAATAACAGAGGGACTGTGTGATACCTTTACAGAACCTGAATATGAGCTTTTGATAGCAGGCAGTTTAAAGGAGGCTGGGGCGCTTTTGAGTGAGCACCCCGGCCTTGTGCTGCTTGATGTGTCGCTTCCGGATGGGAACGGCTTTGATTTTTACAGCGAACGGCTGGAAAAAGAAAAAACACCGGTGATTTTTCTTACCGCAAGGGATGAGGAAAATGATATAGTAAAGGGCCTTGAGCTTGGAGCGGAGGATTACATCACAAAGCCATTTTCCGTAAGGGAGCTTGTGGCGAGGGTAAACCGCGTATTTTTACGTAGGAAAAGTGATGACAGTTCATCTGTCATACATGCAGGAAGCATAAGCTATGATTTGGACAAAAAGGAAGCAAGAAGGGATGGACAGTTGATTGCTCTTTCAAGTCTTGAAAACCGCATACTTGATCTGCTTTTTACCAATCACGACAAGGCTGTGTCCAGAAATGCCGTGCTTGACTGCATCTGGGAGGCAACAGGCAACGATGTGTATGACCATACAGTGACTGTCTATATGAAGCGCATCAGGGCAAAGCTTGGTGAGGATGTGATAAAGACTGTGAAGGGAATCGGGTATCGTGTTGATTCAGATGAAGCTCTTTAAAGAGTATCGGCTGACAGAGACAGTTCCCGGGGGAAAGCATGAGAAAGAAGAAATATAATTTAGAGAACAGAAAACATTTTGTGTATTTTGCAATAATATATACATGTATATGTGTGACGGTTATGGCTTTTACCGTCTTTTTTCAGTATAGGGCATATACAAAAAACTATAACGTCACAGTGGCTAAGCTATGTGCGCTTATTCATGAAAAATATCCCGATGTATCAGATGGCAGCATAGCCGGGATTCTAAATGACAGCAGCTTAGGCAGCGATTATACAAATTTAAAAAGCGCAGAGACGCTCTTAAAAAAATACGGCATTGATATGGAAAAGGATTCTGCGGTTTTGTCAAATGAAAAAGCGCTTAAAGGAGCGCTTTGGCTAGACATATTTCTTGTTGTGCTTTTTGCAGGGGGCTTTTGCATTTACATTGTGCTTATAAGATTTAGCTTTAAAAGACAGGTCAGACAGGCTGCGGATTATCTGCGCCGCATAAATCAGGGAGACTACAGACTTGTTATGGCAGATAGCACAGAGGGGGAGATTTCTATACTAAAGGGAGAGCTTTACAAGACAGCAATCTATTTGAGGGAGTCTGCGGAAAATGCAAAGGCAGACAAGCTTTTGCTAAAGGATGCGCTTTCTGATATATCGCATCAGCTTAAGACACCGCTCACATCACTTTCGATAAATCTGGAAAATCTGGAAGGAAATCCTGATATGGCATCTGAAAACAGAAACAGGATAATGCGCAGGGCAAAGCGCGATGTGGACAATATATCGCATATGGTGCAGGCTATCTTAAAGCTTTCAAGGCTTGAAGCGGATGTTGTGGAGTTTGATGAGAAGGATACGCTGCTGTCTGAAATTGTGTCTGAGGCAGCTGATAATGTTATGGCACTTTGCGATTTGAGAGACATAAGGCTGTCCATAGATGAAGGCTCTGATAAGGATGCCTGTATACATGCTGATGCATACTGGCAGTGTGAGGCCATTACAAACATAGTAAAAAATGCAGTGGAGCACGCAGAGAGTGAGGTAAAGATAGGCTTTTACAGGTATGAGATGTATGCAGAGATAACAGTGCAAAACGATGGAGAGACCATAAGTGATGAGGACAAAAAGCATATTTTTACGCGTTTTTACAGCGGCAGCGGACAGCCGGCAGACAGCATCGGCATAGGACTTTCGCTCGCGGAAGCAATTGTGCGTCATGACAATGGATATATCCTTGTGGAGGATTGTAAAAAAGATGTATTAAATGAAAAAAATGAATGCAGTGGCACACGCTTTGTGGTAAGATATTTGTGATAAGTTGAGAAAAATTATCAATAAATACACTAGGAAGCGATAAAATGACACTAAAAGAACTTGGCATAGGACAGAGTGCCAGAATACTTACAGTAGGCGGTGAGGGCGCACTGCGTCAGCATTTCCTGGATATGGGAGTAATCCCAAAGGCCGAAGTGACAGTAATCAAATTTGCACCGATGGGAGACCCGATGGAGCTTCAGGTGCACGGCTATGAGCTCACATTGAGGCTTGATGATGCGGCACAGATTGAGGTAGAATTAATTGACAGCCGTTCAAGAAAGCATGAGGGTCCTAAAAAGATAAGCAACACAGCCCATCCCGGACTTGGTGAGGAGGGCAAATACCATGTGAAGGGCAGTGGCAATCCCCTTCCGGATGGTGAGAAGCTCACATACGCACTTGTGGGAAACCAAAACTGCGGCAAGACAACACTTTTCAACCAGCTTACAGGCTCAAACCAGCATGTGGGCAATTTCCCGGGAGTGACGGTGGACAGAAAGGATGGCTCTATTAAAGAACATCCGGATACATCAATCACAGATTTACCGGGCATTTACTCAATGAGCCCATATACTAATGAGGAGATTGTGTCGAGAAACTTTGTGCTCGATAACAAGCCAAAGGCCATAATAAATATCGTAGATGCGACAAATATCGAGAGAAACCTGTATCTGACCATGCAGCTTCTTGAGATGGATATACCGATGGTTATCGCTCTAAATATGATGGATGAGGTGACGGCAAACTCAGGCTCAATCGATGTAAATAAAATCGAGGGACTGTTAGGAGTGCCTGTTGTACCGATTTCAGCCGCGAAGAATCAGGGTGTTGATGAGCTGGTGCGCCATGCAATACACATTGCAAAGTATCAGGAGCGCCCGGGCAGACAGGATTTCTGTGATGAGAATGATTTTGGCGGTGCCGTGCACAGATGTATACACGCGGTCAGTCACCTGATTGAGGATCATGCAAAGCTCGCCGGAGTTCCGATTCGCTTTGCTGCTACCAAAATTATCGAGGGGGATGCACTTATATTAGAGCAGCTTCATCTTGATGAGAATGAGAAAGAGGCAATAGAGCATCTGATTGTCCAGATGGAGAAGGAGCGAGGCCTTGACAGAAGCGCTGCAATTGCGGATATGCGCTTTACATTTATTGAGAAAATATGCGAGAGCACCGTGGTAAAACCAAAGGAGAGCAGGGAGCGTATCAGAAGTGAGCGCATCGACCGTGTTCTTACAGGCAAATACACGGCAATACCGTGCTTTATAGTGATAATGCTTGCTGTATTTTATCTCACCTTCAACGTAATCGGAGCAGGCCTTCAGTGGCTTTTGGAGCAGGGCATAGGAGCACTGACCGCGCTTACGGATAAGGCGCTCACAGCGGCAGGCGTGAATGAGGTGCTGCACGGACTGGTAATAGACGGCATCTTTCAGGGTGTCGGAAGCGTATTAAGCTTTTTGCCGATTATCGTGACACTGTTCTTTTTCTTATCCCTCATGGAGGACAGCGGATACATAGCGAGGGTTGCATTCTTCATGGACAAGCTCCTTCGTAAGATAGGACTTTCCGGACGAAGCATAGTACCAATGCTCATAGGCTTCGGCTGTACGGTGCCGGCTGTCATGGCGACACGTACACTGCCAAGTGAGAGAGACCGTAGAATGACTATACTCCTCACACCGTTTATGAGCTGTTCGGCAAAATTGCCAATTTATGCATTCTTTGTTAGTGCATTTTTCCCGAAGCATGGCGGACTTGTCATGGGAGGTCTGTACTTCCTTGGCATAATTGTCGGAATACTTTTCGCATTTATCTACAGAAAGACTTTGTTCAGGGGTGACGCAGTGCCGTTTGTCATGGAACTGCCAAACTACAGGATGCCGGGCGCCAAGAATGTGTGCCAGCTGCTCTGGGAGAAGGCAAAGGACTTTTTGCAGAAGGCATTTACGGTAATACTTATTGCCACAATGCTGATATGGTTCTTACAGAGCTTTGACATACACTTTAACATGGTAACAGACTCAAAGGACAGCATGCTTGCCGTTATTTCAAGTATTATCGTGCCTGTCTTTAAGCCTCTGGGACTCGGCGACTGGCGTATATGCACGTCACTTATCAGCGGACTCATGGCAAAGGAGAGCGTGGTATCAACACTTGAGATACTGTTTGGCGGAACGGTTACGACAGCACTCACAACACTTTCAGCCGCATCTCTTCTGGTGTTCTCGCTGCTCTACAGCCCATGCGTGGCTGCTATAGCATCCATAAAGAGAGAGCTGGGTGCAAAGTGGGCAGTCAGTGTGGTGCTTTTGCAGTGTGCGATTGCATGGGGGGCAGCATTTATTGTAAGAATTATTGGACTGCTTGTGATGTAAAAAAACTGACTGAATAGTTACAAAAAATATAAAAGGAGATATGTGATGGAGATTAAACTGGAAAATGAATCACTTGAGCTCACGATAAACAGCTTCGGAGCAGAGCTTAAAAGCATCACCGGCAAGGAAACTGGTACACAGTATCTGTGGGATGCCGATGAGAAATACTGGAAGAGAAGCGCACCGGTGCTTTTCCCGTTTGTCGGCAGCTTAAAGGACAAGAAGTTTACCGTTGATGGGACAGATTATCCGATGGGACAGCACGGCTTTGCAAGGGATATGGAGTTTGAGCTTGTGTCACAGACAAAGGATGAGGCATGGTTTTCACTTAAATCAAATGATGAGACTCTTGCAAAATATCCGTTTGAGTTTGTGCTCGAAATAGGCTATAAGCTCTCAGGCAGTGAGATAAAAGTGACCTGGAGGGTGACAAATCCTGCGAAAAAGGATTTACTTTTCTCAATAGGTGGTCATCCGGCATTTATGTGTCCGGTCGCAGAGCAGGGAAAGCAGTCAGACTATTATCTGAAGCTTGACACAGACAAGGCAATCACCTACGGACTTATCTGTGACGGAGGACTTTTAGACAAGGATGACAATCTGCTTAATGTGGATGTGGATGGATACTGTCAGATAGATGAGCATATGTTTGATAAGGATGCGCTCATAATAGAAAACAGACAGGCTTCAAAGGTGAGCCTGTGTACACCGGATAAGAAGCCATACCTTACGGTGTCCTTTGATGCGCCTTTATTTGGTCTGTGGTCACCGGCAGGAATGGGAGCACCGTTTATCTGTATTGAACCGTGGTACGGCCGATGCGACAGAGCAGGCTTTGCCGGAGAATTAAAGGACAGGGAGTATGGTAATTCGCTGGCACAGGGTGAGAAATTTGAGAAGTCATATACGATTGCAATTGAGCTGTAGATTTTCTTGTTCTCAATGTGACTTAAATACTTATTAAAATAATAATATAAGACATAATTAGAATCATGGGGCTGCGGTATATTGCAGTCCCATGATTTTTAGATAGTAAGGATTTTTCACGAACTTGAAATAATGTAATGTAGGATAGCATAACGCTATATGTGTCTTGATGCACCTGCTTTCTTCAAGTTTGCCTGAAGCAGCCATTTCTGATCAATTTTCTTAAGATCTTCACCGAATCTGACATGCAGCCGAACTGAGCCTTCGAGCTGCTCGATATGTTCAATGGTGCCCTTGCCGAACTTTGGATGATTGACATCGTCATTGATATTAAATTTTACAGTACTGTTTTTATTTTTGCGGTATTCCTGCTCGCGTGAATATGTGTCGCGGATAGGAATACTCTTGTCAGTAATTTTCTTTTTGAGAACCTTATCATAATCGTGCTTAATAAGTCCTTCACCGGCTTTGTAGTAAGGAGTGGGAGCTGCTCCGATAAGTGAGCAGCAGTATTTCCACGCACTTCCGTGGATGCCGGGCTGCCAGTTGTATTTGTCCGGGATGTCCATATTGTACTGCATATAGTGGGCATATTCGTGCTTATATAAATCCATCCTGTCATCCTTTGACAATGGCTTTGCCACACAGTAGCCGATGAACAGCAGTGAAAAATGAAATTCTTCTTCATCCTGCCCAAAGCCCGGAGTGTATGCGCCAAGCCTGTCCGTATCAAAGCCGAAGGTGATGGGAATCCTTGCACCGTTAAGCCCAAGCTGTCTGTCGAGCTTCTGGTAGAGAAAGCGGATTTCCGCAAGATGTATTTTGGTTTCGTTTTCGAGTAGTTGTCGTAAATTGTTGTCTAAGTTCATAAGTATATCTCTTTTAAAAAATCAGTTTGTTTTCAATACAATAATGATATATTCCGTCTTCCTCAACAGATTTGCATACAAAATCAGCCTTATCTTTGACTTCGTCCTTTGCATTGCCCATGGCAATACCCATGCCTACAGCTTCAAGCATTTCAATGTCGTTATATCCGTCACCGAAAGCAATTGCTTCATCCTTTGAGAAGCCATAATGCTTAAGCACTGCAGCAACAGCATTGCCTTTGCCGCTGTTAAGCGGAATAATATCAGCGGCTTTATCCCACCATGCAGTTATCTGTGAGTGGGGCGCGCCGGATAGAATCTGTGAGTGCTCATCTTTTTTGCAGGAGCACATAATCTGATATATATCAGTCCTGCTTATCTCGTCAAAATTGTCAGCGATTTTAAGCTTTTCGCTGCCAAAGGCAAAGTATTGCTCTAAATCAGGGTCGGTACCGTTTGTGACAATCATATGCTCGTTGCTGATTGCAATGGCGCGGTTCATCTGCTTTAGATTGGAAATTATCTGATATTTGTCGTGCTCATTAATAGGATTTTTGAAGATGATATCATTGCCTGCGGTGACGAATGAGCCGTTAAAGGTGAGCAGGACATCAAAATCAATTCCATCAAAATGAGGCACACCTGTGTAGCTTCTTCCGGTAGCCATACAAAGGATGATGCCATTTTGGTGGAGCTGCCTAAGTGCAGCAGCAGTGTTTGCTGATAATTCTTTATGTCCCAGCCGAAGCAGGGTGCCATCCACATCAAAGAATGCTATTTTAATCATAATTCACCTGCCTGTTTTAATGCTAGTTTAATGATATTTTCATTTATATAGAATCCGTTTGATTGAATTTTGGTTATTGCATTTTTTACAGAAGAAATAAAATGTTAAGTAAGTCTGCATTGCACAATGCAATTAATGGTGTTGAATTGACAATTACCCTACGCATTATTCATCTCCTCTATAAATTCTGCTTCATCATCAAAACTGAAGATAGATATATTATTATTGCCTAGATATTTGATGAAATCTTCCTCACTCATTCCGGCTATCTGTGCACAATATCCAATAGAAATATGGTTTTTTAAATAAAGCATTAGAGCAGTAGCTTTCTTGGCAAAAGCATTAGCTTCATCTTTGGTCATTTTGGTATCGTATAATACTTCATCTGGTATTTTTATTGCAATACTACACATATAAACACCTCTTTCTATTTATAATGAATCATTAATTATATCTCAGTTACATGATAACATAATAAGCGCAAGATTAAAAACATTTATTTAAATTTCTGTCACAACGTAAGGTACGTAAGCCGGGGACTGTTGGGGACACGCGCTTTAGCTATCGCTACGCTTAGCAACTAAGATTCTGTACGAAATTATGCTCATGAAGCGTAGAAACGCACCTGCATGGACGCAGGGGAGAGGAAGATTTACATATGTGTACGCAGGAGGACCTGGTTCATAAAGATTACCATTTCTTATAACTGTGTTCTTGATATTAAAGGACACAAGTGGCTTTTTTCAATATGTTGTTGTTAATTTATGGTGTTGGGCTTCCACCATTATGCCAGAAGCCTCACAAAAAGTAGCTGAAACTGCAGAAATCACCAAAACAGCACCCAAAACCCAGCCCAAAAGCCGGAAAAGACCCGGCAAAAAGTAGCTGAAACTGCAGAAATCACCAAAACAGCACCCAAAACCCAGCCCA
>ENA-OZES01000892-OZES01000892.1-human-gut-metagenome-genome-assembly--contig:-NODE-892-length-13944-cov-6.104903_pt1 | contig 13944 bp, 9 predicted proteins | sample MGYA00245068_ERZ653609 | MGnify/ENA primary metagenome ERZ653609 (study PRJEB26926, sample SAMN06164898) | human gut metagenome | biome: ENVO:00009003; feature: ENVO:2100002; material: ENVO:00002003... | reverse complement strand
TCTACACTTCTAGCTTCGTCGGCAGCGTCAGATGTGTATAAGAGACAGGCATTATGATATTGTTGTCATCGTCGGTGAGGAGTACGGGGATATTGGTGTTGCCCTCGATGATGCCGAGGAGGAAGTCGATATGTGCGCCGTCGATGTCGGAGTAGCCGATTGTGGCCACTTCCTTCGTGGCGTCGGCCCAAATCTGCATTCGTGCCCGTTCCTGAGTGGCGAGGTCCTTGACCAGAGAGTTGGAGAAATATAGGAAAATGCTGACCACAGCGAGGGCTATGAGCAGAAACACGAGTGTGCCGTAGCGTCGTATGTCGTAGATATTCACAAAAGATAAACGCCGGAACAGGGTGGAAAATTGTGTATATCAGTGATGCGCTGCCAACTCCATCAGGAATCAGAGGTCGGCGAGGATTTTTTTCAATTCCTCGTCAGTGGCCACAAGGCGGCTTCTGCATTCGCGGAGCAGCTCGGTGGCGCGGCGGGTGTAGGCGGTGAGGGAGTCGATGCTGCATGAGTCGCCTTGCATGGCGCGGAGTATGGCTTCAAGTTCGGTGACAGCCTGAGTATAGGAGAGATCTTTGACGGGGGTGAATTGCGGAGTGTCGGACATGATGGTCAAATAGTTATGGAGTTGATGGAGCCATCGGCGAAGATGGTTTGCAATTGTGAGCCTTGAGGCAGGTTTTGGGCTGAGGTGACGGCTGCGCCGTTGATTCGTGTGATGGTGTAGCCGCGCTTTAGAGTGGCTACCGGCGACAGCACATCGAGCAGCGACTCCCGGGAGTCGAGTCGCTCGGATTCGCGGTTGAGGCGTGTGGCGAGAGCTGACGGGAGGGAGTCCTGAATGATTTTGAGCCGCTCGAGAGCGGGAGTGATGCGCCGGGCACCGGTTTCGGCCAGAGCCATGGAGCAGCGCTGGAGAGTGGAGGCTGATTGCTGGAGAGCGGTGACCGGAGCCACGGCGAGGAGCGACTCTGCGTAGGCCAGCCGCTTGTCGGCTCCGGCAGTGATATCTGCAGCGGCGCGGGCAATATCGTCGGCGAGGGAGCGCAGGTGGGCGAGAGCATCATTGCCGCGGGCAATAAGCCATTCGGCCGCGGCTGTGGGGGTTTTGACTCTCATGTTGGCCACATAGTCGAGCACGGTGACATCGCGTTCATGCCCGATACCGACAATCACCGGAATCGGGAACTGGGCCACGTTGAGCGCCAGCTCGTAGTTGTCAAAGGCCGCGAGGTCGCTTGTGGCACCGCCGCCTCGGATGATGACCACGCAGTCCCAGCTGTCGAGCTGACTGTTGATGCGGTTGAGTGCGTCGATGACAGTGGGAGCGGTGCGGTCGCCTTGGAGCACAGCCTCAAACAGATGGGTGTGAAAGCGCAGATGAGAGGCATTGTTGGACAGCTGATGCATGAAGTCGCCATATCCGGCCGCCCCTTTGGCCGAAATCACGGCAATACGCCACGGCACCGCGGGCCATTCTATGGTGCGGTTGAGCTCGAGCACGCCGTCGGCTTTGAGTCGTTCGAGAATCTCCCGGCGCCGGCGTTCGGCTTCGCCGAGGGTAAACGAGGCATCAATGGCCGAAATGACAAACGACAGTCCGTAGGCAGCGTGATTGTTGACCGACCCGCGCACCAGCACCTTCATGCCGCTGGAGAGCTGCTGTCCGGTGGCGGCAAAGAAATCGGAGTGGATCCGTGCGAAAGTTCCGGCCCAGATAATACCCCTGAGCCGTGCAACGGTTTGGCCGGTGGTTGCATTTTTCTCAATCAGCTCCATGTAGCAGTGGCCACCGCTGACGCGCAGGTCGCTGAGCTCGGCCACAACCCACACCTCGCGCAACGCGGCCACGGCGAGCTGACGGGTGATAATGGCGCAAAGCCCGGAAAGCTGTAGGTGGGATCCGGTCATTGCTTGGCAAATTTTTTGCCTGTCCATTTATAGACTATGGATTTCTTGAGATACGGCTCCACGATGGCATACACATCATCGCTCAGAAACTTTTGGGTGTTGTTGGTGAGAGTGAGTGTGGCCGAGTCGGGGTTGTAGCTGTAGCTGATGAGCAGAAACGGCACCATAGCTTCCACGGTGGAGAGCATCGACGGGTCGGAGAGCCATTCCTTGAGCGTTGGTTTGGCAAAAGCGGAGGCGGTGAGATCGCGGGCGAAACCGGAACTGTAAACAGTCATTTTGCTGTCGGGTGCAGGGGTGTTGACAGTGGAGATCACCGCTATCAGAGTGTCGGACTGGGCGGGTAGCAAGGCGATGTGGCAGATGGAGGCATCTGTCATCTGCACGGCCACTTGCATGGGATCTACGGCGGTGATTGCGGAGGTGCCGTTGAGCTTGTTGGAAGTTTTGTTGGTCAGCCCGCTGTTGAAGTAGTCGAGCATATCGAGTCGGGCGTTGCGGTCGAGCAGAGGAATCACATTGCGCGGAGCCTCGACGAAAGCCTTGGAGGCGGTGAGTTGCGCCGGGAGCGTTGACACGCCGAGCAAACAGGCGATGATGGCTGAGAAAAAATATTTGAGCATTGTAAACTGTTTTGTGCAAAGATAGATAAAAGGAAAGACAAATAAAAGCAGACTTATACCAAATTAACATAGCGGCTGGAACGATATTTGCTGATATATTGTTGTATCTTTGCTTATTAATCGTATCTTTGTTGAATAATTACGATATAACCAAAAACAAGATATATAATGAAAACATTTGAAGAACTTGGCGTGCGCGAGGATTTGCGCAAAGCCATAGAAGAGATGGGGTTTGAGATGCCCATGCCCGTCCAGGAGCAGGTGATACCCCATTTGCTGGAGGGCGATGACGATGTTGTGGCCCTGGCGCAGACCGGCACCGGCAAAACTGCCGCTTTCGGACTGCCGCTGTTGCAGCGCATCAATCCGGAGCTCAATGCTCCGCAGGCATTGATACTTTCGCCTACGCGTGAACTGTGTCTGCAAATAGGTAGCGACCTTGCTGATTTTTCCAAATATATGCCCGATGTGAGTGTGCTCCCGGTGTATGGAGGCTCGAGCATTGAAAGCCAGATCAGGGCTTTGCGCAAGGGAGTGCAGATTATCGTGGCCACACCCGGACGACTCATCGACCTTATCAACCGCGGTGTGGTGAAGTTGGAAAATGTGCATACTGTGGTGCTTGACGAGGCCGACGAGATGCTCAACATGGGTTTCCTTGACTCCATCAATGAGATTCTGAGCCATGTGCCCAAGGATAGGAAAACCTTGATGTTCTCGGCCACCATGCCGTCGGAGATAGCGAAGATAGCCAAAACCTATATGCACAACCCGGTGGAGATAGTGATAGGCAACCGCAACGAGGGCGCTGCCAATGTGAAGCATGTTTACTATATGGTAAGCGCCAAGGACAAGTATCTTGCGCTTAAACGTATAGCTGACGACACCCCCAACATCTATGCCATCATATTCTGCCGCACGCGCCGCGACACACAGGAGATTGCCGACAAGCTGATAGCCGACGGATATAATGCCGAGGCTCTGCACGGCGATCTGTCGCAGCAGCAGAGGGATATTGTGATGCGCAAATTCCGCGATGGAGTGATCACCATGCTTGTGGCCACCGATGTGGCTGCCCGCGGTCTGGATGTGGACAACCTGACCCATGTGATCAATTACGGGTTGCCCGACGACACGGCGGTTTACACCCATCGCTCCGGGCGTACAGGCCGCGCCGGAAAAACCGGTGTGTCCGTGGCTATAATCCATTCACGTGAAAAAGGACGCCTGCGCGAGATAGAAAAGAAAATCGGAAAGAAGTTCGAGCGCAAGGAGGTGCCCACCCCGGAGCATATCATTGAAAAACAGCTCTACAACCTGGCCGACAGGATTGAGAAAGTGAAGGTGGACGAGGAGGAGATCAACAAATATCTGCCCGGAGTGAGCCGCAAACTGAGCTGGCTCAGCGAGGAGGATCTGCTCAAACGCGTGCTATCGCTGGAGTTTAACCGATTGCTGGAGTATTACAAGGATGCGCCGAAAATTGATATCGACGAGGATCGCCCGCGCAAGGAGAAGAGCGACCGCGGCCCGCGCAGTGATAAGGAGAAGGACCGCCGCACCGCCGAAAAAGGTATGGAACGAGTGTATGTGAACCTCGGCAAGAACGACGGGTTCTATGCCGGCAATCTTATAGATATGCTCAACCACACTGTGCCCGGCAAGCGGGTGGATGTGGGTCGTATCGATCTCATGCCGGGCTATTCGCTGTTTGATGTGCCCAAAGGCGAGGCAAGGCGAGTGGTGGACGGTATCCGCGGCGCTGAGTGGATGGGACGCAAAGCTTACAGCGAGATAGCCGACGCCCACAAGGATTATGCCCGCGCCAGCTCGCGAAAAAACAAGTCGGCCCGCGGCGAGGATTCCTCGGATAAGGTGGAGGATGGTGAAACCACCTACGACTATTTCCTCAAGAAGTCACGTGGAGGCACCAAGAAAAAACGCCGCAAATAGGATAATATACTCTTTTCATTTATTATTGAAAGCAACAAAGGCCGCGCACTGCGCGGCCTTTGCTATTATAGAGAGTGGTGGGGAAATCAGAGCATGATGAACTTGAGGGTGTAAACCTTATCGGCAGTAGTGGCCTTGGCCACATATACGCCCTTGACAAGCTGCTGCACATTGAGCTCGGAGCCTTCGGTGCGGGCAACCATGCGACCGTTCATGTCAGTGACTTCAATCACAGCGTTCTCGCCAAGAGTGATGATACCGTTGACCACCTTGAGGGGGTTGTTGGCATCAGCACCGATGCTGAGGATGCCGGCGTAGGACTGGCTGATGTAGAAGAAATGCGACTGAGTAACCTCGCCGATATGGTACATGAGGTCCTCTTCTTCGCCTGTGGGGATGGCAACGAGCTGACTGGTGACATCAACAGCGTCAAGGTAGCCCTGGACATTGTCGTAGGGGTAGTCCCAAACCCGGCCAAGCACATTATGGCCATCGTTCTCACCATAGCAGTCGGGAGTGACGCTCCAGATGCTGAGCCATACATCGGTTCCGTAGGGTACCATGATGTCAAACACGTTATCGTCATCGATGTTGGTGCCTTCGGCATCGGTGAATGCGGGATAGAGGTCGGTGTCATCGCCTGCGGCGTCAAGCACTTCAGCAAAGAGGAAGAAGCGCTCGAGGTTGAATGTGAGTTCAACATTGACATTCTTTTCTTCTACCTGGAGGGTGTACTCGTTGTCGTAGAAGTCGTAGATTTCACCGTCTTCTTCATTATCCTCAATCTTGTAGAGGTCATAGACGGTTTCGCCGTTGATCACAGCTGCGGTGAGCTCATAGTGCTCGTCGGGGATAGCTGTGATGATAACAGTGGAGTTCTTGGGCACTTCAACGGGTTCGGTGTATTCCACAGCTTCCTCGTCGTTGACTTTGAGGGAGACTTTGCCGTGTTCGCCGGTGTAGGTGAACAGAACGGTGCTCTTCACCTCATAATTGAGGGCTATTTCAGAGTTGCCGTCAATAGTGAAGGGGAGCTGCTCAAGAGTGTAGTCGGTGGCGTTGCCGTCGGTGGTGACGGTGATGCCGTTCACTTCTGCACCGGAGATATTGCTCAGGTCAACAGTGAGGTCCTCGAAGAGGTAGGCGGTGCCGTCGATCACACGGCCTTCCTCTCCGGTGACGGTGAATGTGCCGATGTTGTCAGTGGGCTGTACAATGGTCACAGTCACGGTTTCGGGTTCGTGAGCTGCACCTGCTTCGGTGATAAGCTGCTCTTTGGGAGTAACCCATTTGTTGGAGGTGAACATACCGGCGTAGAGAGCAGCGGTGATAGTGTTGCTGGTGCTGGTGTTGGGCACGATCTGATCGTTCAGTCTGGGGCGATAGTAGGACACGAGGCCATCGTACTGCTTGTTCTTGTTCAAGCGGGTGGCGCGGCGGATATCCTGCTGTGTGAGAGCCTTGGTCCAGAGCTGAACCTCTTCGAGGTAGCCGGCTGCGGAGTATTCATAAACATAGAACTGCGATGCTTCGGGGAGCAGACCGATACCGTAGGCCTCGTTGCCTTCGCTGTCCTTGCTCAGGTCAAGTGTACCGCAGAGCTCACCGTCCTTATAGAGCGAGAGAGTCTTGGCTTCGTTGTCAGACACCACTGCGAGGAATGTCCATTCGTCAAGAGCTATGTCGGTGTCGGTGATGAGCTTGTCTATGCCGGGCATATCGGTGGCGGAGCTGTAAACGCGGGCGTTGAGAGCGAGCTTGCCTTCGGCTGTCATCTCCACGGAGAATGCACCGTCGGTGGCCATGGCGCCGCTCTGGATGTCACCCATCAGACGACCCATGGGATCTTTACCATACACGCTTCTGTTGGTAGGTTTGATCCAGGCAGCATAGGTGAAGTTGCGCGAACGCTTGTCGGTGGTGCCTACTTCGGCAGGATCATCGCAAGTGCCGGCGGTGTGCTCTCCGAGAGCGTCCTCGCTGAAGCGGAATGAGTAGTTGTGGTTGGAGGAGCCGTTCTTCTGACGGCCGGGAATATATGCCACAGCTGCTGCGAAGTCAGCGGTTACCTCGATGTCGGAGGTCACGGTGTAGGGGGCGCCATCCTCCACATCCTCGCCGTTGATGCGAACATAAAGAGTGGAGTATCCGGCAGCAGGAGTGGCGGCAACGGTGATGGTGTTGCCTTCAAACACTGTTGCACCGGGAAGGAGCGCAACGCCTTTGTCATTCTTCACTTCGAGTGAACCGTTTTCAAGTATCGCGGTGTAGTTGATTGTGAACTGCTCAAGGTCGCGGAGCTCGATGGTGAGAGTGGTGCTTTCGCCAACAGTGAAGGAGTAAACGCCATTTTCGTCAGCTTCGAGGACCTCGTCACCGAGACGCACTTCCTTGAGAGTCTTGCCCTCGGGCCAGCCGGTGATGGTGAGCTGGATTTCAGTGCCTTCAGGCACATTGGCCAGGTCGAGCTCGGAGCCGTTGGGAGCCGAGATGTTGTAGGTGGCCTCTGTTTCTGCTATGGTGATGGTGCGTACTGCATCGGTGAGGGTCACTTCAAAGGCAGCATCGGCTTCAACAGCCACAGTGGCACCGTTGTCGATGTACTCGCCTGCATATTTGAGGGCGGTAAGGTAGTAGCCATCGTTGGGGGTGACAGTGGCTGTGAGGTTGGTGCCTACATTGATTTTGTGCTCACCTGCAGCATAGGTCTGAGTGCCGTCGGACACGGTGAAAGTGCCGCCGGTGACTTCGGGTATGGTCACGGTGTAGCTGGGCATCTCCATGATTTCACGACCGTCCACGAGTTCGGGAGTCTTTTCGGTGAAAGTGGTGAGGTTAGTGATGATTCCGCTGTATTTAGCAGCATCGTTTGCTACATGGTAGTATGTGGCCATGATGTCCTTGCCTTTTTCCGAAGTGGCTTTGTTGGCGAATTTGCCGGACTCGGCACCTTCCTCAGTGGCAGGGATGATGGTGTCGAAGTCGTACCAGAGGTCAAGGCCGCTCACCTTGTCGGGAGAGTAGTAGGCGGTGAGCACTTCGGCATCGGTGAGAGCCTTGGTCCAGAGTTGGAGCTCGTCGCAAGCACCGTTGAGCGCGAATGCACCGGTGGAGATGATGCCGGGATAGTCGGGGAGGAGTCGCAGGGGGATGGCGCATGCTTGGGTGTCAATACGCTTGCCGTTTTTGTAAATGCGCACCTCCTGGGCATCCTTGTCATATACCATGGTGAGGTACATCCATTCGTCAAGAGAGATGGCTGCATCCTCGCCCTCGAGGTCGTGGCCAACGGAGGAGTTCTGCGGGTCAGCGCACACCAATTTGAGGATACCGTCGGTACGCTTGGGGTTGGTGGTGCTGTTGTAGCCTTTGGGGCGCACAACAATAAGACCGATCGAGGGGTTGTTGTTGGCATGTACGCGCTGGCCGATCAGGAGCAGACCGGAACCAGTGGCGTTGAGCTTATACCAGTCGTTGAGGTTGAACCATCCGGAATAGGTGAACGATGTTTCAATTGTAACGAAATCACCTTCTTCGCCGGTGCGGCTGGTGAGGATGGTTTCCGGAATCTCGATACGGTCGTCGCCCTGAGGCTTGACATAGGTATTGGCATAGGATTGTGTGGCGAGGAACTTCACGGCCTTGTTGCCTGCGGGCTGAGGTTCGGGAGTGGTGATCTCCTCAGTGGTGACGGTGAGAGTGCCATCAGCGGTAACGGTGATGGTGTAAGTGCCATCTTCATTGGCTGTAACTTCTTCGCCGTTGTAGGTTACGGAAGCTATCTGCATGCCTTCGGGGGCGGTGATGGTGAAAGTCACCTCTGTGCCTTCCTCAACAGCGGTGAGGTCGGCCTCGGTTTCTACTGTAGCGCCGTTGTCTTCAACAGTGACAGCGTAGGTAGGTTTGGGCTGCTCGACAGCATTCACCACGATGTCGTAAGCAAGACCGGCATCAATATATTGCGAATTGGGGTCGGCAAGCTCCATATCCTTGGAGTCATGGTTGTTAGTGCCGGGAACGCCCCAGGCGTTGGCGTAGATGATGCGGATGCGGGCTTTAGTGCCAACTGTGACATCCTCGGGCATGGTGAGCTCTTTGGCTATGTCCATCACATCATTGTGATCTGCACCAAAGTTTCCGCCGACATTATGATCCGGGGCAACTTTGCCATAGAACTGCACTTTTTCAAAGTTGCCGTTTCCGTACCAATCCACCCAAATGTAGGCAGCGCAGAAGCGGAGGTCTTGATATACAGCTGTAGTTGAATACGCTCCCTTTTTGTGCGCGTTGGCATTGAGGGTGAATGTGGAGCCGGGGATAGCCTCAACTTCTTCGGCTACAAGGGTGTAGAGGTCAGCATCGCTGGCCGGGTTGCTGTTGTAGCTGACGGTGATGTCCTTGAACGCTCCTGTTGTCGAGAGATTGTCGAGCCAGTTTTGAGGATCGCCGTCCTTCTGAATGGTGCCGGCCGGAATTGTATAGGAAAATTCCGAGCCTGCTGTGTCTGCTTTGGGTGACTTGAAGGCGTTGTTGGCCAAGCCGAGTCCCGCCATAGCGAGGACGGATGCAGTCACCGTTATCAGCAGAAAAAGTAAGGTTTTTTTCATGTGATAATGATTTGGTTAATATATAGGTTGTTTAATGTTGAATTTGTGGATTAGGATATTTTTGCAAAGGTAGTGATAATAATTTGTGGAGGGGTTATCTGCCACTGTTAAAAATAGATAAAGCGGAGCCGTGGGTGGCTCCGCTCTATCTTTAGCAGTGGAAATTTGTCTATTTAATGAATTTTATGGTTGCGGTGCTGTCGGCGGTGGTCGCTTTCGCGATGTATGCGCCGGGGAGTAGCCCGGCGGTGCTGAGGGAGCCGCTGTTGGTGCGGGCTACAGTGCGTCCGCACAGGTCGGTCACTTCAATGGTGCCCTCGGTGGTGGAGATGAGGGTGCCGTTGGTGTAGCGCAGTGTGGATTGTGTGTCGTTGCCCACTTTCGATATTGAACCGAGCAGGTCGGTTTGGGTGAGAACAAATGTGTGGTTGGCATGGATGTCGTTGATGGGGTAGGTGAAGCTTCCATCTTCCTGCTCTTCAAGGAGGTCGGTGATGTCGTTGCCGTTGTCGGTGAGCGATGCCACACGATGCACAAACTCGCCTATGGGCTCTGCGGGGAGAATGCAGAGTATCAGATCATCGCCTTCAATCACTTCGAGAGGCTCGCCGGAGATGTAGTCAGGGTGCACTTCGAAGTCGGAGGTGTGCAGCTCGCCAAACACTACGTTGAGATCGTCCTCGCCATCGGCGGGCTGGGGGTTGAGGACGGTGATGAAGTAGCGGGGAATCTCGCAGTTGACGGCGATATGCTTGTCTTCGTTAATGAATTTGATGGTGTGTGACATGGAGGTGAAAAGGTCGGTGGCATCCTGACCGTTGATGGATGCGGACTCTATGGCATACCCTTCTTCGGGAATCACTGTCAGCTCCACATCGCAGCCGTTGTTGACTTTGAGCCCGGCGGCTGTGACTTCGGATGTGGTGCCGTCGATTGTGGCCATAAGCGAGCAGTGCTCCCCGGCAAATGTGAGGTTGAGAACATCGTTGAGCCTGAGGCTTACGGAAATGTTGGACTCGGCGAAGAACGGTATTTCGTCGGGTGTGAGGAAAACTGTGGTGTTGTCATCGGTGTTGGTCACATTGACTGACAGAACTTTGAGCCCCTGGGTGAGAGAGGGCAGCACGGTGAGCTTTTCGAAGAGGATGGCGCTGTCGGTGATGGATCGGCCGTTTTCGCCGGTGATGGTAAACGAATTGTTGGCCAATGTGGGCTGGATGGCGTTGACGGTCACGGTTTTCAGTTGGCGTCCTTCGCCGGTGAGAGTGGCGGGTTGTGGCACGGGGCTGAGGAATTTCAACCCCTCGAAAGTGTAGCGGGTGCCCCCGTAGAGCACGGCAGCGGTGGTTTTGCCCTCGGAGCCAAGGTTTTTAAGCTCGGTGGTAGATCCGTCGGCCAACTCCTCGGCCTTGTACCATGCAACGAGCTCTTCGGGCGCGGATGAGATTGACAGGTTGTAGCTTTCTTTCAGTTCGTCCGGGGTGAGGGCTTTGGTCCATAGCTGCACTTCACTGATGGCTACGGAAGCACCGCGGTCGGCGATATAGAAGCAGCCTGCGCCGGGGTTGAGGTAGATTGACAGATATGTGAGAAACGAAGATATCGGCTGACAGTTTTTGTAGAGGGTGACGGTATTGTTGTCGGGGTCGGCAACAAGTGAGATAAACACCCATTCGTCGAGTGGTGTGCCGGGGTCGGTGGTCTCTGTGCCATACATGTCCTGGTAGGCGTCTCCGGTCAGCTGGCTGCGTCCTCGCAAGGAGAGTTTACCATCGGTGTACTGTATGCTGAAGCCGTTGAATGCAGCCACGATGTCGTTAAGTCCCATGCCCATGAGGGAGCCGTTGCGGCCATCCTTGATGTTGACCCATGCGGAGAATGTGAAGCTGCGGGAACGCTGGTCGGACTCGCCTTTCTCGCCATCAATATGCTCTCCGAGCGGAGCGTCGTCAAAGCGGAACGAATAAACGGGGCTACCGTTGCTGAACGACACGGCGGGTACCACCACGGAGTTGCCCTTGGTGGTTTGCTGGGCGTAGGTGCACAGTGGCAGCAGCAACGCGGCCATGAGAGTGAAAATGAATTTTTTCATGTGTGGTTTTGTTGAAATAAGGTTAGTATGTGATATGTCGGGTTGGTTATTCTTTTTCGTACCATTTGGAGTACATGAGGTAGTTGCGGGCTATTTTCTGGTTGAGCTCGCGGCTTTGCTCAGGGTCAACCATCTTGATGAATTTCGCGGGAGCGCCGCCCCACATCTCATTGGGCCCGATTTTGGTGCGGGAGAGCACCACCGATCCGGCGGCCACAAGAGCGCCTTCGCCCACCACGGCGTCGTCCATCACCACGGCGCCCATCCCTATGAGGGCAAGGTTGTGGATCTTGCAGCCGTGGAGAGTGACATTGTGTCCGATGGATACATCGTCGCCAATCTCAATGGTGGATTTCTGATAGAGTGTGTGGAGTACCGAGCCGTCCTGGATGTTGACGCGGTTGCCGATGCGGATGGAGTTGACATCGCCACGGAGCACAGTGTTGAACCAGATGCTACATTCGTTGCCCATCTGCACATCGCCTACCAATGTGGCGTTTTCGGCGAGGAAGCAGTCGGAGCCTATTTGCGGGGTATATCCCCTTACCGGGATGATGAGAGCCATATCAGAGTGTTTGGGTTTTGTTGATGAGCCATTCCTGTTCGTTGGGTTGCAGCAAGGGGAGCAGACGCTCGCGCACGGTGGCATGGTAGCTGTTGAGCCAATCGATTTCAGCTTGGCTCATGATGGATTTGTCAAACAGCTTGAGGTCGAACGGGAACAGTGTGAGGGTTTCAAATTTATAGAAGTTGCCGAACTCGGTGGTCATGGCGGGAACGGTGAGCACAAGGTTCTCGCAGCGGATGCCGAAGCGGTCGCTGAGATACACGCCCGGTTCGTTGGATGTGATCATGCCTGGAGTGAGCGGCGCGAGGGTGTCGTTGAGGCGGATGCTCTGCGGGCCTTCGTGTACGTTGAGGAAATGTCCCACACCGTGGCCGGTGCCGTGGAGGTAGCTGAGGCCGTTTTTCCATAGCGGCATGCGGGCGAGGGCGTCAAGCTGTGCTCCGCGTGTGCCTTCGGGGAATATGGATGTGCCGAGGGCGATGTGGCCTTTCATCACCAGGGTGAAGCAGCGGCGCTGTTCGTCGGTGGGGGTGCCGAGCGCTATGGTACGGGTGATGTCGGTGGTGCCATCGAGGTAGTTGGCGCCGGAGTCGATGAGCAGCAGCGAGTCGGTGGAGATTTCGGCGTTTGTGGCGGGGGTGGCGGAGTAGTGCACGATGGCTCCGTGGGGGCCGAATCCGGCGATGGTGTCGAAGCTGATGTCGAAGAACAGGGCCTGTGCGCTGCGGTGTTTGAGGAGAATGTCGGCCACATCTATCTCGGTGAGTTTGTGTCCGTTGGCTACGGTGTTTTCTATCTCCATGAATGAGCGAACCAGAGCTACGCCATCGCGCTCCATGGCATGGCGCACGCCTTGGATCTGCACATCATTCTTCACCGCCTTGAGCATGGCCACCGGTGATGTGCCTACAACGGCGTTGCTGCCGAGGAGGGAGAGCCATGCTCCGGCGGTTTGGTTGGCGCTCAGGAGCACTTTGGCGTTGGTGGCGGCAACCGTGTTCTTCACATCGGCCATGGCTTCGGTGTAGGGGCGGGTAGCCACGTTGGCGGCTGCGAGGTGTGCTTCCACCTCGGGAGTGAGTTTGTCGGTGTCGAGATAAAGGGTGCTTCCTTTGGGCGAGAGGTAGAGGTAGGCGGTGAGCACCGGGTTGCTCTCCACATCGCGGGAGCGTATGTTGAGTGTCCATGCCACTTCGGCGAGGTCGCTGATGAGCACGGCATCGGCACCCTGGGAGGTGGCGTCGGCCAGCACTTTGGCTATTTTTGACATGGGTGTTTCGCCGGCGTATTTTTCCTCGTGGATGAACACTTTGTCCTTGGGAAGGGCAGGGCGGTCGAGCCATTGGGTGTCGATGGGGCGGAAATCAACGCGGAGCTTGATGCCGGAAGCGGCGAGCTCGTCCTGCATGGCTTGCGTGGCTGTGATGCTGAACACCATTCCGTCCACGCCCACGGTGCTCCCGGCGGGGAGATTGTTGCGGAGATACTGCTCGATGGTGGGCACGGATGGTTTTCCTTCTTCCATCACATCGATGCAGGTGCCTTTGAGCTGGGCTGCGGCCTGGAGCCAGTAGCGGGAGTCGGCCCATACGAAAGCGTGGTCCATTGTCACTACCAGAGCGCCTGCGCTGCCGGTGAAGCCGCTGAGCCAGCGGCGCACTTGCCAGTGGTCGGCGAGGTATTCGCTCAGGTGGGGGTCGGTTTGTGGTATGACAACGGCTTCGATGCCGCATGAGCGCATATTGTCGCGGAGGGCGGCTATGCGGGCGTTAATCAGTTCGGGTTGCATATTATAAGTTTTGTTATTTATATTAATTAAGGTGTGGTGACATCGGGGTGTCACTGTTTCACAAAGGTAACTATTTTTTCTTAGCGTGGGTTGTGGAGAGCCGATAAAATTGCCGTTTGGCGTCAGAAGCGGCGTGTGGCGGTATATGAGCTCGGAATGAGTAAAAAATTTTCAAAAAAATGCATCTTTGAATATCGTTGATTATTAGGGGGCTGCGGATGAGTTTGTATGATTGGTATTAAAAAAGTGAAGAAAAATTCCCAAAAAGATTTGGTGGTATAAAACATTTGGCTTAACTTTGCAATCGCTTTTGGGGCTCAGATGAGAGCCCGACGACATAAACGCCTCTTTAGCTCAGTTGGCCAGAGCACGTGATTTGTAATCTCGGGGTCGTT
>ENA-OZES01000866-OZES01000866.1-human-gut-metagenome-genome-assembly--contig:-NODE-866-length-14261-cov-4.650641_pt1 | contig 14261 bp, 16 predicted proteins | sample MGYA00245068_ERZ653609 | MGnify/ENA primary metagenome ERZ653609 (study PRJEB26926, sample SAMN06164898) | human gut metagenome | biome: ENVO:00009003; feature: ENVO:2100002; material: ENVO:00002003... | reverse complement strand
GATCTACACTTCTAGCTTCGTCGGCAGCGTCAGATGTGTATAAGAGACAGCGCCAGCACAATGTGTATCCCTCTGTGTTCTGCTTTCCGTATAATATCCTTGGAAAAATCGGAAAGCGACATATCATCATGAAGAAGAGTTCCGTCCAGATCAATCGCCGCCATTTTGATTTTCATTCAATTTCTCCTTTATAGGCCATCATCTATTCGTTATAATAGTATGTATCTATTATAACGAACGGAGTACATCCAGTCACATGAAATATCGGTTACTGCTTCTTTTAGCAGCTCTTATCTGGGGATTTGCCTTCGTCGCGCAAGTCATAGGCATGGATTCCATCGGCCCCTACGCTTTTAACGGGATCCGTTTCCTTTTAGGTTCCCTGTCTCTGCTTCCTATTATTTATTATTATCCTTCCGGCAGAAATCCGAAAGAAGCTTCCTTTTCCATCTGGGTTGCCATTCTTATGGCGGGTATACTTCTCTGCGGCGGCGCCACTCTTCAGCAGGTCGCCCTTCAATACACCACGGCATCAAAAACAAGTTTCCTTACTGCCACTTACCTGCTCATGGTGCCGGTCATCGGTCTTTTCTTCGGGCAGGTACTGCGCCTGAACCATATCTTCGGTGTCATTCTTGCCATGGCGGGGGTCTACTTTATTTCCATCACGGAAACACTCGATATCGGATATGGAGATTTCTTAGTGCTTCTCTGTGCCGTCTGCTACGCAGCCCATATCATTCTCCTCAACTATCTGACGCAGCGTTTCCCGCCTGTCACACTCTCATCAGGACAATTCATGGTCGTAGGTATATGCAACCTTATTCTGGCCTTCTTCTTTGAAACCGTTTCTATTTCAAGCATACTGTCCTCCTGGTGGCCCATTTTATATACAGGCATACTTTCTACCGGTGTCGCATATACCTTACAGGCAGTGGGACAGAAATATCTCCCTGCCACGGAAGCCACCATGCTCCTAAGTCTGGAAATGGTCTTTGGCGGACTCTGCGGCGTGCTCTTTCTGAATGAATCCTTTACCGGAAAGCAGCTCATCGGTATCCTCTGCATGACAGCCGGCGTATTTCTTGCGCAGATACCAAACCGCACTATACTGCCGCTGAAAAAATGAAATAGCTAACTTACGAAATAATACAAAGGGGCAAAATGATCCTCTACCCTCACGATTAAAGTCATTACAGCAAGCATCCTCAGCCGCGCTGCACGCACCAGCTCTTTCTAAAGAAGCCTTTCAGCTTACCTTTTAGTTTCATAAAGTATTTTAGCGAACCGTTATTTAGAAAGGTGGCTTTAATAGTAAAAATAAAGAAATGTGAGAGCCCCTTATCTATAAGGAGGGGGACTATGTCAGTGGTGGAGGATACTGGCTCGAGGGAGTGACACGAAAGGTAAGAATGAAACTCTCTCCTCTGTCAGTCGTCTGCCGGCTTTTATTATCTGTTATTAAGGAGCAGAACGACGCGTAAAAATGGTTCACTTGTCCTTGTGGCTGGTGAGTGATATACCAACAGCACCAAAACGGCACAATTAAAAAATCTCGAAGAATTTTTCTCTATACAGGAGCTTACCATGAAAGAATTTACCATCACCAAAGCAGAAGAAGGACAGACGCTTTTCAAGTACCTTTGCAAACTCCTGCCCCAGGCTCCGGCAAGCCTGTTCCACAAAAGCTTCCGCAAGAAAAATATCACATGGAACGATGAAAAATGCACGGGAAAAGAAATTCTCCGGGAAAAAGACAACATAAAAATATGGTTTTCCGATGAAACATTCCATACATTCTCCGAAAAGAAAAACGCAGATCCCTCACAAAAGAAATCTGCCTTCCCCTTTTCACGACGCATCATCTACGAAGATGAGCATATCCTTATCGTAGACAAACCGGCAGGCATACTGACCCAAAGTGATAACTCCAATGAATTATCCCTGAATGACGCTCTGCTGGACTATTGCCATTACAATAATCATTCCACAGCGAAGCCATCCGTATGCAACCGTCTGGACAGAAATACAAGCGGTATCGTTCTTTGCGGAAAAACTGTCAAAGGTCTGCAAATGCTGAATGAAATCATCAAGAACCGTACCCTTCATAAATATTACCGCTGTATCGTCTTAGGAGAAACAAAAGAACAGGACACCCTGAAAGGCTTCCTCATAAAAAATGAATCAGCGAATCAAGTCACTATCATTACAGAGCAAAAAGACAATGCTGTACCTATAGAAACGAGATACAAAAGAATCTCCACCATGGAAAGAGCGGGGAATATTTGCTCTCTGCTGGAAGTCCGGCTCATCACCGGCCGCCCCCACCAAATCCGCGCCCACCTCACTTCCATAGGCCATCCTATCTTAGGCGACAGAAAATACAGAAATAAAAAGAGCATCGAAATCTCCAAAGCTCTTCATATTCCCCACCAGCTTCTTTGCGCCTGTTCCATCACGTTTCCAAAAATAAAAGGGACATTTGATTATCTGTCGGGGAAAAGATTCTCTTCATTTGTAACATGGTAATTTATAATTGTTACAATATAACAAGGTTGCATCAATATTTTTATATTCTAAAAAATACGGAAAAGCTTTTTCAGGAGCATTTCTACAAAGAATGTTCCTGCCATCAGCATTTCCGTATTTTTGTGTATCCTTTTTCACTGACAATGATTTTATGAGGCCTGTGAAACACCAGATACGCTCTTGGTTGATTAACCTATTAATTCTAAAAATGAAGATATTTCCTGAAGAATATCGCTTCCGATTTCCTTTTCAAAATTCTTTCAGCCTTTTATGGAAATTTTCAGTTTTTCCACATATTCCTGTATAGGCGCTCCCGCTTCTTTCCCGTTTTTGTTTATCATATCCACCACGATGCTTCCTGTGGTAATTCCATCAGCCATTTCTTTCATCCCTTGAAGTTCTTCCGTATGATGACCGTCAAGTCCCACTACGACGGGCGTATCCGTCGTTTTCCGAATAACGGAGATAATATCTGCCAAATTTGTTTTCATATCTGATTTCCGATTTGCCGATTCAATGGAAGACACAATATATATAAATCCAGTCGCGTTTCTCACATTTTGACAGATACGTTCTTCCGATGCCGGTCCGATAATCTGTATGATGTCTATTTCATATGTATCGGCAAAGGGACGTATTTCCATCTGCTCTTCATAGGGCAGATCGGGAATGGCTACACCATCCAGTCCGATGTCCTTTGCTTCTTCAAAGAATTTTTTTACACCATAGTTAAATATAGGATTGTAATAGGTCAAGAATACCAAAGGCGTTTCTGACTGTTTTCGAAATGCTTTTACAATTTCTATCACCTGAGGCAAATGGACTTTATTTTTCAATGCCTGTACATCGGCTTCCATAATGACGGCGCCATCAGCAACCGGATCCGAAAAAGGCACTCCAATTTCAATCAGATCGGCTCCGGCTGTTTCCAGATCTCCCATATATCTTAATGTATCTTCTGCTGACGGTACGCCGGCCGTCAGAAATCCAATTAGTGCTTTTCCGTCTTTAAACGCTTCCTTGATACGGCTCATGATTTCCTCCTCATTCTTTCAGATCCTGTCCGCGATAACGGGCAATGGCTGCTACATCTTTATCTCCACGTCCGGACAAAGTAATCAGTATGATTTCGTTTTCTCCCATATTCTTAGCATATTTCATGGCTCCTGCCACTGCATGGGCACTTTCGATCGCGCAAATAATGCCCTCCGTCTTAGCCAGATATTCAAAGGCCTGCACAGCTTCTTCATCTGTAACCGCCATGTATTTAGCTCTGCCAATCTTATGAAAATAAGCATGTTCAGGGCTGACACCGGGATAATCCAACCCTGCCGAAATGGAATATACTTCTTCAATATTTCCGTCATCATCCTGACAGAAAAGGGATTTCATACCATGAAATACACCGATACGTCCCTTCGCAATTGTTGCCGCATGGTACGGCGTATCAATCCCTTCCCCTCCGGCTTCACATCCGATGAGCTGTACATCGGTATCATCTTTATAGGGATAAAAGGTGCCGATAGAATTACTGCCTCCGCCCACACAGGCAAATACGGCATCCGGAAGGCGACCTTCTTTTTCCAATATTTGTTCTTTTGATTCTTCTCCGATACAGCACTGAAAGTCTCTGACCATTTCCGGAAACGGAGCAGGTCCCACAGCAGAACCTATCAGGTAATGCGTATCATCACAACGGGCGCTCCAATTCTGCAAGGCCGCATTGACAGCATCTTTCAGAACTCTGGACCCGGTTTTCACTGCGTTGACCTTTGCTCCTAAAAGACGCATACGGTACACATTCAGCGCCTGCCGCTCCGTATCGATTTCTCCCATGAATATTTCACATTCCATCCCCAGAAGCGCTGCGATAGTAGCTGCAGCCACACCATGCTGACCGGCTCCCGTTTCCGCAATAAGCCGTGTTTTTCCCATACGTTTTGCAAGCAGCGCCTGTCCGATGCAGTTATTAATCTTATGAGCACCTGTGTGGTTTAAGTCTTCTCTTTTCAAATAAATTTTCGGCCCGCCCAGATCTGCCCTCATCCTCTTCGCTTCATACAGCATGGACGGACGGCCCGTGTAGTTTTCATACAAATTTTTCAGTTCCGCCTTAAATGCAGAATCATTTTTATACTTTTCATAAGCTTCCGCCACATGATTGATTTCACTCATCAAGATTTCCGGAATATACTGTCCGCCGAATTCTCCAAATCTCGTATTCATAATCTTTTTCTCCGTTTTTCACATCATCCGATTTCTTATATTTCCAGTTCAGTTTCCATCATCATGCGCCATCGTCTTCGTGTATCCACAATAATACCTCTTTCCAAAATAAAAACGTCCTCAGCAATTACTGCCAAGGACGGATATACCGCGGTGCCACCTTGTTTCAAGCCTAAGCCTGCTCTTAGCGAAGTACCAACATACTTCCGGCAACTTACGTATGCCTTACGTCATAAGCTAATCGTTTTCACTTTCACCATGCCCTCCGTGGTCCATTTAACAGTCTGCGTTCTGCCGGCTTCTCAATATCCCGGCTCCCTGTAAGTGCACTTGCTGTTTTTATCTCCACATCAACGGTTTATTCAATGCTATTAAATTGTAAATTATCATAAAACTTTCCTCCCAATCTGTCAAGCCGCTTACTTTCAAATGTATGTCTTCCCTTTTACAGGCTTATCATAATTCCACATTCAGCAAGTACCTTCATATCCATCAATACTGCCTTTTCGCCTCCATTTTATCATCTTATTTTTCTTTTAAAATTACAAAAAGCGCCCACATTCAGCAAGCGCTTTTCATCAGTCATTGAAATACTCTATTGATACTAACCCTTTTTCGTATTTTTCCCAAAAGACGAATAGGTTGTCCCCTTAAATACATAAGTGACTTCCCCGGTGGCGGCATTCAAAGAATAAGCTTCCCCATCAATCGGCGGTTTCGGTTCGCTCTTAAGAAAACCGTCCTTGCCTGTCGCATTCACCAAGTCACCAATCGCCGCAGGATAGCTTCCATGTTTTGCATAGTGCACCTCTACCGCCGAACCGAGCGTCGATAAATCCGCCTGGATACGCGCTATTTTCGCCTCATCAGTCAAACCGATAAAATTAGGCACTGCTACCGCTGCTAAGACCCCGATAATCGCTACCACCATGAGAAGTTCAATAAGCATAAATCCCTTACGTTTCTTCCCGACCGTTTTCTGCACTGCATTCTTCATTCCATGAATACCTCCCATCTAAAAAAACTGATAAATAACAAACGGCACTTTACCGTTTATAACCCCTTATGACAATAAAAAACGCCTACTGTAAGTAAGCAGACAACAAATCTATATGCCTGAAAAACACAAGCTCCCTTCCCGATTCCGTTTCTTCTTCACTGGACCGGGCTTCCATCAGACAGTTAGCAGAAACACCAAAAACATTTATATTATTATTTATGTCAAAGCATCTACTATACTTGAAAATCTCACCGTAAATATCTTTCTTTTGCTTTATATGCCTAAGAAAAAACTCCTTGTCCATAGAAAGTTCCCGTTTACCCTTCTCCCATCCGACTTCGAATCATCTTATTGATAGCACCGCATGAACAAGTATTCAGAGAATTAGATAACTTCCCTATATATAAAACAAATAATAAATTTCTGCCTTTAGGTTAGCATAAAGGCACTTGATAATGCAAATTATTTCTACATTCAGATAAAGGTACGTCATACCGGCATAAAAAATATTTATCATTTCCCCGAATGATTTGGCTTCAAGTGTCAGAAAAGCCTGAATTCTGCGTTTTATTTCATTTTTCCAGCTGCTATTCATTTCAGTATACATATTTTGATCATTGTCATTCCGTAAGAATCCCTTTAAATTTTTAGATAACGGAAATATCAGAAAACCGCTATTCTCGCCACGCTTGAAAAAATCCGGCCTCTGTAAAAGAAAAAAACCGTAAAACAAGGATTATCTCCTTTTTACGGTTCAGTTCCTTTGGACAAAAACAAATTCATTCCGGTATCAATCGATGATATTCAAAGCATATGTACGATATTCTTCACCAAGTGCTTCCGTCTTGCGGACCATTTCCCGCTGCAGATTGGAAGCCATATCATAGTCCTTTCGCTTCAATGCCTCCTTCAGTTTGGTACAGATGCATTTTTTATGCCTGCCATCCTTGATAAGCTCAATACGCTTGGCACTGATGCTATCCCAACGTTCTTCATCAAGTTCATCTTCATGAATAAGTTTCTTATAACGCTTAACAGCTGCTTCTGTGTCCGGGATCAAACGATCAATCAACTCATTTTCCCACCGATATACAATACCGGCCACAAAAGAATCTACGATAGCGTCAGAAATACCATCCCCCTGCGTCAAGACAGCCACTTTATCAGGGTTTTCTTTCATAATTTTTACATTTTCCCATACCGTGGCAGGCGGTTTCCCGAATACTGCATCCCGCTCTTCCTGCGTATAATCTTCGAACACATTCTTCTCGCAGCGGTACTCTCTTTCTTTCTGCAGATAATCGGCATCTTCTCCGGCAGTTTTAGAAAGCTCCTTTAAAAGTTCATCAGGTGTCTTTCCGCAATTTACCGCATATTTCACACCATCCAATGCTGTCAGGTACAGGCAGGAAACAGCCAGATAGGTATTTGTAAAGGGATTTGGCGCACGAAGTTCAAATCGGGTCGCCTTTGGATTCCCCAAATCACGAATTAAACCGATCAGGATACTTCTATTCCGAGAGGGCTGCTCCGGTTTATGCCCAAGAGATGTCACAATACAAACCGGTGCTTCAAATCCGGGTTTAAGCCGGTTAAACGCGTCCGTCGTAGATGAAATAAATGGATTGGTCGCTTCATAATTATTCAAGACGCCCATGATAAATCCATATCCAATGGTAGAAAGATATTCTTTTTTCAAATCTTCCGGTGCAAGGAGATTCAAAACTTTTCCATTCTTAAGGCGGGCGGCAAATCCCACGTGGGTATGTTCACCATTTCCTGCAACCCCGATAATCGGTTTTGCTTTAAAAGATACATCAAGACCGTTTCTGCGAAATACTTCACGGATTATAATACGGGCAGTCAATTCATTATCTGCTGCCTGCAACGGATTGGTAGAAAAGAGCCAATCCAATTCCAGCTGTTCACAGACATCAAAAATATGGCCGCCGTCATCCACTTTTGATTTAATGCCGCCGACCTCTTTATGTCCCATTTCCACATGCATGCCCCTGGCATCCAGTTCCTCAATAGCCTGTTCCATCGCAGTACGGACATTTCCACGCATTCTTTGCCAATACTGTTCTTTCAAGCGTTGAGAAATGGATAAATGCTGCACTGTTTCCTTTTCACTCGGCGTCTTTACCCAAAATTCCAATTCGGTACCCGTTGTAAAAACAATATCCTGAATTTCACCTGTCGGAAAATTCTCCATCCCCTTTATGGTTTTTCCCGCAATGAGTTTTTTTAATTCTTCCGCCACATAATCACAAGACCGTTTCAAAATAGAACGAGAATCAATAAATTTGTCATTGTGTATAAGAAAACTGGGAATACGCAGCGTTCCCACCGGCAGTCCCGTCGCATCGTCCACATTTTCGTCATTATAATCTACATACCAGTTAACTGTGCTGTCTGCAACAAAATCAACTCTGGCATCATTCAAGGTGGCTATATTCATAAATACAACAGAAGAGCCGTCCGTCTGCACAGCTTTTCCCGCAAAGAAATCATCATAGTCTTTCATAAATATTTCAATCGGAATTTTCTCATCTGTATCATTGCCTGCAAGATCAATTCCGATGAGCGATACAAATCTGATTTCAGGATGCTGTGCCAGTAAAGAAAGAACACCCTCTTTCCCATACTGTCCCGCCGGAATCCAATACAGCAAATCTTTGTTCATTTTAAAACCTCCTATAAGTTTTTTTAGAACGGCTGTATCCTTTACAACCAAGTTCCACCAAACGAAAATGACCCACTCCCGAAGGAATGAGTCATCTTTGACGTAATATTAACTTGTGAATTAAGAATACATCAAGCATCTTATACTTGTCAAGCAATAAAAGAGTCAGCCGAGTACGTCCCGAACAAGGCGGTTAACCACTTTTCCATCTGCTTTCCCTTTTAGTTTCGCCATGACTGCTTTCATCGCCGTACCAAGATTTTTTCGTTCCGGATCCAAAGCAGAAATCACATCAATAACAACTGCACGAATGGCATCTTCTGTCATTTCTGGCGGAAGATATTTTTCAAGCACAGCAATTTCCTTTTGGGTTTCCTCAACCAGGTCATCTCTGCCGGAATCCTTAATTTCAGCAAGCGTTTCTTTCCGCTGCTTCACTTCTTTCCGGAGGACTGCAAGAACCTGATCATCATCAAAATCCGCGTGTCCATCGTCAATTTCTGCCTGACGAATATGCGCCCGTGCCATACGGATAACGCCTAATGCCAAACGGCCTTCTTCTTTTGCTTTCATGGCAGTCTTCATGTCTGCCATCAGCTGTTCCTTAATTGACAACTCCATCACCTTACTGCCTATTACTTAAACTTACGTTTTCTTGCGGCCTCAGATTTCAGTTTACGTTTTACGCTGGGCTTTTCATAATGTTCACGTTTTCTTACTTCAGAAAGAACCCCGGCTTTTTGGCAGGAACGTTTAAATCTGCGAAGAGCACTATCCAAAGACTCGCCCTTTTGAACTTTAATTTCAGACATCCATATCCCTCCCTCCAAATAGACTGATGGGGTGCTATTGCACACTATTAAATTATAATTTATTGTCATCTAACTGTCAATGAATATTTATTGAATGAAATCATTGTTTCTCTTCAGGGAATGGCGGCCATCCCATTTCTTTTCCGCCTATAATATGTGCGTGGAAATGAAATACTGACTGCCCTGCTTTCTCTCCTGTATTTACCACCAGACGGAATCCGTCTTCTCCAAGTCCTTCATCTTCCGCTATTTTTTTTACGATCAGGAAAAAATTAGAAAAATCATGATTGATTTCCGATGTCATCCCGAGAATATTTTTTACATGAACTTTAGGAATCAACAAAATATGGACAGGTGCACATGGCTCGATATCCTTAAAGGCAAACCAATGCTCGTCTTCATAAATTTTTATACTCGGAATCTCCCCGCTGATAATTTTACAAAACAAACAGTTATTCATTTTCTTCCTCCTTTTGTACCATACCGATCATTCCATTGTCCGTCATCGAATCAATCCATACAGAATACACTTTGCCTTTTTCGACATCTTTATCTTTGATGAACACACGAATATATTCATCAGATACCCCCTCAAAAAATCCCTCTTTTTCTTCTTCCACTAAGACACGGACAATTTTATGAAAAAACTGGTTCCTATAAGCTCCGGCCAGCTCTTTTCCCAGTGCTTGCACACGGGCTGCCCTTTCCTTTTTGATTTCCGGCTTTACCTGATTCGGATAAGCGGCAGCCGGTGTTCCTTTCCTTGGGGAATAAGGAAATACATGAATCGCCGAAAATTGTAATTCCTGAAGGGTATCCAGCGTCTCTCTGAAATTCTCTTCCGTTTCACCGGGAAATCCCACAATAAGATCCGTTGTCAAAGCTAATCCGGGAATTTCTTTTCTCAGATTCCGGACTAGTTCTTTATACTCAGCAAGCCGATAATGGCGGTTCATTCTTTTAAGAATATCATCAGATCCCGCCTGTATGGGCAAGTGGAGATGGGGGCATACTTTTGGTTCTTCCCTTATAATACGGATCAGTTCATCAGACAATTCCACCGATTCGATAGATCCTAGCCGGATTCGGAGTAAATCAGGGATTCTTACTAATTCTGTCACAAGTGTCGACAATGAAGTTCCATCATGAAGATCTTTTCCATAATTCCCCAAATGAATTCCGGTAAGCACGACTTCCCGATAACCCTTTTCTACTAATCTTCTGATTTCTTCTACCGCATCTGACTGGCGGCGGGACTTCAGTTTCCCCCGCGCAAAGGGAATAATACAAAACGTACAATAATTATCACAGCCTTCCTGTATTTTTATAAAAGCCCGTGTCTTGACTTCCCCTTCCGCATCAACAGAAAGGTTTTCAAAATCAGTAACAGCCATAATATCACCGACTGCATTAAGTGTCTTCTTTTCGGCAGCGGCTTCTTCTACATATTCCACAATATGGGATCTATTCTGGATTCCCACAATGACATCAACATCACCCATTTGTACAAAAACATCGGGCGCCAACTGCGCATAACACCCTGCTGCCGCAATAACAGCCCCGGGGTGCTCACGTCGGATACGCCGTACCATTTGTCGGGACTTCCGGTCACCAATACTCGTTACGGAGCAAGTATTGATGACATACACATCAGCGTTTTCATTTTCTTTTGCCACCTTATATCCGTTTCTGATAAACAGACTTCGCATGGCATCACTGTCATACTGGTTAACCTTACAGCCAAGAGTGATAAAAGATACTTTTTTCCCGTTTGATTCTATAATTTCTTTTTCCATTTTTTCATTATACCATGAGTATCACAGGAAACAGACTACGCGGAATTATTTCCACGTAAAAACCGCCTCGGCATTACCGAAGCAGTAAAACGATTTTGGTTTATATCACACTGTGAAGAATATCTGAGGCAATGGCAAGAGCGGATAAAGTCTTCGCATCAGTGATCTTCCCCTCATAAACCATTTGAAATACTTCTTTAAGCGGTATTTTTACAATATCCAAGTATTCTCCATCATCCAAATGCTGATGTGTGTAAACCAGATGATCCGCTATATACAGATGAATCTTTTCGTTGCAGAATCCCGGAGTTGTATAAATAATTCCTATCTTACGAAGTGTTCCAATACACCCCGTTTCTTCCTCCAGTTCACGAACCGCACAGACACCGGGATCTTCACCACGGGCAAGCTTGCCTGCAGGAATTTCAAGCAATGCCTGCTTGATCGGATAGCGGTATTGTTTTACAAAAAGAATTTCCCTGTCTTCTGTCACAGGAATAATCGCCGCAGCACCGGGATGTTCCACAATCTCCCGTCGATAAGTTTCTCCGGCAATATCCACTTTATCGTAGTACACATGAAGAAGCTTTCCTTCATACATCATTCGATGATCAATGGTTTTTTCTTTTTCAATACTCATTACACACCTGTACTTCCCATACCGCCGATACGCTTACCTTCTGTATGATCATCATCCGTTAAAAGGTATTTCATAAACAGCCCCTGGGCAATCCGATCCCCTTTAAAAATATGGAAAGCTTTTCGGGAAGAATTATATAAAGCACACATAATATGCCCTTCATTATCTTCATTCCCATAGTAGTCCGCATCAATAATACCAGTGCTGTTTGCAAGCATAATGCCATGTTTAACGGCCATGCTGGATCTGATATAGACCGCCAGATACTCATCAGATTCCATGTATGCTTTGAGTCCTGTCGGAATCACCTTTATTTCTCCCGGCAACACCTCTGTTTCCACAGCGCTTTCTATATCATATCCGGCACTCATGGCAGTTTTACGCCGCGGAAGGGAAATACCTGCATTTTTCCAAGTACTGACTATCTCAAAGCCTCTTTTCCCCTCCATTTATTTCTTCTCCTGGAGCAAGGCCTTGCGGGAAAGATTAATACGGCCTTTGTCATCAATTTCAGTAACCTTGACCATAATCTCATCCCCTTCATGAACTACATCTTCCGGCTTTTCTACACGCCGCGTCGCCAGTTGGGATACATGAACCATCCCCTCTTTACCCGGCAGGATTTCCACAAATACCCCAAACTTCATAAGTCGTGTCACTTTACCAAGATAAGTTTCACCCACCTGCACCTCATGAGTCAATTCTTCCACCCACTTCTTTGCCCGCTGTGCGGCTTCTTCGTCAGGTGTCGCGATGTATACATGACCATCTTCTTCGACGTCCATCTTTACACCGGTCTCGCTGATGATTTTATTGATTATCTTTCCTCCGCTTCCGATAACATCGCGAATTCTATCCACCGGAATCGTCAATGTAATAATCTTCGGCGCATAAGGCGACAGATGTTCAGCCGGTTTATCGATGCATTCGGCCATCTTTCCAAGAATAAACATACGGCCCTTCTGCGCCTGCTGAAGAGCCGCAAGCAGAATTTCACGGGAAAGCCCATGGATTTTGATATCCATCTGGATCGCTGTGATCCCTTTCGCCGTTCCTGCCACTTTGAAATCCATATCACCAAGCGCATCTTCCATTCCCTGTATATCGGTAAGAACAGTGAAATGTTCACCTTCATTAACTAATCCCATAGCAATACCCGCTACCGGAGCCTTAATCGGAACACCTGCATTCATCAGAGACATAGTGCTCCCGCAGACAGATGCCTGGGAAGAAGAGCCATTAGATTCCAGTATTTCAGAAACCACGCGGATAGCGTAAGGGAATTCTTCTACTGTCGGAATAACAGGAATAAGCGCTCTTTCTGCCAGCGCGCCATGACCGATCTCACGCCGTCCCGGCCCTCTGGAACTCTTTGTTTCACCGACAGAATAGGACGGGAAATTGTACTGGTGAATATATCTCTTTTCTGTTTCCTGGGTCAGATCATCAATGATCTGTGTTTCCGACATAGGTGCCAACGTAGTAATGGTAAGCGCCTGTGTCTGTCCGCGGGTAAACAGGGCAGAACCGTGGACGCGTGGAAGAAGTCCGACTTCACAGCTGATAGGGCGGATTTCATCCAATGCACGTCCATCAGGACGAATCTTATCAACAGAAATCATATGACGGACAATTTCTTTGGTAAGATGATTCAAGCATTCCGCAATATCGGAACCATTTTCAGGATAAATTTCTTTGAAATGGGCTTCCGCTTCTTTTCTTACTTCTTCCATATGGGCTTCACGAGTCAGCTTATCCGGATTAAAAATCGCTTCTTTAAGCGGTCTTTCAGCATAGGCATAAATAGCAGTCTTAATCTCTTCCGGAATTTCCGGGAAGATCAATGTACGCTTCGGCTTGCCTACTTCTTCAATAATCTTCTTTTGGAATGCCACCAGTTCTTTGATGGTTTCATGTCCAAACATAATAGCGTCAAGGACATCTTCTTCCGGCGCCTCCTGTGCGCCGCCTTCTACCATCAGAATAGCTGTTTCAGAACCTGCAACAGTAATATTCAAAGTGGATACTTTGAGCTGTTCCTGCGTCGGATTGATGACAAACTGCCCGTCAATACGGCCCACACGGACACCCGCAATCGGTCCGTCCCATGAGACATCGGAAATCCCCAAAGAAGCAGATGCGCCAAGCATTCCGCAAAGTTCAGGCGCATTATCATAATCTACAGAAAGAACTGTTGCCATCACATGTATATCATTGCGGCACCTCTTATCAAATAAAGGACGGATCGGGCGGTCAATCAGTCGGGCATTCAGAATCGCTGAATTCCCTGGACGGCCTTCACGCCGAAGAAATCCTCCCGGCATTTTGCCTACGGCATACATTTTTTCCTCGTAATCAACAGTCAGCGGGAAAAAATCTATTCCCTCTCTTGCTTCTTTGCTTGCGGTAGAAGTTACAAGAACCACGGTTTCACCGTACCTGACCAAAACTGCACCACTTGCCTGCTTCGCCATTTTTCCTGTTTCAACAATCAGCGGACGTCCGGCAAGTTCCATACGAAAGGACTGTCTCTTATACACATCTCCGAGCCCACGAGACGGAGCTACATCTC
>ENA-OZES01000848-OZES01000848.1-human-gut-metagenome-genome-assembly--contig:-NODE-848-length-14618-cov-12.861446_pt1 | contig 14618 bp, 9 predicted proteins | sample MGYA00245068_ERZ653609 | MGnify/ENA primary metagenome ERZ653609 (study PRJEB26926, sample SAMN06164898) | human gut metagenome | biome: ENVO:00009003; feature: ENVO:2100002; material: ENVO:00002003... | reverse complement strand
AGATTCCGGGCTGCCAACGGGGCGGCCGGCGGATTGCGAAATCCTCCGGCCGCCCTTCTCCACCTTAAAGTCTTTAAAATCCTTAGAGTCCTTAAGGTCCTTAAAGTCCTTAGGGCTGACCCCCAAAAAGCTGGGGGAGTTGGCAAAATCTGCAGCAAGGTTGTTCTGTGGGCGAGCTTCAGCTCGCTGCGATTTGGCCGTTTGCGCGGAAAGTAGTAAATTTAGCAATCATTTTACCCTCCCACGAATGGAAGAAAACTATATAGTATCGGCGCGTAAATACAGGCCCACCACCTTCTCGAGCGTGGTCGGCCAGAAGGCCCTCACGGCCACGCTCCGCAACGCCATCGCCACCAACCGCCTGGCCCACGCCTACCTCTTCTGCGGGAGCCGTGGGGTAGGCAAGACCTCCTGCGCGCGTATTTTCGCCAAATCGATCAACTGCGAGCACCCTACCCCCCAGGGCGACCCCTGCAACGAGTGCCACTCCTGCCGCGCATTCAACGAGAACCGTTCGCTCAACATCCTCGAGCTCGACGCCGCCTCCAACAACTCCGTCAACGATATCCGCGAACTCGTCGACCAGGTGCAGATTCCGCCCACCGAAGGGCGCTACCGCGTGTTCATCATCGACGAGGTCCATATGCTCTCGCAGGCGGCCTTCAACGCCTTCCTCAAGACGCTCGAGGAGCCCCCCTCCTATGTGGTTTTCGTGCTCGCCACCACCGAAAAACATAAGATTATCCCCACCATCCTCTCGCGCTGCCAGATCTACGATTTCGCGCGTATCACCATCGCCGACATGATCGACCATCTGGCCTATGTGGCAGAGCAGGAGGGGATTACCGCCGAGCGGGCCGCTCTCAACGTCATAGCCCAGAAAGCCGACGGCGCCATGCGCGACGCTCTATCCATCTTCGACCAGGTGGCGGCCTCTTCAGGCGGCAATATCACCTACCAGAGCGCCATCGACAACCTCAACGTGCTCGACGAGCGCTACTACCACCGTCTTGTCGAGGCGTTCGCCAAGGGCGACGTTCCCTCGGCGCTCCTTATTTATCGCGAAATCCGCGACCACGGTTTTGATTCCCACTTCTTCATCACCGGTCTGGCCGACTATCTGCGCAACCTCATGGTGGCCCGCGACCCGCGCACGGCCGCGCTCCTCGACTCCACCGACGAGGTGCGCGCCTCTATGGCCGCACAGGGTGCCGCGCTCGCTCCTGAGTTCTTCTACAAGGCAATGAGCCTCTGCAACGAGGCTGACCTCGACTACCGCCAGGCCTCCAGCAAGACCTTCCTTGTCGAGCTGCTGCTCATCAGGCTGTGCCAACAAGTCTGCCCTTCCCCCGGCTCTGAAAGCGGCAACGGGGAAGGGCGCGGACTAAAACCTATCCAGCCGCTAAGCGCTCCCTCCCCGGTGCCTCCCGCCTCCCCGTCCTCTCCCACAACTCCCGTAACTCCTAAATCTCCCGCTCCCTCCCGGTCGCCTCAACAGCCTGCTCCGGCTCCCGCAAGGCCGCAGACCCATGCCGCACCACCTCCGGCCGCACCATCTCAGCCTGCGGGAGTGGTAATGCCCCCCAAGGGGCCTGAAATCGTCATGGCAAGAGCTGCGGCCCCGTCGCGCCCTGCCGGTCAGGGACGCCCGCTCATGGGCCGCGGACACATCAGTTTCGCCCGCGTGGTTTCCGGCACCGAATCCGCTCCTGCCCAGGCCGCCGCTCCGCGCCAGCTGCGCGAGGAGCCCTTCACCCACGGCCAGGTACTTCAGCAGTGGGACGCCTACATGACTCGCGACCCGAAGGCCCATCTGCTCAACAATACTCTCCGCATGCATAAGCCGGCTCTCCCCGAGGGCGTTTCGGCCCGCGTTTCAGGCCAGCGTGAGGCCGCTTCGTTTGTTGTCAGGGTGGTCAACAGCGCCCAGGTCGACGTTCTCAATCAGGAGAAGCCGCGTCTGCTCGAGGCCATCCGTTCGGCTATAGGCAACGACTTCTTCGATTTCAGCATCACCGTCGACGAGGCCGCCGTTCCCTCCACCGCATGGTCCGACCGCAAGGTGCTCGACCATCTGGTGGAGCGCTCCCCCTATATCGCCCGCTTCATTACCGACCTGAAATTCACGCTTTCCTGATTTCCCGCCGGTTGCATTCAGAATTATACATCCTGCTCTCCCGCATTTTCTCTCTTCCCCCGATTCCTTCCCATGAACGATAAAAAGCTCTTCCTGCTCGATGCCTATGCCCTGATATACAGGGCATACTACGCTCTGATACGCGCGCCGCGAATCACCTCCAAGGGGTTCAATACCTCGGCCATCTTCGGCTTCTGCAACACGCTCGACGAGGTGCTCCGCAAGGAGAACCCATCGCATATAGCCGTATGTTTCGATCCTCCCCACGGCGTAACCTTCCGTCACGACCTTTTCCCCGAATACAAGGCCAAGCGCGAGGCTCAGCCGGAGGATATCACACTCTCCGTACCCTATATCAAGGAGATTGTGGAGGCCTATCGCATCCCCGTGTTCGAAGTGAGCGGTTTCGAGGCCGACGACGTAATCGGCACGCTCAGCCGCCTGGCTTCGGAGCAGGGCTTCACCACCTATATGATGACGCCCGATAAGGACTACGGCCAGCTCGTCAGCGATTCAGTGCTGATGTTGCGGCCTTCGCTCCGCGGCGAGGGGGGCGAAATACGCGGCCCCAAGGAGGTATGCGCCAAATATGGTATCGAGCGCCCCGAGCAGGTAATCGACCTCCTCGCCCTCGAAGGGGATGCCATCGACAACATCCCCGGCTGTCCCGGAGTCGGCGAGAAGACCGCCGTGAAGCTCATAAGCCAGTATGGCAGCGTGGAGAACCTGCTTGAGCATGCCGACGAGATAAGCGGTGCCCTCGGCCGGAAAATCCGCGACAACGTGCGCCAGATCCGTCTTTCCTACGACCTTGCCACAATCCGCCGCGACGTCCCGATGGATGTGGATTTCGACCTGCTGCGCCGCGAACCCGAAGATGTCGGAAAACTCGCCGACATATATCGCCGTCTGGAATTCAAGTCGTTTCTGGCTCGTCTGGGATCTTCCGCCTCTACATCTGCCGTCTCCGGAAAAGGTTCTGCTTCAGTTGCTTCCGACGTTCCTGCGCAGCCGTCGCTGTTCGACTTTATCGAAGGGGAGGAGAGCGCGGAGTCGGCCGCCGGTGCGGCCCCTGCATCTATCCTCTCGGCCGACAACGACTACGCCGAGGCCCTTACTCCCGCCGAAGTCGGCGAGGCCGTAGAGGCCGCCGTCGCTTCGGGCAAATCGGGCGTGGCCCTCTATGCCGTCGGTGCCGAGGCCATGTCGGCACGTCTCGAGGCCGTGGCGATCTCGGGTGCCGAGGGGCGCGCCACCATGGTGCGCGTTCCGCTCGATCCCGCGCGCCGTAAGGAGCTGATGGCCATTCTCGAACCTCTCTTTACGTCGCCCGCGGCCACTGTGGTGAGCCACGATATAAAGCGCGACATGATTCTCCTCCGCCGCGAGGGAATCGACCTGATTGCTCCATATTTCGATACATCGCTGGCCCACTACGTGCTCCAGCCGGAGATGCGCCACCGTCTGGCCGACGTAGCCATGCAGGTACTCCACTATCAGACAGCTGATTACTCCGACGCGCCTGCTTCGCGCAAGACCGCGGTCTCTCTCCCCGACGAGCTGCTCACGGCGCGCCTCTGCGAGCAGGCCGACATCTGCCGCCGCATGATGGAGCCGCTCGAACAGCTGCTTGCTGAAAACGGTCAGCTTCAGCTGCTTCGCGATGTGGAGCTCCCCCTGGCGCGGGTGCTCGCCGAAATGGAGTGGACAGGCGTGCGAATCGACATCCCCGAGCTCCGGGAGCTTTCGGCGCAGCTCACGGCCCGCGAGCAGGCCGTGGAGGAGCGTTGCTTCGAGCTTGCGGGCGAACGCTTCAATATCGGCTCGCCCATGCAGGTGGGCGAAGTGCTCTTCGGCCGCCTAAAGCTCGACCCGAATGCAAAACGCACTAAGACAGGGGCATTCTCCACCACCGAGGAGGTACTTGAGAAGCACCGCAACGACCATCCGGTTGTCGGCCTCATACTTGAGGCCCGCTCCCTGAAAAAGCTCCTCGCTACCTACGTCAACGCGCTCCCAGAGCTTGTAAATCCCGCCACGGGAAAGATTCATACCACCTATAATCAGGCCGTTACGGCCACCGGCCGCCTCTCCAGCGCCAATCCCAACCTCCAGAACATCCCCATCCGCACCGACGACGGCCGCGAGGTGCGCAAGGCTTTTGTGGCCGACCCGGGATGCCTCCTGCTCAGCGCCGACTATTCTCAGATCGAGCTGCGCCTGCTGGCGGCTCTCAGCTCCGACCCGGAGCTTACGGAGTCGTTCCGCGAGGGGCTCGACATTCACCGCGCCACGGCGTCCAAAATCTTCCATATTCCCTTCGAGGAGGTGACCGACGACCAGCGCCGCAAGGCAAAGACGGCCAATTTCGGCACCGTCTACGGCATCTCGGCCTTCGGTCTGGCCGAGCGGCTCGGCATTCCGCGCGCCGAGGCCCGCGAGCTGATCGACGGCTATTTCCGCACCTACCCCCACATCCGCGAATTCATCGCCGAATCCATCGAGCGCGCGCGTAAAGAGGGGTATGTCAGCACCATACTGGGCCGCAAGCGCTTCCTTCCCGACATCAGTTCGCGCAACGCCACGGTGCGCAGCTATGCCGAGCGCAACGCCGTAAACGCTCCGCTCCAGGGCTCGGCCGCCGACATCATCAAGGTGGCCATGATTCGCATTTTCAAGCGGATGAACGAGCTGAATATGCGTTCGCGCATGATTCTGCAGGTACACGACGAACTGGTTTTCAACGTCGTTCCCGACGAACTGCCTGCGCTTCAGGCTCTCGTGGTCGAGGAGATGGAGGGCGCCTTCAAAGGCTCTGTGCCCCTGGAAGTTGCCGCCGGTACCGGCCAGAACTGGCTCGAAGCCCACTGACCGGAAGTCCATTGATGATCACCGATTGCCACACCCATACGCCCGCACACGGTGCCATCGCCTCTGGCTCGCCAGAGCAGGTGAGGCGCTGGCTCGCCGATGGCGCGCCCGGCGCTTTCAGCGTGGGGATTCACCCATGGGCCACCGCAGCACTCTCCCCCGAAGCCCTGGCTGCGCAACTCTCGGAAGTTGAGATGCTTGCACGCTGCGAGCGCGTGGTGGCCATAGGCGAGGCGGGGTTCGACCGCCTGCGCGGAGGTTCCCCGGCAGTTCAGCGCGAGGCGTTTGTGGCTCAGGCGAAAATTGCGGACGCAGTCGGCAAACCGCTTGTGCTCCACGTGGTTAAGGGGATTGACGACGTTCTCGCCGCGCGGCGCGAACTCCGCGCCGGGGTGCCATGGATATGGCACGGCTTCCGTGGCAACGCCCTTCAGTCCGCGCAGATAATGCGCTCTTACCCCGGTATTTACCTTTCATTCGGCGAAAAATTCAACGAGGAGGCTCCCGCCGCCGTACTGCCCGACCGTATTCTTGTCGAAACCGACGAATCCGCATTGCCAGTCAGTGAGATAGCATCCCGGCTCGACAACGCCCGCGGCTCCATACCGGGCTCCACGCTCAGCCTTGCGGGCGCGAATCTGCAGCGGCTGCTTGGCGGCTGCGGCGTTTTTCCAGAGCAATCCAGATAAAGGTTATCAGTCCGAGAATTATCAGAAGCACTGTCTGCGAGGCGATTATCACGTTGCCGAAGGCTGCTCCTACGGTCATGAACTGCGAGTGGGCCACCCCTGCGGGCGCAAAAAGCGTCAGACCGAAAATCAGCGTGGTCTGATAGGGGCCGATCCCCCCGTTCGACGGGATTCCCATTGATATTGAAGTGAGTATGAAGCATACCAGCGGCAGCGTGAGGCCGTTTGCGTCGAGCATCTGGCTCGTCAGCGGGAAGGCGCGGAACGCCACCACAAGCTGCAGGAAATAGCAGCCCCAGATGCAGGCCGTCAGTCCCAGCCAGCGCCATTTGTGCTCCATGCGCGCGAGCGCGGCGAACCCCTCCCACATACCGAGAACGAACCTCTTTATTTTCAGTACGATGGAGTTCTTCGAGCGTGCAAGCAGCCACCAGGCCCCTCCGGCGAGCACAATCATCACACCCCAGAACCAGGGCGAGCCAAGAATGTTTGCTATCGCCTGATAAGCAGCCGGATATGTGCGCACGAAATCCACAATCGGACCGCGGGCTATGATAAACGTAAGCAGCGTCAGCAGTCCAACCGTGAGCAGGTCGGCGAAGCGGTCGCCGATCATCGATCCGAACACCGCCGAAAAGGGAGCTTTCTGCCTGTAGGAGATATAGCCCGACCGCCATACCTCGCCCAGACGCGGGAATACGATGTTCACGCCGTAGGTGCCGAAAATACTGAGCACCAGCGCATGTGTCGGCACGTCGATACCCAGCGCCTTCAGCTGTATGCCCCAGCGCAGCCCGCGGAGCATCATCGGCGCGATGCTTATGGCGAGCATCAGCGCGATCCAGCGGAAATCGCAGTCCTGGCGTATCACAGCCATCATCTCGCCGAAATCAATATCGCGGAACATGGCCACACACAGCCCCACGGTCACCACAAGCGGGATGCCGAACTGCACCACCTTCCCTGCAATTCCCTTCTTCCCGCCTTTAGGGCTTTCAACAATATTTTTACTCTTTTCCATCACTCCAAAGTTACAAAACCCCCGCCAACCCGCCAAATCTCACATTGCCGTGTTGCGTTTTCCGAATTTTTTCGCCATATTTGCAGGCGGATACGCAATCCAACCCCAGAGGGATTATTCCTAATACCAATATCGAAAAGAGATTATTTTACGCAAATTTTTATGAAAAACTTTCTACGCCTTGCAGCGGCGCTGCTGCTGGTGGCCCTCTTCGGCCGCGTCGACGTCAGCGCCCAGGTTGTCACAACCCAGCCTGAGGTGATTACTCAGGATACCAAAAACGTCGTTATCACTTTCCATGCCGACTGGGGCAACCGCGGCATGGTCGGCCTCTCATCGTCCGCCGCCGTCTACGCCCATACCGGCGTGATCACCGACAAGTCCAAATCCAATCAGGACTGGCTCTACTGCACCTCCAACTGGAACACTCCCCAGGCCAAATTCAAGATGACCTACGCCGGCCCCAACCTCTGGACGCTCACCATCCCCGACATCCGCGAGTGGTACGGCGTTCCCGAAGGCGAGACCATCGAGAAGCTGACCTTCGTGTTCCATGCCACCTCCGGCACAAAGCCCGAAGGCAAGACCCTCATGGGCGGCGACATCTACCTCACGCTCTTCCCTGAAAATTTCCCCCAGCCCAAGGAGGAAGCATATCCCGGCGGCACACCGAAGCTAGGCGTAACGCCCAACGCCGACGGCTCCGCCACATTCTGCTTCGTGGCTCCCGACAAAAAATCGGTCGTGCTCCGCGGCTCGTGGAACGACTACGCCATCGTCGGCTCGCAGCAGATGAACTATACCGACTTTGGCGGCAACCGCTACTTCTGGTGCACCGTCCCCGGAGTGGCCAACGGCCAGAACCAGACCTACTACTACCTTGTCGACGGTCAGATTGAGGTCGGCGACCCCTATGCACACCTCGTGCTCGACTATGAGAACGACAAGACCATACCCGCCTCCGTATTCCCCGAGATGCCCGCCTATCCGGCTCGCCTGGTGGCCACACCTACCATTCCCCTGGCCGTGTTCAACAGCACTGAGAGCGACTACGCATGGGAAGTCACCGACTTCCAGGGTCCCGACCGCTCCGACCTGGTAATCTACGAGCTGCTCGTCCGCGACTTCACGGGCACGGAAAACGCTGCCCGCGGCGACGGCACCATCGAAAAGGCCATCGCCAAGCTCGACTATCTCAAGAACCTCGGAGTCAACGCCGTGGAACTCCTTCCCATCATGGAGTTCAGCGGCAACCAGAGCTGGGGCTACAACCCCAATTTCTATCTCGCACCCGACAAAGCCTACGGAACCCCCGACGCCTACCGCCGCTTCATCGACGAATGCCATAAACGCGGCATGGCCGTGATTCTCGACATCGTGTTCAACCACGTCGACGGCCGTCACCCGTGGTACAACATGTACCCCGGCATCTCCACCAAATTCTTCAACGCCGCCGGCTCGGCCCCTCACGCATATTCAGTATTCAACGACTGGAAGCAGGAATACGAACTCGTGGAGCAGCATTTCGAGGACGCCCTCAAATACTGGATTACCGAGTTCAAGGCCGACGGCTTCCGCTTCGACCTCGTCAAGGGCCTGGGCTACAACGATTCATACAACAACCCGACCTACAACGCCGCCACCAACCAGTGGGGCAACCCCTCCAACCTCGAAGCCCTCACCGGCGCGTTCAACGCCTCGCGCGTGGCCCGCATGAAGGCACTCCACGACGCCGTGCGCACCGTGAAGCCCGACGCCTACATGATCAACGAAAACCTTGCCGGAGTGGAGGAGGAAAACGACATGGCCCGCGACCAGGAGCTCAACTGGGCCAACGTAAACTACGCCTCCTGCCAGTTTGCCATGGGCTTCGAATCCGGCGCCGGCCTCAGCCGCTTCTACGCTCCCAGCGACGGCGGCCGCCTCTGGGGCTCCACCGTAAGCTACGCCGAGAGCCACGACGAAGAGCGTATGGCATATAAGGTGAAGACCTACGGCGCCACGGGCGTAAAAGGCAACGCTCCCATGATGATGCGTCGCCTCGGCTCCGTCGCCGCCCAGATGCTGCTTACCCCCGGTTCCCACATGATTTGGCAGTTCCAGGAACTCGGTGCCGACCAGACGACCAAAAACTCCACGGGCGGCAACGACACCGGCAATAAGCGCGTGGTCTGGAGCCTCCTCAACAATGCCAACAACAAGAGCCTCCACGAGAGCTACCGCCAGCTTATCCACCTGCGCACGCTCAATCCCACGCTCTTCGCCGAGTCGGCCGAAGCCACCGTATCGCTCGACGCATGGAGCGGCGGACGCACACTGACGCTCACCGACGGCTCGCGCGAACTCCTTCTGGTGGTTAACCCCAACGTAAGCGGCACCGCAAATATCTACATCCCCGCCACCGTCAATCCCCGCAATATGGTTGTGCTCGACCAGAGCCCGCTTCTCTCGGGCGAATCCCAGCCCACAATATCAGGCGCTTACATCAACAACGTGCCTGCCGGCGCATATCTGGTCTACGCCTCTGAGAACACTCTCGGAGTCGACGGCGTCCTCTCCGACAGCAACCCCGACGGCTGCGGCTTCACCATGAAGGTAGTCGGTTCAGACCTCCACGTCTATGCTCCCGACGGAAGCGAGCTTTCGCCCGCTGAATATCAGGTGTATACCGTAGGCGGTGCCCGTGTGGCCTCCACATCGCTCCGTCGTGGCGTCTACCTCGTGAGCGCCCTCGGCTCCACCCGCAAGCTCGCCCTCTGATTGATTGAAATATAAAACGCGCAGGTGTCGGATTTCGCAATCCGGCACCTGCTTTTTCTTTGCCCGGTTCTCTTCGGGCAATCTACTAATTGCCTATCTTATTTGTATTTAATTGTATATATTGAATCTTCGATATGATAACGCTGAGATCCGCTCACTCTCATTATAACAATGAGGCCGCTCTCTCGTAGGAGATTGTTGCGGAACCACCGGTTTTCGACCATATTGTACGGACGAACCGCTCTTTTGCAATACCCTCGCATATCCGTGGTTGTCGACCATCTTGTAGGGACGCACGGCTCGTGCGTCCGTATAAAATGGCCCTTGTATATCCGGACGCACGAACCGTGCGTCCCTACATTCATCTCTGCGGTTTCGGCATTATGATATGAATGCCACTTGCCGCAATGATGCGGGAATGGTTGATGCATGGGTCTTTAAGACTCGTGTATATCGTTTCATCTGGGATTGCGTGTGTGATAATGTGCGTAGTATGTCGAAAGACTGGTGTAAGGGATTGGTGTGTCGGTGCTTTTCGCGGGGGAGAGAGGGAATCCGTGCTTTTGTTAAGAACGGCCCGGATGTGTGTGTTCGACTGGCTGGGATACCTAAACAATCTTCTGACTGCAAAGCTACTGAATCGTATCCCCTTTCTGCAAATTAATTAAGCTAATTTCAGAAAAAAAATGTTAAAAAGCCGAAATCTCGGCTACGTTTTGTAGCTGATGCCGCTACAGCGCTCAGCGTGGCAGCGAGGCGAGAATACGCTTCATGGCGCGCTCCACGCGGCCGTAATGCTCCAGATGGTCAGCCACATAGATGAATGCCACCTGGAGGCGCGGCCCCTCGGAGCCGGCGATGTCGCCATGGTTCAGGCGATAGGCCTCGCGGATACGGCGGCGCATCTTCACGCGGTCTACGGCGTGGCGCAGCTTGCGCTTAGGCACGGAAATCAGAAATTCCACCCGCTCCTGCTGCGCGTACCCCTCGGGCGAATCGGCCCATACGGCGCGCAGAGGGTAGGCGAGCATCGAGCACCCCTCGCGCCGCGTGGCGAAAAGGGTGTCTATGGCCGTCTGGCTGCAGAGTTTGTGGGCTTTGCCGAGTGTATACCGCATATGTATTATGAGGTTCTATTTAGGAGTTTTGTCAAAATGGCTCGCCCCGGCAATGTAGGGAGGATGTTGCAGAATGCCAATTTCCGCCTATGTTGTAGGGACGCACGGCTCGTGCGTCCGCGTAAATAGTTGGGAATCAAACGTTATATCAGGACGCACAGACCGTGCGTCCCTACGTTTCGGTGATTTTGCAACACCTCCTTCGGAGGAACTGTTACAATACTGCTCAGGCGTTCTTCTCCTTGAGGAAGAGGTCGAGCGCGGCAGTAATCGAGGGAGCTTTGGGCGACGGAGCCGAGAGGTCGAGGCGAAGCCCTGCCTCTTCGATGGCCTTGGCGGTCGAGGCGCCGAAGCAGCCCACCTGGATGTCGCCCTGCTGGAATTCGGGGAAGTTCTTGAGCAGCGAGTCGATGCCGGCCGGCGAGAAGAACAGCAGCATATCGTAGTCGAAAGGTTCGTCGGGGGTGAAATCGTTGCTCACCGTGCGGTACATAACAGCCTTGGTGTAGTTGATTTTGGCCTTGTCGAGCATCTCGGCGTTGGTGTCGTTCTTATGCACGTCGCTCACCGCGTAGAGGAATGTCTCCTTGTTGTGCTTGGTCAGCGAGGGGAGCATGTCGGCGAGCTTGCCGGTCTCGCCGTGGAAAATCTTGCGCTTGCGGTATACGATGTATTTCTGCAGATAGAGCGCTATCGACTCCGTGGTGCAGAAATATTTCATGGTGTCGGGAATGGTAAGCCGCATCTCCTCGCAGAGACGGAAAAAATGGTCGATGGCCGTACGGGCTGTGAATATTACGGCCGAGAAGTCGGTGATGTTGATTTTCTGCTGGCGGAATTCGCGGGCACTCAGGCCTTCTACCTTGATAAAGGGGCGGAATACCATTTCCACGCCGTGGCGTGCTGCTATATCGAAATATGGAGATTTGTCGGAAGATGGTTTGGGCTGGGAAACGAGAATTTTCTTAATCTTCATTGCGCTTTTACACAAATTTCCGATGCCAGAAGGCAAGCGGCGATGACTGGGACTATTTCCAAGGTGCAAAGGTACAAAATAAAGTAAAGCAATGAGGGGATTTTGTCGTAAAAAATTCTAAATCCTTTATATATGTAGCATAAACGTGATAAAACGTAAAGTATGGCCCCTGCCAGCAGCATGTCGCTCCGGAAGGCCGGATAGAAGAGCGCCACCATGGCCGGGGCCGTCAGGGCGATGCCGAGAATGGCCGTCGAGGCGTTCAGTCCGCGTCGCCAGAGCGACGCCGAGAGCCGGTCAGTGAAAGTGAAGCCAACTGTGGCGCAGGCGGCCAGCTGGAAGAGGTAGAAAGCTACCATCAGCGCTATCAGGGCCGTGATGGTGGAGAATACGGTGGCCGCGGTGGTAAGCGGCCCGATGCGTCCCAGCCAGAGGAAAAGCAGAAGACCCTCCATTACGGCCGTGCCGAGCAGCAGAAGGGCTATCACGCGGGTCTCGTTGGCCGTATGCTCGTCGAAGGCGTTGTTGCGCCGGCGAACCGATAGAAGGTCCTGTGGCAGCGACGAGAAGATGCGGCGCACGTGGCGCATGTTGAGCCCTACAAGCACCAGCATCGCCACCAGTATGGCCAGAATCCCCGAGTCGGTGGCCGGCGTGAGCGGCCGTGGCTGCCCCGCGTGGCCGTGGGTCCATGCCGGAGCCTGCGAGCTGTAGAGCTCGCGGTCGGCGGCCGACGCCGGGGCGTCGGCCTCGGTGGCGGTGTTGAAGGGGTTGGCCGAAAGGGTTGAGGCCATCGTGGCTCGGTAGGGTGGGTTAGAAGGTTCGGGGCGGTTTACTTTTTGTTGCGGAATTCGTCGCGGATGGTGTCTACCACGTTGATTATGAAGTCGCCGGCCTTTTCGAGGGTCGATATGATGTCCATGTAGTAGATGCCGCTCTGATATTCGTAGTGGCGGCCGTTGATATTGGCCACGTTGGCCGTGCGGAGCTGGTTGCGCAGATTGTTGATTTCGCGCTCGCGGTTGTAGCAGGCTATTATGTCGTGCTCGTCGACGTTCTCCAGATTGCTGAGCACCTTGAGCATCCCGTTCACCGACTTCTCCACGTAGCCGAACATCAGGTCGATGTTCGAGTAGATTTCATCGTTGAAGTGAACGCCGCTCTCCTGCTTGCGCAGCAGAATCTTGCCCACGCCGAGCATCGCGTCGGCTATGCTCTCGATTTCGCTGTCGATGCTGAGCATGGCCGTAAGCCGCCGCTTCGACTCGTTGGAGAGACGCCCTTCGGCGCAGCGGTTCAGGTAGTTGGCTATCTCAAGCTCCATGCGGTCGGAAATCTCCTCGTATTTCTCCAGCCGTGAGTAGGTGCGGTTGAAGTCGTCGCTTCCCGCCTTGGTGTGAACCAGGTCCCGGGCCATGGGGAGCATCCTCCCCACGCGCTCGGCAAATACGTGCATCTCCTTCTCGGCCTGCGAGATATTCAGCTCCGAGGCCGAAAGGATGCCGGCCGAGATGAATTTCAGCTGGAACTCGTCGTCGCCCGAGTGCTTGGCCGGCACGAGTATCTCCACGATTTTCACGTAGACGTTGGTCAGCCAGATCATTATGCTCAGGTTTATCAGGTTGAAGACCGTATGGAATATCGACAGGCCGAACGATACGCTCACCTGCATTTGGGCTATTACCGAGCGGTGGTGGAGCACCACGCCGTCGTCGGTCGGAAGGCCCGTGGCCATCACCTGATTGTACATCCCCGGGTCGGTGGCCTGGAGATTGCTCACGTAGTTATAGAGCCCTGCGGGGTCCCCCTGGCCGATCTCCTCGGTAATCCAGCTGTTGAGGTCCACGAAGGGGTAGAACACCGCCAGAGTCCATATCGTGCCTAAGAGGTTGAACAGCAGATGGCCCATGGCCGTTCGCTTGGCCGCCACGTTGCCGCTCATCGAGGCAAGCAGCGGAGTGACCGTCGTGCCGATGTTCGAGCCGAGCACAAGCGCACACGCCAGGTCGAACGTTATCCACCCCTTGCTGCACATTATCAGCGTGATGGCGAACATCGCCGCCGAGCTCTGGATAATCATCGTAACAACCACGCCTACCAGGCAGAATATCAGCACCGACCCGAAGCCCATCGAGGCGTAGCGCTGCAGGAAGGCGAACATCTCCGGATTGCTCTGCAGATCAGGCACATATTTGCTGATCATGTCCAGGCCCATAAACAGGAAAGCGAAACCGATGGTGAACTCACCTATCGATTTCGTCTTGCTTTTCTTGGAGAACAGAAGCGGCACCGCCAGGCCGATCAGTGGCAGGGCGAAGGCCGAGATGTCGACCTTGAAGCCGAAAAGGGCTATGATCCAGGCCGTGAACGTGGTGCCCACGTTGGCGCCCATGATTACGGCCATCGACTGTGCCAGCGTCATCAGACCGGCGTTCACGAAGCTCACCACCATCACCGTCGATGCCGAGGAGCTCTGTATCAGAGCCGTGATAAAGAAACCCGTCACCGTGCCGGTGAAGCGGTTGCGGGTCATCGCACTGAGGATATTGCGCAGGCGGTCGCCCGCCGCTTTCTGCAATCCCTCGCTCATCACCTTCATTCCGTAGAGGAAGAGGCCTACGGCTCCGAGAAGCCCTAAAAAGTCCAGTATCGAATAATTCATCGTTGCTGTGGGTGGAAAGCCCGGCGGGGATATTGTTAGTGAATGGATTGAGAGAGCGCTTCGGGCCGCTGGCGACCCTGGCGTTTCCGGAACTTTCCGCACGCAAATTTAGCAATAAATTTCTCGAAACAAAATAGCCGTTTCCGCCCCTCCCCAACATATTTCCCCTCTATCAACATATTTCCCCCTCCCTCTGTATTTTTTTTCGGCCTCACCCTCCTCGCCTCTCAATTTTCTCCCTTCCGGCCCCCATTCTGCGTTCGCGCGCTCTCTAAAGTCCCTAAGCTCCCTAAGGTCTTTAAGGTCCCTAAAGTCGTTAAGGTGTAGAAGGGCGGCCGGGGAATTTCGCAATCCGCCGGCCGCCGGGATGTCTGCCCGGTATCC
>ENA-OZES01000805-OZES01000805.1-human-gut-metagenome-genome-assembly--contig:-NODE-805-length-15482-cov-5.609645_pt1 | contig 15482 bp, 9 predicted proteins | sample MGYA00245068_ERZ653609 | MGnify/ENA primary metagenome ERZ653609 (study PRJEB26926, sample SAMN06164898) | human gut metagenome | biome: ENVO:00009003; feature: ENVO:2100002; material: ENVO:00002003... | reverse complement strand
GTATAAGAGACAGGTTTTATAACGGCGGGATTTTTTTACATACAGCTTTCGATTCGATTGCCGTATTTCTTTTACTTTTTTGAAAGTTAACTTTCAAAATGTTTTTCTTGACAATTTATTTGATTTGTGTTATAATAACATACAGGTGGTACGCTTATTCTTAGTTAATTTGTATTTCTTCATCAGTGCAAAAAACGATTGCTTTTATAGGTTCAAGGCTGAATTTGATGTACCCGCCATATATCCGTTGCGCTGTGCTTCTTGCACAGCGCTTTTTTTCGGTCAGCTTCTTTAATTCGTATAATAACTATATCGAAAGCATACAAATTGACCTTGCTGAGAATGCTTCAGCCTTTGACCGACCGTTTGAAGCACAGCAGTTTTATAGCTGTAACTCATCCGTAATTGCTATTGCTCGTATTTACGTCAACATTATCCGCCGCCTTTGTATTTCGCAATAAATCTTGAATTGGGCTGGATTTTATAGTATAATAGTCAGCGGAGCAGTATAACAGAATTTTACACGCAATTTCGTAAAATGAAAATTTTACGAAATTAGAAGCGGTAAAAAACGAAAGGCACACAAAAATGGCATATAACATAGATTTCAGACAAGCTACGTCGGACGCACCGGCTTGCCTTACCGAATACCTGAATTATCTTACGACAATCAAAAACCGTTCACAGCTTACTGCGTTGAACTATTATACCGACCTGCGTATGTTTATGCGTTTTCTCAAGGTCAAGAACAAGCTGGTTGATGCAAATGAGGATTTCTCCGAGATAAAAATCTCAGACCTTGATGATAAATACATAAAGGCTGTGACCCTTACGGACGCTATGGAGTTTCTCAGCTTTACGGTAAGTGAACGTTCCAATCAGGCAAAGGCTCGTTCACGCAAGGCCGTATCTCTGCGGCAGTTCTATAAATTCCTCACCAATAACAAGGCGTGGTTTGCGGCAAGCCCTATGTTGAATCTGGAGCTTCCTTCACCTAAAAACGCACTGCCCAAGCACCTCACGTTGCAGGAATGCGGTCAGCTTCTGCACGAGGGCTTCAAGGAGTTTTCAAGCTGGATGGATTACCGTGACTATGCGATGATTATAATGTTCCTCAACTGCGGTATGCGTCTGAGCGAGCTTGTAGGAATAAACGTGAATGATTTTGTCGAAAACATAGACCCGTCACAACCTGATGTAAAATATCTTTCCGTGAAAGTTCTGGGCAAAGGCAACAAGGAACGTATCGTCTATCTCAATGAGCAATGCGTCGATGCTGTTACCAAGTACACCGAAGCAAGAAAATCCGTTGCAGACCCTAAGGAAAAAGCTCTGTTTATAAGCAAACGTGGCAACCGCATCACAAACCGCCGTGTCGAACAGATAATCGACGACCGCCTTAAAGCCTGCGGACTTGCCGGTAAAGGAATTTCCGTGCATAAACTGCGTCATACGGCGGCTACGCTTATGTATCAGAATGGCGTTGATGTCCGTGTGCTTAAAGAGGTCCTCGGACACGAAAACCTCAATACCACCCAGATTTATACCCATGTGGTAAATACTCAGCTCCGTGACGCTATAAACTCAAATCCGGTAATGGATATAAAAAACGATCTGCCTGAACCCGATTTGAAGCAGGATAAGGATAAGAATAACAAGTAATTTCGCTATAACTTAAATTTTACGAAATTAGCACTATAATAATTAAAACGACCGCCGCAGTTTGATTAAAAACTGCGGCGGCATATTTTATTCACCTGTTACTTCTCTGAATAATCCCTTGCATCCAAGCAGAACATCACTGTAGGTATCGTCAAAGTTCCCCGTGTACCACGGATCCGCAATGCTTCCGTCTATCCCTGCGTGTGACAACAGCAGACTTACCTTGTTTTCGGGATCGCTTCTGATGATACGCATTATATTGCGTATATTCATCTCATCCATAGCGATTATGTAATCATACCTGTCATAATCTGACTTTGTGAGCTGTACTGCCCTCTTTTTATCGCAGGATATTCCGACCTCCGCCAGCTTTCTTTTAGTGCCGTAATGCACAGGATTGCCGATTTCCTCGGTACTTGTCGCACATGATGCAATATAAAATTCATCGGACTTACCTGCCTTTGCGACTATATCCTTCATTACAAATTCTGCCATAGGTGAACGGCAGATGTTGCCGTGGCAGACGAATAGTATCTTGTACATGGGGTCAATCCTTTCTGAAAGGCTCTGTTATGCGTTATTTTGCCGCATTTTGCGTACCGGCAGATTTTACGGATTTGCGGTTGATTTCACAGAAACACGGCAAATCGGGGCAAATTGCGGATGTGTGTAGTAGTCAGATAGTAGTAAAAATCTGCGGGTTTACTACTAAGGATTTTGCAGATGATTATATTATAGCATATTTTTCTGGGTTTGCATAGTACCCATGAGCAGTTCTGGATTTCCTGGATTTATGGCAAATGGGCGTACATCTCTGTACGCCCATAACTATTTTATCCCATCACTCTGAACATTTCCTGCGTTTTCTCCCCGCCAAGCTTATCCATCTCCCTGCGGGCATTTTCAATCTCGGCTATCTGACCGAGTTCGTCCTGAGCGTCCTCAAGTCCGAGATGTGTGTAAGTATTCAAAGTAACACCGATGTCGCTGTGTCCCATAAGGTATTGCAGCGTTTTCGGGTTCATGCCGGATTTCGCCATATTGCTGCAATAGGTGTGGCGGCAGACGTGCGGCGTTATGCTTGGCATTTTCAGGCGGTAAATCTCGTTGTACCGATTCACCATATGCTTTAATCGGTGTTCCCAGTGCATTGCGACCAGCGGCATTCCATTTTTGTCGTAGTACAGAAATCCCGCGTACCCATCTATTATATGAAGTCGGGTCTGCGATGTCCCTTTTTGCGATAAAAAATTACGCAAGTGAGTATTTATCCGCTGTTGATAATGATTTTAAATTAGGGAAACGTTGAATAAAACAAAATCGACCCGCTCACATGAGTATACTCACAGGTCTGATTTTGTTACGCTTCGCTTTATTCAGCGCGTCCCTAGTATAGATTCGTTTCATCTCAAACTTATTATAATAGACATATGGAATTTCTAAAAAAGGCTCTGGCAACTCAGTTGTCGGAGCCTTTTATGTATAAATTAGACTTTCAGGAGTTTACAGCAGGATGTGTTCCTGCATTTGAGGAATCGCTATAAAGCGAGAAACTCTTAACCAACGCCTTGAGCATATTAGCCTGGCTGCTGAGCTCTTCGGAAGCGGCAGCAGACTGTTCAGATGTAGCAGAGTTGTTCTGAACGACATTTGATATCTGGTCAACTCCGATTGTAACCTTGACGATGGAGTCAGCGGCTTTCTTGGAAGAATCGGCAATCTTGTTGTTTATGGCCGTAACCTTGCCGGCTGTTTCGCCGACCTTGTTCATCTTTTCAGCAACTTCGGCGCAGAGCTTATTTCCGCTGACGATGGAGTTAACAGTGCTTTCGATGATCCGAGTCGTATTCTGAGCTGCTTCAGCAGATTTTCCTGCAAGGTTTCTGACTTCTTCAGCAACTACTGCAAAGCCCTTTCCGGCTGCGCCGGCTCTTGCTGCCTCAACTGCGGCATTGAGTGAAAGAATGTTTGTCTGGAATGCGATATCCTCGATAGTCTTGACGATTTTCTTGGTTTCGCTGGAGAATTCGTTGATCTCGTTCATGGCTCTTACAAGCTCTGACATCATGGCATTGACTTCCTGGACGGCCGCTCCTGCGGCATTTGCTTTATCACTTGCTTCCGCTGCGTCCGAAGAATTAGCCTTGATAGATTCGGAAATAGACGCAATATTTTCAGAAAGCTGCTGGATAGATGCTGCCTGCTGCGTTGCCCCCCTGAGCAAGAGCCTGAGCGCCTGATGAGACTTCTTCTGTGCCGCTTAAAAGCTGGTCGGAAGCCTGGTCAACATTTGAAAGGGCAGCGGAAAGATTATCGCGTATATACATCAGGCTGTCGCGGATCTCGCTGGTTTCGCCAACGTAGCTATCGTAATTCTCGCAGGTACAGTTGAAATTTCCGTTGCCGTAATTCCTGCACACATCTGAAATGCTGGGCAGCACGTCCTGGAAGAATCTGATGACCTTCCTTGCTGCATGGGCAAGTACACCCAGCTCGTCCTTGGATCGGTATGTGATAGTGCCGTCAGCTTCTTTGAGCAGACCGTTTGCGATAAGGTTCATGGAATCTTTAATCTGAATGATTGGCGTGACTATTGCCTTTGTGAGAACGACTGTGAGAGCAACCACAAGTATTGCAGCCGCCACAACTACTGCAATTATTATGACAATATTGATTGTTTTGGTAGTCTGTGCATTATTGTATCTTGTGGTAATTGCTTCTTTGAGTTCGGTTGTAAGGTTTTCCAGAATGCCCGTAACTTTCGTGAGGTTAGGCTCGTATTCGTTCAGATATATAGAATACGCTTCCTGATTGCCCTCATAGCTGAATTTTGCGCTTGCTTCTACTATTCTCTCACGAATAGAAGCTGCGTCGTCCATGACAGTGTGGATATTTTCGACTTCATCTGAAAACTGTGGGTCATATTCAAGAAAGCTGTCGAGATAGTCGAAGAACGCTGACCGGTCGCTACTTATGTCTTCAACGAGCTTGTCTAAATCAGCCTGATTATCAGTACAGGTGGCTTTCAGAATATTACCCTGGAATATTCTGATGTAACGTCTGGCGCTTTCAAGATTTGACAATGCGGGAATAGATATATTGACGTAATTGTCAGACGTAGAAGCTATGTTGTTTGTTGATACCAGGGAAACAACACCCAGAACAAATGTCAGCAGAAGCACAACTGCAAACGTGCAGATTATCTTCTTGGAAATCTTTAGATTTTTCATTGCTTTTTTCTCCTGTTCAATTGAAGTTGACTTTTAATTGCAGTAATTTAAAGTTGTTACTTACATTAAAAGATAATTTATAATTGTAATTTTATCAGTTTATTTACTAAAAATCAACACATAATTCTAGTAAAAATGCCACATTTGTAACGTTGCACAATTTATTTGTTTTTGTAAATTTGATTTTGTCAAAGTGTATAAAAACCCGTCTTCCTATTTGAATTGAAAGGCGGAGCAGTGTTATTTTATAGAATTCCAAAGCAGCAAGTTCCGTGTGAGTTTACTTTGTCAGAGATTTTATCACTTACCTTGAAAAGGTAACTTTTTCATCAATATTGGCTTGCAACCCGTGTTACGACAACTCTGCTGGGCTATTTAATCAGCGTTTCCCTAAAAGCTATACTGCCTACAACATCACCTGTTTCATTCTGAGCGATAACATTGAAACAATCGTTTTTGATCTTGTTATCATAATTGAATCTGACGATACTGTCAGCCCATTCAGGCTTGTTCCATAATGCTGTTGCGATTTTTTCAGCAAGCGTAGTTGTGATAAATTCTCTTACAGTGACAGTTATTTTTCCACTGTCTGTTGCGTTGCTACAATCCGGTTTATCCGCTTTGATAAAATTCAATTTGTTCATAATAACTCCTTATATAAAAACAGTGTTCCCGATAACGAGAACACTTTGAATTTTATCATTGCACAATTGCTATATCAAAAGCATAAATGTGAATGACAGTTATTCCCGTTATCTCCAATAATTGATTTCATGTCATTCACCTGCCTTTCTTTGTTTTTTATTATATTAAAACAAAATCTATATGTCAACATTTCAGCCATATTACACCTGAACTCATCTTCATTTCGTAATAATTTTAATTTTACGCAATATATTCTTCGCCACACTATTCGATTGCCTCGTCAAGCCATTCCTTTCAACAAATTCGACACAATTCGCAGGATTTTTTTATATTTTTCAATCTTCGTGCTTGAATTTATTGACATTTAAAGATAAAATATGATATTCTTTAAGAGATAAATGTAATTATTTTGTATCAGAGGTATAAATTTCGGGGAGATGTTATTTTTGATAAGAAAGAATTTTGCTTACCTTGTAATCGTCACGGCAACATTGATAGTTATACTGTCCGCTTATACTTACAATGCCATTTCATCGAAGCTTATCTTCAAAGAAAGCGCCACTCACCTTAACGAAATATATTCTCAGGTCGGTAACTCGCTGAGCAATCTGTTAAGCGAAAACTGGAACGCTATGGATATGTGGCTACCTTATCTTGAAGACACCGATGACGATAAGAAAATTAGGACTTACATTGAAAATATCAGACGTATCGGCGCATTCACGGATTTTTACTTTCTTGATAAGGATGGAAGCTATTGTACGGTTGACGGTAATACCGGCAGGATGGATCTCGGAAGAAATATGAGAATTCTTATGGAGGAGGGCAAAAACGTAGTATCCGATACCGCTCTCATTGACAGGTCGGAGCTTATCGTGTTCGCTGTTCCCTGCCCCGAAAACAAGTACGGCGACTTTTCGTATTCCGCTATAGCAATCAGCTTTAACAACGATGACATCATATCCTTGCTAAGCTCAAACACATTCAATAATATGGCTACAAATTACATAGTTTATCCTGACGGAAGGGTTGTAGTAAACAATAAGGGCGAACACGGCGACGAATTAAGCAACTTCTGGCGGATGCTTGCAGACAGCTCGGATAATCTGTCGCAGGATAACATTCACCCTTATATTGCCGAAATATGCTATAACGAATCAGGGGTAAACAGGCTTACGCTCGGCGGTAAAGCATATTATCTGGCATATCACAGCATAGGCTTTAAGGACTGGATACTTATCGGTATTGTTCCATGTTCTGTAGTAAACGAAAACATCAACCGCCTGCAGACTATAACAATGTCTGCAAGCGTCAGTGTGATAGCGCTTATCTGTACTCTGTCCGTTTTGTATCTCATCCGTAAAAACTATCTCAACCTCAGAAAAAAAGACAGCGAGATAAAATACAGGGAAGAATTGTTTTCTGTGCTTTCAAATAACGTTGACGATATATTTCTTATGCTGAACACAGAGGATTTCTCTGTAGGATATGTCAGCCCCAACATAGAAAGAATACTCGGCATTTCTCAAAGTGAGGCTATGTCGGACGAAAGCATAATAGAAAACTCGGCAGTGACGGATAAAGACGAGAATATCAGAGAAAATCTCATCCGTATGTCTGTCGGTGAGCGTAAAGAGTGGGAAAGAAAATATGTGCGCAGAAACAGCGGAAATGCCTGCCTGTTTCATATAACCGCACTCAGAAACAAGATTGACGGAGAGGATAGATATATCCTTGTACTGTCTGACCGCACCAAAGAACGCAAGACAAACCTTGCACTGCATAGTGCAGTCAACGAAGCCAAAAAAGCAAACAACGCCAAAAGCTCGTTCATCTCAGGCATTTCTCACGATATACGCACTCCTCTCAGTGCAATAATCGGTTTTGCTTCCCTTGCCGCAAATGAAAAAGGAAATTCTGCGGCGACAAAGGAATATATCAATAAAATTATCACATCGGGAAATCAGCTTCTCGGCCTTATAAGCGATATTCTCGATATAAGCGTAATAGAAAGCGGCAGACTGACATTCAATATCACCAACGTGGATTTGTCCCGCCTGTTTTATGAGATAAGAACGGTAATAAGCAGCATTGCGGCTGAAAAGCAACATAATCTGACGATAAGTATGCACAATGTGACCCACGAGATTGTGCGCTGCGATAAGCACAGATTTGAACAGCTTATAATGAACTTCCTTTCAAATGCGATAAAATTCACGCACAACGGCGGCAATATTTCTCTTACGCTTACCGAAACGTATGACGGCAAAAAGGGTGTTCCCGAATATGAGATAAGGATCAGGGACAACGGCATAGGTATGAGCGAGGAGTTCACCAAAAAGATATTCGAGCCGTATGAACGTGAGCTGACCGACAAAAATATAGGCGGAACGGGACTCGGTATGCCTATTTCAAAGAGAATAGTCGATGCCGCAGGCGGAAGCATAACGGTAAATACGAAAAAAGGCGCAGGCACGGAGTTTATTATAAAGCTGCAGATTGAAGCCGTAAAGGGAACGGAAAACCGTTATTCCGGTAACAGATGTCTGTCGGCGCTTATTATAAACAACAACCGCAGTCATTCGGCTCAGATAGCAGAAGCGCTGGAAAAGCTGGGGATAACCTACTGTTCATACGATAAACAGGATGACGGCTTTACAGCGGACAGGCACTTTGATATTATCGTTTCCGATGCAGACCGGGTAAATAAAATCGCAGAATATATCGGCAAAAACGACAGCGATATAACATACATAGTCACAACGGAAAATCAATCGGAATTGTCGCTTTCAAAGTATCCCGACACAGTAAACGGTGTATGTCTTATACCGCTTCTCACCTTTGATTTAAAACGCATATTATCGGAGCATTGCAAAGGATTTACAGACAATTTCAGCGATAATAATCCCGGTCATTGTGATGAGCTTGACAATTCGTCAAGAACGCTTAGCGGAAAATACATTCTTCTTGCCGAAGATGTAGAGGTAAACGTTCAGATAGTAAAAGCGATGCTTGCCAAATATAACGTAAACATCGAGGTCGCAGCAAACGGCAGAAAGGCGCTTGAAATGTTCTGCCGCAATCCAGACTATTACTATGATATTATCCTTATGGATCTGCGGATGCCGTTAATGGACGGCTTTCAATGTGCGAAAGAAATAAGGAATATCCGAAGCGAATATGCAAAAACAGTGCCGATAATCGCAATGACAGCAAGCGCATTCAGCGAAGATGTGAACAAGGCGCAACAATGCGGAATGACAGGCTTTCTTACAAAGCCGGTCAACAGCGATGAGCTTTCCCGTACGCTGACGCAGGCAGTTTCCGAAGAAAACGTATAATTCATTCTTAACAAATCAGACGTATTTTCATATAATGTAATATTACAGCTGAAAGGCGGAAAATATGAAATACGAAAAAGAATTTACGGTTGCGCTCGCCGGCAATCCCAATGTCGGCAAAAGCACGGTTTTCAACGCTCTGACAGGGCTTAAGCAACATACGGGAAACTGGGTCGGAAAAACTGTCGGCAACGCCGCAGGCAGTTATACTTACAACAATAACAAATATCTGATAACCGACCTTCCCGGCACATATTCACTGTGCGCTCATTCTGCGGAGGAAATAATAGCCTGCAGGCATATATGCCTTGAAAAGCCCGATGTTACTGTTATCGTCTGCGATGCGTCTTGTCTTGAACGAAATCTGAATCTTGTACTGCAGATAACCGAAATCACGTCTAAAGCAGTGCTGTGCGTGAATATGATGGATGAAGCGGAAAAGAAAAACATAAAAACCGATATAACTAAGCTGTCACAACAGCTTGGGATACCTGTAGCGGCAACATCGGCACGGAGCAAAAAAGGGCTGGATAAACTGATGCAGGCAATAGAAAGCGTTGCACTGAGCAAGGAAAGCAACGATATTACGCTTGTTTACACAAGCCGTATAGAAAACGCAATATCACAGCTGTTGCCGCTTACCGAAAAAATAGAAACAGACAGCAGGACAAAGCGTTTTATATGTCTTAAGCTCCTTCAGGGCGACAGCGATACGGTAGACAGCCTGTGTAAAAAACACGGTACAGACGATAATTACCTCAAAGCGCTTATATCCGCCGCAGACAGACTGACCGACAATAATTTTACCGATGAGATTATTTCCTGCATTTTCATAACCGCTGAAGGAATTGCGGCGGAATGCGTAAAACATAGTGCTGATAAAAAACAAGTCCGTGACAGGAAAATCGACAGGATACTTACCGGAAAACTTACGGGAATACCCATAATGCTGCTTATGCTGTTTATCATTTTATGGATAACAATAACAGGTGCGAATTACCCGTCTGCCTTGCTTTCGGAGCTTTTCGGAAAGGCGGAATCACTGATTTATAGTGCCTTATCGTCAATAGGTACTCCCGTAACGCTGAACAGCGTTCTCACCGAGGGAATATTCAGAGTGCTTGCGTGGGTGGTATCGGTAATGCTTCCTCCTATGGCGATATTCTTTCCGCTGTTCACCATACTTGAAGATTACGGAATACTACCCAGAATAGCGTTCAATCTTGACAAAGCGTTCAAAAAGGCGGGAGCCTGCGGTAAACAGGCTTTATGTCTGTGTATGAGTCTTGGCTGTAATGCCTGCGGAATAACGGGTGCAAGGATAATCGACAGTAAACGTGAACGGCTTATAGCAATCATAACTGCGTCAATTATGCCCTGCAACGGAAAATTTCCGACTATCATAAGCATTATCACAATGTTTGCTATCGGTGTGCCGGCTGTCGCAGGCTCGGATTTTTTGGCGGCGCTCCTGCTGTGTGTCGCTATAGCCGCCTCGGTTGCCGCTGTTATGCTGTCGTCACGTTTCCTGTCAAAGACATTACTGAAAGGAATGCCGTCATCGTTCACACTTGAGCTTCCGCCATACAGAACACCGCAATTTGCAAAGGTCCTTGTCAGAGCATTTCTCGACAGGACGCTGTTCGTTCTCGGCAGAGCGGTAATTGTCGCTATCCCTGCAGGGCTTATTATATGGCTGATGGCGAATGTTACCGCAGGCGATGCTTCGCTGTTGTCACACTGCACAGAGTTTCTTGACCCGTTCGGCAAAATGATGGGACTTGACGGTGTTATATTGCTTGCATTCATACTCGGCTTTCCTGCAAATGAGATAGTAGTTCCGATAATAATAATGGCGTACTCCGAGGGTACAGCACTTACCGAAATATCGGAGCTGTCCGCACTGAAGGATTTGTTTATATCTAACGGCTGGACTTCTGTAACAGCGATATGTATGGTGATATTTGTACTGTTCCACTTCCCTTGCTCGACATCCTGCCTTACGATATATAAGGAAACAAAGAGCCTTAAATGGACAGCGGTTAGCTTTGCCCTGCCGACCGTTATCGGAATAGTGCTTTGCATAGCGGTAAACGGTATATGCACATTATCGGGAATAGCGTAAAAAACGAAATACCCACGCAGAGTTTATCACTGCATGGGTATTTTCTTTACGCTGTTTACGACACGTTCTCCACATAATACTTCGCCTGAGCGTTGTACATTTCGGAATAAATACCGCTTTCGATTTTCACAAGTTCTTCGTGCGTACCGTACTCCTTTATCGTATCATCGGCAAATACGGCGATTTCATCGCAGAATTTACAGCTTGAAAGCCTATGGGATATGTAGATAGCGGTCTTGCCGCCGACAAGCTCGTTGAAGTGCTTGTATATCTCATATTCGGCTACCGGGTCGAGCGCCGCTGTAGGCTCGTCAAGTATTACTATCGGGCTGTCACGGTATAAAGCACGGCAGATAGCGGTTTTCTGCTGCTGACCGCCCGAAAGCTCAGTGCCGTTTTCATCATAGCTTTTGAATATTGTCGTGTCAAGCTTGTTTTCAAGCTTCATTGCGTCTTCGTATAAGCCTGCCATTTTGAGCGTCTTTATCAGCTTTTCCTCGTCCTCCTGCTCGTCAAGTATTATGTTTTCCTTAAGGCTGAAAGCGAACAGCTCGAAATCCTGGAATACCACCGAGAACAGCTTTCTGTACTCGCTGTCCGAGTAATCCTTTATATTGATATTATCTATCAGTATCTCACCGTCTGTTACATCATACATACGGCAAAGGAGTTTTATAAACGTTGTCTTACCCGCACCGTTAAGTCCGACTACAGACAGATGCTCGCCTTGTTTAATCGTGATATTGATATTTCTGAGGACATAATTTTCACTTCTCGGATATTTGAAGCTTACATTTCTGAATTCGATAACGTGTTCGCCGTCCGAAACAGGCTTATCACCCTTTGTCATTCTGTCGGAAATTGCATCAAATTTCAGATATTCGTATGCGTAACCGCACGCCTTTACCGTAGCCGCAATGTTGTCTACAATGCTATACAGTCCCCAGTAGAGCGTTGACGCCGATGAAACACACATTGTAAAATCACCGAGTGTAATCGCTCCCGTCAGTGCCTTAAAGCCTATGTAGAAATATGAAAGTCCGTCACGCAGTCCGTTTGTGAGATTTGAGTATTGCATATATTTATACTGCGCTTTGTACTGCTCCCTGAACGTGTCTATAGTTTCATTGCTGTAGTAATCCGCTTTATCGCACATCATATCCTTGCTGTCAAGCAGCCTGACTTCCTTACCGTTTGACGGGTCGGACAGCTGATAGAAGAAATACCCGAAAAGCCGATTGACTTTAGACAGCTTCTTGAAATATTCTATATCAAGCTTGTTGCTCTTATTTGTGAATATCGTGATAAGAACAAGCGATATGATCTGTATCGGCAGAAGAAGCGGACAGGTAACTGCGATTATCGCTATAACGCCGAGTACGTTCACCCCGTTTGAAACGATATTGAAGAAACCGTTCAGTATTCCGACTACTCCGCCGCTGTACCACGACATACCCTCTTTCGCCTTGTTCATCTGATCGAGCGTGTCGGGATCCTCGGTATGCTCAAAATCCATCTTCATTACCTTTTCGGACAGGCTTACTTCAAAATACTCGTTGAACCACTCGGAATAAACATTCTTTATCTCATTTACAAGATAGTTGATAAGTGCCGCAAGCAAGGTCACACCGACTATAAGCGCAATGCAGAATATCGCTGTAGGTATATGCTCCTCAGCTTTACCGCCGCCGATTATTGCGGCGATCTCATCTACAAGATATTTTGACGAGATGATATTAACCATTGTCTGCGAAAACGAAACCACCACCTGTAGCACATAAGCGATAAACAGCTGAGGCTTATTCTTTACTGCCGTTTTCAGCATAAATTTAAGCGTAGGCAGGATCTTTTTCTCTTTTTCTTTACGCATTGACAGCCACCTCGCTTTCATTGTTGTCAATATAATACTGAGCCTGGACATTGAACATATCAGCGTATTCTCCGCCCTTGTCCATAAGCTCGCTGTGAGTTCCGTACTCGACTATACCGCCGTCCTTGAACATAGCGACCTTGTCGCAAAACTGTGTAGAGCTTAATCTGTGGCTGATATATACCGCTGTCTTGTTACCGATGAGCTTGTCAAAGTCGCCGTACAGCTTGCTTTCCGCAAGTGCGTCAAGTGCCGCCGTAGGCTCGTCAAGGACAACTACAGGCGCATTTTTATATAACGCTCTGGCAAGCGCCAGCTTCTGCTTTTCGCCGCCCGACAGGTCAACGCCGTCATCGTAAACGATCTTTAGTATCTCGGTATCCATACCCTTTTCAAGTTCTGAGAGCTTATTCTCAAGCCCCGAATCAATAACGCACTGCCTTGCCTTCTCCTTATCCGATTTATCCGCACTGCTCATTGAAACGTTCATATACAGAGGAAATGCGAACAGCTCGACCTCCTGAAAAGCAGGCGAGAATATCTTATAATAGCTGTGCTTGTTGTACTGCTTTATATTAACACCGTTCAGCAGTATCTCACCCTCTGTAACCTCATACAGCCTTAACAGCAGCTTTATAAAGGTAGATTTTCCTGCGCCGTTAAGCCCTACCACCGCAAGCCTCTCTCCTGCGTTAAGAGTGATATTGACGTTTTTAAGTGCATACTTTTCAGCCTTCGGATATTTGAATGAAACATTGCGGAATGTAAATTCATAGCTGTCACACTGCGGAACATCAATCCCGCTGTCATCCTTATCTCCGCAGTCAGCGTCCATAAAGCTGCGGAAATCGTCATATTCCCTGCTCCTTGCAAGTAAGTCCGATACAGCGTTAAGGAGCTGATTTGTATAATCGAAGAACGTCATTGACGATGCAAGGTACAAGGTGAAATTGCCTATAGTCATACTTCCGGTTACAACGCTGTACAAGAGCCATGCGTAAACCGCCGCCTGCACTCCTGCCCATAGTACAGCATTTATGACAGCCGACACCGCCCATATCCTTGAATTTTTCTTCTGTGCCGCATAACGCTCTTTGTTCAGCACTCTGAACTTTTCTGTAAGCCAATCGGCTATTCCGAACATTCTTATATCCTTAGCCGCCTCAAAGTCGCTCGTGGTATAAGAAAGATAATTATGCCTGCGCCACCACGGTGCAAGCGGATCCCACACCTTTTTCTTGCAGTAAGCGTTTGTCTTATTGCTGACAACGAATTGAAGTACCGAGCAGATAAGAATAGCAATAACGATAAAAATATTCATCGTACCGAGAATGGCGATACCGACAACGATTATCGGTATAAGCGTGAGAAGACGCACAATGCCTCTCATCATACCTTCTATGCCGTTGTTATTGTTGTTGCAGGCGTTTCCTGCTTTCTGATAGCAGTCCATAAAGTCCTTATCCTCAAGATAGCCGTAATCCACCGACATTATCTTGCGGTTCTTAAGTCCCATCTGTCTGAATCTTGCACCGATATAAATGTGAAAGAATGAGTTGCCGTAAAGGTTCAGCATAGTAGCCGTAATCTGTATTACGGTAAATCCGCCCATAAGCAGTGCAAGCGCAGTAACGCTCTGTCCTGTAGTTATCATATCTATAACGAACTTTGATATGAACGACCACAGATACTGCATTATCGGCGCACAGACTACGCTGATTATTATAACGGGTATAAACCTGTGTGAATAGCTCAGCATTGATTTCAATGCGTGAATGCTGTTGCTGAAAACGCCGTATTCCTTATGATAAGGATTGGTGTTTTTCTCTTTCTCTTTATTTTTCTTCATTTTTCTCTCCCACTTTTATAAAACTCATGTCCTTTCGGTCAAAGAAAGGATAATCACGGTTGTTTACGCTTGTCTGATAACCATGCGGCTGATTGAGTACGGCAAACGCACCTGTCAGCAAAACGATCATCTCAGGCATAAAGTTCCGCACGCCGTACACTTTTTCGGTGTGGTTGTCGGGGCGCAGGACACTTATTTCAAGCACTTCTTTATTCGTGCTGTTTATGCTGAGAAGATATTGAAGAGCCTTTTCAATCTTTTCTTTGGGATAACCGAGATGTATAGCTATAGTTGATGCGCTTACAACCTCGCCGTTATCAAGAGAAAGAAGATACATTACCACCTTTATGTTCATCTTATCTCCTAAGAACCTGAACAGCTCCGACAGCTTATCAATATCCGAAAACTGTTTTGCGAAGCTCTCCGGCTGTTCTATAAATGTAAAATAGCGGAAATCCTTATTAAGCCGCATATACGTCACACCTGTATTACAGGTGCACTCGGAAGCAACCGTGCCGTTTGAATCTTTAAAATCGGGAAGATCATAGTAATAGCGGCATTCACGCCACGCAGTAAGCTGCATAGCCCAGATTATATTAAGGTAATTTTTCATCCACTCGGCAGAAAAATCCTGATTGCTGTCGGCTATAGCCCGCATATGATTTAATACCTGTTGTTCAAACGAACACCTTTCCTCTCCTCTGCCGTAAAGCTGTCTCTTATACACATCTCCGAGCCCACGAGACGGAGCTACATCTCG
>ENA-OZES01000773-OZES01000773.1-human-gut-metagenome-genome-assembly--contig:-NODE-773-length-16019-cov-5.665497_pt1 | contig 16019 bp, 10 predicted proteins | sample MGYA00245068_ERZ653609 | MGnify/ENA primary metagenome ERZ653609 (study PRJEB26926, sample SAMN06164898) | human gut metagenome | biome: ENVO:00009003; feature: ENVO:2100002; material: ENVO:00002003... | reverse complement strand
GGCAGCGTCAGATGTGTATAAGAGACAGCCTATATATGCGCCAAGCGATCCGGAGAAGTCGAAGAACCGGTCGGGATCATATCCTGCAAGTGCTGAGGAGACGCTGAGGATATAGTCACCGCCAACAGAGATATTCTTCAGGTTCTCGTTGTCATGCGGGAAAATCTGCGCATCAACACCCACTTTCCAAGCCGACATCGGGGAGAACCAGCGGCCGTAGCCTGCTTCCAAAGTATAGCCGATGCCGTAGTTTTTCTTGTACTTGCCGGGGCCGAAGGAGAGGGTGACAAACTGATGCTTGTCGTCTGATTCTTTGAATCGGGCAAGGTTTTCAGCATAGTTGTACTTGTAATCGCCTATGCTGTATCTCAAGCCGATATTGATTGACGAAAGGACTTTTGAGTCGTAGATATCCTGACGGAAACCGCGCAGCATAATTCTACCTTGGGGTTCTATGAATATACCCCAGTTGGGATTGATGTTCACCATCGCCTTCAAACCGGCTTCAACACCCGGATATAATTTGGCATAAGCTTCCTTGACATACATGCCGCATACACCGGCAAACAGATCCAATTCAAACGGCGAATAAACTCTGTAACCGTTGATAGCGTTTGTGAGATTCCACATATAATCCACACCACCCATGAAAAACTCTCTGGGATGGTATATCTTGCCGTAGGAAGCGTTGAACCGGATGGCAGAGTACGGTGAGAACCATTTACCACCGGAGAAAGAGAAGGTGAGGTTGTTGTCGGTGAACATCCCACTCTTGCCGTTGTGCTTCTTGAGATTTGTCCACCCTGCACCAATCTCATAGAACATATGGTCAGCGGCATTTTGAGTTTCAAACGGTTCGGTCCATTTTTCACGCTCCTCGGCAGTCATGCGACGGAAGCCGAGGCCCACCATAATAGAAGGCTCAATACGATAGTGGAATCCGGAGGGGTACTCAATATTTCTGTAGATACCGTTGCCATAATAAAGCCCGATACGCGGCTCGACATACGCATAGAGATTACGTGCAAAGTTCCAGCGTCCCTGAAGACCGAATCGGAGGCCAAAAATACTATTGCTGTGATGACAATGGCGACTGAGCTGGTACTCGATGCCGGGAGTGGCAATCACCTCAAATTTACGGTTAACATTGTAGCCGCGCAGCAGAGATGAGAAATTAACAAGCCAGTCAAGTGAAGCACCACCGAAAGCCGAGTGGTGGCCGTCAAGATGGTGGCGTCCCGCATTGAGGCCCAAACGCCAACCATAAACCGGAGTGACCCAATCACCAAACGACACACCAAAGCGATAATCAAGGGTCGATGATGAAAAGAGGTTATCGGGATCCATAAATAACCCGCCACCGCCTTCAATTGACACAAAATAGTGATCACCGAACATTTTGTTACGGAAAAATTGGTTGCGGTTCGGTTTCTGAAGTGTGTATTTCAAAGCATTGAATCCTTCAGTGGTTTCGGCAGGAGCACCGCTGACCACTTCTTCCACTACCACTGTTTCCTCCTCAACCTGAGCGGAAACAGGGATAGAGCAGACAGCTGCCATAAGTGCAGCCAAACTACATGATATAATTCTTATAGATGACATAGTTATGGGGTTATTCTTTATTGGAAACATTTTTTTGTTCTTCAGTGAGGAGATCTACAACATCGCCGTCCACTCGTGCCAGATCAATGAGCGAGGGGTCAAGGGCAAGAGCCTTGTCAAGATGCCCGATGGCCGCCATATAGTTGTCGGTGCGGTTGGCAGCTATAGCCTTGATATACTCCTCAATGGCAGAGTCTCCGAGAGCCTGAGCCTTACGCCAAGCTTCATCGTTGGACTTGATTGACAGCAACAGCACCACCTCATTGATGGGTGAATCAGCGGATATCTCCTGCGCCACATCCATATAGCGTCCGTTAAGGGCCGCGGAATATATCTTTGCCTTATGGTAGAGCGGGGTGTCGGGGGTGAGCGAAAGGATTGAGTCTGCGCTGGTATATTGACCGTTTCTCAAGAATGAGATACCTTGGTTGAGACGAGACTCGTTGGGCACATCCCCATGAGCGGATATGAGAAGAGGCTGGATGAGATCCACATCATACTCATCGCGTTTGATGAGTATATCAGCGAGGTCGGTGGCACCAACAAGGAAGCGGGGATGAACCTCCAACGCGCGGCGGATGATAGGCTCGCGGTCGGCGGAGTCAGCCTGAGAGTACAAGCGCCAGAATTCGTAGCGCGACATATCCTTGCTGTTGGTGGCATAAAGCTCCTTGATTTCATCATCAGTGAGATAACGGTAGCGGGAGGTTACAAACTCGTAGGTCACATTGCGGAGCTTAGGAAGATAGTTGGTTTTGATAAGATTGGCATAACAGGGCAAAGCCACAATTTTGCGGCTTTGATTATTGATGCTGTTGGGATAGCGGTCGATAATTTCTTGAATCTGCTCTGCCTCGGCACTGTAGCCATCAGCATTCAACAGTTTCACGACTTCACTCCAGGAGGCCACATCAGCATCAGTGCGCACATCCATGTTGCGGCGTGTGGTGGCATCCAATCCCTGAAGAATCACATCCATGGCTGATGACATACGGCCCTTCGCAAGTTTCAGATTGGATTCATAGTTACCCTCAGGAGAAGCTGTACCGGAGATGGTGAAGCTCTTGATAGCCATGTCCGGGTTGCTTTCAATCTCGCGGAGCTGAGCAAGCAGACGATCCATTTCCGCGAGGTTGTCGCCGAGACTCATATCAAGATTAGAACGACCCACGGTGAAAGTAAGCCGAACATCGCCTTTGGTGTCACGAAGCTGCATTTCGGGAGTGGGGAAGAATTGCTCATCAACCACAGGGCTTCCTTTAAGAGAATAGGAGAGGAAGCGCATAGGGTTGATGGTACCGCGCGCAATCATAATGGTGTCGCTGTAGATGATGCTGTTGTACGATTCAAGCGAGGTGAAGATGTCGCAGCGATAATCCTGATTGGGATTTCTCACATACACCGAATCCTTGATGCCGATTATATCATCGGCATGGCGCCCGGTGGTTTTCACTATAACATAATCATTAAGCGGATCGGAGTTGTTATTCCAGTCATACATGCGCTCCTGTGTCTTATTGTAGCGGGATCCGTCGAACACCACCGGACGCATGAAGTTGCGCTTGCGGGTGGTGATGTTGTAGATTGACGGCTGGATAACCATTCTCATACTGGAGTTGAAGAGCTGGTGAGGCACCTTGACATGGGTGTTGACAGTTAGGTAGTTACCACGTACCTCAATATCAGTTGGTTCTGTGACAAGAGCGTTAGTTATAACTTTTGCTTTTACCACCACTTCATCAAGTGTTCGCGCCTTGGGACTCAGTGCCACATCAAGGGTCAACTTACCATCAACACTGACAGTTTTCTCCTCACATCCCATCACCTTGAATGTCAACTGACAATCATCGGGAACATTGACAGTGAATTTACCTTCGTCGTTGGTGGCTCCGACAAACTTGTCGGTAGCGGCATCGAATATGGATACTCCGTAGAGCGGCTCTTCGGTAACTTGCTGCAACACCTTGCCTCGCACATTGATATTGCGAGCCGATATCTGCATGGAAGCAACTGACAGAGCCACTGCAAGCAGAGACTTGAAAATAGTATTAAAATTATTCATAACAAAGATATTGCTGTATTACCGGAAGATATATGCAAATGAGATACCAACCTGCGGAATTGGAATCCATGTGGAGTAGTTGAGATTGTCAGGTTTTCCCTCATCGACATGATAGCGGTAGCAACGTGTTTTACCAACACCGCATCCCACGCTGAACTCCATGTTCCAATGCTTGTTGAGCACAAGGTCGTAACCATAAGTCAAACCTACCGACAGCAAGTCGCCGGCATATACACGTTCGTTCCACTGAGCTTTGTAGTCCATGAACATAGGCGAGAACGCAAGGAAATGCCGCGCCATGGGACGGTTGAACCAATAGCGCAGCTGCGGCTGCACACGGAAGTTGGTCCAGCAGACACCGTGGATAGGTTTGGTCACCGGATTGAGGGCGAGGCCAAAATCCAGGGTAAGTTTTTGATTGAGGCGAAACTCCACTGACGCATTAGGAGTCAAAATGAGCCAATCAAGGGCGTTGGTTCTAACTGCGAGTCGCTGCGCGTAAACCGATTGAGCGCACAAACAGACCAGCAAAATCATTATGCCCTTCAAAATTAAATGTTTCATATAAGAAATGATACCTATGAAAAAAGGGTTATTAAATTTCGGATATCTTAATAAAAACTTGAAACAAACAATTGAGAAGAGAAAGGGAGAGGAGAATATGGCGGTTTTATTGTTGCAGAAGAGAGTTCAAGGGTGGAAGCCTAAGAAGGCTTGTCAAGAGCTTCATATTTGGAGTGCTGGCTCTTGAACTCAGGCACAAGGGCCTTCATTGAAGCCACCACAGTCATGTCATCGGAAGTGTGGGCCAACTCCACAAGATGCTCGATACGGGATTTCACATCTATGAAATCATACTCTCTCACCTTTGCAATCTTGATTTTGTTATGGCTTGTAGGCAGAGTGATTTCCTGATCGTTGAGCACTTCCTCATATAGTTTCTCACCGTCGCGCAGACCGGTGAACTTAATTTCCACGTTTTTGGCACCGCTCATCTGAATCATGCGGCGGGCAAGGTCGGCAATACGCACCGGTTTGCCCATGTCAAACACATATATCTCGCCTCCATGTCCCATTGTACCGGCCTCGAGCACCAGTTTGCAAGCCTCCGGAATAAGCATGAAGAATCGTATGATGTCGGGATGAGTTACTGTAACCGGGCCTCCGGCCTTAATCTGTCGCTCGAACAAAGGTATCACAGACCCATTGGAACCGAGCACATTACCGAACCGGGGGGTGACAAACCGAGTGCGTCCCTCAACCTTGCCTTCCTTGATGGATTTGTCAAGCGCCTGCACATATATTTCGCAGATTCGCTTCGAGCAGCCCATCACATTGGTGGGATTGACAGCTTTATCTGTGGACACCATCACAAACTTGTCAGCATTGTACTTTACAGCCAGATCAGCAATCACGCGAGTACCGTGCACATTATTGACAATACTTTCGTAGGGGTTGTCCTCCATCATCGGCACATGCTTATAAGCGGCGGCATGGAACACATACTCAGGCTGATACTGACGGAAAATCTCCTCCATACGCACCTTGTTGGCGATATCAGAGACAATGGTATGTGCCTCACATTGTGGCCACCGGCGAGCCATCATGAGCCTTATGTCGTGAAGCGGGGTCTCGGCCTGGTCAATCAGTATGAGACAAGAGGGGTTGTATTCAGCTATCTGGCGCACCATTTCCGAACCAATACTACCGGCTGCTCCGGTGATCAGGATACGCTTGCCACGAAGAAGATTGCCCACAGCTTCCATGTCAATCTCGATTTTGTCGCGGGGAAGCAGATCCTGCACTTTCACTTCCCGGAGTTGCTTGTAGCTTAGTTCGCTTTTACCGTCCCACTCCTGCGCCGCAGGTATCATCATGATGCGGATTTTATTCTCAAGCAGACGGTTGACCATAGCGTCATTATGCCGCAGAGCCTCAATTTTCAAGGGCGACACAATCAGCGCAGTCACATTATTAGCTTTCATGTCCTCCACAAGATTCTCATCATTAGGATACACCTTCACGCCCATCAGATAATGGTTGTAGATATCGGATCCATCTGACACAAATCCTTTGAGGATATAGGGCGATGACGGCTGCGAGTTGATATTTTTGGCCAAGGCGATACCTCCTTGTCTCACACCATATATAAAACTATTGATGCTGCGCCGGCTCTTGAGCGAAATTTCATAAAGTGATTTCACCCATATACGCATTGTCCACATCCCCACCAGCGCGAGGAGTGCCCATAGAAGCACACGGCTCAGGCTCAACGGCACAAGCCAATGGGATAGGTGAAACAGATATTGGCTTCCCAGGATACAAGCAGTGGATATCAGCACACAAAGTCCGAGCTTGCGAAGATCCACAAATGAGGAGTAGCGCATCACGCCGGCATAGGTGTGGAACAGTCTGAAGCATATCAAATAGAATATAGAGTATGCACACAGAGTTCCCAAAAGGGGATAAAAACGGCCGATGGTCAGCACCACACCATATTTCAATGCGTAAGCAATCCCACCGGAGAGCAAGACTATGATATAGTCAACCAGCAAGATGCTCCAATACGGGAGCGAATTGCGGGAAAAATACCACTGAGCTATCTTTTTAATTGGATTCATCTTCAACACTTTACTTTACAACGCATCAACATCATTTTTTTGAAGTATAATGGGAATAGTTGCCGTACCCATAACCGTAGCCATAACCGTATTTATAACCGCGATGCGTGCCATCAGCCTCTGTTGCATTAAGCACCAGCGACATATTGCGGTACTTCTTTCCATCATACAACCGCTGGAGCTCCGGAAGCATCGAGCGCTCAAACAGACCGGCACGGATTATAAATACAGTTCTGTCAACCACCTTTTCAATAATCTGGGCATCAGCCATCATCTCCACCGGCGGACAGTCAATCAACACATAATCATATTGATTTCTGACCAAATCCACCAATGCCACAAACCGGTCGGACTCAAGCAGCTCAGTGGGGTTGGGCGGCACTGTGCCGATAGGAATCACACACAATCCCTTGATAAGGGTGTCGCACACTGTGATACCGCTCACATCCTGCACATCACCAACAAGATAGTCGCTCAAACCGGGATGCGGAGAGTTAATGTATGCCGAGGTGGAGCCGCGACGAAGGTCACCGTCAATCACCAGCACTTTCTTGCCCTTGATGGCAAGACTGGCAGCAATATTCATGGATATGAATGTTTTGCCGGAGCCGGGGTTGAAAGATGTGATCATGATGGTGTTTCCTGTCTCTTTCTGCGACAGGAAACCAAGATTGGTGCGGAGCACACGGAATGCTTCGTTGACCATATTGCGTTTGCCGGGCTTCACCACTATGCGGCTTTCAGCAGCCTCCCCTTTCTTAGGCTTGTCAGCCGGTATCTCTCCAAGGAACGGTATGTTGAGACCTTCTATATCCTTGCGTCCGCGGATGCGGGTGTTGAGAGATTCAAGCAGGAAGTTGACACCGAACGGAAGCACCAGGCCTACCAGAAACGCCATCATGAGAATCTTGTTGCGCACAGGAGTGGTGGGGTTCTTGGAACCGGAGGGACGCTGGATGATCTCAGTGTTATAGGCGGTGAAAGCCTTTGAGAGCTCATTTTCCTCACGCTTCTGCAAAAGGAAAAGATAGAGTGACTCCTTCACCTTTTGCTGACGCTCCACCGACAGCAGATAGTTGGCCTGGGTAGGTGCCGCAGCCAATCGCGATGTGGTACCGGCCTTGCTTGCGCCAAGATTGCGGATCTGTGTTTCGATAGTCGTTATCTGATTGTCAAGCGTTGACAGGATAGAGCTTCTCATTCCGGCCAAACGGTTGTCTTGGTCAATCACCATGGGATGTGACTCGGAACTGTTGGAGGCGAATTTGTCACGCTCGAGCTTGAGTTCGTTGTATGCCGCAATCTGACTCTCAACAGCGGCACTCCCGGAGCCGGCATTGACAGGAAGCAGTTTGCCACGGGTTTCATCGCGCCCGAGATAGTTGCGGAGATAGCGCGTCATCTGCAGCTGATTGTTCAACTCAAGCATTTGAGCTGAAGCAGCCTGATTCTCCGTCATATACATACTTGCAGCCTGCTGCACATCAGGGATGAGATGCTCGCTTTGATATGAAGCTATATCGTGGTCCACATTGCCAAGCTCGCTTTCAATCACAGCCAATCGCTCGTTGATGAAATTGGCGGTGGACACAGACACCTGATTGCGGTCGTCAAGCCATTTTTCATTATACACTGCAATCACACCGTTGAGCAAATCCTCGGCTCGCTCGGGTGAGAGGTCAAAAGCTGAAAGGATGAGAGTGTTGCCCGATTTATCCTTCATACTCACCGAGAGCTTGGCGTTGAAAGCGGCAGAAGCTATGGACAAAGGCAATTTAGAGACATGAATGGTGCGGTCAGCGAGGTCGCCACGCCCGGTAAGAGCCACCACGAAACTGCCTGCTGCGGTGCGGACGGTGTCGCCCGGAGTGATAACACCTCCGTGAGGAAGGTTAACACTGGTGCCGTTGAGCACCACATCGCTGAGCACAATCTTGCCATCGCTGTTAACCTTAATCTCAGCCGAGCCACTTTCCTCGTCGGTGAGTGAGGTGAAATAGATCTCTACAGGAAGAGACGAACCATACAGCAATTCATCGTGGAAACGACCGGACTCGGTGTATGTTTTATACATTCCCATCCGCTTCACCACCTCCGACATAACATCGGGCGAAGTAATACGGTTGATTTCATCACTGAGGTTGGAATTAGTGTGCATGAGCCCCATCTCGGCAAAAGCATCAAGGTCGGAAATAGAACTGCCCGACGAACTACTTTTAATCACGATAGATGCGGTGCGGGTGTACATCGGCTGGGTGCGGAGAATATAGAGCAACGCGGCGCCGACGCACAGAACTACAGACAGCAGAATCCAGGGCCAACGCTTGAGGGTGAGGAAAAGCACATCAGTGATTTTCACTTGGCTTTCAGTTGAAGATTTTAGTGTATTTTCTACAGATTCTTCCATAAAAAGAAATATTATTGGCGATTGCTATTTTGTGACGAGGACTGCAATAGTAACTGCAAATGAAGCAATTGAAATCCAGAAACCCGGAGTAAGGACACTTGTGCCGTTGACCACAGACTGACGCTTGGCATAGCTGTTGGGCTCAACATACACCACATCGTTCTGCTGGAGGCGGTAGGCAGGCGACTCCATGAGCGATTTGGTGTCGGTCAAATCAAGACGATATGCCACATCCTTACCACCATCTTCCCGCACAACGAGCACATTTGTGCGCATACCTGTGATATTCAGGTCGCCGGCTTTACCCAACGCCTGGAGAATGGTCATATCATCATTGGTGATAGCATATTCACCTGGACTGTTGACATCGCCGAGCACAGTGACAAAAGCATTGAGAAAATCAACAGTCACCACCGGGTCCTTCAGGTAGCCACCATCCTTGATTTTATTCTCTATCATCGAGGCGAGCTCCATACGGGTCAACCCTGCGCAATGTATCTCGCCCAATACAGGGAAATTGACATTGCCATCTGCAGAAACTGTAAAGGGAGCGATTTGCGAACTACTTGTAGAGCTGTTTGTACCTACCTGGCCAACACGAACCTGAGCCACAGGCAGATTGAAAATCTGCGCCAGCTCGGGATCTTTGGAGCTGACCACTATTGAAAGTTTATCATCAGGCTGAATTGTCATTCTGCGCTGGACCACAAGCTCTTGAACATCGCCCTGGTCAAACCCCTGCATATATGTGATATTCTTCGGTGCCCCACAAGACACAAGATTAGCCAGAATGCCTATCACAAACAAATTGCGTAGAAACTTTTTTGCCATACAAACACTTTATTATAGTATCTTATTACAGTGGTAATCAATACACTTTATTAACCCTACAACTCTTAATTCCTGAAACAACCATGCAACACTCCATCAACAAAGCAGCGTCACGCTTATCTATCAATGAATTACATCACTGTATCATTGCATTTTCATTGCCATTTCCTGAACAAAGTTTTCTAATTGTGCGCAAATTTACGAAATTATATTTAAATTACAATTAAATAATAGAGGATATTAACATGACATCTGTTAGGCATTACGGATATCACCTGCCAATACAATTGGCATAGCTATTATAAAAAAAATTGATTGTCTCACGACAACCAACCTTGTTAACCTTAAATCTAATACCATGAAAAACACATTGCAAATGTAGGACGGAATCAAGATATGAGCAAACAAACAAATCAAAATATCACATTGATTTAACATTATTTTACCCACAAATCACCAATTACACCGCAAACCGATTGCAAATTGCCACAAATAACAATATTTAGTAGCAATCTGCCATTTCAGCAGCTCGGGAATCATATATATCGCCGAAAAGCCTCATTAACACATTTTCACATATCATCTCATACGCTATGAATCAATCATTTACAAAAAAAGAATCGCGCGACGATAATGTCACGCGATTCCTCATATAGGTATTCTAATCTACCGATTAATCAATCAGAGAGTGGCCGGTCATTTCGGCTGGTTTCTCAAGACCCATGATACTGAGAATGGTGGGTGCCACATCGGCAAGCTTACCGTCCTCAACATGAGCATTAGGGCTGGATGTCACGTAAACACAAGGCACAGGGTTGAGAGAGTGCGCGGTATTGGGTGTGCCGTCGGCATTAACAGCATTGTCGGCATTGCCGTGGTCAGCGATGATAATCACCTCATAGTCGGCTGCTTTAGCGGCCTCCACAGTTTTCTCCACGCAAGCGTCAACAGCTTTCACGGCTTTTTCGATGGCCTCGTAAACACCGGTGTGGCCCACCATATCGCCGTTGGCATAGTTCACAACAATGAAATCAAACTCCTTGGAAGCGATAGCCTCGGTGAGCTTATCACACACTTCGTATGCACTCATCTCGGGTTTGAGGTCGTAAGTGGCCACTTTGGGCGAAGCCACAAGGATACGCTCCTCGCCTTCGTAAGGAGCCTCGCGGCCACCGTTGAAGAAGAATGTGACATGAGCGTATTTCTCGGTTTCAGCGATATGAAGCTGTTTCTTATCCAGCGACGAGAGATATTCGCCAAGGGTGTTCTGAACATTCTCCTTGTCAAAAAGGATATGTACGCCGGTGAATGAAGCATCATAGGGGGTCATGCAGTAGTACTGCAGATTGGGAATGGTGTGCATTCCGGCTTCAGGCATATCGTGCTGGGTGAGCACTGTGGTGAGCTCCTTGGCGCGGTCATTGCGGTAGTTGAAGAAAATAACCACATCACCCTCCCCTATCGTACCGCCTTTGACGGTAGCATTATGGATAGGCTTGATAAATTCGTCGGTCACATCAGCATCGTAGCTCTTCTGCATGGCAGCATCAATATCGTCGGCCTGCTCCCCTTCGCCATTGACGAGAAGATCGTAGGCCACCTTCACACGTTCCCAACGCTTGTCGCGGTCCATTGCATAGTAGCGACCAATGATGGAAGCTATTTGGCCGGCACTCTTGCCGCAATGCTCCTGAAGCTCCTTGATAAAGCCGATACCGCTGCGGGGATCGGTGTCACGGCCATCCATGAAGCAGTGGATAAACACTTTTTCAAGACCATAATGTTTGGCTATATCGCACAGTGCAAACAGGTGGTCAAGCGATGAGTGCACGCCGCCATTGGAGGTGAGCCCCATGAAATGGATGGCATGGCCGGTGGATTTGGCATGCTCAAAGGCTGATTTCACTTCAGGATTGTTGAGAATCGAGCCATCGGCACAAGCCTTGTTAATCTTCACCAGGTCCTGATACACCACGCGACCGGCACCGATATTGAGGTGTCCAACCTCCGAATTGCCCATCTGACCGTCGGGCAACCCTACGTTTTCACCGCTTGCCTGCAGCTGAGAGTGGGGATAAGTGTTCAAAAGATAATCCCAATAAGGAGTGGGAGTGCTGTAAATCACATCACTATGCGAATGGTTGCCGATGCCCCATCCGTCAAGAATCATGAGTAAAGCTTTTTTAGCCATAATGTATGCTTGATAGAATTTATTTATTTCCGAGCGCAAAAATACTCATTTTTCGTTGCTTAAAGAATTAAAAAATGTGATTTTGTGCATCAAGGGGGCGCGCGTTCGGAATAATTCATTAATTTTGCGGCCAAAACCATTGATACATTATGAAGAAATTCTTAGTAGCTATAGCTGTTGCAGCCGGGCTAATGGCACCGGTTGCCGCCAATGCTCAATTCCGATATGGCCCGACAGTGGGCGTCACAATCACCAACCTCCATTTCAAGCAGGACCTCATGACCGTTGACCAATCAGTGGGGTACAGCGCCGGTATCACGGGCGAAATGATGTTTCCGGGTTTAGGATTCGGCGTGGATGTGGGTTTGGCCTACGAACAGCGCGGCGCCAGCCTGCACATGGGTGAAAAACAGATGTGGCAGTCGCAGGGGCTCGGCACTGAGCGTGCCTACCTCCATTATCTCACCATCCCCCTGCACCTGCGCTTCAAGTACACCAGGCTCAATGGGCTGGAAGACAAAATCGCACCGCTGGCCTACGCCGGCCCCACTTTCGGATTCCTTGTTGGCCACAGCAAGAACCCCGCACTTGAATACAGTGCCGGCACAGTGTCATTGGAATTTGGCCTTGGCGCTGAGTTGTGGAAAAAATGGCAAGTGTCGGCCAGCTATACCCTCGGAGCCACCTACGCGCTCAAGGCAAAAATATTGACCGACTACAGCGCACAAAACCGTGTTTGGGCTGTCAGGGTAGCATATCTGTTCTAAACCGACAATCCTATAAAAGATAAGAGCGGGCCCCGAGGCCCGCTCTTATCTTTTATAGGTATTCATATTCCTATTTGGTGAGCGGAGAATAGTCACGCGAATAGCGCAGATGCTGGGGGATATACTCCTCATCGTAGCTCACAGTGATGTCCACGATGTTGCCGTCAGCATCGGTCACCGGAGTATAAACCGGGTTGACAAATCCTTTGTAAGGAGCGATGTTGAGATGTGAGTAGCGGTCGAGCACCTGCTGGTGAAGCTTGGGATCCACCTTCACACCGTAAGTTTCCACGAGGTCGCGTCCGGCTTCATAGTCACCCTCACTCTTTATGCGCTGGATTTCGCCGAGGAGCTGACCAAACAGCTGACGCAATGCAGGGTAATCGTTGATGCGGATGTAGGTTTTGCCATCCTTCTCGTAAAGCTCGATCACCTTGTTGTCCTTACCTTTGGCAAGGCACCACTCCGACACAAGCTTGCGGTTGCGCATGTGGGCTTCCTCCACATCTTTGCCCGGCTCGATACGCATCAGCTGTGTCATCAGACCATTGAGAATATATTTATAATACTGGGCCTTGTAGGCATCGGGATTATCTATAAGTCCGAGTTCAATCAACTTGGGGTCGGCAAGATAGTACAGGGCAAACAAGTCGGCGCGGGCTTCCTCAAGAGTAGAACCGTGGGCTTTGAGCGCATCGGGATCCACTCCGGGGAGAAGACGGCCTGAAGCATGGCCGAGACACTCATGAAGGTCTGTGTGAAGGTTGTCGGTGAGGAACAGATATTTGTCCATCAGATCGCGCATCGCTGCATCGGGCACAAACTCTTCATTGAATCCATTGCCGTGGGCTGCTTCATCGTAGGCCTGGGTAATATTTTCGATAGTCACCGATTTGGAGCCGTGGGCAGCGCGGATCCAGTTGGCGTTGGGCAGGTTGATGCCGATAGGAGTGGAAGGATACGAGTCTCCGGCAAGAATAGCGGCGGTGATAACTTTTGCAGTCACACCCTTCACCTTATCTTTGCGAAAGCGCGGGTCAACGGGCGAATTGTTCTCAAACCACTGGGCATTGCCGCTTATCACCTCCGTGCGGTGTGAAGCGGGGATATTCTTGAAATTAACAATTGATTCGTAGGAGCCGGTCATACCGAGAGGGTCGCCGTAGCTTTCAATAAATCCGTTGATGAAATCCACCTGCGAGTCGGTGTCCTCAACCCACAATATGGAGTAGTCATCGAATGTTTTGAGCGAGCCGGTGGTGTAGAACTCCACGAGCTTGTCTATCACAGCCGCCTGCTTGGGCGACTCGGCAAACTGCTTGGCCTTATTGAGCAGCTCCACAATCTTTTCAATAGCCGGACTGTAAACGCCGCCTATTTTGTACACCTGCTCCACGACCTTGCCGTCGGCATCCTTCACCACACGTGCATTGAGGCCATACGACACCGGTGTGAGATCAGTGGTGTCCTTGACAGCGGCATAGTAAGCCTCGACTTCGGGCTGGGTCACGCCCTCATACATATTGTTGGCGGAAGTGACGATAAGGTCAGCACCCTCGGCCTGATTCACACGCTTGGCCATGAACTGAGGGTCAAACACCACGCGCATCAGAGTGTCGAGGTTGGAAGGAACCTTGTCGGCAGGCAATGCAGACACCTGCTCCTTGAGCCACGCCTCAGAAAACTCAGGCACGAACTTATCCATCGAGTAGTGGTGGTGGATGCCGTTGCCAAACCACAGCTGCTTCATATATTTTTCAAACCCCTTGAAATCAGCGCTGTTCTTGTCACCTTTATATCCGGTATATACATTTTCAAGGAGCTGACGGAGAGCAAGATTGTACTTGCCATTCTGATCCCAAAGGATATCACGGCCCATAATACCGGCCTCGGTCAGATAGTAGATCAACTTCTTCTGATTGAGGGTAAGGTCCTCAAATCCGGGCACTTTGTAGCGGAGCACCTCAATGTCGGCAAAACGGTCCACCACATAATTGAAATCCGAATTTTTAGCTGCCATAACTGTTGGAGCGGCAACACACGCCATAAGTGTGCATATAGCCGCGTTTCTTAATAGTGACATTTGTATAAATATAAATTGGTTATTCAACATACAGAACCAGCCCCTTGAGATATTCTCCCTCGGGATGGTAGATGCTCACCGGATGGTCGGCCGGCTGGGTAAGCTGATGAAGGATACGCACACGGCGCTTGGCCTGGGCGGCCGCCGAGAACACCGCCAGACGGAACAGCTCTCGGCTCACCGCCTGCGAACAGGAGAAGGTGAACAGCACGCTACCCGAAGGCATCTTCTCCATGGCACGGGCATTGAGCCGCTGGTAACCTCTGAGCGCATTCTTGAGTGCGCTGCGGTGTTTGGCAAATGCCGGCGGATCGAGCACCACAAGGTCGTAAGCCCCATGCGGCATATCGGCAAGAAACTTGAACGCATCCTCAGCATACGATTTATGACGGCCATCTCCGGCGAAGTTCAGCTCTATATTGGCATCGGTGAGGCTCACCGCCTTGGCCGAACTGTCAACAGAGTGAACCAGCTCCGCCCCGCCTCTCATGGCATATACCGAAAATCCGCCGGTGTAGCAGAACATATTCAGCACCTTGCGCCCGGAGGCGAACCGCTCAAGAAGCAATCTGTTGTCGCGCTGGTCCACGAAAAATCCGGTTTTCTGGCCACGCAGCCAGTCAACATGGAAGCGCAGTCCGTTCTCCAGCGCCTCGTCGGTCTCATACCCACCTATTATATATTGGTTCACCGGGTCAAGACGAGCCTTATAGGGAAGCGTGGTTTCCGACTTGTAATAAACATTTCTGATGCCGGCATCCTTGAGATTGACAAGCGACCGGGCAATGAGGTGACGCGCATAGTGCATACCGGGCGAATGTGCCTGAACCACAGCCGTGGGGCCATATAGGTCAACCACCAGACCGGGCAAAAAATCACCTTCGCCGTGCACAAGGCGGCAAGCGTTGTTGTCGGGGCGGATAAGCCCGAGCGCACAACGCAGACGATAAGCGCTTTCAAGGCGTGACGCATAGAATTGCTCGTCTATCTCTTCGGTCGGCGAACTGCTCAGCATACGCACCGCAATGCTCCCGATCTGATAGTGGCCCACACCAAGCATAGTGCCGTCGTGCGACACCACGGTCACTATATCGCCCTCCTCTATTCCATCAGGCATCGAGGCTATAGCTCCTGAAAACACCCATGGATGAAATCTCTGCAACGACTCCTCTTTGCCGCGCTTCAATTTTATGCTCTTATACATATATATAATATTGTATCAACTAATTCAACCATCCCTGAACAGCTCGCCACAGGTCGTTGCCGTTGGCATACACAAGCAGCAGCAACAGAAAGCACATACCTGCAATCTGAGCGTATTCAAGCACCTTTTCACTCGGCTTGCGGCGGGTCACAATCTCCCACAGCAAGAACATCACATGTCCGCCGTCGAGCGCCGGGATAGGCCTGTCTCTTATACACATCTCCGAGCCCACGAGACGGAGCTACATCTCG
>ENA-OZES01000758-OZES01000758.1-human-gut-metagenome-genome-assembly--contig:-NODE-758-length-16303-cov-5.981905_pt1 | contig 16303 bp, 20 predicted proteins | sample MGYA00245068_ERZ653609 | MGnify/ENA primary metagenome ERZ653609 (study PRJEB26926, sample SAMN06164898) | human gut metagenome | biome: ENVO:00009003; feature: ENVO:2100002; material: ENVO:00002003... | reverse complement strand
TCCCGTCATCGCCTCTCCACCGACGGCGATGGTGTCACCACGCTTGTCGCTTTCCACGGCTGTCCGCTCCGCTGCCGCTACTGCCTGAATCCACAATATTATTTTCATGGAAGGAGGGTTGAATCATGAGGTTTCCAATACTCAACATATCAATACCATCGTTGAACTCCGATATTCTTGAAGCGTTACATATCGGCGATTATTGGGATTATCCGAACAACAAACATATATTTGACCGATACTATCTAAATCACGAATATGTAGATCAGCAGGGACATATATTCAGATTGATTGGAAAAAGTAAATCAAATATAATAAATAGGATACTGCATTTTAAGTCGGAACAGCTATATTTCGATGATACGCATAAAAGTATTGATTTTGATGAATTAAAAGACTTATTACTAAAAAGGTATGATGCACTTGATGAAGATATATCAAGGTCTGTCCTTATGAGATTGGCACAGAAGGCAAAATCAATAAAAGATTTAATCGGATGAAAGGTTCTCTTAGATATAAAGTATGCCTATGGATGGTGTGGATGCTGTTTGCGTTCATGCCTATGGTGAGTTTTGGGAAGCAACCAACGACCAAAGATATTCAAAAGCCTCCATTATGGATTGTTGACGGATATGCTCTTCGTGATTCAGTTTTTCAGTATTCAATAACAGAAATGAAATCGGACAGTGCAGCGTATCTGGTATCACACTCGTTGTTATATGTGGTGATGTCAGATATAAAGTCCATTTCGTGTAGTGAAGACAGTGCACCGGCTGTGAACATATTGATAGGCAAACAAATACCAATATTGATAGTAGTTAATGGTGTACCCCAAGAAAGCAAAGCAGTAGTATCCCTCGGCAGAGTTCTAACAGGAAATGATTGGATTCAAGAAATAGTAGCATCGGAATTGCCTCATATAGAAGATTGTGGAATAAAAAATACTATAGTATTACGAGAAAAGGAGCTCAATTCGTTTTGTGAACTGCCGAGAGGACCAATTTTGATAATTACCACTCGTAAACCTTATAATAAAGTAAAAGCGGTGCTTGACGACATGATGCCCAATCTCAATATAAAACCACACAAGGACAATGGAGGTAAGCGATGAAAACTGACGGATATATTTTCAAAGAAAATTTGTCATTATTATATGTCTTTTTAGGCATCTTTTTAAGCTTTTTTGTCGGTTTGTGGATTAGTAATGAGGCATTTCCCTTTGGGGATAAATTTGTTATATTGCTGTTTGTTGTAATTATAATTTATTTGATACTGCTGGTAATGCCTATATGGCGCAAAATAAAACATCCTAAACTGCTGATAATAGATGAAAATGGGATTCATCATTATAATCGTCGGTTTACATTGTCGAGCAATTCAACATTTTGGGTTGATGATTATATGTTTTATTCTTGGAATAAAACAAACGGATTCTATTTCGATTGGATGATGTCGCGCGGTATTGTGCCATACCGTTATCTTGTTCTTGAACATGAACACAATGAGACGACATCTATACAGTTAAACGAATTTTACGGAAAAAAGCACAACTATATCGATGCTATTGAGGAATGTAGCGGTGGAAGATGTGTGTTGAACCGGGCAAAATATGATGAGAACAGAAAGATACGAAATAGATCTTTGTGGAAATACTACATATTTCCAACATTGATAGGTATAGCCCTTGCAATGTTACTGAATAAATTCGGAGTCAGATAATGGAAAGCATATTCCGGTATATTGTAATAATAGCCATAGCCTTTATGATAGGCAAGGAGGTGTTTCAGTCAATCAGGCAAAAGTCTGTTGACTGGTGTCTTCTTGCGATAATCGTGCTGTTTGGAATTGCGATTTTCATGAGCCGAAGTTTTTTAGTTTCTATTCGGTGTTATGGTTATCTCGAAATATGTATATCCGTCCTCGCTATCTCGGCATATCTTTTAGGGAGGTCCACGAAAATCTACAAACTGATTAGAGGTATGTCGATAGCAAGTCTTTTAGTGGCCATATCAGTCTTTACGTATTGGGATATAAAGGCTCAGAAGATACCCGGTGAAATTGACATCGTAGAGTTGAACGGATTTGCAAGGTGGAGAGTTAACGAGGTTTTATTCAAGTATGATGGTGAACCATTCAGTCGTCATTGCAGTTTGAAAGACTATTCAGGCAACGATGACTTGATGAATCGTTATAATGTGAAGCTAATGCTCAAACCCCTTTACCCTCACATAGTCAAGTTAGAGTCTATTACCCTAATCCCCAAAGAATGATTACGCATAATGACCAATATATAGCAAAAGAATCACTGACAAGTAAAAGGCTGGATTGCGACAAGTAATAGAAACGGTTAGAAATATCTTAAAGCCAATGACAAATGACACTGACAGATAACGAAATTGAATCAGCTATCAGACTTAATTCAGAGAAAAGATTTGAATATGCAATAAAACGGATTGCAGATAATGAAAGTCTATATTCGGCGAAATTCCCTGATGGGGATTATGCGTTAATACATGGCGATAATACATATTTATTTCCTATTTGGTCAGCACATGAGTATTGCGAAAAAGTAATTTCAGGAAGCACCATACAAAGCGTAGAATTCAGCCTTGATCAATTTGTAGATGAAATAACAGACTTGATTAGTAGTAATGGGTGGAAATTGGCGGTATTTCCTCTCTCAAATGGAGATTCTGGTAAAATTACTACACTCAATGAGTTTTGTGAGAGTCTAAAGTCTGCGTTAGAGGATTATGAATAAATCAAACAACTCCCCATGCTCACGCACAGGGAGTCCCGGTTTTTGACAGCAAAGAAATTGTCCTATCGAGGGCGGATTATTTAGCGACCATTATTCATAAATCGGCGGCTGTCAGGATATAACGGCGATTTTTATGCGTGCAAACCGCCATAATGTCAATTATTCTTATTAACTTTGCGATAGGCTCTTATGCCGATCCGACAGCAATGCCTCCCGACCGAGCAAAAATAATAGGCATCTCCCGTCATCGCCTCTCCACCGACGGCGATGGCGTGACCACGCTTGTCACTTTCCACGGCTGTCCGCTCCGCTGCCGCTACTGTCTCAATCCACAATCGCTCGGCGATAGCGACCGTTTCAAGGAATACACTCCACAGTCGCTATATGATGAAGTCAGAATTGATGAACTTTATTTTCTCGCCACCAACGGCGGTGTGACTTTCGGCGGTGGAGAACCTACATTACATCCTGATTTTATCCTCCGTTTCCGTGAGCTGTGTGGCCCGTCATGGAGGCTGACATTGGAAACATCCCTTAATGTTCCACAAGAGAATATCGAGGCTCTGCTTCCGGTGGTAGATTCTTGGATTATCGACATAAAGGATTTGGACGCGGATATTTTCCGTCAATACACTGGTAAGGATAATTCGTGTGTGCTTTCTAATTTGCGCTTGATTGCTGAGGCTGGCCGTCAGAAAGACTGCATGATACGGCTACCTCTTATCCCAGACTATAATACCGACACCGCCCGCGAGGTAAGCCGCAAGGCTCTCTCCGCACTCGGCTACTCCAAATTCAATTTATTCACCTATCAAATCCGCAAACACTGATTATGGCGCGAGGAAAGCAGACTTGTAAAATATTGAAGGATATTCGTCGGCAGATAGCCGAGGCGAATGACATAGAGTTTGTAACATCGGAGTGTCGCTACAAGGGAGACTGTTTCGGTACGTGTCCCAAATGCGAGGCTGAGGTGCGATATTTAGAGCAACAGCTCCGCTCCCGTCAACTCATGGGTAAAGCCGTTGTGCTTGCTGGATTATCGACCGGTATGATTACATTTTCAGGCTGCGGCAGTCCCTCAAGTCAGGCCAACGACAGTTATAGCCTACAAGGTGAGCCTACGGAGTTGCTTGAGGGGGATGATGAATGGAATGTTGAAGGCGAATTGCCGGTGCAAGAAGTAATCGATTCAATTAGAGAAGCGGCGTTGATGAAAGAGGGAGAGGTAGCCAATATTTCTGATGTTATTGTTACGCAGGGTGAAATGCCTGATGAATTACCTAAAAATCCAGATGACAGGGATATTTATAACTGTGTTGAACAAATGCCTGAATTTCCGGGAGGCACTGCGGCGATGATGAATTTTATTGCCAAAAACTTGAAATATCCCAAAGAACAGTTGGACTCTGGTATTCAAGGAAGAGTTGTAGTAAAATTCTATGTTGACACCTTAGGTAATGTTTGTGAGCCAACGATTGTAAGAGGTAAGGATTCTGCGTTAGACAGAGAGGCAATCCGGCTTGTCAAAACATTTCCACAATTTAGTCCTGGAACACTTAACGGCAGGAAAGTCAATGTATGGTTTACGTTACCCATAGTTTTCAAATTACCAGCAGAATAAAATATGGCACGAGGAAAACAGACTTGTAAAATATTGAAAGAGATTCGCCGGCAGATAGCCGAAGCGAATGACATAGAATTTGCGACATCGGAGTGTCGCTACAAGGGTGACTGCCTCGGAACGTGTCCCAAATGCGAGGCTGAGGTGCGATATTTGGAGCAGCAGCTCCGCTCCCGGCAACTTGCCGGAAAGTTGGTGAATCTTGCCGGAATATCGGCAGGAGCCATAGCCATGCTTGCTCCTTTTGCCGTGCAATCCCAAACTCCCGACACATCTTTGACAAAAGGATATATTGCAACGCAGGCAATAGCTGACACCATCATCGTTAAAGGGGGTGTCCTTGATGGTGATACTTTACAAGACGGTACTATTTCAAGAGAGCCTCTGGTCGGGGCTGTAATTATAAACCCACGGACAAGAATCGGCACCTCTACGGATATTGACGGAAATTTTCAGATAAAGGTTTGCAAGGGTGACACACTGGAAATATCGTACATCGGATACAAAAAGCAACGTGTGATTGTCTTGAATGATGATGAAGCCCCATTGGAAATAATGCTGAATAGTGATGATTCGCTAATTTTGGGTGAATTAGCAGCAGTTTCTGTTGGTGCCATTTCCGCTTTCGCTGACAGAGAGAATATGCTTGATTTGCATATTATTGATGAAAATAAAAAGACATTACCATATGAGGATGTCACGATAAAGCGGGTATATATTGATGAAGACGGTGAAGAAGATTCTGACTATCTTGAGCCGGTATGGATTGCGGGAAAGGGTGTATTCCGTTTTTATTGGAATGAGGATTCTGATTTTCAAGATGACGATGGCAATCCACTGAAAGAAGCAGTATTGCGTATAGAGGTTGACGGTTACGACAATCCCAAAACGATCAAAGTAAAATATCCCAAACGCAACACAAAGAAAACCATCAAGTTCAAACACGATAAGAAATAGCATTTCAATAAGATGAAAGAATCTCCCCGCTATAAAGTATGCCTATGGATGGTGTGGGTGCAACTCGCACTCATACCTATTGTATATCTTATGATGTGGGTGGTCAATGGCACACCTTATATCTGGCGATGGAATCTTTTGCATTGGGCTATCTTAACAGGCTATCTGATTGGCTTCATCGCTTTGCCATTAAGTCGCGGCCTTGACAAACCCAAATTATTAAAATGGTGGTTGAGGATTGATTTTGTAGCCACAATTCTACTTTTTATACCTTTCTATTTCACGTTCATGCCCTCAAAGGCTAATTTTGTATCTGAAAGAGGTAGGTATGTCCTATTTACAAAAGGTGGAATAATGGCAAAGCCGGCATTTAGATTAGGAAAATCAGAGGGATTATTTATCAAAGAATTATACAATTCAGATGCTGCGGCATTTGATATAAATGCTGAAGATTGGTTTGTTAATGAAGATTATGGTTATAGCAGCCTGAAAATTTGGTATGACTATTATAAAAGTATCAATGTGTTTCCGATTGACAGTTCAACTTATCACCAACATAATAATGTTATTGACACACAGATTGATAGTATATTTCATGCAAACACAATCGGTTATGATAAAATGGTATTTGTGATGCCGAAAGATTTTTCAACAATCGAATACTGCGACAGCACCAGTATCGAATATCACAGCTCCGATTTTATTCAGTTGGCAGATATAAAATATTGGTCATACGAAACAGGTGATTTTTTGGATTCAGTATTGATAACCTTTTCCATATCTGAAAATGATGTATTACCGATAAGTGACTCAGATACATTATTGATGGAGAGCATCAAAACTGAGAGGCTAATCAAACTTCCGAAAGATTCTGTGCCGTGGATGTCGCCTACCGAAGTACATCGATTCATAAACAATTTGAGAAGGAGGATTGAGCCATGATGTTACTATCTATTCTCATTCATCTGTTTATTTCCTTTTTGTTGTCGGTGGTGATTGCTTTGCCGTTGGCAGGAGGCCTATATGTGTTCTCCAAGCGCAAAAGAAAGCGGAGGGTGATATTTGGCCTGATAAGTCCATTCGTTTTTATGTTCAGCTTCTATCTCATGTGTCTTATTGGCGGTTTAATCTGTGCAACAGCATTTAAGACAGGTTGCGGAATAGATGGCTATTGGCATACCGAGTTGCCCAACGGATATGTCATCGAATCCAATGAATATGCATTTAATAGCGAATATATTACAGGAAATATTATCAAAGATGAAAAACTGATTGTTGAATGGGTTACGAAAGTCAAGATTTCCGGTGATACGATTTTGAGTGAGCGATATGATGTAAACGAAGCACCCGGAAACGAGTATTTCTTCTCTCTTGATACGAAAACTGGCGAACTTGATCAATATCCATCGCTTAATGAGGCTCAGAGATATAAACCAAACATCACCTCGTTGACTGATATTGAATCATTCTATTACCGTTCTTGGAAGTGGGTCATTCCGTTGGGTGTAACGGCATTTGTCATCTCGTCAGGCTTGGTATTTTTACTGTGGCTTGTAATAATAAATCCAAGAAAGGAGGGCAGCAATGAATGATGTAGGTGACAATGGTTTTAATCAGTCCATGAACAAGAAACCGGCTTTTCTGCGGTTCATGCGGTATGTAGCTGTGGCATTAGTCACAGTGACATTATTGTATGTATTTATACTTAGTATTGGATTGAACGGATTTGATTTGGATTTAGCTCTGTTTGTCTTTATTCTAATCTTTTCCAGTCTGGTTTTCATAACATTACCTATTGTCGGTTTTTGGATATATTCATTTGTCAAAGCCGTTAGACGACATACAAAAACGGATAAGATTCTTCTGTGGTTTCACATTATGGATCTTCTCCTGCTGGGAATAATTATATATCTTGCAAACCAACCACCTCAGAGATGTGATGCTGATATAATGGCTGAATATTATGAAGGTGAAAATGGGTTTTGGATGAGGAATATTGCCGCCAGTTATCGCAATATGCTTCCCGACAGTACTCGATTATGTTATGAGATTGATTATGAAAATCTTACCCCTATGCTTTAAGCGAAGAGGATACAAAGAGGTTAAAAAGAGAGTTGAAAGATTGTGGTTGCATAGGTATAGATGTTGATAACTACTCCAGCAAAGGGTATTCAACTATCCGATTTCGGCGGATTGGAATGGGGATGTATTCTTACCGCTTCTACGACAAACCCTTAACACTCCATGAGCAAGATAGCATCAATAATAACGAGTGTTTTATGGTCTATAATGACTCAACTGTTTTTGAATTTGGAGGCGGTGCCTTTGGAGTACAGCACTTTGTCGGCAAAGAGGAGTTTATGGAAAAGTTACACAACTCAAAAATGGATTAGACAATGGATAACATTGGCAAACAACTGGCATCTGTGATAATCGTATTCTGTGGTATGTTTACGATGATATTTTGCTTTGACTCTCCTGATAGGATTACAAATCTGATATTGGTCTGCTCAATCATTTTAATATGCGGCGGCTTACTTTGGCTGCTTTGGCGAAAAGGAGGTAAGCAATGATACCAAACTTCTTATCGAATAAGCGTTTTTGGATATTTGAATGTGTGGCTACTGTATTACTCAGTCTAAACACTATTCTATGGATTGGTCGGAATACTGAGGCTATACTACTAATCGCCTTGACATTTTTCATATCCAATACGATTGCCTGGATTATAAGCGACAAACGTGTTGGGTCATTATGTTTCCTTTCCTGGTTATTTGGTGGAGGTGCCTATGCTTTGGATATAGTTCTTATCGACTGGTTCAAAATGAGTACGCATGAGTCATATCCGCTTATTATCGGGAGTATGTTGCTCGCACCGTTATTCGCAGCGATAAATGGTGTGATTTGCCTGTCAGCTTGGATAATAGCCGCAAAAATATATAAACGCGTTGAATTTAAGCGGACGGTTGCCATCATACTATCTTGCTTGGGAGCCATCGGAGCAGGAATTTGCATCGGAGTAGGACTATATTGGTGGTTCTTAGCTTTAGGATTGATTGCTATCTTATCAGGATGGTGGTGCCAAAATTTGTTGCGTTCTATTCCCAATAAAGGAATAATATGGGCATATAAGTCTATTGACAAGGTAGAATGGTATCAGAATTGGAAACCAAAAACAAAACCTATTACTGGTACTGATTATTTGTCACAGTTGAAAATCTTTCTTCCGTTTATCCAAATAACTCTTTTTGTGTTTTTCACTGCGGTCGTTGGAAGTGGTAGGTCGAACAAACCTAACAACGTGATAATATCAGACAATGTATCATCAATACCGGCAAGCGAAGCGATAAAAAACGGGGGCTATAACGAAGATGAAGTATATGATTTATCAATGGATGAATGTCATGAAGCTGTCAGATTGTTAGAGGCCAAATTGCCAAATTTCGTAGTTAAAAGTGGATTCGGATACAAATTATCCGACAAAGACGGTGCTAATGATTCTATACAACTTTATGAATTTTCTGATTATCATGTTCAACTTATTGGTGTAATAGAGAATAACAAAAAAATAATTTACGCAATCTGTACAAAGGAATACAGCCCTACCTACCCTAATGAATTGATTCTTTACAAAGGTACTCCTCCAGATATCATATCGTTTAGGATTGACTTAGAGAATAAGACAGTAACATTATAATGAGTTAGCATATCTCCAATTATGAAAACTTGGCAGAGGACAGTCTGTGTAACTATCGGGGCAATATTTATATTGCTCTTGGCCGCTTGTTATTTGCTGGCGTTTCATCCTAAATTATTTATGGGGTATGATCCAGATGAAGATTATATTACAATCGAAAAAGAAATAATCTGCGTCAAAGGAAAAGAATGGTATATTGATTATAAATCTGGATGCCTTCTGGGAAATCATGAATGTATTTCAATCAGTCCAAATCACCCAGTATTTGCTCTGAACGATAGTTCGTGTTATGAGTTTTATACTGATGAGATATACTATATTATAGATTCACTTGGAAGAATTAACATATACGCGCCATCTTCTGCAATAAATGAGCCTCCGAAGAAAGACGGCAGTATTATAATACATAAGTTGTGCGACTATGATATAGTTACAAAATACAGAAAGGATTATTCAGAACGGGGATTGAAACGTATTACCACCAGTAACTCAAATGATATATGAAATTGACCGATAAACGATTTTGGTACGGTACAAAAACGACCTATTATACCTCTTTCATATTTGCATTAAAAGATGCCCTCCTGTTCTCTATATCATGGGTGTTGGTAATTTGTATAATGTTATTTTCAATCTGCCTATTTATTCAAATGAATAATGGAGATACAATATCCAGTCAGGTCATTACATTCGGATTACTCTTCATTCTCATTGTATTTGTTGTTACAAACGGTATGTTTCTATATGATAATTGGCTTAAGCAATGTTACGTTATGCGAAAGACAAAGAAACTTCTACCAGATAGTTGTGTTATTTTGAATACAACGTATGACGATATAAACAAGCAATATCAGATAATGCTGGATTACTCAGGAAAGCAGTTTGTGGCAACAGTAAATTTCCCGTTCTTTTATATAAGAGAAAAAGGAACGCGTACTCTTGGAGCATTGAATATTAATTCACGTAAATTTTTTGCAAAGAATAAGTCGGCAATCGTGAATTATATGTCTTAATGAAATATTGTATGGTACACTACGATAACCGATTTTGGATATTATGGATTATCGGAGCAATTATGGCTGTTTCAGTATGCTTATGCTCATCATGGAGTGAAGATACGTTGCTCCTTGCTGTGGCGTTTGCCCTGTCGCTGATTGCCATAGCCATTATCCATAAGTTCCGAAATCGCACAGCATTATGCAATATTCTATTTTGGTTGGGATATAATTCCCTGCTGAGTTACGGACTATTGTTCAAGAGCGAAGGTGGTGCGGGACTTACATGGTGGTTCTATCTGTTATGCCTTAACACCCTGCAATTTATCGTTTTAGTTGTGTATTCCATCATTTTGATTATTGGGAAAAAGAATTAAAATCGAGAATTGCGACAACAAAAATGGCACCCCGCAAAGAGCGCCATACTAATAGATTCTGCTAAATTGTGATAGTTGATGACAACTAAGTCACCTACCGATGCAGTGCATAGAACTATTTGTCGCTCAATGGATTGTGTGGCTTCCGTTACAAAACTGCATTTCGGGTGCAATCCTCGGCTTATCTACTTTCAAAAATCACTTCTCTGACCCTTCGCGGGTCTGCTTCTTTGCGGATACAAAATTAACGATTTTCAGCGGGATTATCAATCCCTCCTTTGAAAAATTATGTAGTCGAACCAAGACACACGATTGGTGTATCATCGGTTTTGTGTTGAAGCAAGCGATGGTCAATCTCTCCCGGATTGTTCATTACGTCATCTCCAACTTCTCCGAAAGTCATAGTCATGATGTGGTCGAGAACGCAGTAGCCGGGTATGCCACGCTCGTTGACATTCGGAAGCCATACTTCGGCATCGGGGTCGCATCTTTGCAATAACTCAATCAGCTCCGACACCTTTATAGCCTCTAACTGATTATTTTTACTACTTTTGCAGAATATATTATGAGTACTACTCATTTTACTACTCATTAAAAGAGTAGAAGTTGTACTATTACTTGTTTTACTACTCATCTTGGACATAGTACTCATTTTGCTACTCATTTTTTATTTCTTTCCATAGCTTTCCATCCAAAGCAATGATGTTCTCTCGATTCATCTCTTTCAAGATATTCCCAACCAATTGTGCGTTCTGATCATCTGTGTTACGGCTAGGGAGAGTACCTTGTAGGTATTCGAGGATGGCATCGCGCTTGGCTCCGTCTGTTCCGGCGTTCTGAATGTACTGTAAAACCATGTGCTTGATTTTGTCTCGTTCAAGACCGCGAACACGAGTATAGCCCGGAAGTTGTTTGGAGGCTTTGGCTACCACAATTGATATGGTGTAGTTGGGTGCTTCGCCTTCAATCAAACCTCGTTTCAGCAAGTCTTGTGCAATTTCTTCGTCTATGCGATGGCCTTTCTGTATGGCATCGAGAGAGATACAGTCATGGAGTGTGAGAGTGTCATTCTCTTTGAGCAGTTTGGTGTAACGCTCGTTGATAGCATTGCCGTAGATACGCACCGCGACTTCTTTTTTCTCGTTGTCAATCTCATAATCGGGCATCGGGAAGCGACGTTCCATCTGATTGGTGAACATCTTCTTTATCCCACGACTAACGGTGTCAATCATATTGAAATGCACCATTGCCTTACAAAGACAAGCGTTGCGGAAGAAACGCTGCGGTCCTTGTGTTTCAAGTGCATTCTCCAAAGTACCCGGGATGAATGTTCCTCCATTGGCATAATAGAGGAATCCCGGATTCTCAACAAGGTTGATACGTTGTTGCAAAGTATAATCTTCATGAGCTATGCAGTTATGAAGGGCCTCGCGAATAGTATAGTCGTCATACTGCTTCATTGTGTCGGGGAACAGTGTGCCGCCCGGCATCTCTCGCAAGGTCAGGTTGTGAATCTTTGCAAGAATCTCATCAACAGTCAGAATGAACGGCACTGAGAAATGCTCATAGTCAACGACCTCCTGCTTAGAGTCGCGTAACGTCCAAGTCACCTCAGCAACTGCCGGACGCAGTTTGCTATCGCTGAACATCTTGCCAAGAAGAATGATTGCAGCCCGGCGTAATTTGCCGTTGACCATCAACTCGCATTTGCTTAGAAACTCTTCGTCAGTCCATTTGTTGACTTCCTCGACCGGAATACGGTTATGTACCTTCTTGAACATCTTCCGCGCCTTGGCGATGGCAACTTCATCAAGGTCATCAAGCGTCGCATCCGGAACAATCTCAGCCGACCAGTCCGGAGTAGGAGCCTGTCCGCGAATCTCATCCATTTTGGATTGATTCATTGGCTTGATGCTCTCCCCATCACGACAATACGCAATTCCTTTCCAAGTCATCACGATATTTCGCGGCGAAGCAGGAATTTTGAACATAAGAATTCGTTTGCCATCAACCTCAATCGGAATAATCTCACGGAAAGTCAATCTATCGGCAGTATGCTGAGAGAAATCATGCTTCAGATTATTCAGAGCCTGCTCGCCATCCTTATAAGATGTGCCGACAATCGTGTTTTTCTTCTCATCGTAGCCAAAAATTAGCCACGCGAAATCCAGACCACGTAGATTCGTCTCATTGCTCAACGCCGAGAAATACTCACCGAGGTCATCGAAGTCGAAGTTACGCTCTGCCTTCTTGAATTCCACCACCTCATTCTCCTTATGCTGAATCAGCGAGTGAAACAGGTCTGTATATTGGTTGTTGTCGTTGTCTGTCATAATTCAGAAATTTCTTTGTGTATTTCCCACCATCCGTTGCGGCGACCGTTGCGGCGGATGAGGATTCCTTTTCCGACGAGAGCGGAGGTTATTCGTTTAACGGTAGATGACGATTTCTTGATTGCTTTGGCTATCTCTGTCTGAGTGATTTTGGGATTCTCCTCAATGGCTCGTAGCACTGCAAGTTCTTCCAAAGTATAATTCAAAGTGCCTATTTGAGACTTTGAATCTGTTGAAATGATACTTTGGACTACCGTATTTGGCAAAGTTGCGCCTACCAGCATATCACGGTTACGGAGTTCGTTATGCTCTCCAAGAATAACATTGCGGAGGAAAAGTTCCACAAATTCAGTTGTAGGCGACACATTAAGTCCCTTATATGACGCACGAACCAACGCATTGCGGAAATACCAAGAATGTTCCTTGAACATATCGTTGGTTGCCAGGATGCCCATCGAGCGTAGATACTTTATCAGGAATACGGCTGTAGTTCGAGTGTTTCCCTCACGAAAAGGATGTATTTGCCACAAGTCTGCGATAAAACGCGACAAATGGCTGATTACTTCCGATATTGGTTTGCCGGAATAATCGAATTCTTTCTCACATGCTAAATCATATTCGATTGCCGCACGCAAATCCAACGAAGGCTGATAGCTTACGGAAGCCTCACCACCAAGTACCCACTCTTTTTTCGACAGTTCAACATTGCGGATTTTTCCGGCATGTTTGAATACACCCTCAAAAATACGGCGGTGAATAGAAGTAAGACCGATGAGAGAAAACGCGAACGACGGTTCATTGATAATCTTTACGATATTGACCGAAGCAATGTCACCCTCCTCATCCTCGGCATCATGCCCCGACTTCGTCTCATAATATGCCTTGATGCGTTTTTGAACATCGTCAATAGAAATATCGCCCTCAATATGCTGACGTGCCGTGTCGAGCAGATAGTCAGAAACCTTCAGACCATCCACGTCCTGAAGACCGATAGCCGTCTGCCAAGCATCAGCCTTCTCCCTCTGCCCCGGTTCCCCGTGAACTATGTATTCATCAAACTCCGACATATATTAATTTATGAGGATTAACTACATAAGCTTGCGTATCTCGTGTGTTAGTAATGATACACAATCCGACAAGAGATTCAATTTCTTCAACAATGATTGTATAATTAGTTATAATGTCAATTTCAGACATCTCCAACGAGCCAGTAGGGTGACTATGCCAATCACCAAGATAAACTAATGTACTCGCAGTTCTGGCAGATACCATATCATGATTGTCTCTCCATCCGCTTGTAGATAGCCTAAGACGAGTCTTGGAATTGTATGAAGCTTTGGGAATATAAGTATGGAGTACATATATTCGCTTATATTTCTCTTCGACACAACCCATTAGATAGCCGCCAGTCTCTTTTGGTGAAACTCTCCCTGCACGATTTTTCATATCATTCAGAAGCGATGATGGAATCCTCACCTCCCAATCATTATCATTGGAGCATTTGATTGAAACCATCTTATCAAGCATATATCGGTCTGAATAAATTTCTCCGGGATATGAGTTCCCAATGAAGGTAAATAGTGCTTGATTCTCGGTAAAAGTGTCAATTTTGCGAATTGCCTGAGATGCAGATGCTGTATGTGCTGATATTATATCATCTCCAAGAATCATTGTATTTGAGTGACACCCTTCTCCAATACGAACATAGTCTAGCGAATAATCCTTTTCTTTTATCACCCATTCAGACAAATCATCGTTGGTTATTGCCTCTCTAACCAGAAGCATATAGAAGTCTGAACATAGAGTATTAGAATCACGATTAATGTATAGGTGACCAATTTTACCTCCCTCGGAAAGCGCAAATTCCACTATAGGGGCAGTAATGTTATCTCTGATTGAGTCGATGCATCTCATAACGGCCGCCGAAGCCGTAGCATCTATTATGAGGTCATACTGGGATATATCTTGATTCGGTAGCCAGTCCAACACATCATCCTCGATTGTTTTTATTGGAAGAGAAACTCTCGGGTACATAGATCTCAGTTCTTTTTCTATCAATTTGACCTTTTTTGTAAAGAACTGATGATGACTCAAAGCATGACGACATATATTATGAGGCGACAGGAAATCATTGTCACATATAGTCAGATTGCATATACCACTTCTGACAAAATGATATATAAGTTTGCTCCCAATTGCTCCACAACCTAGTATAAGTATATTTTTCTTAGCTATTACATCATCTGTTGCAGAAAGATATTTTGCAAAATCTGGGACCAACAAATCAACTACTTGAACTTCATTCACCACACCGTTATGATTGTTTGATAATAAATCAGAGGTTTTGATAGAGAATGTCAAATAGTCTATCCTAGTATGTTTGCCAATTATTTTTGCAGGACGGACGAATGCCAATTGAAATAGCAACACTTCAGGAGTAATGTTTTTATCTCCTAATATTTTTGCGAGTCCTTCTATATCCCATTCAAAATCATTGTCAACAATAAAACGAATCATTTCGCCGATGGTCTTTGGGTATGTTATATACCACTTTTCACAGACCTCATTAGCAGGTCTTGTAAAAAGCATTCCAAGCCCATAGCAATCCTTAAAATCGTTTTTGCTTATATCTCCAGTTAGTATAAATCCGGTTTCTTTATCTTGAGAGAAGAGTGGATAATAAATAGTCTTTCTTATAGTGCATTTTTCCAAATATGAGTCCTCAAAGGGAACCCTAAAGAAAAATTGACTGGGATTTTGAATACGGAAAGGCTCATAAAAATCACCATCCTGTGTTTTGATCAGATTCCCCTTAGCTGCATCATCAAGCCATTTCTTGATTAACATAAGGTAATCATCAAAAGTGTGTTCAACAAACCATTCTTTGAAATCTTCACGAGTCAAACATAAAGTTGCGGGTAATCCGTCATGGGGAAAATTTATATGAGGATAATTCTCGAATGGAAAATCCAGTCTGTCCGGGAAAACATAGGGTTCACAATTTTCAATGTCATGTGAGGGCAAGCCTATGACAACTGGCTCCCTGTTATCAAGCAGGGAGTCAGAGCCAGCGTCAACTTTTATTTTTACTGTTATGCCTATGTCACCATTCGGTAGAACGATGATACCAAACCGATTATCGGCGAATCGTTCCGTGTATGGACTTACGACATTCCAGTATTGTTCATATATGAGCTGTTCCGGTCGTTTACATGTATCTGAGAATTTAGCCATATATATGCTCACGGCCACCGATGGCAGATTTTGTTTCCTTTTTTTGTTCGGTTTCTTCGACAAGATGAATGCCGTCTGACTTGACTTCAAATATCACCGGATTTTGAACATCGTCAACCGTGGTGCATTTAAAGTAGTCCTCTTTATCATTAAGGCTCTTGATATACCGATTTTTAGCCTTTTGGCATGGCGGATTATCATTGTTTTGTTTGATGGTTTTTGAAGAACTTACGACATATCCTTTGTTAATTCTTTTCGCAAGGAAATCAAGAGAAGATTGCTCCTGTCTCTTATACACATCTGACGCTGCCGACGAAGCTAGAAG
>ENA-OZES01000711-OZES01000711.1-human-gut-metagenome-genome-assembly--contig:-NODE-711-length-17335-cov-14.883507_pt1 | contig 17335 bp, 15 predicted proteins | sample MGYA00245068_ERZ653609 | MGnify/ENA primary metagenome ERZ653609 (study PRJEB26926, sample SAMN06164898) | human gut metagenome | biome: ENVO:00009003; feature: ENVO:2100002; material: ENVO:00002003... | reverse complement strand
CTACTTCGCAACTTTATCAGACCGTACCATCGTTGAAGGTCATCACCAAACTTGTGAAGTATGCCCGAATCAAAGAAGAGGACTCCGGACCGAGTTGTTCGCTTGCCGAGGCTTTGGAGAAACAGGACCTGTTCATCAACTCCACATTGGCCCAACTCGGCTGCAATATCCTATGGAAGATGTTCCGTCACGGAATGATAGAACATCACGGACTCTATCTAAACCTCACGACAATGAAGGTAAATCCGATAATGGTGTAATTACTCCTCCCCGCTTTGCACTCGTGCGATGAGTTCGGTGGTGGTGCAGCCGAAGTGCTGCCGGCATATTTGAGATAGTCGGGGAATAGTTACATGCAGATCTCGGGCTATCTCTTTGGGGCGAGTCTCTTCTATGCGTGCGAGCGAAAGTATACGCTTGCGAAGTTGCCGGTGGAACCACTCTTTCGGGGCAATGCCGAACTCCTCCCTGAATTTCTTCTCAAAGATATGTCTGGTCAGTCCCGACAGTTTCATCAGTTTGGAGACATTTCCTTCCGCCTCCAAAAAGTTATTTTCCACAAAGGAACGGAAATCAGTGACCGTACTCATAAGTGGTCGGAAGAACTCCAGCAATTCGCTTCTTTTGTAGAATGATGCAAATGTAACGAATATAGAGGTATTCCAAGCCGAGGCCACCGATGCAATCTTAACCTTCTTGGAGGCAACCATTTGGCTTACAATCATGTCTATCACCTTGCCCATCTGTTCGTTGATAGGCAATGTGTTGAATTCGTATGGTTTCTTCGAGGCATTCTTCACAAAGTAGTTGAACAGAGGGGCATCCATCTTTATCATCGTGGTGTCGAATGCAAACATCAGCACCTTGCTTTTGGTTGTACACGACTTAATAAGATACAGGCTTCCTTTAGGCAGAAAAGCGATTTCGCCTTCATGGATTCTTCGGTGCATGTAGAGCGAGCAACTCATTTCGATTGTACCCGATAGCATAAACAGCAAATAGTAGTGCTTGGACATCTGATCCTCAAAATCATGCACCTTTTTGAATGAACGCAAGGAAAATCCGGTTATCAGCCCATGATTGTCATGCGCTACCTCTACCAACGAATTTACATCCAATACATGCCGTTTCATATCTTCATCTGTTTTTTGTTCAAAAATGGCAAAAAATTTACTTCGCTTATAAGTTATTGATAATCAGGCATTACCCCCCCCCCAATTCGCGATTTCTTTATATGGCTCAGCAAAAAATGAATATCAAATTTTCGTGCAAAAATAGTGATAGTTTCCAACATATCGTTAATTTCGCAGAAGAAAAAACAGAATATGAGGTACAGATTGATGAAATACAGGCTCGAAAGATGCGGCGGAATGACGAAATTTCCGTCAGTTTCTTCTGTATGTCACAACCTGTTGTCAATATCTTCATTTGAGCAACTGATGCTTTACCTCAAGGAGGGAGCACCTTGCCCGAACAATGAATCCGATGTAATAACCAACCCTACGCTATCCATTGCGGCACATCACGTGTGCCATAGTAGATAGCGTTTTTTATTGAGTAATAAAGAATTTAGAGATGGCGAAGAGAAGAAGAAAGAAAAAACCGTGCAGCATAACATTTCATCTGCCCAAGGAGGACATCACGCTGAACTTTGAATACTATGAGTTCATTAGACCCGAGAACAGACAGGCGAAATATGGATACATCTATTTCGAGAACTCCAAGGATATAATGAGTGCCGCCTATGAGAAATGGCACCACATGGTATTCAAGTATGCGTTTGACCGCAAACCGCAATACAGACCGCAACCTTGCGATGCCACGGTGAAGATATACGACGAGAAATCTCCCGATATAATAAAAGAGGTGTTCCGCTTGACCAGAGTACTGCCTGAGCGCTCGATGACAGGACCCCTTAACGACAAGAAACCGAAAGAAAAAGTGGTGGAATATGTCGATTACAAGTATTACGAGAAGATAATAATAGAAGATAAAACACAAAATAATGACAACAATGAAGAGATTGAAAGCAATATTGGCGATAGCGGTAATGGCAGCGTTGACACTGCCTGCACAGGCTCAGCAGAGTGAGCCGGCGCCTGAGAGAGACTACACCCGTGGTTGGTACATCGGAGCACAGGGAGCCTTGTCTATGGGCGAGGGTGACTTCAGTTCGTTCGGAGCCGACAAGTTCCGTGCCGGCGGCAATGGCGGAGTGTTCGGCGGCTACCGTTTTAATAAGGTGTGGTCATTGGAACTGAACGCCCGGTGGGGACAATTGAACATGGCGGAGCAGGACTGTTGCTTCGAGCGTGGCTACTGGCTCGGTGCGGACTACAACCGCTATCATCCCGCATTGATTCCTGCCGACATGGATGGCTGGTATTACAAAGACCTGATGAGCCGCACCTTCGTGCAGCAGTACTCGTTGCAAGCGAATATGAATGTGCTCGGCTTCTTCAATGCCACCAAGGACAGCCGCTGGATGGTGGAGCTGTCGCCCGCGGTGAGTGCCGTGGGTGCCTCAGCCGACTTGCTCACAAAAGCCGGCAAAAACCCTGTGCGCGAGAATATCTCGCAGTGGCACTTGGGTGTTGGCGGAGCATTGCAAGTGTCGTATGCCGCCACGAAGAATCTGAATGTGGGTGTATATGGAGATTTCACCCACCTGTTCGGCGCTCCGCTCGACGGTATGCCGGAGCTGCACTCCACCAATTTTATGATTGATGCAGGTGTGCGCGTGTCGTGGAACTTCGGCAGCAAGAAGAAGGCAAAGAAGAGCAGTGCCGCTGTGGTGGCTCCGGTAGTGGCTGCTGCAGCTGTCGTTGCTGATACTGTGGCAGAAGAGTCCGTTCAAGAGCAAAAACCTATCGAGGAGAAAGAGGTTGTTGTCGTAGAGCGACCGGTTGTAGAGAGTGCAGTGGCTGAAGAAAAGCCCGCCGAGGAGGAAACTATCGTTGAAGAGGAACATCCGGTTACTGAAGCCGTTGAAGAAAAATCTGCTTTCCCGGTCATCTATTTCTCATTCAACAGCATCTGGATAGAGCCGAGTGAGCGTGCAAAGGTTAAGGAGATTGCCGATATGATGAAGACCGACAAGAGTATCCGCGTGCGTGTCACCGGTTGGGGCGACAATGTGGGCACCGAGCAGCAAAACAAGCGAGTATCGCTACAGCGTGCCGAGGCTGTGAAGCGTGTGCTTGGTCAGTGGCTCATCCCTGCCGAGCGAGTGGAGACCGTGGGTGCAGGCATCAAGCACGATGCACAGAGCCGCGAAGAAGCCCGCAGTGCAGCAATCATCGAGATAACAGAGTAAAGAGTACAGATTACAGAGTACAGATAATAGAGAATAACAAGAAAAATAATATAAAAACAGTAACGACTATGATTAAGAAATCAATTTTCCTTTTAGCCGCAGTTGTGGCTATGTGTTTCACCTCGTGTGAGGATTACGATCACGACATCGCCGACATCAACGATCGTCTCGACCTGATTGAGGGTATCTCACTCACAACTATTGACCAGCAGATTGCCACTATCAACGGTTCTATCAAGGATTTGAAGGCGGTGGATGCCGAACTCAACAGCTACATCGACGCTTTGGAGGCTACCGCAGAGGGCTTGCAGTCGCAACTTGACGAGACAAATGCCGCTCTTGCCGCCCTTGAGACCGACCTCGAAGGTCAGATTTCGGCATCGGAACAGAAGGTGCTGAACGAGCTGAACACTGTGAAGACAGCGTTGGAGGCACAGCTCGCTGCCATCAACAACACCATCACTACCTTGCAGGCAAAGGATGCCGAGCTTGAGCAGAAGATTGCCGACCTTCAGGACTATGTGAACAATGAACTTTCCAGCACCAAGGATTGGGCAAACGCAACCTTCTCTACCCTCGCACAATACGAGGCAACCCAGACCGAGATTTCCGCTATCAAGGCACTGATTACCTCCACTCAGGAGAGCATCACCGCCCTTGAAGAGAAACTCAGCAAGAAGATTGAAGATGACATCGCCGCAGCCGTAGCCGGTGTAAATGCCGACATTGCAGCGAAGGTGGCAGCCATTACCGATGCCTACACCGAAGCCATCAGCAAGGCTACCGAGGAGATTACCGCAGCCTACACCGATGCTATCAAGACAGCCATCACAGCCAGCGAAACTTCGATGAAGGAGTGGGTAAACAGCACTCTTGCCGAGGGTTACTACACCAAGGCTGAGATTGACGGCAAGATTACCGCCCTCACTACCCAAGTGAACGATGGTGATGCCGCACTCCAAAAGGAGATTGACGACCTCAATGCGGCTCTTGCAAAGGCAGAAGCAGACCTCACCGCCGCCTACAAGAAGGCCATCGAGGATGCCATCACCGAGAACAACGGAAAAATCAGTGCCGAGATTGCCGCAGCCGTAAAGACCGCACAGGACAACCTCCAAGCACAGATTGATGCCATCAACACTGAGATTGAGAAAATCGAGGCACGCCTCGACATCATAGAAGCGGACATCGCCACTATTCAGGGTCAGATTGCCACTATCAACGGCTCCATCAAGGATTTGAAGGCGGTGGATGCCGAACTCAACGGCTACATCGACGCCTTGGAGGATGACGTAGAGAAATTGCAGTCGCAACTTGACGAGACAAATGCCGCTCTTGAGGCTCTTAAGACCACAAACGATGCGCAGCAGAACGAAATCAACGCACTCAAAGATGCAAAGACCGCGCTTGAAGGTGATATTGCCACTATCAACAGTACAATTGCTACCATCACCGGACAGTTGAATACTATTAACACTAAGATTGCCAGTCTCGAAACAGCAGTTGCTGCTTGCGCAAGTCAGGCAGATGTTGATGATATAAAGACAGCATTGCAAAATGTTCAGAATGACATAACCGAAATAAAAACAGACATCACTCATCTTCAAGTAAGAATGGCAACAGTAGAAAGCAACATCGATGCATTGCAGAATGATGTCAAAGATTTGGAAGGCCGAATTGAGAAACTTGAAGAACTTTTCGACCAGATTCAGAGCGTTACCTTCATTCCGGAATACAGTGACGGTAAGGTAAAGATGGATAACGCCACCAAGCAGACCTCTCTCGACTTCATGATCAATCCGCAGAGGCTGAACACAGATTTGGCAAATGCTTGGAGCGGAAACAATGACATTATCAAAGCATACGTCCGCTACACAAGCGACCCGACTACCCGCTCTACAACAACACCGGTGCTTCTCTCTATTAGTACCGTAACGGCATCGGATGGCGGTATGCTCAACATCGTGGTCAAGGACGATGAGACAACATCTAAACTCAGCAACGAATTCTGGAACAACGGTCAGGAAGCGGTTATCTACATCGTCATCTCCAACGGTGTTACCGAAATCGCCTCCGATGCTATCCCGATGATTGCCTACAGCTATGCAAGTGCTGGTGGTGTAACTGCTAACGGATTTAATGAACAGTCCCTCCCGGACAATGACGCAAATGCAACCGATAACTAATCCTCAGACAGAAACATTATGAAACGAAGTTTAATCTATATAACAAGTCTGGCACTCGTGCTCTCCTCGTGCGACAAGAACGAGGAGTGGCCGCAGCCGGATAATGGATCTGCCGTGGAAATCACTGCAACCGTTGCCGCCGATGCGACTACGCGTGTCAACACCGAGAGTGATGCGACTCAATTCCTTGCAGGCGATGAGATTTATCTCGAAAATGTAACGCTTGCCTCTAACCACAGTCGCCGTTCTTCAATCTATAGGTACGACGGAGCCGGCAAGTGGACACCGAAATACGGCAACTATGTAGCCTGGTTCGAGCAGGTGAACAACGGCATAGCCGTTATGAACGAATTCGAGGCATGTGCCCCGACAACCGAGGGTACTACCATTAGCGACTTCATACTGCCTGCCGACCAGAGCACGATAGAGAAACTCCGTCTGGCAGACTATATGACGGCATCCACTTCCGATAAACCGGATACAGATAAGTTTGTGGATCTGAAATTCAGTCACCAAATGGCGAAAATCAAAATTACCATCACCGATTATATCGTTCAGCTGGAGGACTATCCTACCGATGTCAGGATTCTCTCTCCCGGCAAGGGCTATGCAGACGGCACGGTTCAGAGTGGCGAGACAGCTGTAGGTGCTTATGTGCAATTGGATGACATAGGCAAGTACCACTCGTTTACAGCCGTCATCGCACCGGGAAAGTATAGCGATTCACCATTATTGGAGTTTACCATCGGCGGAACGAAATATACCGTGCAGGCTCCCGATGTACTGAAAAATGACGGTGTTGAAGCAGGCAAGTATTACAGGATGTATATCAGAGTTACAAAGCCAAAGATTTATATACAGGAGTTCAATGTATATCCTTGGGAAACTTTCGACTTGGGAGAAGTGGGACTGGAAGAAACCTCTAACAATGCAGCATCATAAAAATCAGAAGAATTATGAAAAAAAGCAGTAGATATATAGCACTGACGGCAGCCGTATTGGTGCTGTTCGGTTGCACTCAAGAAGAGATCCTTCTGCAATATGACGGGAAAGAGGTGCCTATTACCCTCTCTAAGGTTGAGGTGGAGGGTACTGTAACGACACGTGCGACAACCACCTTGCTCGAAGAGGGAAGTGTAGGCCTGTTCGTCAAGGATACGGATGTCCCCGATGATTCCAAATACAACGCACAAAACTGCCATTTCGAGTACGAAAACGGCGCGTGGAAGTTTGTAGCCGAAGACGGCAACACCCGCCCGTTATACAACTACAGTGAACTCCTCGGATTTAGTATGCAGTGGGCTTGGGCGTATTCGCCCTATGTGGCAGACATTGACAATGCCCCTGCCATCGAATTGCAGGCAACACAAACTGCCGAGAGCATTGCAGCTCAGGAAAAGTACCTGTTCACACCGAGTTCGGAACAGGTGGACGAAAACGGTAGTGTAAGCATAAATTTCAGGCACGCCCTTTCAAAGGTAAGGGTCGTCGTGAATAAAATCCTTCCGGAAGACGTTGACGTGTCGAGCATCAAATCGGTCACGCTCAGTAATATCCTGGATAAGACGGCGTGGGATTTCACCCTCGACAAAGCCATTGGACTTAAAGCTCCTGACGATGCAGTCTACACCGGCACGACTACGATGTATAAAGTATCCGACACCGAGTTTGAAGCGGTCGTGCTTCCTTGTGAGAATACCGGCAGTTTCAATATCACTCTCGAAACCACGGAGGGCAGAAAGTTTGTGGCAACGGTGAACTATCCCACCCATGCGAACAAGGCCGGCTTCCAGTCTAACTATATATATAATGTTCCCGTCGTTGTTGGTGTAGAGAGAATCTCCATCGGTACTGTCACCGTTTCGCCTTGGACTGAAGTGGAAAACCCGATCGATGCAGGCACCGCCACCGAGCCGGAGGCTACTTACAGCATTTCAGGCACATCGGCAACCATTACGGTTCCCGAATATGCATCAGATGCTTCCGTTCAGGCAGCGATAACAGCGGTTGCGGCAGATGCTTCCGTAACGACCATCACCGTGAACGGCACACTTTCAGACACACAGCAGACCACCCTTGCTACGGCACTTGAGGGCAACACGACTCTGGAAATCGTTTTCGAGGATATGAACCTTGCAGACCTCAGCGATGATGTGAAGTGGATGGGTAATCCAATCGATACCGCCGACGGTGCAATATTGAAAGTGGCTTCCTGCGGCGAGAATGCTCAATGTATGATCTACCATACCGGAGATGATAATTCCCGCACCGTAAGTATTAAGGGAACGGGCGCAATGGCGAATTATGACATGAACAGCAGTTTTGCTCCGTGGTTTGACCAAGCATCGTACCAAATTCCCAATAACATTACGAAGGTAGAGATTGCGGAAGATATCACAACGATAGGCGACAATACTTTCGGTTATGGATATGGAATTGCAAGCGTTACTCTGCCCGAGAGTATTACATCAATTGGATGGAGAGGGTTCGCCAGTTGTTCGTCACTGACGAGTATCACCATTCCGAAGGATGTGACGTCGATTAGCAGCTATGCATTTTCTTGTTGTCGTTCCCTTGAAAGCGTAACCGTTTTAGCTACAACACCCCCGACATTAGGCACTAACGTCTTTAATAATTGTTCAGAAAGTTTGATTATCTATGTGCCAAGTGAATCTGTGGCGGAATACAGGTCTAAATGGAGTGATTACGCAGACAAAATTCAACCAATTCAGTAATAATAATTATAGGGCAGGAAGAGGGTGATACCTCTCCTGCTCACCAAGAAAACCATAGTATTAACAATAAACGATACGCAAATGAAAGTTTTAATTGACAACGGTCACGGATGTGACACTCCCGGCAAGCGTTCACCGGACGGACGCCTCAGGGAGTACGCCTACACTCGCGAAATAGCCGCTCGTCTCGCTGACACCCTGCGTCTTGCCGGCATCGAAACCGAGTGTATCGTTCCCGAAGAGTACGATGTGCCGCTTGATGAGCGTGCACGCAGAGCAAACCGAATTTACGATGAATGCAACAGAGACGCAATCTTAGTATCCATCCACTGCAATGCAGCCGGTGACGGCAGCCGATGGATGAGCGCAAGAGGCTGGAGCGTTTATGTAGATAACTACGCATCGTTCAACAGTTGCAACCTCGCATCGACGATGAGCAAGGAGCCAACGAGAAAGGAGTTAAGGTCCGCACCCCATCGTGGGATATGCCTTACTGGCAGAACAGTCTATATATCTGCAACCACACCAACTGCCCCGCAGTGCTTGTGGAGAACTTCTTTCAGGACAACATGGATGATGTGGACTATCTCCTCTCGGAAGATGGCAAGCAAACGGTCACGGATATTATGGCAAGAGGTATTATCGACTACGTTAAAGAAATGGCATAGCAATGATAAAGAAAGTGCTGACATATTGCGCTGAACAGCTCAACGGTTATCTGAGCCGTTACCACCACCGCCCCGAAGGGTTGGCGGAGGTCGGTCACATCGGGCAGAGCACCGGCGAGACTCCCAACAAGATCATCGTCTCCCTTGTCAATATGGAGAGGGAAACGGCAGGAGGCATATCCGGGTCAATGCAGACCGGTAACGGCGGCTATACCGCCTCCTCTGCGCCTTTCCTGCTCAATCTGAAGGTGATGTTCGCAGCAGTATTTGAAGAAAAGCAGTACACCGAATCGCTGTCTATTTTCTCCACGGCACTTGCATTCATACAGTCGAACCAGACATTTATGATAGACAATGTGAAATACAAACTCTCGCTTGAAACGGTCTCGATGTTCGATTTTCATAATATCTGGACCACGATGGGAGGACAGTATTATCCGTCTGTTGTCTGCAAACTCACGGGAGTGGTGATAGACTCCAATGAAATCAAGTCGAGCGGAACCACCGCCGGCAACACGGTTGTAAAGACATAAAAAACAAATGAATATGAGTACCTACCGCACATTATACAGTTTCCGCATAGAGCACGAATAACAGATATGCACACCTGTCCGATGCAGACACCGGGGTTGCCACCCGTGCCTCACGTCGGTGGTCCGATACTGGGTCCGGGAGTGCCGACCGTGCTGATAGGTAAACTGCCTGCAGCGGTGATGGGCGATATGGCAACCTGTGTGGGACCGCCCGACACCATCGTCAAAGGCTCTGCCACAGTGATGATAGGAGGAAAACCAGCCGCCCGTATGGGCGACACCACTGCCCACGGAGGCTGCATAGTGATGGGATGTCCCACAGTAATGATAGGAGGATAAAATATGTCAGATACAAAAACATTTTTAGGAATAGCCTGGAACTACCCACCCAGATTCAAGGGTGGCGGGCAGGGACCGCCAACCGAGATGGTGGCAAACGAGGAGAACATACGGCAGAGCCTGATGACCCTCCTGAGCACATCGCCCGGAGAAAGAGTCCACCGTTACGACTACGGTTGCCCTATCAGGGAATACGCCTTTGAGAAGATGAACGCTTCGACAAAGACAATGCTTAGGGACAGGATAGAAAGGTCAATCATAATGTTTGAGTCTCGTGTCGTGGTCAATGCCATCGAGTTCGATGAAAACGCCACTGATGGCGTACTGAACATCAGGATTGACTACACCATCAAGCAAACCAACAGCAGAACGAATATGGTGTACCCGTTCTACTTTGTAGAAGGAACAGATTTAACGAATATTTAAAAGATTAAAGATATGATAAACAGAAAAATTACTTATGCAGCCTTAGCCCTCTTGACATTGGGCATGGCAAGTTGCTCGCAAGAGGATGACCTTGTGCCAACGGGCAGGGATACTCCTATCACTATCGCCTCGGCACAGGTGGATGGATTGGTGGCTACACGATCTGATGAGCCAACATATTATACCGGCAATATGTGGGTCTATACAAAAAGTGCCACGAAAACGGATGCGAAGTATAATAGTGAGCAGGTAAAGTGGGCAGTAACGAATGGTACTCCGACTATTGATGCAACTGCAACACCGACACTTTATACAGGTGAACAAGGCGACCAAACCGTGTGGGCATTCTCTCTCAATATGACGAACTATTCTTTACCTCCATATTTTACTGCCAATGTTCTCAATTTAATGGATATCCTTTACGGAAAAACGACGCTTTCCGGTGCAGAAGTAAAGACTCTTACTTTGCGCCATCTGTTTACAAAGGTGACGGTAAACATTACTGAATTTGGCAGTGAACTGTCATACACACCCGATTTCAAGAATAGTCTTGATGGTGATGGCGTATGGCTGACAGGCTTGCTTTCAGACGTGAAGATTGACCACAGCGGTGTAGATAACCCCATATCTCCTGCCGACGAAGCAGAATATAACGGTGAAACAAAATGTTGTTATATCGGGCAGAACGAAAATACAGGCTATTATCAGTCAGATGCTTTGGTGTTCCCCTCTGCCGAAAATACAGAAGTAGGTATTCGTGTAAGAGTTTCTGTGGATAAAAATCCACATTATCTCACCACCACCTTCCAGCCTCAACGCACCGAAAACGGCGTGACCACCTACGGTTTCGAGGCAGGCTATGCCTATACCGTAAACCTCAAGGTGGGTAAGGATAAGATAGAAGTAACCAGCGTAGATACTGATGAGAGTAGCCCTTGGGGCACAGGCTGGGAGAATGAAACAGAACTTAACTAATGAAGGAGGACGGAAATATGAAGAATATATTGAAATATACAATGATGCTCGTCCTGCCGTTGGCTTTTGCGGCATGTACGGAAGAGATGGACGAAATGATGCAACCCACCTCGGAATTGCAGTTCGTAGTCGGTGATTTCCCTGCATACGATGCCACAACCCGTGCCATCGGTACTTCCGACAAAGGAAAAACTGAGTGGACGAATGGCGACCAACTGATTGTAACCATCGGTGGCAACAATATGGCTGACCAAAGTTTGACTCTTACGCTTTCGATTGGTGGTGACAACAGTCATGAATGGACACCGGACAAAACGATAAAGTATGATAAGAAGGTTACTCCGGAACTCACAGTTACCGCCATCTACGCCCCTTGCTATGAGGTGGACGCAGACGGAAACAAGGTGCTGAAAGAGGGTATGCAGCTCGGAATGACCGAATACCTTACAGCCCATTGTGACGAAACGGACGGCTATGTCAACATCAACTTTGATGGTGTAATACGCGACTACAGCCGCCTCCGTATTGCCGGGCTGAAAAACACGGCCTATACCGTCACCACTACAGACTTCACTCCTGTGGGCGGTGGTACGGTTCCGACTGATGGTTACACCCTCGTCACCGATGAAAAAGGCAACGCTTATCTGTACGGTACATTCGCGAAAGACGCAACCGTCACCGTAAAAGTAGGTGAAACGGAGCTGAGGAAACACACATTTACCTATAGTGCTACAGAGGATGCTAAGAGCTATGTGTTGGATGCCATACCTACCTATACCTACGATGAAACAACAAAGACATACTATGTCTATAAAGTCGAGGGTCTCTACGCTTGGAACACAGCGGCACAAACCGACCTTTCAACCAACCTCGTCCTGATGGCAGACATCACGATGTCTACCGTAGCGGATGGTGAAAACAACTGGACACCTGTGGGCACAGCTACCACAAACAACCACTACACCGGTACCATCGAAGGTAACGGTTACACTATCAGCGGACTCACAATCAATGGTAAAATAGTAAGTGCTGGCTTTGTTGGATATGCACTAAATGCTACAATCCAAAATCTAACACTGACTCAGGTGAATGTGACGGCATCAAATCCTGTTCATGTCGGCGGTATTGTAGGATATGCAAGAAACAGTACCATCAGCGGTTGTGCCGTAACCGGAAATTTGACCGCTACCGGTTCGACGGCGACCTGGCTCACCATTGGCGGTATTGCAGGATGGGTATATAATACCGATGTAACCGATTGCAAAAATGAAGCGAACCTTACGTCAAGTGCTGAATTTACCGGAATTTTCGCAATGGGCGGTATTACAGGTAAATCAAACGCTTCCATCAACGGTTGCACCAACAGTGGATCAGTGACCGGTGGCAGTACAACAAATGAAAATACTACAGCTGCTATCGGTGGTATAGTGGGGCAATATGAAGGAGAAAAATATGAGATTTCCCTTGGTGGAGAAGTACAATCCTATTATGCTGTGATGCACAAAAACACCAACAGCGGCAGCGTTATCGGTGGCAGCGCAACCAATATCTATACCGGCGGTTTGGCAGGAATGGAAAAATCGACGGTTGGCGATAGTGCTACTTACGGAAGCGTTGTGTTCAGCTGTAACAGCAATAGCGGCACGGTGAAAGATAAGGATGGCAATGAATTGAATTGTCTGGTTGGCGGATCAGCTACCAGGGAATCTGACAGTGAAACCTATCAACCTCTCACTATGCTGACAGATTGCGACGGCAGTTGCAGCAGTGCATCGGGAGAGTAATCCGCAATCCCATAGGGCAGGAAGAGGGTGACACCTCTCCTGCTCACAAAAAAACGATATTCATAGTATTAACCACTAAAACTCAATAATTATGGAAACAATAGACACCCCGGCAGAGTCCCTAGGCAGAGCCGGTCATATCCCCGCCTCTGCCACCCCATCACCATAACAAACAAATTGTCAAACTATAAAACCACATCCGTATGAAAGCCGCAAAAGAACATAAACCCCAGCAGTCACGGGTTATACAGTCAAGAAGATTTGTAAATAATAAACACAAGTCTGTATCGAATGTATCGCAAAGGATTTTAATTACGGATGTTCCTTCTTCTGGAGATTTCTCTAACATTACAGATTTGGGAATATGGTGGGCTATGGCTGCGGAATTTCATTTTCAACAGAATCTTCCTGTGAATGTAAATAATCAAATAGACTTAGATCCTTTAAATTACATAAGGTCTTTGCATGATTATGTTAATCCTCGAAACCTTCCAGGTCCTATTAATATCGCACCAGGAGATCGTTTAAGGATGTTGACACATGGAGGTAACCCAGATGATTTCCATGGTGGTCATGTAGTTTTTATCAATAATAGATTTCTTCGTGCAAACAGAATTGTAAACAGAATAGGTAATCACGTAACGCCACTGTACTGTTTTATGGGAAATAATCCTCAGCATCGTAACTTGATACCGGGAATCGGAAATGGCCCATTGTTATCTCCTTCTTTAGGTACAGTCTCATTAAATGAGCATATGACTGAGTTGGCATTGCAAAATGTTCCAGCACGAAATACTTGGGGACATATTATAGACGGATATGGAATGTGGATTCCTATATATGCCGTTCCACAATTAAGTGGACTATTCTTTTTATATATTAGATCTGTACGAAACAATGGAGTTAATTCTCCATTAACAACACAATATTTAAGAACACTTCTAATTGAAGTGTACAATACAGTCAATCAACCATATAATGATTTTGCGCAATATTTAATAAATCAGAATGCAAATACAGGACTAGGCCCAAGCTTATGGCCATGAATATGATAATTGCTGCTTATTGAAGTAATAAAAAGCGTTATACAATAAAAAACGTTCTTTGACATACTGAACAAAAACGAAGAAGAAAATTACGATTAAGCGAGTGCAAATGGGAGTTTACTCTATATTCAGATTTTAATTCCCTCGAATTCGAGGGGTTTAGAACAAGTTCCAGTTTAGGTGAAATTCGGCGGATGCCATCCGCCGAATCTTGACTGCAACAAACCCGATGGCAACAAAAGCGGTAAATCAACCCCGATACCGAAAATGCTGCACACTGTATTGCAAATTGAGAAATAACCACTGTCTCTTTTGCCAATTGAATAAGTTGTAGTACCTTTACAGCAGAATTAAACAATTGCAGATGGGTATGAAAGAGATACAGGGTCAGAGTTATTCAGAATTGATAGCCAACATAGGACAGACATTGGAAGAAGGTCGAAGTGCGGCTCTTCGTGCGGTAAACACTTCATTGGTTGCCACCAACTGGAGGATAGGACAGCACATAGTGGAGTTTGAACAACACGGCAAGGAGAGGGCCGCTTATGGCGACAATCTTCTGAATCGTTTGTCTCAAGATTTGACACTGGCTTACGGTAAAGGCTTCAGCAGAAGTAATGTGGCACAGATACGCCAGTTTTATCTACGCTTCCCAAAAATCCAGACACTGTCTGGACAATTGAGTTGGAGTCATTATACGGAGATTCTGAAAGCCGAAGATGACCTTGCCATTCAGTTTTATGCGAAGCAGTGCGAAAAGGAGGCTTGGAGTGTCAGGGAGTTGAAGCGGCAGATGAAGAGCTGTCTGTTTGAACGTTTGGCATTGAGTCGCGACAAGGAAACTATACTCGCTCTCAGCAAAGAGGGTTTGGAAGTTTCAACACCACAGGATATTGTGAAAGATCCTTTTGTGCTGGAATTTGTGGGAATACCGCAAAATGCTGTATATAAAGAAGGCGACCTTGAACAACGCCTTATTGAGAATCTTGAAGATTTCCTGATGGAACTGGGAAAGGGCTTTACTTTTGTCGGCAGGCAATATCGGATAAACATAGGCAACCGCCATTTCTATGTGGATTTGGTTTTCTATCATCGCATACTGAAATGCTTTGTGCTCATTGACCTGAAGCGAGGTGAGATTGAACATAACGACATCGGGCAGATGAATATGTATTTGAGTTATTTCAAGGAGGAGGAAGGTAGCGAAGGCGACAATGAACCGATAGGAATCGTCCTCGGAAGGTATAAGGACCAAATATTGGTGAAATATGCGATGCAAGGCATCACGAACCAATTGTTTGTAAGCCGCTACCAACTCTACCTGCCAGACAAGGAACAGTTGCAGCAGGAATTGAGCAGATTGCTTGAGAATGAGTAATTCCCATATAACTTTTCTTCTTCGTCCCGAAAGGCAGATGCCTGTTCGGGGCGAGTTGTTTTTGTTCAGTAAGTTGATGATAGAAAGAGATTGATAACAAAAAGTAAAACAATATAAAATGATAGAGATTACAGACATTGAAGAGTTTTTTCCTCCGCCCTGGAGCGGATAGTGTAAACCATATAAACCAATGACGACTATGGCAAGAAAGATTCCATACGACCTGAAAGGAACCCTGCGGAGCGACTATGTGCTTGACAAGGCCCGCTTGGAAGATTTCCGTGCGCTTGAGTGCGATTGGCGTGAGATATTCCGCTGGATAATGTCGATTGCCGGAGATTTGCCTCTCTACGGAGAGGACAACAAGGAGTGCGGCACAGTGTCCGACCTGTGGGAAAACAATGTGCTGACCGTTCTTGTGGAAATCTGCCAGAAGAATATGAAGGGGTATGTCACCTCGTTCGTCGATGGCAGCGGCACATCGCAACAGAACGACTATACCACCGACCTTCAAAATAAAATAAACGGTTGGATTGACCGTCTTTCAATCTATCTCAATTCGGCTTTTGCAAGTGGTACGGTCACTCCGGCCATGCGTGTGGCGGAGACCGTCAGGGAGCAGTTGCACAAATCCCTCCCAATCGTTTCACAACCGACATCACGCAGACGCACGTCCATTCAAAACAATCTTGACGAGAACAACCGTCCTTTCTTCTCTATGCTCGGTGCCATATCGGACATACAGGCAAAGTCCGACCACTATATGGAGCAGATAGAGAACAGCGGAGATATGGACGCTTCACAGGCGTTGCTTCTCACATTCGTCCGCAGTTATTGCCGTGTCGTCCGGCAATTCAACGACAAGTTCACAGACTTTCCGCAATTCTACCGCCGTGAGATTCTGAAGGCTACTCCGAAGGAGGCTGTTCAGGACAGCACATTCGTTGTGGTAAATCCCAATAAGGAGGTAATACGCAAGACATTCTCGCTCCCTGCCGGCACACGCTTCAGTGCAGGCGAGAGTGCCGACGGCACACCGCTTTACTACTCACTCACAGAGAAATCCTATATTGTCCCGACAACCATCAGGTCGGCACGCACGCTGTTCCCACAAAGGCGGAAGATCATCACCGCTCCGATAGCCCTTGACCCTGCGGAGAGCAATACGCTGTTTTCAGATGCCAATCCTGCCAATACACAGCAGGAGCTCGGCTGGGCATTGGCTTCCCCTATGCTCTCACTTGCCGAGGGAGAACGCAAGGTATAAATGTATTAAAAGACTCTGACTGTGACACGCCGATGATACTGGCTCACACGAATCATATTATAACCCACATCGAGCGTCTGATGGAGGATGCCCGTAAAGAGATAGAGAGAATAGCCGATGAAGAAAAGAATACTGATAGTAGAGGATAATGTAACCCTATCACAGATTATTAGAGACTGGCTGGAGCGTGAAGGATATGCAGTCGCAACGGCTATTGATGAACCCTTTGCCCATAAACGGCTACTCAAAGAGAAGTTTGATCTGATACTCTCCGATGTACGACTGCCACAAGGTAATGGCATAGCACTTCTTGAATGGATCAATAAGGAGAAAATGGATATTCCCTTTGTGATAATGACCGAATACGCATCGGTGACGGATGCAGTCAAGGCCATCAAGATGGGTGCGAAAGACTATCTTGCCAAGCCGGTATATCACGAGCAATTGGTAGAGATGGTCAAGGAATTGTTGAAACCCGTTTCAACGGTACGCAACAAGGATAAGGAACTCTTCAAACGTATAAGTCCCAAGGCCAAAGAAGCAGAACATCTGGCTGAACTTGTAGCTCCGTCCGATATATCCGTTCTGATACTCGGAGGCAACGGTACGGGTAAAGAGTCCATTGCCCGAAGCATTCATTTCCACAGCACCCGTAAGGATATGCCTTTCGTGGCGGTAAACT
>ENA-OZES01000706-OZES01000706.1-human-gut-metagenome-genome-assembly--contig:-NODE-706-length-17444-cov-8.409167_pt1 | contig 17444 bp, 13 predicted proteins | sample MGYA00245068_ERZ653609 | MGnify/ENA primary metagenome ERZ653609 (study PRJEB26926, sample SAMN06164898) | human gut metagenome | biome: ENVO:00009003; feature: ENVO:2100002; material: ENVO:00002003... | reverse complement strand
CAAGCAAGGACGCTTGCAGTCAGTCGCACACAGTCGCTGCACGATGCAGCGACACCAACGACTGACGACCTGCATTGGGGCTACGCCCCAAACCCCATTTTAATAAGTTGTATAAGTTTCTCGACAGACTGTTTAAATACTTACTTATTTTCGAGCGCCATCATCTTGTCAACACGGGCTGCGTGTCTTCCGCCCTCGAACTCGGTTGCCAGGAATACTCTTACTATTTCTTCAGCCGTACCCGGTCCTATAACTCTGCCGCCCATACACAGAACGTTTGCATCATTGTGAAGGCGTGTGTACTTTGCTGTATAATAATCCTGGCACAAAGCCGCACGGATGCCCTTTATCTTGTTTGCGGATATGCTGATGCCTATACCCGTACCGCATATCAGAATGCCCTTGTCGCACTCTCCGCTTTTGATTTTCTCACAGGTCTTTTCTGCGATGTCGGGGTAATCCGCTCTCTCTCCGTTACAGCCGCAGTCGATATATTCGACTCCCAGCCCGTCAAGGAACTTCTTAACCTCGCACTTCAGCTCATATCCTGCGTGATCGCTACCTATTGCCAGCATTTTTATTCTTTCCTTTCTTTATATGCCTCAGCATTCTTTGCCATAAGCTCACGCTGAGCCTGCGGCAATTTAAGATACATCGGCATAAGCTGTTCGGGCGTTAACTGCGGTGCGTTTACAGCCGCAAGGCATACGCCGTAGCCCGTCTGGTATCTTAACGGATCGGGGGCAATCTTCACATTTTCCAATCCCTCGTTATCCGTTGCTTTTTTCATTATAAATGCGCCGTCACCGACAAGCATTATATCATCGTCATATTCCGACAGCATTCTTGCCGCTTCGTCGGTTTTCAGACATTCTTCTTCGGTCAGTCTTTCGACCTTGCCGCCATTTACACGAAACAGTGCAACATACACCTGATTGCACCTTGCGTCCATTGCGGCGCAGACAACGCAGTCATAAGCTGTAACATTATACGCCATAGCCTCAAGCGTTGAAACTGCCGCACAAGGCTTCGACAATGCAAAAGCGAGCCCTTTTACCGCCGATATGCCTATACGAAGTCCCGTGAAAGAACCTGGACCGTTTGCCACTGCGAAAAGCCCTATATTCTCCATAGAAAGCTCCGCATTTCTGACAAGGTCCCTTACAACAGGCATAAGCGTCACGCTGTGCGTCAGCTTGTTGTTTATCACCGTACTGCCGAGTATCTGCCCCTTTTCCGTATCATACACGGCGGCACAGCAAGGAGCGGCGGCAGTGTCGATACCGAGTATCAGCATAGTTCCTCCTGCGGAATATATTCAATTACTCTTGAATTATCCCCTGTTTTTGTGATATTCACACCGCACCTGCCGTCAAGATACGAGGCAAGCTCAGGTATGTTCTCGCTCCACTCTATACACATTATTCCGCCTCGGTCGAGGTAGTCGAAAAATCCGATAGCGTACAGATCGTCGAGCGTGTTTATTCTGAAAAGGTCAAAGTGGAAGATCGGCACATCGCCCTCATATTCGTTCACAAGAGCGAAGGTCGGACTTGTAACATCGTCCGTACTGCCGAAATATTCCGCTATGCCCTTTGTTAAATGCGTTTTTCCTGCGCCCATTTCACCGGTATAAAGCACACAATCGCCGGCTTTCAGATAAGAGGCTATCTTTTTGCCGATTTCAACCGTTTCTTCAGGCGAATCTGAAATAAACCTTTCCATCAGAACAGACCGCTTATCTCACCGTCTGCGCTTACATCTATCTTGTTTGCGGCAGGAACCTTAGGCAGTCCGGGCATTGTCATAATATCACCCGTGAGTGCGACAACAAAGCCTGCACCTGCCGACAGCTTTACATCACGGACTGTTATCGTGAAATTCTTCGGGCAACCGAGCTTTGTCGGGTCGTCCGATAAGGAATACTGCGTCTTTGCAACGCATACAGGCAACTTGTCAAAGCCGATAGCTTCAATTTCCTTTATTGCCTTTTCCGCACCCGTTGTATAGCTTACGCCGTCCGCACGGTAGATTTCCTTGGCGATTATATTCAGCTTTTCCTTTATGGACAGCTTCTCGTCATATATAGGAGCAAAATTAGTCTTGCCCTCGTTTTCGTTTATTGTATCTATAACAGCGTTTGCAAGCTCGATACCGCCTTCTCCGCCCTTTAAGAATACATCTGAGAACGCAACCTTTGCACCCATCTTCTCGCAGTATTCACGGACAATAGCTATTTCAGCCTCTGTATCGGTATAGAAGTGGTTTATCGCAACAACTGCAGGCACGCCGTATTTACGCATATTTTCTATATGTGCGCCGAGGTTTACGATGCCCTTTCTGAGAGCCTCTGTGTTCTCTGCGGTAAGCTCGGTTTTCGGAACACCGCCATTATATTTCAACGCACGGATAGTAGCTACTATGACCGTACACGAAGGCTTAAGTCCTGCGTAACGGCACTTTATGTCAAAGAACTTCTCCGCACCGAGATCACTGCCGAAGCCTGCCTCGGTTATGGCATAGTCGCCGAGCTTTAACGCAAGCTTGGTTGCTCTTACGCTGTTACAGCCGTGAGCAATGTTTGCAAACGGACCGCCGTGAATGATAGCGGGAGTATTTTCGAGCGTCTGCACGAGGTTGGGGTTGATAGCATCCTTTAAGAGTGCTGTCATTGCGCCTACCGCCTCAACATCAGAAGCGAATACGGGCTTTCCGTCATAAGTATACGCAACAAGGATTGTGCCGAGCCTTGCCTTAAGATCAACAAGATCATCCGCAAGACACAGTATCGCCATTATCTCGCTTGCAACGGTTATCTGGAAGTGATCCTCTCTCGGTACGCCGTTCACCTTGCCGCCAAGACCGATTATGCAGTTTCTCAGTGCTCTGTCGTTCATATCAAGGCAACGCTTTATCTGTATGCGTCTGGGGTCTATTCCGAGCACGTTTCCCTGCTGAATGTGGTTATCTATAAGTGCGCAAAGCAGATTGTTTGCGGAAGTGATTGCGTGCATATCCCCCGTGAAGTGAAGATTTATGTCCTCCATAGGCACTACCTGCGCATATCCTCCGCCTGCCGCACCGCCCTTTATACCAAAGACGGGACCCAGTGAAGGCTCACGCAGTGCAAGTACAGCCTTTTTGCCTATCTTGTACATACCCTCCGCAAGACCAACGGAAGTAGTCGTCTTGCCCTCTCCCGCAGGAGTGGGGTTTATAGCCGTAACAAGTATCAGCTTGCCGTCCTCTTTGCTTTCAAGACGGTCTATACATTCCTGTGAGATCTTCGCCTTGTAGTGACCGTAGGGTATAAGCTCCTCCTCGTCAATTCCGAGTTCCTTTGCTATATCCTTTATTTTTAGCATTTTTGCGTTCTGGGCAATTTCAATATCGCTGAGCATTTTTTCTACCTCTTTTTACTGTGGCTGACCGCCTGAATTATAACCTCTCACGTCATTGTAAAGACGCAATTTAAGTATAGCACAGTGGCGGGTGAATTTCAAGGTTTAAAGAATATTTTACACCGACCGCCGCTTACTGATTTACACAAATTTCAGCTGGTCAACGTCCTCATCGTACAGCGTTCCCGCAACAGGCACGGTCTTTGTCCTGTAGCTGTCTGCGTCCTTTATCATACCGTCCTTGTATTTAACCGCAGATCTGAGCTTTGCTCTGGTAAGCCTCATTACCTGCACGCCCTGCGTATCCCTTGCCGCTTTGGGCAGGATAAGCACGGTGTTGAATATCATGACCTTGCCTGCGTCCGAGCTTAGCATAAACTCGCAGTCGCCGTCAATAAGCGTCATAGACACAAGCGGCGAGCCGTCATTATATGCGTTCGCCAGCTTTTTACGTCTTGTCTTTGTTTCAAACGATGCCATAGGCACTTTTGCACATTTACCGTTTTCAAAGAACATTACAAGCGTTCCGCTGTAGTCCTCTGCGGCTATCATCTTTATTATCTTCTCGTCCGGGTCAAGCTCCAGCTTTACAGGCAGATAGTCGCCCATCACGCTTGCCTTTCCGTCCTCAAAGTCGCAGGCTCTCGCCTTATATACCTGGAATTTATCTGTGAAGAACAACAGCTCCGCACGGTTACTGCCGTCATAGGTTTCGATTATCTCATCGTTTTCCTTGAGCTTCTGTTCGCCGCTCATTCTCAGAGACTGAGGAGTAATCTTCTTGAAATATCCCTCACGGGTGAAGAACAGATTTACGGGATAATCGGGTATTTCCTCCTCTGCCTCGTTCTCCTCGTCCTCAGTGCCGTAGATGAACATTGTCTTTCTGGGCTTGCCGTATTTCTTCGCTATATCGCCAAGCTCCGATATGATTATCTGCTTCACTCTGCGTTCAGATGAAAGAATATCCTCCATATCGGCTATTTCTTCCTTAAGGCTGTCTATTTCCTCGATGCGCTTCAAGATATAGCCCTTGTTGATATTTCTCAGCTTTATATCCGCAACATATTCCGCCTGTGTTTCGTCTATGCCGAAGCCTATCATAAGGTTCGGTACGACCTCTGCGTCATCCTCTGTTTCACGGATTATCTTTATAGCCTTGTCTATATCAAGCAGTATCTTCTTAAGACCTGTCAGCAGATGGAGTTTCTCTTTCTTTCTTGCAAGCTCGAACTTTGTCTTTCTCTTTACGCAGGTAATTCTGAAATCCGTCCACTGCTCAAGTATCTCGGCAACGCCCATAACCTTCGGCATACCGCCTACAAGAATGTTGAAATTGCAGGAGAAAACGTCCTGTAAAGGAGTTATCCTGAACAGCTTTTTCATTACCGCCTCGCTGTCCTGCCCACGCTTTAAATCAATAGTTATCTTAAGGCCCGATAAGTCCGACTCGTCACGCACATCGGAGATTTCCTTCAGCTTGCCCAGCTTTACCTGCTCAACTATCTTGTCGATTATCGCTTCAATAGTCGTCGTAGGCGGAATCTCGGTCACTTCGATACAGTTTGCCGTTTTGTCATAGATATACTTACTGCGCACCTTTACGCTTCCACGTCCGGTGGCATATATACGGCGAAGCTCGTTCTCGTCCTGCAATATGAAGCCTCCGCCGGGGAAATCCGGTCCTTTAAGCGTGGATACAATATCGTGTTCGGGATTTTTCATAAGCGCGGCGGCTGTCTCACATACCTCCGACAGATTGAAGGAGCAGATATTGCTCGCCATAGATACGGCGATACCGACGTTATTGTTTACCAGTACCGCAGGGAATCTTGTGGGGAGCAGTACAGGCTCTGTCATTGAGTTATCGTAGTTCGGCACAAAGTCAACTATATCACGGTCAATATCCGCAAATATTTCTGCGCAGATAGGATCGAGCTTTGCCTCTGTATATCGTGATGCCGCAAACGACATATCTCTTGAATATGCCTTGCCGAAGTTACCCTTGCTGTCAACATACGGGTGCAGAAGCGCCTCGTTGCCCCTTGCAAGTCTTACCATCGTTTCGTATATCGCCATATCGCCGTGCGGATTTAATTTCATCGTCTGTCCGACAATGTTCGCCGACTTCGTTCTTGCTCCCGTAAGCAGACCCATCTTGTACATCGTATACAGCAGTTTTCTGTGTGACGGCTTGAAACCGTCAATTTCGGGGAGCGCACGGGAAACTATAACGCTCATTGCATACGGCATATAGTTTTCGGTCAGCGTATCGGTTATCGGCTGATTCTCGACAATACCTGCGCCCTCTATATAAGCGTTTTTATTCGGAGCGACCTTCTTCTCGCTCTTTTCGTTCTTTCCTTTTCTCAAAATCTATACCTCTTTTTAGCTTTATACCTTGCTCAGAGCGAAAACTCTTTTTTCAGCTTTTCAAAGCGTTTCTCGTATTTATCTCTTATGGGTAGCGTTGTATTCTGTAAAACGTGTTGCAGAATATCTGCGTCTTTCAGCACCTCGTCAAGCGGAAGCCCGACATTTTCCTTGTCGCTGTGGTTCGCTATCGCTCTTGTGATATTGCCTATCTCGCACACGCTGAAAAGCCCCGTCTTTGCCAGTATCGGCATTACAGCGTCAGCACCTTCTTCTGCGTGCTTTTCGTCAACGCCCGTCAGATATTTACGGTAGTCGTGGAGCAGTCCGCTTATCTGCGCAAGCTCTGCGTTAACACCTCTGCGCAGTGCGATAAGCCCTGCCGTCTGTGCCGTGCCGAAAAGATGTATGTATGCCTTCTGCCGTCTTTCCTCGGGCAGTGTCGCTATCATCTCCGACACTACGGCAGATATTACCTCTATCCTGTTAATTTCCATATATCCTCCGCTTAAGATACGTCTATATCGTCAAGGTACTTATAGCCGTAGTCACGGATATAGTCCTTTCTTCCGTCAAGGTTATCACCGAGCAGCAGCTCAAATATCTCCTGCGTTTTCTGTGCGTCCTCCGGCATTACTCTTATAAGCCGTCTTGTTTCGGGGTTCATAGTCGTCAGCGACATCATTTCCGGTTCGTTCTCACCAAGACCCTTTGAACGCTGTATCTTATACTTCTGCTCGCCTATATCGGCAAGTATCCTCTGCTTTTCCGCTTCCGTATAGGCAAAATAGGTCATATCCTTACTGTTTATCTCATAAAGCGGCGACTCTGCGATATACACAAAGCCCTTTTCTATTACGGTCGGAACAAGTCTGTACAGCATAGTAAGAATAAGCGTTCTTATCTGGTATCCGTCATAGTCCGCATCGGTACAGATTATTATCTTTTCCCACCTGAGATTATTTAAATCAAATGTTGAAAGGTCTTTATTCGCCTTAGCCTTTACCTCAACACCGCAGCCGAGTATCTTCATAAGGTTCGTGATAATCTCGCTCTTGAATATCTTATCATAGCTTGCCTTAAGGCAGTTGAGCGTCTTACCTCTTACAGGCATTACCGCCTGATAGTCTGCGTCCCTCGCCTGCTTTACAGCGCCCAAAGCCGAGTCACCCTCCACTATATAAAGCTCACGTCTTGCCGTATCCTTACTCCTGCAATCAACGAACTTAGGTATCCTGTTCGCAAGGTCTATCTTGCCCGAAAGCTGTTTCTTTATTGTATCTCTTGCCTTTGCGGCATTTTCACGGGCACGCTTGTTTATCAGCACCTGCTCGCATATCTTGACCGCTTCATCCGGATTTTCAAGGAAGTACACTTCAAGCTGATGCTTCAGCCAGTCGGTCATAGCCTCCTGTATAAATTTATTGGTTATGCTCTTTTTCGTCTGGTTCTCATAGCTTGTCTGCGTTGAGAAGTTTGAAGATATGAACACAAGGCAGTCGGCAATATCGGTAAATTTTATCTTGCCCTCGGTCTTGTTGTACTTGCTGTTAGCTTTCAGCCAGCCGTCTATCTGATTTGTGAATGCCGCCTGCATAGCCTTGTCGGGACTTCCGCCGTGCTCAAGCCAGCTTGAATTGTGATAGTGCTGTATAAGCTGTACTTTGTTTGAGAATACAAAAGCGACCTTCATCTTTACCTTGTATTCCGGCTTGTCCTCTCTGTCCTTACCTGTACGCTGTGCGCTCCATACCTGCTCGGTCGTGAGTGCGGTATCGCCTACGATTTCTTTCAGATAATCGCTGATGCCGTTTTCATAACAGTAGATATGTTCTTCAAAGTGAGTTTCCCCTGTTTCCTCGTCACGCACTTCGTTTCTCAGCACAAAGGTCAGCCCGTCATTTACCACTGCCTGTCTGCGCAGAACATCGTCAAAATATTCAAACGGCACGTCAATATCTGTAAATACATCAAGGTCGGGCTTCCACTTGATTTTAGTACCCGTTGTTCCGTCCGACTGGTGACGACGGAAGCCTCTTTCTTCCTTTTCAACGTTATAGCCCTTTTCGAATCTCAGGTCGTATATCCACGTTCCGTTATTGCTCTCGACCTCCATATACTCAGCCGCAAACTGCGTCGAACAAAGGCCAAGACCGTTAAGGCCGAGCGAGTATGAGTAGTTATCTCCGCTGTTATTGTCGTACTTACCGCCTGCGTACAGTGTGCAGAAGGCAAGCTCCCAGTTGTACTTTTCCTCGTTTTTGTTGAAGTCTATCGGTATACCTCTGCCGTAGTCCTGCACTTCAATGCTTTTATCAAGGAAGCGTGTAACGATTATCTTCTTTCCGAAGCCCTCTCTCGCCTCGTCTATCGAGTTTGAAAGTATCTCGAACACGGAGTGACAACAGCCGTCAAGCCCGTCAGAGCCGAATATAACACCCGGACGCAGTCGTACCTGATCGGGTCCTTTCAGCTGTTTAAGACTGTTGTCGTCATAATTTTTCTTTGCCATCAGCTTTATCCTTTCAACCGCCGTACTCCCCTGTACAGCGAAACTTTAGTCAATAATTAGTTTTATTGTACCACAAATTCCCCGTTTTTGCAAGTGCGGCGGCTGTGAGCCGCTTCAAATTCGCCTTTCCCAATGTTGATAATATGTGCGAGTTGCATTGACGGCGGATATTAATGATTGTGCTTAATTGTTTAATAATTTAATTTAACTGATTTATCACAAAAATTAAGGACTGCCTTAAAACAGTCCTCAGATATTGCGATAAAAATGACACGAATTTGAGATTTACCTTGACTTTAACCCGATCATTTGCTATAATCAACATATAGGAAGCCCTCATAGACGGTTTCCCTCGGTAATTAAAGTGTTTATACAACAGTAATCCGCCTACCGGAATTAGGCGGATTATTTTTTTGATAATTCATTAACTTTACCGCAATAATTATCAACATAAAAATCCCCGAGAGCCTCAGCTCTCAGGGATTTTACTATACTATATCAACTTTATCTACTTTCGTATTGCCGTCCGATAAATCAATACTTAGCGTAAGGATTCTCGCCGTCATACAGCATACCTGCGGGACGGTTGAATCCAAGATCCTCAACACCGAGGTACTTCAGTGTATCGAAGATAGCCTTGCCGTAGTGACCGAATGCAACTGCACCGTGGTGAGGATAGTTCTTCTTGATAAGAACGTTGCGGTAGAATCTGCCCATTTCGGGGATAGCAAATACGCCGATAGCACCGAATGAACGTGTAGCAACAGGGAGAACTTCACCTTCGGCAACATAAGCTCTCAGCTTAGCGTCAGCCGTGCTCTGTAAACGGAAGAATGTGATGTCGCCGGGAACGATGTCGCCCTCGAGTGTACCTCTTGTGATATCAGGCTCCTTGTCAGGCTCAAGACCTCTGTGCATGATGAGCTGATACTTCATAGTCTTGCTTGTCAGCTTGCATGAAGCTGTGTTACCGCAGTGGAAGCCCATGAATGTATCCTTGAGTGTGTAGTTGTACTTGTCCTTGATAGACTCAACATACATATCTGCAGGAACAGAGTTATTGATGTCGAGCAGTGTAACCGCGTCTTCTGAAATGCAGGCACCGATATATTCGCTGATTGCACCGTAAATATCAACCTCGCACGCTACGGGGATTCCTCTTGCTGTAAGTCTTGAGTTTACATAGCAGGGAACACAGCCGAACTGTGTCTGGAATGAGGGCCAGCACTTGTTGGCGAATACAACGTACTTTCTGCTTCCCTTGTGTGCTTCCATCCAGTCAAGAAGCGTAATCTCAAGCTGTGCAAGTCTGGGCAGGATACCGGGCATCTTGTTTCCGTCGCCAAGTTCCTTTTCCATATCTGCAACAACTTCGGGGATTCTTGTGTCATTCTTATGCTCGTTGAATGCGGCATAAAGGTCAAGCTCCGAGTTTTCTTCAATCTCAACACCGAGGTTGTAAAGCTGCTTTATAGGAGCGTTACAAGCGAGGAAGTCCTGAGGACGAGGACCGAATGAGATAACCTTTAAGTTATTAAGACCGATAACCGCTCTTGCAACAGGGATAAATTCCTTTATCATATCCGCAACCTCTGTAGCTGTTCCTACAGGGTATTCGGGTATGTATGCCTTGATGTTTCTGAGTGCTAAGTTGTAGCTTGCATTCAGCACGCCGCAGTAAGCGTCGCCTCTGCCGCCTACTAAGTTATCCTGTGTTTCCTCTGCCGCAGCAACGAACATTACAGGACCGTCAAAGTACTTTGCAAGCAGTGTTTCAGCCGACTCGGGACCGAAGTTTCCGAGGTATACGACAAGTGCGTTGCAGCCTGCGCCCTTAAGCTCCTCAAGAGCCTGCATCATATGTGCTTCGCTTTCAATAGTGGTGGGACATTTAAATACGTCAACACCGATCTCCTTACATGCCTTTACAACAGCCTCACATCTTGAAGCTGAAAGGCTCATGGGGAAACAGTCACGGCTTACAGCCGCAATTCCGAGCTTTACATCGGGTATGTTCTTCATAGCAAAAATTCCTTTCTGTGCAGTTTATTCTCTGCTTTATAAATCTGTCATAATACCGCCGCATTTTTTTGTTATGTACCGATTACATTTTGAGTAATCGTTTACTTGTAGTCATAAAACAAAAAACCTCTGCGACAGGTGTTATTATTATTGTATCACAAATAATCGTCATTGTCTACAGATTTCCGATAATTTTACGCCGTTTTCACACAAAATTATCAGAAAGGCGATGTAACAGGTTACACGTAATTAAGTAAAACGCATTTGTTTTACCGTTTATTGACACGCCGTGCTATTTATGTTATCATTTTACTATATTAAATATTTAAACAGCGGAGGAAGACCGATGAAGTACAGACGACAGCTCTTTTGGGTAAAAGACCCGTATTCCGATAGTTCCGACGAACTGTTCACCAAAGCCGTAAAAGAAAATTTCTCCTACTGCGTTTCCCATTGTGACGACTACCGCAGAATATGCGAAAATCTCGGTATATCCTCTCCCTCGGATGCGTCCGGACTTCCCGTGATACCCACATTGCTGTTCAAGAAAAAGCAGATTTTCAATAAAGGCTGTATTCCGCTTATAAAAGCGACTTCCTCCGGCACAAGCGGCAGGAAAAGCGTGGTAGCCTTTGACACGGGCGGCCTTCTCTGCGGACTTAAAATGGTTATGCGTGTATCAAAGCTGAGAAATCTGCTATCTTCCGTTCCGTGCCACTATATCATTATGGGTTACAAGCACCACAGAGGAAACAAGACCGCCGTAACAAAGACGGCTTTCGGTGCGACATTCTTCACTCCTGCACTGAGCCGCAATTATATCCTGACATATAAAAAAGGCGGCTATTCCCCCGACTTTGACAGGATTATAGATCTTATTGCCAGGCATTCACGTTCACGTTTCCCGACAAGATTCATGGGGTTTCCCGCTTATACTTATTTTCTGCTGAGAATAATGGACGAGCGTAAAATTTATCTTAAAATGCCGAAAGGCTCACGCATAATGCTCGGCGGCGGCTGGAAACAGTTCTATGCCGAGCAAGCCGACAAAAATTCCTTTTACAGCCTTGCCGAAAAGGTACTCGGCATAAAGGAAAACGATATTATCGAATTTTTCGGAGCGGTAGAGCATCCGATTTTATACTGCGACTGCAAGGAACATCACTTCCACGTTCCCGCTTACAGCAGAGTTATAATCAGAGATGTCGATACGTTAAAACCGCTTGAAAACGGCAAGACAGGACTTGTAAACCTTATAACTCCTATGGTTAAAGCGACCCCGGTGCTTTCTGTAATGACAGATGACCTCGGCATACTTCATAACGGAAGCGAATGTTCCTGCGGGCTGAAAACGCCGTTTCTTGAAATTGTCGGCAGAGTTGCGCCGGAGGATATAAAGACCTGTGCGGCAGGCGCAGAAGAGATAATAAAGGGTGTGAACGTATGATTTTCTTTGATGGCGAAATATACGAAAACGATATGTGCGACAAGCTGTTAGCCCGTTTTGAAGACAGAATATGCGACACTCTCGGAAACTGTCGGCTTTCTGCTAAACAGGTCATGCTTGCCGCCGAAAAAATCAGCACTGATATAGAAAACGGTGCTTTTGACGATATGCTCTCAGCGCTTGACGTTGAAAATGTGAGTTACTATAAACAGCTTATACTCGCCTGCCTCAGCCGTGAAAATCTTGAATACAGGCTGAAAACCGAACTCGGAGATTCAGACGGCTTTATCGGTTCTCCGAACGGCATCACTCCGAAAATAAAAATTCAGACAAAACCTCTCGGCGTTCTGTTCCACATAGCCGCAGGAAACGCCGACGGCTTACCCGTGATGAGCGTTGCAGAAGGACTTCTTGCAGGCAATATCAATATACTGAAGCTTCCGTCCGCCGATAAGGGCTTGTCAATCCGCATAATAAAGCGGCTTTGCAAATATGAGCCTTTGCTGTCACGCTACATATATGTCTTTGATACCCCGTCAAGCGATGTGCGTACCATCCAGACGCTTGCAGGCTTTGCCGACGGCATAGTGGTATGGGGAGGCACTGAAGCCGTAAAAGCAGTGCGTTCACTTGCTCCGCCGGGAGTTAAGCTGATTGAATGGGGACACAAGCTCGGCTTCTGCTACATTTCCGATTACGCAAACCATACAGATGAATTTTCGGCTCTTGCCGAGCATATAGCCTCTACAAAGCAACTGCTCTGCAGTTCCTGCCAGACCGTGTTTATCGACACCGATGATAAAACCGAGCTTACCCTATTTTGCGAAATGTTCCTTCCGTATCTTGAAGCGGCAGTCGGAAAACACAGAAACACCTCAATAGGCACACGGGCGAGAGATACGCTCATAAGCTACTCCGCCCGTCTTGAACAGGCAATCGGGATACGGCAAATTTCTCCCGACATATTTTACGGTAAAAATTGCAGCCTTATCATAAAAGACGACTTTGAACTTGAACTGTCGCCTATGATGTGCAATGTGCTTGTAAAAAGGCTTCCGAGAAAGGACATAATGCGTACACTGAGAAATGCAAAAGGCTTTCTGCAGACCGCAGGGCTTATCTGCGACAAGGCTGACAGAGCAGAGCTTACCGACCTGTTGCTCTGTGCAGGAGTTACAAGAGTTACGCAGGCGGGAAATATGTCCGCTTACTTTTTCGGAGAATCCCACGACGGAGAATATCCGCTATCCCGATACACAAGAAAAATCAATATCGAACTGAATGATCAGACTGAGGAAACAAATATATGAAAAAACTCGTTTTACCGCTCAACATTATTTTTCTCGGCTTATCGCTTGCTTGCGATACAGCTCTGATAATTACTCATCTCTACCCGATAAAAATAACCGCAAGCGTTTTCTTTATGCTTGCCGCCGCAGTAAACCTGATATACGCTCTGAAATACTTCCCCGATAAGAAACTGCCGTCAGTAATACTGACCGTCGGCGTATTCTTCGCAATGAGCGCAGATATAGCGATAAACTTAAATTTCATCGCAGGAGCGGCGATTTTCGCATTAGGTCATATCTGCTATTTCATAGCATATTCGCTGATGCAAAAGCCCCGTCCGACCGACTTTATCCCCGCAATTATAATATTTATCCCCATAGTGCTGTTTATGATGTTCTCACCGCTTCTTGACTTTGGCTCGGTTATGATGAAAATCATCGGCATTTCATACGCTGTTATAATCTGCATTATGACAGGCAAAGCAATAATGAACTTTATCCGCATAAAGAACAGATTCAACCTTATACTTGCGCTCGGCAGTGTGTTGTTCCTTATATCCGATATAATGCTCCTGATGGCGTACTTCTCAAAAATAGATTTCCCGTTCTCGAATTTCTGCCTTGCCCTATATTACCCCGGACAGTGCCTTATCGCAAACGGTCTTGCACATATTAAAACAGCTATAGCAGAAAAAATCCGTGTCGCCTGACACGGATTTTTTATTACCGATTATTGCGGGCTATCGTCCACTCCCGACCATCCCATAAAGCCCAGCCAACCGCAAACCTTTCAAAAGGTCGGAATTTGCCGTGCCCCACGGGCACTTAGTGCTTGCGGAACCAGTTACGAATCCACTTGCCGTTTTCGGTAAGATTGCTCTCGCTCCAGTTTCCGTTTGCCGATGTTCCCGGCCGCAGTACCGAGCAGGTTTCATCCTTGTTGCAGATACTCCAGTTACAGTAGCTTATACCTTGCTTGTCAAAATAGCTAAGCCACTTCTGCGTTTCGTTGAAGTCGTTCGCACCTCCGCCCGATGCGTCACAAGTACCGAATTCCGACACGAATACCGGCAGTCCCTGCGCCACGCAGTTTTCTACGTTTGAACGAAGTCCTGCGTGAGTTGCCGCATAGAAGTGGAACGCATACATTACATTCTTGTAGTTCAGCGGATCTGAAAGCGGCTTGTCGATTTCCTGGCTCCATGTCGGCGTGCCTACTATAATTACCGAGTTCGGCGCATTCTTGCGGATAACGGGTATTATCTTTTCCACATACGGCTTGATATTACCGCTCCACGATGCACCGCCGTTCGGCTCGTTGCATATCTCGTAAATTACATTGGGATATTTTGCATATCTCTTTGATACCGTTTCAAAGAATGATTTTGCCTCGTTTGTATACTTGGACGGGTCGCCGGGATTAAGAACGTGCCAGTCAATGATAACATACATATCCAGCTTGATGCAGATGTCAACACCCTTTTCAAGCAGTTCAAGGCTTCCGCTCTTGTTGCCCATATAGCACTGACCATTGCCCCACTCGTCAACATACATTGCAAGACGGACAACATTCGTATTCCAGTCGTCACGGAGCGTTTTGAATGCACTCTCGTTTACGAATTCGGGGAACCATGTAAGCCCATGCGTACTCATTCCTCTGAGCTGATAACCCTTGCCGCTCTTATCGACAAGCTGTCCGTTCTTTACCGAAAGCTGACCGTGCTGTGATACCGGCGTAGTGCCTTTAGGGTCGCTCGGCGCCTTGGGAACTGTTGCCGCAGGCTTTTTGGTCGTTGACGTATTATTATTGTTGTTATTGCTATTGTTATTATTGTTGCTGTTATTTCCGGCACTCGTTCCTGCGGTACTTCCGTTCACAGTCACTTTACCCTCATTGATATAAGCGTCAGCCGAATAATTGAATCCGAACGAAATGCTCTTTCCCTTTTCTATAGTTCCGTTGTAGCTCTCGTTCTTGACCGTCATTGTGTTTCCCGAAATGCTGAATATTCCGTTCCACTGCGACATCAGCTTTGTATTGCCGGGGACGGTTACCTTTGCCGTCCAGCTGTTCACCGTATCGCCGTTATTGGTTATAACAATCTCATAACCTCCGCACTTCTTACCGCCCTCTTCCCAGCTGCTTGACTTCTTCCACTGAACAGTGAAATTGCTTGCAGATGAAGCAGGCTTGCTCTGGCTGTTGTTTTTCGTGTCGGCAGTTGACGGTGCCTTTGTTGTATCACCGGGCTTCTCGGTGTTCTCTGCCTTTGATGTATTTTCCTGCTTTGAAGTATTACTTTCTTCCTGTTCGGAGGTATCGGAAGATGTGTCGCTCTCTGTTGCTGAGCCGTCAACGGAAGTAACCTCGGAATTTTCATCAACACTGCTCGTATCCTCAACATACGACACATTGCTTTCGGTCGCCGAACTGTTTCCGACAGACGATAATACACCGCTGTCCTGCGCCGCACAGCCTGCAAGCATAGCCGCCGCAATAAACACAGCTATCGCACGTCTGATTATAGATTTTTTCATATTTCCTCTTTCGGTCGTGATATTAAAACAGCCCTCACGAATGAGGGCTGTCGTTATTCGTTAATCTTTTTAAGATTACTTTCTCTTCTTAGCAACTACTACTGCACCTGTTGCGAGGAGTGCAACACCTGCAACTGCTGCAACGCCTTCAACACCTGTGTTTGTGTTGGGCTTTGTAGAATCGCCTGCTGTGGGAGCTGTTGTATCAGCAGGAGCTGTTGTGTCAGCGGGAGCTGTTGTATCAGCAGGCTGCTGAGCGTCAAGACCTGAAACTGTAAATTCAATCTCTAAAGACTTTGTGGGGTATGCACCGTTATAACCATCTTTCTTAAGAGCATCGTTCCAGATGTTAGCGAACAGAACCTTTGTATGACCTGACTTCTTACCGTCTTCTGTATCAATGATAGGATCAGCAACTTCTGATGTTACTGTACCGTCAACGATAATCTTGCAGTCAGAGAACTTAGCGATAGATTCACCGTCTTCACCTGCGTCCTTGTTGAAAGGAATATCTGTTGAAACAAACAGAAGGTTGAAAGAAGAAGAACTGTCGAGTGCCCAGTCAAAGTCAGTAATACCAACCTTGTATGTGCCGTCCTTGTCGATCTGTACATCTGTGTATGTAGCAGGAATAACATAGCCGCCACTACCATCCGGCATATCATCATCGAATTTATCTTCATACTGAGGGAATGTTTCAGGGTCGTTACCGCCCCATACGATTACGCTGTTGAAGTACTTGCCGTCTGCAACGTCCTTACCATATGAAGCGTCATCAAAAGAGTTTCTGAATGAGTAGGGTGCTGTCTGGAAACCGATATAAGCATTATAAGTTTCTGCTGCTGCGCCTACTGTAAGTGTGCCTGCTACTGCCATTGCAGCTGCTGCACCGATGAATCTTCTCATCTTCATTTTAATTACCTCCAAACAAATTGTATATGTTTCATTCTTATGAGTGTTGTTAAAAGTTTACAACATTCTCAATAAATTTATTATAACCTCTTCCCGCCAAAAAATCAATTTGCATTTTTCACACATTTACCACATAACTTTTAGTTATTTTGTACAATTATGTTATTAAGTTATAACGCAGACCGTTCTCAATTGTCACCCATTTGTGCGGTTTAGTTGACACGAGGAGCCGTCGGTGGTATTCTGTTAAAGTCGTTTGACAAAATGGAAAGGAAACAAAAAATATGAACAGACAGAAAATCACAACAATCGTACTTTGTGCGCTCTTTGCGGCAATTACGGCAGTACTTTCGCAGATAGCGATACCGATGCCCTCCGGCGTACCGGTTACATTACAGACCTTTGCAATAGCCCTCTGCGGCTTTTATCTCTGCACGGCAAGAGCAACCGTTTCAACGGTCGTTTATGTTCTGCTCGGTGCGGTAGGCGTTCCCGTATTCAGCGGCTTCAAGGGCGGAATCGCTTCAATAGTAGGTCCTACGGGCGGATTTATAATCGGCTTTATCGCTATGGCGGCCATCAGCGGAATCGCATTCAGAAATATGCCCGAAAAGTTCCGTATACCGCTTAGAATAGCAATGGGCATCTTAGGCGTTGCCGCTTGCCATATCTGCGGATTTGTACAGTACGCTCTCGTTGCAGGCAAGGATCTGTTATCCAGCTTCCTGCTCGTATCCGCTCCCTATCTTATAAAGGATATAGCAAGCGTGGTTCTCGCATACTTTGCCGCTCTCGCAATTTCAAAGGCTCTGAAAAGAACAGGCTTTGCTCCAAGCGAACAGGCGTAATTGCAATAAATTTATAAACATTAAAGACAGTGCCGAGCGGCGCTGTCTCAGACTGTCGATAAACCTATATAATTTTTGAAAATGGGGTTTGGGGCGTAGCCC
>ENA-OZES01000677-OZES01000677.1-human-gut-metagenome-genome-assembly--contig:-NODE-677-length-18034-cov-5.852773_pt1 | contig 18034 bp, 12 predicted proteins | sample MGYA00245068_ERZ653609 | MGnify/ENA primary metagenome ERZ653609 (study PRJEB26926, sample SAMN06164898) | human gut metagenome | biome: ENVO:00009003; feature: ENVO:2100002; material: ENVO:00002003... | reverse complement strand
TAAGAGACAGGTTGTACCCTTACGGGTACCCAGGGTTCGAATCCCTGTCTTTCCGCAACCTAAGCGGACAAAAGTCGGCTTAATCAAGACAAACCACGGACTATCAACAAGTTCTGTGGTTTTTTTGTGCCCTGACGCCAATAACGCCGGACGCACGAAAGCCCACGAAAACATAGGGTTACTCGCTCTGCTTACGACTATGGCGTTGGCCGTTATTTCTTCTTGCTGTGCCACTCGTTACGGCGTTGCTGCTACTCTTAGTTGTGCTAACGCAAAATAAATTCGATTTGTCCTTGATTTTAGGACAAAAACCACTATATTTGTCCTTGAATTTAGGACAACATGGATAAACTATATATAAAATCTCAAATCGCGATGCGTCAGTCAGAGTTTCCGACTGACTTGAAAAGACGTGATAACCCTTTGCCTGTCGGTGCAAAAAAAATCGTAACCATACCGGGAGTAAGGCGTTGTGGCAAGACATCCCGAATGGAGGTTGTGGTGAATGACCTTCTGACACAAGGTGTTGACAAGAAACGTATTCTATGGGTCAGTTTTGATGATGAGCGTCTGGTAAGAATGCAATCAGACGAACTTGACCACATAATAGAAGCATACCGGGAAATGTACCCTGATATTGAAATGTCAGATGTGTATATGTTCTTTGATGAGATACAGCTTATCGAAGAATGGGAATATTTTGTTATGCGTCTTTACAAACATTACTCCAAAAACATATACATAAGCGGCAGCAACGCGACAATGCTCAGTTCTGAACTCAAGTCGGCTCTGCGAGGGTGGCCGGAGGAAGAAGAAACATTGCCGCTATCATTTCGTGAATACTGTGAATTCAAGGGAGTCGATGCAAATGGTTGGTTGGAAAGCGATCTTGCGAAAATACGCAATGCGTTTTTTGACTACAATAATGGAGGTGGTTTCCCGGAAGTTGTGCTGACGGATAATCCTCTGCAAAAAGCAAAAATCCTGCAAGGATATTTTGACACGATGCTGCTGAAGGATTTAGTAGAGCATTATAATTTGTCAAATATAGAGGTGCTCCGTTATTATCTGAAGAGGATTATGGCAAACCTCACAAAGCCGACATCAATACGGGCAATACACGGAGATATAAAATCACGGGGACTGAAAGTAAGCAAAGACAATCTCTATGATTGGGCCGGTTATGCGTGTGACATATTTATGTTTCTGCGCATACCCAATTACAGCAAGTCACTTCAGAAAGTGGAAAGCTCTCAACCGAAATACTACTGCATCGACAATGGCCTGAGAGATGCAGTGCTTTTGCCACAAGCCAATGATGATGGCAAGAAACTTGAAAATACTGTATTTTTACAGCTTTATCGTCAGCGCACACCCGTTGACAAGATATATTATTATCAAGGCAAGGGCGAATGTGATTTTGTAATTCAGCGTGGAACTGAGATAGCCCAACTTATACAGGTCACATGGGATATGACTGATGAGGAAACTCGTAAAAGAGAAATCATTGGTCTTATTGAAGCTTCCAATGCCACAAACTGTGATAATCTTTTAATTATCACAGCAGACCAACATGATGAAATAATAACCGATGATGGTAAAAAGATCCATGTAATACCTGCATGGCGATGGCTTCTCGGCAAATAGGCAACTGCCGAAACGCTGCCTGTGGTGGGCGAAATTTTCAGCAAAATCAGTGGCGCAACTTCTATCACATGGTCGCGATACTTGTCATATTACGATTTGGCAAATAACATCTTTACATATAAATGTGCATACCGGTAACATCTGAAAAGATGTCCTCAAGCATATCGCAATAGACACCTTCATAGGTCTTGATGTCCAATTATAGTCACTTTTGTGATTGGCTTTTGGCTCTCGTTCTGTCAAGAAGTATTTCGTGAAAGTGGTCTTTTGCCCATTGGATAAGGCTGTCGATGATTGGAAACAATGAGTGGGCGCGTTCAGTAAGTGCATACTCAACTCTTGGGGGTACTTCGGCATAAACTTTTCTTTCCACAAGACCGTCTGATTCAAGGGTTCGCAAAGTCAGCACAAGCATCTTCTGCGAAATGTCCGGTATCTCTGCGTAAAGGTCGCGGAAGCGTATTGAATCGTGTTTATTGAGTGTATATAGAACTAACAGCGTCCACTTGTCGCTTATGCGGTTGAGGATGTTTCGGATTGGACAATCCGGGTCAAGTTCATCACGTACAAAGTTCCTTTCCATATCAGTTACGATGTTGATATTCTGTATTTCTCTACAAAGGTAAGTAATTTTCTTTAAGTGTGTAATGGGAGATTTATCACGGGTTAATAAAAATTAAAAAATAGTGTAATAGTTATCATTCACGGAAAATATGGAGCAAGTGATTTCTGCTCTGATAAGATAAGTAAACTGCCCCCTAAAAGTTATTTGTCTAACTTTTAGGGAGCAGCTCATGAATTTTGACACACACTCAAGTTAATTACTGAGAGTTGCTGAGTGATTGTTCTTGTATTTGCAGGCGCGCTTCCTTTCGGAATATCTTACGGATTGTGCGCCACTTGGGGAATATCGCAGATGGGCGTATCGGTCCATAACTTACGGTAATTATGACTAATGACAAGATAGCGGCAATAAGCAGCCAGCCATATATTTCTTTCATTGAAATCACAAGTGCGTGTTGCTGGACTGTTCCGTACATTTGACCGAGGGGGATATGAATGATGTCGGTATTGAAGTCGGTGAAACGCGCACTGATGATGGCGGCATTTTTAGCCATTGTATGACGCAAGAACTCTCCGATAAGAGCAGGGCCGAGTGTGGCGCCCATAACCGCTCCCGTGAAGCCGTTCACAGTCAATGCCTGAGGGAATACAAAGAAATGCAGTCCACTCTGAACAATCGAGGTTAGAAATACAATGGAGATTATCACCGATGCGAACCCACGGATGAAGAGCGGGAAGAAAAGCATCTCCTTTTCAACACCGTAATCTATCATGAAATAGAACCAACCGAGATATATGGATGCAAAGGCAAATGCAATGGCAGTCATAGTCTTGTATCTCCACTTATGCAAGGCGAATGTGAAATAAGTAAATACGCATCCTACTGCAATCCCGGCAAATACATACCAGTTGAGGTCGATAAGATTGGTTTCATCAAAACCGAGAATTGCGGCTGCATAACTGTGCTCAAACACATGTTCGGTAGCCATAAGGGTGAAGAAAACCAGATATATCAAGGTTGCCCGTATGACATTGCGGTTTGTCAAAGCCGGAAAAGATATATAGGGATGATGAAGGAATGAGGCCCGCCACAGATTGATGGCAAGGCAGACTATGCCTAAGATTGTCGCTCCGACAATTTCCTCCGCTTCCCACCAATCGTAGAAGTTGCCGTACACACATATGAATGTGAAGCACAACATGAACACACTCCACAAGGCAGCACCTATCCAGTCGATACCCAACAGCGGTATCTGCATGGGACCTTTCACGGGCTTGACAAGTATCAGCACCATTACCATCATCAGCACAAGCAGACCGCTCATTACCCAGTGCATATATTCCCATTGAGAGAAAAATGCGGTGTAGATGGTTGCGATACCGCTCAGCTGGATCACTCCGTCAACGACAAGATAGACATAGCAGAAGAATATCGCCATGTCACGCACCGGAGTGAGCCAGAGCTGGATTGTAGAATTGCACACAAATGTTGCCCACATACGGAACCAACCTGCGACAAAGCAGGTGGCCACCAGCAGAGGGACGCTTGTCGTATTAGCGCAGATGAAATTAGCCGCAATAAGCACTGCCCCGCACATGAGTAGTCCAATCCGGTTGGAGAATCGGAATTTCAACCGGAACATCACGGCAAAATTTATAGACATTCCGACCAGCGACGCATATCCGGCCATCAATATATCTTCCTGCATCAGTGCGGTGGATCCAACCATATCGGTGGCGGCGGCAAGATAGATTCCGCCTGAGAACTGCACTATCAGCACGAAGAAGATAAAAAGCCAGGGCTTTAATCTGCGCGGCACATAGTTCGGAACATCGGGTATATCGAATGGACCCTGAGGTCCGTGCCAATCTCCCATATCAGTATTTCACCTCACATTCCACATTCATACCGGCACGCAGAAGGTTGAGGTCGGCATCGTCTGTCAATTCAATTCTCACGGGTATGCGTTGGCGAACCTTAACGAAATTTCCTGCCGAGTTGTCCTGCGGCAGCAAAGACAATGCGGCTCCTGTCGCTGTGGATAATGAAACAACCTTACCTGTAAAAGTTTTGTCAGGAATGGCGTCAACCTTGATTTCAACCTCGCTTCCGGGGTGAATATGCTCCAACTGGGTTTCCTTGTAGTTTGCGGTGATCCATACCTCCGAGCCATCAACTATGTCGAGAAGAGTCTGTCCCGGTTGAACGAGTTGCCCTATCTGTATCTCCTTGCGTGAGGCATAGCCGTCGCAGGGGGCTGTTATGACGGTATATGAAAGGTTGAGTTCCGCAGTTTCAAGCAATGCTTTCGCAAGTTCAATCCCTGCATCGTTCTGGGAGATGCGCTGGCGGGTTTCGGCAACTACCGAGGATGTTGCCGAGCGTTGACGGGCAAGCATCTCATAGCGGGCTTTCTTGGCCTTGTAGTCAGTTTCCGCGCCATCATATTGCTGACGGGTGACGGCATCTTTATCCAACAGTTTGCGATAGCGTTCAAGGTCAACGGCGGCATTTTCCATCAACACCTTTGCCTCTGCAATCGAGGCTTCGCTCACAGCCACATTTGCGGAAGCGACACCGACACTGCGGTCAGCGACCGTGCGTCCGGCAAGAGCATTCTGATAATCGGCATTTGCCTGTGCCACACGCAAGCGCATATCCGCGTCATCAATAATGACAAGAGTGTCACCTTTTTTCACAGGCTCGTATTCCTTGAAGCGAATTTCCTTTATGTAGCCCTGCACACGGCTGTTGACAGGCACAATCTGACGCTGCACCTGAGCATTGTCGGTAAACTCCACATTGCCGAAGTGGATGAACTTGGAAGCCACCCAGATGCCGGCGGCGATGATAACTGCGAGAGTGATGATATAGGAGAGTATTTTTTTTGTACGGTGTTTCATATTTTTCCGGATGTGAACAGAAGTTTGTAATAATAGTAGATTATATTGATGCGGGCGTTGACAAGCTGCTGCTCCGCGTCAAGTTTGGAATTGGCAGCATCGAGCATATCCGTTATGAGAGCCATGTCGGCCGAATAGCGGGTAAAAACGGTGTTGTAGTTTCTATCCGCAAGCTCAACACTTTTCTGCTGGGTGTTGAGTTCCTCATAAGACTCAAGATAGCGGATATAGTCAGCCCTGACCGCAAGTTCGGTGTTCTCCCGTGCCGCTACGAGTTCGTCGGTAGCGTGTACCGTGGCCGCACGGCTACGGGATAGGGATTTGTTGGTCTTGAACAGTGATGAGAGATTGTAGCTTACGCCTACACCGACATACCAATAACTGAGATTGCGGTTTATCGGTGGCACCTCTACTAAAATAGGACCGTCGATACTCCATCCTGCTTGCAATCCGATTTTGGGAAGACGCTCCGATTTAGTCAGGTCTTCCGCTTTCCGGGATATGTCAACCTTTGACTGTGCCAGCTTCAGCATGGGCGAATTGACCGAGGCTTCAGACTGCCATGATGTCTCGCTTTGTGATGGAAGCGACTTGTCAAGAATTGCAGAATCAGGCACTATGACAGTACCATCCGGCAATCCTGCGATAGTGACAAGGTTGTTGTTGAGAATGTCGATCGTGTTGTTGATTTTCACAAGTTGCAGCTCCAAATTTGACACAAGCAATTCATAGCGGGTTATGTCGTTCTGCAAAGCAACGCCTTGCTCATACCGGGCCTGCATTTCACCAAGCACCTTCCTCGCCTGCGCTATGTTGTTCTCCACCACAGTGCGCAGATTTGTGTACTTGTAAATATCAAGATAAAAGCCGGTGAGCTGGAAACGGACATTGTCGCGTTGCAGTTCTGTGGCATATCTGGATGCCGTCAGCTTGAGCTCGGCAAGTTGTATGCCTGAAGTAATGGCTCCGCCGGTGTAAACGGGCTGGTTTACACTTAGCGACAATGCGTTGCCGTAATGTGGTATCGGGGCTTTCTGATAGTCGGAGAAATTCCGTTTTGTAGTAAAACCGTCGCCTATATAACTGAATGAAAGGGAGGCGTTGATGTCTGGCAACCGACCGGCGCGGGCTACTCTTATCTCTTGATTGGCTTCCTCCTCAGCGGAAAAAGAGGGGCGTAATTGTGCACTGTTTCTTTCAGCACTCTCAAATAACTGTTCAAGGGTTGTTACTGATGGGTTCTGACCGAAAGCGCACACCCCTGCGCCCAACAGAACTGCGCTCAGTAGCCCTGTGAGCAATCGTTGATTGTTCATAAAAATCGGGGATGATATGTGAATAATGAATGGGAGTCGCTATCCGTCAATCTACCGACGGCATACGACTGTTCTGAAATCAAATCAGACTTTGAGAGTGGTAGCGGCCTGCCGTACTCTTCCAGTTTTCCTTGCAAGCGTAGTTTTGTATGTACGCTCTTGTTGCTTTTATTGCTGTATCTATTATAATCATTTACTAACCGCTCTTTGTGAACGGCACTGCAAAATTATAAAAAAAATCGCAAAAAATCTGTAATCGGGATATCAAAAGTTGTGTATTTGCTTGACTACGCACACTATATATGATTGTTATATAGACAGATGACGGCAAGGAGCCTTTTATGCCCTTGCCGTCATGTTTCAGTGTGTTGCGGTGCTTATCTGCGATGGCCTCTGCCTCCTTGACGGGGTTGCATGGGCTTGGCATCTTCGGTCAGTTTGAGTTCCGAGCCATTGGAAAGCTCAACTTCGTAGCCTCCACGTTTGCGGGAAATCTCCACAATGGTCTGTCCTTTGAAGTTTGTGCTCACATATTTGGCTATGGCTGTGGGTACTATAGCCGAGGGAACAGAATTGCCGCGGGCAGCCTTGACTTCCTTCCAATTACCCTCAGAGGTAAAATCAACCTCCGCGCCACTTGTGAAATCAACCTCATACTCCAAGCCTCTGCGGCCGTTGTCTTTCTCAACTTTTCTCACCTGGTCTTTTGAAAAGTATTTGGTGATGAAAGTTTGAGCTGCTTTAGGCAACTCTGACTGGTTGATGGGTGTTCCGGCAAACATTGTCGCCGATAATGATGCTACGATTGTGGCGAGCATCAAAGACAAAAGTTTTTTCATTTGAAATTATTTTATTTAGTTTGAATTATGTTGTTCAGATTATTAAATGCCGTGATATATTTTCTCCCGGCAGGAATCGGGCGCGGGAAATTATGAAGATAAACAGTCCTGTTTGAGAATTTTTCAATAAACGGGATTGACACTATAAAAGACCTGTGTATTCTCACAAAACAATCATCAGGAAGCATGGCTTCGATCTCTTTCATTGTGATTTGAGGAACAACTGTCGGCATATCCTTGCGGAATATCTTCACATAATTGTTCATCGCTTCTATTACGATGACATCATTTAAGTTGACAATCACATTTTTATGATCCGCTTTCAGGGTAATACATCTGGCTGGAGGCTCCGTACTCTTGTGCTGAATGAATATCTTGGCTTTTGCCATCGCTTGCTCAAAACGGGGATAGAATATCGGCTTGTGAAGAAAATCAGCCGCATCAACATTGAATCCGTCAAGTGCATAATTGGCATATGCTGTAGTGAAAATCAAGCATGTGCCTTCCGGCAATTCCTTAGCCAGAGCCATACCGTTATGTGAGTTCATCTCAATATCAAGGAAAACTATATCAGGTTTGATTTCCTTGATATAATCCATACCGGCAATGGGAGAGGTAAAACATTTCAGTTCAATATCTCCATACCGGTTGCAGTATTCCTGAATGATGCTTAAAGCAATCGGCTCATCATCTATTGCTACACACGTAATCATACTGACAGATCTATACAAAGTTTCACTCGATAAAATGTACCGTCGCTACCATTGGACATCTCATGTTTTCCCGGATAGAGAAGTTCAAGACGCTTACGACAGTTTTCAATACCCATGTGTTCTCCTATCCTTTTCACCGGGAATATCTTGTTTTCAGTGGAAAATATCAATTTCCCGTGATTTTCTGTTATCAATATGGAAATCTGACTTTCTTCAACCGGTGATATTCCATGCTTGAAACAGTTTTCAACAAAAGTCACCAACAGCATAGGCGGGATTTGCAGGCTGTTGTTTTCGATATCGATATCCATTTTCACGGAAGTCATTTCATTAAGGCGCAATGATTGCAGAGCCACATACTGCCTTATGTAGTCAACCTCATCTGATATAGCGACAAAATCCCGCATTGATGTTGTATGGATATACCGGAGCATTGATATATATTTTTCCAACGACGCCAAAGCCTTTTCATCACGAGTCAGAAACAGACCATAGAGGGAGTTCAAAGTATTGAACATAAAGTGAGGCTTGATTTGAGCCTTGTACAACTCAATCTGCGCTTTATCACGCTCGGCTTCCACAGCCCTGCGACGCGACTTCTGCAAATTGGCCTGCGTAAGCAATCCAATCGCAAAGCTGAAAGCCTCAACAATCATAAAAAGCGACCAAACAGCCTGCTGGTATTGCTGAATAGATGGAAGAAATATCCTCACTATACCCTCGTCGTGAACATTAGGCTTGGGTATGTAAAGGCTGATTTTGGTCAGCGTGTATGTAATTCCAAATGAAACCAGAATCAAGACTATCCCCATCCAACGGCTTTTCTTTGTACGGAATAACGCCGGAACAGTGAATATGCGGTTCATGAAATACAGGGCGTAGAGCCAAAAGCCAACAGTAATGACATACCATTGGAAATTGTGATACCACCGTTCTACCGGAAATATCATCACCATAACCGGTAACACAATCAGGCAGAACACAAGGTCTATGTATATGGACACATTCTTCATGTGACAAATGCATTGGTATTGCAAATGCAAAGTTAATGTTTTTATATCTAACAGGGTCTGTGATTGACGGTCGTTCGCCACCACATCATCGCAGTTAGTCATTTTCTAATAAGACGGCTATTCCCACCTAAGGTTTAATGACTTAATTTTGCTTCAAAATCCAAACGAAGCATGACAGTAAAGACATTCATAGACCGCCCGATTCTTGCAGGTGTAATTTCAGTGTTGATAGTTATTCTCGGAGTTCTCGGGCTTCTTCAACTCCCTATTGAGCAATTCCCTAACATCGCGCCTCCAACAGTCAGAGTTCAGGCATCATATACCGGAGCTAATGCTGAGACTGTGATGAAAAGCGTGATTGTTCCGCTTGAAGAATCGCTGAATGGAGTGGAGGATATGATGTATATGACATCTACAGCTACCAATACCGGAACGGCCTCGATTACTATTTATTTCAAGCAGGGCACTGACGCCGACATGGCTGTCGTGAACGTGCAGAACCGTGTTGCTTCCGCACAGGGACTTCTTCCTGCGGAAGTGACAAAGAGTGGTGTGACTGTAAGAAAACGCCAGAACAGTACTTTGAAGTCGATAACGTTATATAGTCCCAATGACACCTACGACTCCAAATTCCTGACCAACTACATGAAAATCAATATCGAGCCGCAGATTTCACGAATAACAGGCGTAGGCGAGGTTAATATTTTCAGCGCGGAATATGCCATGAGAATATGGCTTGACCCTGCCAGGATGTCGCAATATGGATTGGTACCGGCTGATGTTGACAAGGTCCTTGCTGAACAAAATATAGAGTCTCCTACCGGAACACTTGGAGCTGAGTCTATGAACACCTTCCAATATGTGCTGAAGTATCGGGGACGATATGAGGATGCCTCTGAATATGAGAATTTGGTTATAAGAGCATTGCCGGATGGAAATGTTCTGCGACTTCGGGATATAGCGACTGTTGAGCTTGGCTCGGTCAATTACGCTATGATTAGTGAGACCAGCGGTCATCCCGGAGCCAATGCAATGATTGCCCAGACCGCAGAATCAAACGCCAATGAGGTGATCAAGGAGATTGACAAGACCCTCGATGAACTCAGGGACAGGCTACCCGAAGGGATGGTCCTGACCGATATTTCAAGCACAAAAGACTTTTTGGATGCTTCAATCGGCAAAGTTATAGAGACACTGATCATAGCCCTGATATTGGTTGTGCTGGTGGTATATCTGTTCCTCCATGATTTCAGAGCCACGTTAATACCGGCATTATCCATTATCGTGTCTCTTATCGGTACTTTCGCATTTATCTATGCCGTAGGGTTTACACTGAATATGCTGACCTTGTTTGCCATAGTGCTGGTAATCGGTACGGTGGTTGATGACTCCGTGGTTGTAGTCGAAGCTGTTCAGGCCAAATTTGATGAAGGAGAAGATGACGCTTATCAAGCAACGGTTTCAGCAATGGGAGGACTTTCTGCTGCATTGATTACTACAACGGTTGTGTTTATGGCAGTGTTTATTCCGGTATGCTTTATGGGAGGTACTTCCGGCACATTCTATGAGCAATTCGGTTTGACTATGGCTGTTGCAGTTGGAATATCTCTTATAAACGCAATGACACTGTGTCCGGCATTAAGTGCCTTGCTTATGCGGCCGAGGAAGGGGTCATCTGTAAAATCATCTTTTGTAGATCGTTTCAACTATGCCTTTGACAAATCATTCACAACTGTAACGGCTCAATATAAAAGTGGCGTTATGTTTCTGTTCAAGAACCGCTGGATTGTAATCGCATTGTTCGCCATTTCTGCAATCGGTCTGGTATGGTTGATGTCCACTACTAAAACCGGCCTCGTGCCACAAGAGGATATGGGTACACTCAGTCTGAACATACAAGTTGCCCCCGGCAGCAACCTCGCGGAGACAGAACGTGTTATGGACGAAGTTGAAGACGCTATCAAGGATATACCTGAAATATATATCTATTCACGAGTGACAGGAAAGAATGCCCGTCATGATCAATCGGCATCGGCAGGTTCTTTCAGTATCAGGCTTCGTGATTGGAGTGAGCGCAAGGGCTCGGGTCAGGACATCAATTCTGTGATTCGTGAAATATACAAGCGCACGGCATCCATATCTTCGGCTCAAATAAGAGTATCTCAATCGCCGATGATTTCAGGATATGGAACCGGCAGTGGTTTTGAACTTTATGTGCAGGACCGCTCCGGAACCACAACTGACGAATTGCTTCAGGTTACCCGTACATTTATCGACTCATTGAACACACGCCCTGAAATTTCGCGTGCATACACTACTTTTGACACGAAGTATCCTCAGTATATGGTTGAGGTGGATGCCGTGAAGTGTCTTCAGATGAATGTATCCCCGGCAGATGTCCTATCCACTTTGTCCGGATATGTGGGAGGTAGCTATTCATCTAATCTCAACAGGTTTACCAAATTGTACCGAGTGATGGTGCAAGCAGACCCGGAGAGCCGTCTTGACACGGAATCACTTAAAAGTATGTTTGTGAGAACATCGTCAGGACAAATGGCGCCGCTTGATGATTTTGTGAAATTGACAAGGGTTTATGGTTCTGAAAGTCTTTCCCGATTCAATCTTTTTCCCTCGATTTCGGTGTTTGGTGAGCAGGGCGAAGGTTACAGTTCCGGCGAAGCAATCAATGCCATCAAAGATGTGGCCGCAAAATACCTGCCTTCGGGATTTGGATACGAATTTGGCGGAATGTCAAGAGAGGAGTCATCGACCGGTAACACTACGGTCATTGTATTCAGTATATGCCTTGCGTTCATATATTTGATATTGTGTGCCCTATATGAGAGTCTGACAGTGCCGTTGGCGGTACTCGCGGCTGTTCCTATGGGCTTGGCAGGCAGTTTTCTTTTTGCCCGTTGGTGGGGACTTGAAAACAATATCTATATGCAGATCGGACTAATCATGTTGATAGGATTGCTTGCAAAAACAGCAATCTTATTGACGGAATATGCCACGGCTCGAAGAAAAGAGGGGATGGGACTTGTTGCTTCTGCAATCTCTGCCGCAAAAGCACGTTTCAGACCAATCATCATGACCTCTGCAACAATGGTGTTCGGTATGTTGCCGCTTATGTTTGCGTCAGGAGTCGGTGCCAATGGTAATATCTCAGTTGGAGTCGGGACTGTTGGCGGCTTGCTGTTCGGTACACTCGCCTTGCTTTTTATGGTTCCTGTTTTCTTCGTTATATTCCAATACATCCATGAACGCATTATACCCAAAAGGAGGGTAAAAGCTATGCGAAAATAATGATATTGATTATCGCGGCCATCGGCATGGGATGCATTCGCCATCAATAATATGTCGTTTGTCATTTTGGGGGCGAGGTGAGAGCTCTTGTAAATGCGTAGCTGACAATGTGTTATGTGGTTCTGTACCCACTTTTAGGTATTTTTTACCTTTGTTAAACTTCCGAACTTTGCAGTCTAAAACAGATATATTCATGGCAATTTGGAAGAAATATTTAGTGTGTTTCATCACAATGTTTTCAACGGCGGTGGTATCTTATGCTGCCGGAGGCAACGGAATGATCTCAGGAAAGGTTCTATCTCTTGATGGAGAGACGATAGATTATGCAACGGTGTTTTTAAAAGGCACTTCGCTATCTTGTTCAACCAATGAAAAAGGTCTATATCACATATCGGCTCCTGCCGGTGATTACACGATAGTCTTTTCTTCGGTCGGTTTTGAAAAACATGAAGCAAAAGTGAAAATCAAGTCCAATGAACGCGCGAAGCTGAATGTGAAATTAAAACCCGCCACTCAACTTGGCGAGGTTATAGTCGTTGGAAACCAGCTCAGCAAAGTTAAAAACTCGGCATATAATGCCACTGCTATCAATACCAAAGAATTGGTGAATACCACAAAGAGCCTGAGTGAAGCCTTGAATAAGGCTCCCGGCATGAAAATCCGAGAGAGTGGAGGTGTCGGATCTGATATGGCTGTGACAATGGATGGTTTCAGCGGTAAGCATGTCAAAGTGTTTATCGACGGTGTTCCACAGGAAGGCGTTGGAAGTTCTTTCGGATTGAACAATATCCCGGTCAATTTTGCCGACCGCATTGAGGTTTATCGCGGCGTGGTTCCGGTAGGCTTTGGAGCGGATGCCATAGGTGGAGTGATAAATATAGTCACTCCACGCCGCCAAAGGCAATGGTTTGTTGATGCGTCGTATTCATTCGGTTCATTCAACACCCATAAATCATATATCAATTTCGGTCAAACCCTACGCAATGGGTTCAAATATGAAATAAATGCTTTTCAAAATTATTCCGATAATGATTATTGGGTGGATACACCCGTTGAGGATTTTGTGACAGGAGCCATCAACAAGAAGAAAATAGAACATGTCAAGCGGTTCAATGACACCTACCATAATGAGGCTGTAGTTGCAAAGTTAGGATTTGTCAATAAAAGCTGGGCAGACCGTCTGTTGCTTGGATTCACCTATTCCCACATGTATAAAGAGGTTCAGACCGGTGTGAGACAGGAAGTCGTTTATGGTCAAAAACATCGTCACGGATTCTCTCTCATTCCGTCAATCGAATATTCCAAACGCAATCTTGGAATAAAGGGTCTTGATGTCTCTTTCAATGCAAATTACAATCGTGACAACACTACTAATGTAGATACTGCGTCAGTGAAATATAATTGGTTCGGCCAGAGCGCGCCACTGAATGCTCCGGGTGAACAGTCCTATCAGAACTCCAAAGCCATAAATAACAACTGGACGGCTGCCGCAACTGTAAATTACAGGCTTTCTGAAAATCATGTGTTCACAATAAATGATGTGTTCAACACATTCAACCGCACGAATGAGGATTTGCTGACAATTCCACATGGTAAAGATGAGTTTTCAAAGGTCACAAGCAAGAATATAGCCGGTGTCTCATATCGTTATACGCCCAATACAAAATTCAATCTAACAGCGTTCGGTAAACATTATCATCAATATGTTTCGGGGCCGATGGCTACTACATCTGCGCAGGATCTGTTTGCATTGACCTCGCGCTCGATTGATTACTTCGGATATGGAGCTGCCGGAACTTGGTTCATCCCTCTGGGCTTCCAGTTGAAAGCGTCATACGAGAAGGCATATCGCCTGCCTACCATTGAAGAGATGTTTGGTGATGAGGATCTTGAAGTAGGTGATATGGAATTGAAACCTGAGTCAAGTCATAATGTGAATATCAATCTGAGCTATAATGCCACTTTTGGCAACAATATAATTTACGCGGAAGCCGGATTTATATACCGTGATACCCGTGATTATATACAGCGTAACATAATGGCTCTGAGCGGTGGTAAATCGGCTGCCACTTATGTCAATTATGGTAAGGTGTCAACAAAGGGTATAAGTGTATCCGTGCGATATAATTTCTCCAGATGGTTAAGTCTTGGAGGGAATTTCACTCAGATGAATGTCCGTGACAATATGAAAACCGCACAGGGCAGCACGGTTGCCAACCTTGCCTATAAGGAACGTATGCCTAACTTGCCATACATGTTCGCCGACTCGGATGTCAATTTCTACTGGCACGGCTTGGGTCGTAGAGGAAATGTTCTGACTGTTACCTACGACAACCAATACACACATAGTTTCTGCTACTATGTCGCTAATATCGGTTCGAATAACAATGATTATATGATTCCTGACCAATTCGCACATAACCTTACGGTGTCTTACGGAATACAAAATGGACGGTATAATCTGTCGTTTGAATGTAGGAATTTTACCAATGCTAAACTCTACGATAATTTCAGCCTTCAGAAGGCCGGTCGTGCCTTCTACGGTAAAATAAGGATCTATTTCGGTAACTAACTATAATTATTAATAATATGATACTCAAAAAATCAAAGTGTTGGGCAATTATTGCCTCAATGATTCCGGCGATGGCTCTTGTCGGATGTTCCGACAACGACGAGCCTAACGGACCCGAAAACGGAGGTGACGGAAAAGGCAAATTTGTTTTTGCCACAACTATCGCAAGCAGCAACGGTACTGCCTATGACCTGATAACAGGTGAGTCCCTTGACGGAGGCGAGCTCACAACTATTAACAACGGCCTCCTGAATCCCGGCGCTACGCAATGGGTATTCCACAAGAACTATCTGTACGCGCTGTCCTACAATCAGGGCAATGCGGGCACCACAAGAAGCTACATCCTCGGAAGCAACGGAGAGATGGAAGCCCGCGACATCGAGTACCGTATCAGCCGCTTCTCCTCCTATGGAACATACAACAACGACATCATAACAATGTCAACAGGTGAAGGCCCCGAGTCATTAGCTGACAGCCACGGCTACAAGCCAATGACTCTCCTGATCACTTATCTCAACGTGGAAAATGAGACCATGCGGAGCAATGACACTTCAACAGGAGCATACTCTATGGAAAATTTCCTCGGAAATGGTGAGTATGTGACTCTTGCAGGAGCTGAACAGAGTGGATCCAAGCTCTACTGTGGTGCTGTGCCGATGGGTCTGAGCCAGTACGGTGTGGCTTACGAAAACGGCAAGTGGGTACGTCCCGGTTTTGAGCACCTCGTGCATGATCAGGCCGGTGGTACAGGCGCCGGATCATACAAGGCAGGAGAACTTGTAGGAACCCAGTATCCCGATGAATGTTGGGTGGCAATTTACGACAATGAGAACATGACCAGTCCCAAACTTGCAAAGACCGACAAGATCAGTACACCTTGCGGACGCTTCCGCTCCCAGTATTATCAGACTGTGTGGGCGGCAGATAATGGAGACATATATGTGTTCTCATCAAGCTATGCCAAAACCATGACTGACCCCGGACAGAAAACGACACTTCCGGCCGGCGTGTGCCGCATACCCGCAGGTAGCACTTCGTTTGATGACTATTATTGCAATATTGAAGAACAGACCCCCGGTGGCAACCGTTCGTTCATGCGTTGTTGGCCAGCAGGAGGGAATTGCTTCCTTATGATTATGTATGACCGCTCGCTCACCGAGAAAAATCCTGCCGCAACTGAACTGGCTGTATTTGACGCGACTTCAAAAAAACTGACCTATGTGACAGGACTACCGGCTAATGTCTCCTCGATCGGAAAAACCGTTTTCGTACAGAACGGAAATGTCTATATTCCGGTGAATGTAGAAAACGAAAATCCTGCCATTTATGCCATAAATACATCAACAGCGAAGGCTGTGAGAGGTGTTTCTATCAAAGCCAATGACATTACGGGCTTCGGTTATCTAAATCCGGTAAAGTAAATTTGTGATGATAAAGTTTTTTAGAAAAATTCATCTCTGGCTGTCAGTGCCATTCGGCATAATCGTGACATTGATATGCTTTTCAGGGGCAATGCTCATATTTGAGCCGGAAATAACCCGCAGTGTGAAAAGCGATGTCTATTATGTGGCTGATGTGAAAGAGTCGCCGCTCCCTATGGGAGAACTCATGGAAACTGTGAAAGCGACACTGCCGGATAGCGTCTCGATTAACGGTGTCACCGTGTTTGAAGATGCCTCCCGTACATATCAGGTAAATCTTTCCAAACCGCGCCGTGCATCTCTTTTCATTGACCAATATTCGGGCGAGATAACCGGCAAGTATGAACGGTTGGGATTCTTCTCTACGATGTTCAAACTCCATCGCTGGCTTCTGGACAGCGCAAATCCTCACGGAGAGGGTGTGAAGGTAGGAAAACTTCTTGTTGGTATTTCAACGCTTGTTTTCGTAATCGCGCTGATATCCGGTGTTGTAATCTGGTGGCCGAGAGCTCGTAAGAATTTCAAGAAAAGTCTCTCTATTTCATTCTCAAACGGATGGAAAGGATTTTGGAAAGGACTTCATGTTGCCGGAGGAATGTACGCCCTTATTTTTGTGCTGGCGATGGCTCTTACCGGATTGACATGGTCGTTTGATTGGTACCGCACAGCTTTCTATGCTGTATGTGGCGTAGAGCATACCCCTCGCAATTTCACTCAGGCTACAAAATCAAAGGACAATAATGACGGTGAAAAGCGTGATAGGGAAGGTCGTCGTGGCGGACGCCATCATGGTGGCGAAGGGCGGCATGAAGGTGGAAACAGGCATGAAGGCGGATACAGGCATGAGGGCGGCGGTCGCCACCACTCCGAATTTGGCCGTTGGCAGGAAGTGTATGAAACCCTGAAAGCGCAGAACCCCGAAGCTCCGCAGATTACAATCAGCTCTGAAAAAGCGACCGTGACACTTGGCAACACAGGAAATGGCCGTGCTTCAGACCGCTATGAGTTCAATCGTCGGTCAGGTGAACTTTCTCTTGCCGCCAAATACGCAGATGCGAATGAGGCTGACAAATTGCGTGGATGGATATATTCAATCCATACCGGAAGCCTTGGCGGTCTATTCACCCGCATCTTATGGCTGCTTGGTGCCCTTCTCGGCGCATCGCTTCCATTGACCGGCTACTACATCTGGATCAGACACCTTCTCAAAAAGAAAGAGCATCATCAGGCGTAATAAGAACCGTGTTCCTATTCATACTTATAATAGCAATTGCCTCAATGGGCGATTGCTATTATTTTATGCTCGCCCGATTCTTCGGCTGATACTGAAAACGCCCGCCGTTATTGCGAATATCAGAGCGACATAAAGACATACATGAACAGAGTTGGCCGACCCTGATGTCATGGCAAATACAATAGTCACAATAGTAGCACCCAGTGTTTGCCCTACGAGCCGCGCCGTACTCTGCATACCTCCGGCTCCGCCGGTGCGTTTTACGGGGGTAGCCAATACCATCACGATATTGTTGGGTGTTTGGAACAGTCCGAACCCTAAACCACATACTGCCATTCTCCAAGCAATATTCCATTCTGATATTCCGGAAGAGGGGGCAAGAAGTAATAATAGCACACCGGTAGCATACAATCCCATACCAACGGCAGCTGTCACTCCAGGATTACGCCGCTCTACCTGTCTCTTATACACATCTCCGAGCCCACGAGACGGAGCTACATCTCGT
>ENA-OZES01000667-OZES01000667.1-human-gut-metagenome-genome-assembly--contig:-NODE-667-length-18264-cov-11.614092_pt1 | contig 18264 bp, 15 predicted proteins | sample MGYA00245068_ERZ653609 | MGnify/ENA primary metagenome ERZ653609 (study PRJEB26926, sample SAMN06164898) | human gut metagenome | biome: ENVO:00009003; feature: ENVO:2100002; material: ENVO:00002003... | reverse complement strand
CGTAGATATCAAGTTAGGGGCAAAATGCCTTTTGACCCTAACATCATTTTATAAACAAAGGAAGATTTACTATGAGAATTGCAATTGTTGATGATATTTCAGAAGAACGGACACTGCTTCGCAACAGACTGGAATCTCAATTTTCCAGGCGCAATGTCCATGTAGATATATTTGAATATGAAAATGGAGAAACTTTCCTCACTGCAGCGAAGGAATGTCCTTTCACGGTAGTGTTTCTGGATATTTATATGAATGGTTCTAACGGGATTGATACAGCAAAAGAACTTCGCAGATCAGATACTGACTGTCTGCTGATCTTTACAACAACTTCCACTGACCATGCATTAGAAGGATTTCAGGTCCGGGCTCTCCACTATCTTGTAAAGCCCTACAGTGAAAATGATATTTCCGTACTGGCAGATGAAATCCTTTCCCGCATCCCGGATTCCGGGAAATACATAGATGTAAAGGTAAACGGCAGTAATATTCAGATTCCCTTCCGAAAAATAATCTACGCAGAGCATTTTTCCCACATGATCCACATCCACACTGCCGGTGAAAGGGAACTGGTCACCCGCCAGTCCTTTGATTCCTTCATAACCTCCCTGAAAATGGACTCACGTTTCTATCGGTGTAACCGGGGCGTTGTGATCAATCTGGAGCATGCAGTTGATTTTGACGGAACAGGCTTTCGCCTTGATAACGGAAGCAATGTCCCTGTCAGCCGGAAGCTGCTGAAAAACGCCAGACAGACATTTATGGAATTTCTGTTCCAAAGGAGGTCCTGAAATGACTGACATACTTCGCCCTGTACTTGAACTTTTCGTAATCATTCCCGGCATACTGCTGGCATATCTGCCTGTAAAGAACTATCTGAGGCAGACACCGCTTAAGCTGACAGCATGGCTTCTTCCCCTTCTTCTGGGAATCTGTATTTTGGGAGGGGCAGTTTGCTGTGCCCTGCAAATTCCGACCAGATGGTTCCTGTTTCCCCTGCTGCCTGTCATTATGCTCATTTACCATAAAACATTAAAAATCTCTGTCTGGAAATCCGTCAGTATTTTTCTGGCAGTCTTCGCAGTTTTTACATGTGTCAAAAGTCTGTCCCGGGCAGTCAATGCACTTATGACTGCTGACCTGCATATTACAGAAAACGAACTGTGGCTGCACACTGGTGCCGGAATTTTCTATAATGTCATCTGCCTGCTGTTTGTTCTGGCAGCCTGGTATCCTGCCTGCCACTGTGTACAGACAATGGTCACAGACGAGAACTTTGCCCAGACCTGGTATGTATTCTGGATTCTTCCGGTAATCTTCATAGGAGTGAATCTTTTTATGATTCCCAAACACCGCAGCACTTTATATACCGGGCGTATTCTGCAGTGTTATATTGTTTTCAGTCTTGTACTGCTCATAATCCTGCTTCTGTTTTATGTCCTGTTTCTTATGATGGCAGTCAGCCTGAACAGAAATGCCAGACTTCAGCAGGAGAACCATTTTCTTTCCCTGCAGCAGGAAAGATACGAGAATCTCTGCATGGCCATTGAAGAAGCAAGGCAGGCACGTCACGATATCCGTCATCATTTTGTCCGTCTGTCCACTCTGGCAGAACAGGGTGACATAGAAAAAATTAAAGAATATCTCTCCGCTGCAACCGGAAAAATCTCTGACTATAACCTGCATTTCTGTGAAAATCAGGCTGTTGACAGTGTTTTCGGATATTATTCCACCATTGCAGAAAGAGAAAACATTCCTTTTCATGCACTGGTTTCCCTGCCTGCTGATCTTTCCATAGATGAGATCAATCTGTGCCTTGTGTTTTCCAATCTGCTGGAAAATGCCATCCAGGCAAGTGTAAAAACAGCGCCCGCCCGCAGAAAGATTAATGTGGAAGTTTATCCCCACCATAATCATCTCCTTCTGATCCATGTGGAGAATACCTTCGATGGCAAAATACAGCAAAAAAACAATATTTTCCAATCCTCCAAACGCTCTGGAAACGGCATAGGAATCGAATCTGTCCGCCACATTATCGACAAAAACGGCGGTGCCTGTGACTTTACCTATAAAGATGGTATTTTCTCTGCAAAAATAATGCTCCGGATATAATCAGTTATTGATTATACCCGGAGCATTTTGCAAAAATATTCAAATATCTCTTGAAGTATCTAAAATTATTCCATACACTCATCCAGAATTGCAGCCATCTTGTCGATGTGTTCTTTTGTGATCACAAGCGGAGGTACGATTCTGAGTACATCACTGCCTGCAGAGATCACCAACAGTCCTTTTGCCAGCGCAGCCTTTACAACTTCACCAACCGGGCGGCCCTGGATCACGATTCCCTGCATGAAGCCCATGCCTCGTCTTGTTGCAGCGCATTCATGTTTTGCAACAATTTCATCCAGCTTCTGTTCCAGATACGGAGTCATTTCCTGTACATGTTCAATGATCTTATCATTCTCATAAATGTCAAATACTTTGCTGACTGCAGCACACACAAATGGGTTTCCACCATAAGTTGTACCATGATCACCTGGCTCCAGAGAAGCTTTGGCAGCTTTCTCATTCAATACAAACGCACCTACCGGCACACCACATCCAAGAGCCTTGGCACTTGTCATAATATCCGGCTGTACACCGTATGCCTGCCATGCAAAATAATGTCCGGTTCTTCCCATACCGCACTGGATCTCATCGAAAATCAGCATAATATCTTTCTCATCACAGATCTGGCGCAGACCTTCCAGAAATTCTTTCTTTGCCGGATAAATACCGCCCTCACCCTGAACAACCTCAGTGATGATCGCGCAGGTCTTATCTGTAATCTGAGCCTTTACGCTTTCCAGATCATTAAAATCTGCAAACTTCACACCGCCCATCAGTGGCTCAAAGGGCTCTCTGTAATGAGCAGTTCCTGTTACGGAAAGTGCTCCGATACTTCTTCCATGGAAGGAATGGTTCATGGCAATGATCTCATGATCTGCATGTCCGTCACGTACATATGCATATTTCTTAGCTGCTTTTAAAGCACCTTCGATTGCTTCTGTACCACTGTTGGTAAAGAATGCCTTGCTCATTTTACTTGCCTTTACCAGCTTCGCACCTGCTTCGATGATCGGCTCATTGTAATATAAGTTGGAAATATGCATCAGCTTATCAATCTGATCTTTTAATGCTTCATCATATCCCGGATAGTGATATCCCAGAGAATTTACAGCAATACCTGCTGCAAAATCCAGATATTCCTTTCCCTCGGAATCATATAAATAACATCCCTGTCCCTTTTCAAAAACAACAGGAAAACGATTATAGGTGTGAAGGATACTCTCTTCGGATTCCTTCATCTGTTCATTCATGTTCATTGTAATATTTCTCCCCGTCTTCTCTCAGAATCGCAGTACCAATACCTTTGTTTGTAAAGATCTCCAGCAGTAAGCTGTGAGGAATTCTTCCGTCAAGGATATGGACTCTGTTAACGCCTTCTTCAATGGCATCAATACAGTTTTTCAGCTTCGGAATCATACCTCCGCCTACATAACCGTCATCGATCAGTTTCTGTGCTTCATCTACATGAAGTTCAGAGATCAGGCTGGACGGATCATCTTTGTCTTTATAAACGCCTTCAATATCAGAAAGGAATGCAAGCTTCTCAGCATGAACAGCCTCTGCAATGGCACATGCAGCATCATCCGCATTAATATTATAAGTAGCGAACTCATCGTCATAACCTACCGGGAAAATGATCGGCAGGAAATCTTTCTCCAGAAGATCCTCCAGAATCTTCGGCTCAACCTTTGTAACTTCACCAACAAATCCGATGTCTCCGCCCTCTGTCTGTTTCTTGCGGCATTTCAGCAGACCACCGTCTTTACCACTGATACCAACAGCATTTACACCAAGAGATTCCACCATGGCAACCAGTTCCTTATTCACCTTCGCAAGAACCATCTCTGCAATCTCCATAGTATCTTTATCTGTTACACGAAGACCATTAATAAATTTCGGCTCCATACCTACCTTGCCAACCCAGCGGCTGATTTCCTTACCGCCGCCATGAACGATGATCGGTTTGAAACCAACCAGTTTCAGAAGAACAACATCCTTGATCACATTCTTCTTCAGTTCATCATCCAGCATGGCACTTCCGCCGTACTTTACAACTACAATCTTACGATTAAATCTCTGAATATAAGGAAGCGCCTCGATCAGCACCTCCGCTTTATCTAAATATTTCTGATTAACCATTATTCTCTCCTTTTTCCAGTCAATGTCTGTTCTCCATTCCTGCTTATTGCTTTTCGCAATTAAAGCAGGAGACTTACCTGATTCGGTTAAAATCACCCTTATTCACAGAATTTTGTTATGAACGATAATCTGCATTGATTTTTATATAATCATAAGTCAGGTCACAGCCCCATGCAGTTGCTGTGGCATCACCCATCTTCACATCAGCGATTGCTGTGACAGCTTCCTCAGAAAGAATCTTCGTTGCCTCTTCTTCACTGTAATCCACAGCCACACCATTCTCAATAATCTGGATCTTACCAGCCTTACTCTCAAAGAACAGATCCACCTTCTCAGGATCAAACTTCGCACCGGAATATCCCATAGCACACAGGATTCTTCCCCAGTTTGCATCATGTCCGTAGATAGCAGCCTTTGTCAGAGAAGAAGTAACGACAGACTTACTCAGTGTAACTGCCTGTTCCTTAGACTCTGCACCAATAATCTTAACCTCAAACAGTGCAGTCGCACCTTCACCATCACCTGCAATCTTCTTTGCCAGAGTAGTATTGATATAATTCAGTGCAGCCTTAAAAGTCTCGTAATCCTCACCCTTTTCTGTGATCTCCGGATTCTCAGCCAGACCATTGGCCAGAAGAAGAACTGTATCATTGGTAGAAGTATCTCCATCAACAGAAACCATATTGTAAGTATCCTTAACATCCTCACTTAACGCTTCCTGCAGCATCTTCTTGGAAATCTTCGCATCAGTAGTAACAAACCCAAGCATTGTACACATATTCGGATGGATCATACCAGAACCCTTACACATACCACCAACAGTAACCGTCTTACCACCAATCTCGATCTGAACAGCAACTTCCTTCTTCTTGGTATCAGTAGTCATGATCGCCTTCGCCGCCTCAGTACCAGCCTCCAGAGAACCATCCAGCTTCGGCGCCATCATCTTCACACCATTCTTAATACGGTCAATGGGAACCTGCATACCAATCACACCTGTAGAAGCAACCAGCACACTGTCAGCAGCCACCCCAAGAATCTCAGCAGCCGCATCTGCAGTCTCCTTACAATAACCATAACCTTCTGCACCAGTACATGCATTGGCAATACCACTGTTACAGATCACCACCTGTGCAGACGGATGATTATAAACAATATCCTGATCCCATTTAACAGGCGCAGCCTTCACCACATTGGTAGTAAAAGTCCCCGCAGCCACACATGGCACCTCACTGTAAACCATAGCCATATCCGTTCTGCCCTTATACTTAATCTCAGCCGCAGCAGCCGCTGCCTTAAATCCCTTAGCCGCCGTAACGCCGCCCTCTATAATCTTCATAAAGTCCTCAATCCTTTCTATAATAAGATGCTAAAAACAATTCCTTCTATATACTCTATCTGCTTTTCATTTCCATCCAACTCATCAGAAATATCACAGCACTTCTCTCATCCTCTATGTACCTCTCAGCGACTGCTGCAGGTTCCCTGCGCAGTCACGTCCGTCAAATATCTCTTCCGTCCTGAAAAGTCAGCTCCGGAAATTATTTGTTTTTGAACGCATTTGCAGGGACTGTAGTAACTCTTAGTGCTCAGGAATTTGCGTTGTGGAAAAAAAGCTCACTGTCTGAGCGTAGCGAGTTTGAGCTTTTTTTCCACGCTTTTAGCAAATTTCTGAACACTTAGAGTTACTAAGCCCCGAAACCGCGTTCAAAAACAAATAATTTCCGGAGCGTCCCCCTTTTTCCTCTAACTTACGGACACATCGGCACCTGCAGCAGTCCCTCAGCCTCCTTAAATCCAAACATCAGATTCATATTCTGCACAGCCTGTCCTGCTGCACCTTTCACCAGATTATCCATAGCCCCCATCATAATAACTCTGTGAGTTCTCGGATCGATCTTAAAGTTCACATCCACATAATTACTTCCTTCCACACACTTAGTCTGCGGACAAACATCCTTATCCAGCACACGAACGAAAGTCTCATTCTCATAATACTTATCATAAACTGCCTTCACCTCTTCATAAGAAACAACCTTAGTCAGAGAAGCATAAGCAGTCACCAGAATACCACGATTCATAGGAATCAGATGAGGTGTAAAATTAATCAGCACCTCTTTGCCACACGCATAACCAAGCTGATCCTCAATCTCCGGTGTATGTCTGTGACTTGCAACACCATAAGCCTTAATATTCTCGTTTACTTCACAGAACAGATTGGCAACCTTGGCTCCACGTCCTGCTCCTGAAGTACCGGACTTCGCATCAATGATAATCGTAGACGGATCGATCAGCCCCTCTTTGATCAGCGGATAAATAGAAAGTGTAGAACATGTGGGATAACATCCCGGATTCGCAATCAGTCTAGCTTTCTTAATCTCCTCACGGTTGATCTCACATAACCCATAAACCGCCTCATCAATAAACTGCGGAGCCTTATGCTCAATCCCATACCATTTCTCATATTTCTTCACATCTTTAATACGGAAATCCGCACTCAGGTCAATAACTTTCGCCTTGGAAAGAATTCCTTCATTAATTAAAGAAGCACAAAGTCCCTGAGGCGTAGCTGTAAAGATCACATCTACTTCATCAGCTAATGCTTCCATATTATCATCCATACATTTCGCATCTACTAGCTTAAAAAAGTTCTGATAAACATCTGCATATTTCTGGTCAATATAACTTCTTGAACCATACCACGCAACTTCCACATCTTTATGTCCCAGAAGCAGTCTCACGATCTCGTTACCTGCATATCCTGTGGCACCGATAATTCCTGCTTTAATCATAATAATTTCCTCCATCTTCGCCTCATCCGGCGATCTTCATTTCATAGTAAAACTTTACTCTATCAGAGTGCTGGACTAATTATACATCTTACCTGCATAATATGCAATAGTCATTTTTCAATGTTTTTACATGGATTCTATTTTGCTTCACGAATTTCCCCCTGTCTTTTCCTATATTATGTTGCATATTTATGCAAAAACAGATAAAACTTTTTTGCATTTTTCTATTGCATATTTATAAAAAAAGGTGTATATTATCACTTGTTAAGCGGAATCACACGAAATCATCTTGTTCCGCATTGAATATTTATTCAAAAATTTCAATCAGAAATTACCGTATTTATTCAAAAATAATGCGCTGAATTCCCGACCTATTCATTTACTTTCGGCAAACGGATATCTCAGGAAATTTTTACAAATCAGGAAAATAATAAAATCCAATTTCAGGAGGAATACAATCATGAAAGAAAAAGTCGTTTTAGCATACTCAGGCGGTCTTGATACCACAGCCTTAATCCCATGGTTAAAAGAAACATTTGATTACGATGTTGTCTGCTGCTGCGTAAACTGCGGTCAGGGAAACGAACTGGACGGACTGGATGAAAGAGCAAAGCTTTCCGGTGCTTCCAAATTATATATCGAAGATATCGTAGATGAATTCTGTGATGACTTCATCGTTCCATGTGTACAGGCAGGCGCTGTATACGAACACAAATATCTCCTTGGTACATCCATGGCCCGTCCGGCAATCGCTAAAAAATTAGTTGAGATCGCACGTAAAGAAGGCGCAGTTGCCATCTGCCACGGTGCTACAGGTAAAGGTAATGACCAGATCCGTTTCGAACTCGGCATCAAGGCTCTTGCTCCTGACATCAAGATCATCGCTCCATGGCGTATGACAGACAAATGGACCATGCAGTCACGTGAAGATGAAATTGCATTCTGTAAAGCTCACGGAATCGACCTTCCATTCGATGCAAGCCACAGCTACAGCCGTGACAGAAACTTATGGCATATCAGCCATGAAGGTCTGGAACTGGAAGATCCTTCCCAGGCTCCAAATTATGACAATATGCTTGTTTTAGGTGTTACACCTGAGAAAGCCCCTGATAAAGAAACAGAAGTTACCATGACATTCGAGCAGGGTGTTCCGAAAACATTAAACGGCAAAGAAATGAAAGTTTCCGAAATCATCACTGAGCTTAACAAATTAGGCGGCGAGAACGGTATCGGTATCGTTGATATCGTTGAAAACCGTGTTGTTGGTATGAAATCACGTGGCGTATATGAGACTCCTGGCGGAACCATCCTGATGGCAGCTCATGAACAGCTCGAAGAACTTACACTTGACCGCGAGACAATGGAAACCAAGAAGAAACTTGGCAGCCAGTTCGCTCAGGTTGTTTACGAAGGAAAATGGTATACACCACTTCGCGAGGCAATCCAGGCATTCGTTGAATCCACACAGAAATATGTAACAGGTGAAGTGAAATTCAAACTGTACAAAGGCAATATCATCAAAGCCGGTACAACTTCTCCATACAGCCTGTACAATGAATCTCTTGCATCTTTCACAACAGGTGACCTCTATGACCACCACGATGCAGATGGATTCATCACACTGTTCGGACTTCCACTGAAAGTTCGCGCTATGATGTTAAAAGAAGTTGAGCAGAACAAGAAATAATTAATTGATAACAGATTCAGCCAGATGGACACTTTATTCATCTGGCTGTTTTTATTACCTGATACAGTATTGCAATTCTGTAAAAAATGGCACAAAAAAGACACAGCCAGATGGCCATGTCCGTTTTTATCTGCTATGTTTATGATTATCTGCTTTCCAGTTCCGCACGTTTCTTATCGATAAGCTCCTGAAGTTTTTCCAGCTCTTCCACTGTAATCCCATCAGATTCCAGAAGCGCATTCATCATTTCCACCGGATTAATCTTTCTGCTTTTGGCATTTCCCTTTAAATAATCCTCTCTTGAAAGAAGAGGGGTATAATTTCTTGCATACACCTTGCCGTTCATTGAAGTTCCCGCAACCTGGATCAGGTTCTCTTTCAAAAGAAGCTCCAGGCATCTTCTTACTGTCGGCATTTTCAGTTCCGGTGCAATGTCATTGATCTCAAAAGCAGACAATGGTCTTCCCTCTTCCCAAAGCACATTCATAATATCATAACGTTTACCTTTTAAGATGTCCATCTTAAGATCTCCTTCCATTTTTAACCAGATATCACTATAATACAGAAATATCGAATTAATTACAATTACAGAGACCTTACACTGATTTACAGTCCTTTTACAAATTTGTTACCAAGTTTATCCGGACAATAATACATCTTTCTACACATCACGAATCATTTCGTCATAAAACAAGCTGTTTTTTCTCAAGACGGGCATATACCCACTCTCTGAAAAGTGTATAGATGACAGATACTGTCGGAATGAAGATCAGCATTCCCGCAATTCCCATCAGACTGCCGCCAAGTGTTACAGCTACCAGTACCCAGATGGATGGAAGCCCGACAGAACCACCTACCACATGAGGATAGATCAGGTTTCCTTCTATCTGCTGCAGGATAAGGAAAAGTCCCAGAAACAGAACTGCTTTTACAGGACTTATCATAAGGATCAGAAAAAATGCTACCCAACATCCGATAATTCCGCCAAACAGCGGGATCAATGCTGTAAATGAAATCAGGACACCCACCAGCATTGCATATGGAAAATGCAGGATTGTCATGGATACAAAGAACATACTTCCAAGAATCACAGCTTCGATACACTGTCCGGTAATAAAGCTGGAAAAAATCCTGTTTGCCAGATTCCATACATGTGCCAGATATCTGACCGGTTTTTCCGGGAACATTGCGTACATTGCTTTTTTTATCTGCTGCAGGAGCTTTTCTTTCTGCAAAAGGACGTAGCAGGCGAATACAAAGCCAATGGATACATTCATTGCAGTAGTCAGAAGTCCCATGGTGATGGACACTGTGGAGGAAACAATGTTATTGACTCCATTCTTCAGTACGCCGAGTACAGAATCGATTATTTTTCCCGGCTCAATGTCAAGAGACTGCGCCCATTTCACAACTTCCGGATTGTTTCCGAATACATTGTCGATCCATTTCTGGAAAACCGGAATATTTTCTTCTATCTTTTTCGCTATGTTTACGAATGTTGCCCCCAGTTCCGGTACTACTACCAGCATAACGATCACGATTATACAGATCACAAAGCAGATAGAAAGCACCAGGCTGACCGGTCTTGCCAGTTTTTGGGCTGTTTTTTTCTCTTGTTTCAAGGCTTTTCCGAACAGATGATGTTCTATGAATTTCATTGGAATATTGAGGATAAAAGCGATTCCAAAGCCAATGATGAACGGAAAGAGAAAGCCAAGCAGAACTCTGACAGTACTGATGACTATGTGCAGGTTCTGGACACCCAGATATAAGAGAATTGCGAATGCGATGAGCCATCGGATTTTTTTTATGTTTTCTTTGTCTAGCTGCATGTTTGTTTTTCCTTTCTTTTTGATATTGGAGAGTATTATATCATATTTTCCCAAAAAACGGACGCTTAGAAAAATATTTTATCTGCTATGCGGTTTCGGCATCTAAGAGATTCTAAGTCATCTGAAATCTGCTAAAAGCATGAGAAGAAAAGTCTATGATTGCTCGCTGGTGCTCAGGCAATGGACTTTTCTTCTCATAACGCAGATTTAAGAGGACTAAGAATCTCTAAGATGCCTGCAAATGCATAGCAGATAAAATATTTTTCTAAGCTGGTAATTGGAAGGTGGAAAATATCGTATCAATTCGCATGTTAAAAGCCTACATGAATAAGAAAGACTTTAAATATGAAAGAGATTGTATAAGTTCACATGGGATATCATATACTTTATATAAATTCTGCCTGTAAAATGCTTTATAGACTATGAATTATCAAATAGCAATGCAAAAAGAATATTAAATTAAATTGCAGAAAGGAATTGACAGTTAACTACAAATATTTTATAATCATTTTATAAACAATATAAGTAAACTTATATATGTCCATAATCGGTTGGACGTTTCTACCAACTACCGTAATAGTTGTCTATAAGTTCTCTCCCCAGGGAGAAAGAATGAGGTAAAGGCAGCATCGGTAGATTTTTTTTGCCTTTCCTTAACCACAAAAAGGAGGTATGGTTATGAACGAACGGACTTTTGTTTTAAAGGGAACAATTTGCTACAGTAATTCTCTGACAGAACTTTCCATCACTGAAAATGGATATTTAGTATGTGAAGATGGGCGATGTGCAGGGGTGTTTGATGAGCTTCCTGAGAAATTTGCAGGAATCTCATGTACAGATTTTGGCGATGAGCTGATCATTCCGGGACTGACTGATCTGCATCTTCATGCTCCGCAGTATACGTTTCGTGCCTCGGGTATGGATCTTGAGCTGCTGGACTGGCTGAATACTTATACTTTTCCGCAGGAAGCACGTTATGAAGATACAGAGTTTGCAAAAGAGGCTTATTCTATTTTCACTGAGGATATGAAGAAGAGCCCGAATACAAGAGCATGTATTTTCGGAACTCTGCATGTCCCTGCTACCGAGATCCTGATGGAACAGCTGGATAAAACCGGAATAAAGGCTATGGTCGGCAAGGTAAATATGGACCGTAATGGTTCTCCGCAGTTGCAGGAAGAGAGTGCTCAGGCTTCTGCTGATGCTACGGTTCAGTGGATTAAGGATACGCTTGATAAATTTGAAAATGTAAAGCCGATCCTTACTCCGAGATTTACTCCGTCCTGTTCTGATGCACTGATGGAGAAGCTTTCGGAGATTCAGAAAAAGTATCATCTGCCGATGCAGTCTCACCTTTCTGAGAATTTCGGTGAAATTGCCTGGGTGAAGGAGCTTTGCCCGAATACACATTTTTATGGAGAAGCATATAGCCAGTTTGATCTTTTCGGCGGTGACTGTCCGACGATCATGGCTCATTGTGTTCATTCTTCGGATGAAGAAATTGCCCTTATGAAAAAGCAGGGCGTTTATATTGCTCATTGTCCGCAGTCTAACACAAATCTCGCCTCAGGTATCTCTCCTGTGAGACGTTATCTGGACGAAGGTTTACACATCGGACTGGGATCGGACATTGCAGGTGGAACTTCCGTTTCTATTCTGCGTGCTATGGCTGATGCTATTCAGGTTTCCAAGCTGTACTGGCGGTTGGTTGATTCTTCCATGAAGCCGCTTACTGTTGAAGAGGCCTTTTATATGGGAACAGAAGGAGGCGGTTCCTTCTTTGGAAAGGTTGGAAGCTTTAAGGAGGGGTATGAATTTGATGCGGTTGTGCTTAATGACAGCACTATTCCAACTCCACTGAAGCTCTCTCCGAGGGACAGACTTGAAAGACTGATCTACCTTTCCGATGACCGTAATATTACCGCTAAATATGTAGCCGGAAGAAAGATTCTGTAACTGCAGGAAATACAGATTCTGATGGTGTTTTTCCGGCATATCGTTAACAAAACGATATGCCGGGACGATTGATTCCAGGAGTTTCACCCTGTTTTTTCGGGATGATTATCTGAGGCACCACAAAACGGCCGGCAATTTTTAAAATCAAAAGGGGGAAAGATTATGAATCTTGACAAATTATTCCATCTCAAAGAGAACCACACAGATGTAAAGACCGAAGTTATGGCAGGTATTACCACATTCATGACAATGGCATACATTCTGGCTGTAAACCCAAACATTCTGGAAGCATCCGGCATGGACAGAGGAGCTGTTTTTACAGCGACCGCACTGTCATCCTTTATTGCCACCTGTCTGATGGCTGCGCTTTCTAATTATCCATTCGTTCTTGCACCTGGCATGGGCCTGAATGCCTACTTTGCCTACACTGTTGTTCTTGGCATGGGTTACAGCTGGCAGCAGGCACTGGCAGCTGTATTTGTAGAGGGTATTATTTTTATCCTGTTATCTCTGACCAATGTGCGTGAGGCAATTTTCAATGCGATCCCAATGAACCTGAAGCATGCAGTATCTGTTGGTATCGGACTGTTTATTGCTTTCATCGGACTGCAGAATGCTAAGATCGTAGTTAACAACGACTCCACTCTGGTAAGTGTATTTTCCTTTAAATCCTCCGTTTCCGGCGGAACCTTCAATACAGAAGGAATTACAGTTCTTCTGGCGCTGATTGGACTTCTCATCACCGCCATCCTTCTTGTTAAGAGTGTAAAAGGAAACATTCTCTGGGGTATCCTGATCACATGGGGACTTGGCATTATCTGTCAGTTGACAGGACTTTACAAACCTGATCCTGCAGCCGGCTGGTTCAGCCTCCTGCCTGATTTTTCAAACGGAATCTCCATTCCAAGCATGGCTCCCACATTTATGAAAATGGACTTCTCCATTGTCTTCACACTTGATTTCGTAGTCATTATGTTTGCATTCCTGTTTGTAGATATGTTCGATACACTTGGAACACTGATTGGTGTTGCTTCCAAAGCTGATATGCTTGACAAAGAAGGCAAACTTCCAAACATCAAAGGTGCTCTTCTTTCTGACGCAGTAGGAACTACAGTAGGTGCTATGTGTGGTACTTCCACAGTTACTACTTTCGTAGAGAGTGCTTCCGGTGTTGCTGAAGGCGGACGTACAGGACTTACTTCCCTGATAGCAGCCATCCTCTTCGGATTATCACTGCTGTTATCCCCGATTTTCCTGGCAATCCCGTCCTTTGCCACAGCACCGGCTCTGATCATCGTTGGATTCCTGATGCTCACATCAGTAACCAAGATTGATTTCAACGACCTGACCGAAGCCATCCCAGCATTTATCGCGATCATCGCAATGCCATTCCTGTACAGCATTTCTGAAGGTATCTCCATGGGTGTTATCTCCTATGTGATCATCAACGTTGTTACAGGTAAAGCTAAGGAAAAGAAAATCAGCGTACTGATGTATGTACTGGCTGTATTGTTTATTTTGAAATATATCTTTATCTGATATAAATATCAGATACACATTTACAAAAAGAAGTCTCCTGCAGAGGCTTCTTTTTATTTCTACAATCTTCTTTCTCTTTTTACATTTATGATGTATAATTATGAAAGTGTTTCTTCATTTTCAGATCAATAAGGCACCGGCACTCTTAAAATATATTTGAAACATTTTATAACTATGAGGGCACTGAACAGTTACAAAATTTCAGTGCTTCTGTCCACACTGAATGAATAAATATTTTGTTTTATCCACATTTTATACATTCTATTTACACATTAATATAAGGAAGGATTACACACATCATGCAAAAACAACAGATTCCATTAAAAAATTCCCTGCTCCTGCTTCTCGCAGCGATCATCTGGGGTATCGCTTTTGTGGCTCAAAGCGTAGGAATGAAATACGTAGGAGGCTTTACTTTTAATGCCGTCCGTTCCCTTATCGGAGCAGTCGTTCTGATTCCACTGATTTTTATTCTGAAAAAGAGAAACTCTCCTTCAGATTCTGCTTCCAAAGCATCTGGCAGATCTGACACCTCAAGTAATACTGTATCCAATATGCAGGAGAAAAAAACTCTGATTATCGGCGGTATCGCCTGCGGTATCTGCCTCTGTCTGGCAAGCAATTTCCAACAGTTTGGCATCAAGTATACAACCGTCGGAAAAGCCGGCTTTATCACTGCCTGTTATATTGTGATCGTCCCTGTCATCGGACTGTTCCTTGGCAAAAAATGCACGAAATTTATCTGGGCTGCCGTTGCAATGGCTCTGATCGGACTTTATCTCCTGTGCATCACAGATGGATTTTCTATCGGAAAAGGAGATCTGCTCGTACTGGTATGCGCATTTCTATTTTCACTGCACATACTAGTCATCGACTACTTTTCTCCAAAAGTAGACGGAGTAAAGCTCTCCTGCATTCAGTTCCTGACATGTGGTATCCTTTCCGGCATTCCCGCTCTGCTCCTTGAGCATCCGGAACTCTCATCCATCCTGGCAGCATGGCAGCCAATCCTCTACGCAGGTGTCATGTCATGCGGAGTAGCTTACACCTTGCAGATTATCGGTCAGAAAAACATGAACCCAACTGTAGCATCCCTGATACTCAGCCTGGAATCCTGCATCTCTGTCCTAGCCGGATGGATCATCCTCAGACAGCAACTAAGTACTAAAGAAATCCTTGGATGTGTCATCATGTTTGCTGCTATCATCCTTGCACAGCTTCCACAGAAGCAGACAGAATAATATGCAGAGTAGGTCAGAGGGTCTATTCCCTCTTTCCTCTCATCAAACTGCATGTGAGTTTCTCCTTCATACGACTATACGGCTTTCCAGCATTCTTCTTTCTACAGCATTGTACCACACCACCATTCGTTGTAAGCCTTTTTTCGTAATCCTTATTCTGCTCCATGGATATTTCAAACAGAAGATGGAAAAGAAAAAGTTATTGCTATAGACGGGCATGGAAGCTATGTAACAGAAATAGTAGATGACTAACTTTAAAAAACAAACTCCCCACTTCGTCAGAAATTCATCCGACGGGGGGAGTTTATTTTATCCGCTATTCAACTTCCCCAATCACCTTGTGGAAGTGCTCCTTTATCCTAGTAAAACTCTCATCGCTCAGGTCATGCTCTAACTTACACGCATCTTCTTTTGCAACTTCCGGGCTTACGCCGAGACGTTCCAACATCTTACTCAACACTGTATGGCGTTCATAAATATGCGTTGCAATCTGAGCCCCTTTATCCAGAAGCGTCACCGTACCATAACGATCCATCGCGATATAGCCATCCTCACGTAACAGCTTCATCGCATGACTCACACTCGGTTTCGATACCCCAAGCATCGTCGCAATATCAATAGAACGAACACCGCCCCCCTGTTTAGACAACACCAAAATTGCCTCCAAATAATCCTCCGCCGATTTTCTAATTTGCATTCAAAATACCTCCCATATTGTTTTGATATTAACACAATATGGAAAATTTTTCAATCGCTCTTCTTGAGAACAGTCGTCATTAACTGTTACTGCTCACTCCGTTCTCAGTAACGTAGCCAAAATTTCATTCATTCCATATGAAAAAACAGCGTCGAAAAATATTTCATTTCATGTGCATTTGCAGGATACTTAGATATTCTTAGCCGCCAAAAATCTGCGTTATGAGCCATCAAGGACACTGTCTGAGCGAAGCGAGTTTGTCCTTGATGGCTCATGCTTTTAGCAGATTTTTGACGGCTTAGAATATCTTAGTGTCCGAAACCGCACATGAAATGAAATATTTTTTGACGCGTCCCTACTGAATTAAAAAAAAGCCCTCTGACCAGTATTCCCACATACCAGCCAAAGAGCCTTTTTATACCGGGATTATCCTTTAAATTCCTAAAGCAATCTCCATCATCCTGTTAAACGAAGTCTGTCTGGCCTCCGCAGAAATTGCCTCATCCCTGAAAACATGATCCGAAATCGTAAGAATCCCCAATGCCTCCTTACCGGCTCTCGCAGCATTCATAAACAGCGCCGCACACTCCATCTCCACACAGAGAACCCCCATCTTTCTCCATGCCTTCGAACTCTCCGGATTATCTCCATAGAACGCATCCGAAGATACAACAGAACCCACGCGAACCGATGTACCCTGCTCCTTCGCAACCTCTACAGCCCTTGCAACCAGTTCATAACTTGCTGTAGGAGCAAAAGTCCCCGGCAGCTGATACTGGCTTGCATAATTTGAATCCGTACATGCACTCATAGCGATCACAACGTCCATTACGCTTACATCATCCTGCAGCGCACCTGCAGAGCCAATACGAATGATCTTCTCTACATCATAAAAATTATAAAGCTCATAACTGTAAATACCCATAGATGGCATCCCCATACCACTGCCCATGACAGATATTTGCTCACCCTTATAAGTTCCGGTATAACCAAACATATTTCTCACTGTGTTAAAACATACCGGATTCTCCAGATATGTCTCCGCAATATACTTCGCACGTAGCGGATCTCCCGGCATCAGAACCTTCTTTGCAATATCACCTTTCTTTGCACTGTTGTGTGGTGTTGGAATACTCATAATCACCCTCTCCTTTCCCGTAATGCTACATCACTGCATTATTTATCATCACCTGTAAGCCGCAGCACATCCCTGATCTCTTCTTCATCCATATCAAGAATGATCGCCAGCTCCTCTACACTGAACTTTGAACTTTCATCCTCTTCATCCTCTGTAAGTTCCCGGACTGCCGCTTCCAGCTTCTCCACCTTTGCTACCAGATAGTCATCCTCAAATTTCCTCTGTGTCTGCTCCTCGATAGCATGGCGGATTCCACACCAGATACGTCCAAGCAGCCATTTCTCATCTTTCTCTTCCGGTTCTTCCTCTCCCAGAGCCATTAGAAGGCTTATATTTGCCTCCTGAATCAGATCAGCGATAAAAATCTCCTCACAGTTCATTTCAACCGCCATTTCGGCTGCTGCACGCAGATACTTCTGTGACAGCTCTGCCTGTGCCAGAGCATCTCCCTTTGAAAGCAGTTCAAAAAGTTCTTCCGCACTTCTCTCTCCCTGCTCCTGTTCTTCAAGACCTTCCAGATATTCTTTCAGATATGCCTCTTCCTCCGCTGTCAGAGGAACTTTTTCTTCTTTTTCTTCGGATACTTCTTCCGGGCCGGTCTGAGATGCTGCTGAAATCTCCTCCGCACCTTCAATGGAAATACCTTTTAATTTTAAATACTGTAATATCTTGATCAGCTGTGACTTATCCAGGTCAAGTTCGCCAAAGCATTCCTTTATCTGTTCCGGTTTCAATACTTTGCCATTCTTCTCTCCAAGTTCACACACCTCTGTAAGTTTCTGCTGAAATTTCTGTATATCCATAGTCAAAATCTCCCTGTCCTGTTTATAACTTAACTATACAACAAAAAACCATGTCTGTAAAACAAAAAAGCACCGTTTTAACCGGTACTTTTTCTGAATGCGGATAACAGGACTTGAACCTGCACGGGAAGCCCACTGGTACCTAAAACCAGCGCGTCTGCCAATTCCGCCATATCCGCATTTTCTCATATTCTCAGAGTGTATCCGAAAAATCATTCTCACACTCTGCAAAAGCAATAAAATAGCGGAAACCTCACAGAAGATTTCCGCTATTAATGAAGCATCGGGGATTCGAACCCCGGACAACTTGATTAAAAGTCAAGTGCTCTAC
>ENA-OZES01000657-OZES01000657.1-human-gut-metagenome-genome-assembly--contig:-NODE-657-length-18391-cov-12.960242_pt1 | contig 18391 bp, 17 predicted proteins | sample MGYA00245068_ERZ653609 | MGnify/ENA primary metagenome ERZ653609 (study PRJEB26926, sample SAMN06164898) | human gut metagenome | biome: ENVO:00009003; feature: ENVO:2100002; material: ENVO:00002003... | reverse complement strand
GAGATGTAGCTCCGTCTCGTGGGCTCGGAGATGTGTATAAGAGACAGGTATATACGCAACCCGGAATAATTACCAAAATACTTATATAAGTATATAAAGTTATTTGTGCATTTTATATACTTGTATAAGTATAATGAATGTGATATGATAAAGAAAAACCAACGAGCAAAGGAGGTGCAGCAGTTGGCGGAGGAAAAGACAGGCGGAACGCCTGCGACAAAGGCAAAAAATAAATACAATGCAAAGGCTTACGACCAATTTCTTGTAACAGTCCCGACAGGACAGAAAGCAGAGATTGACAAAGAAGCGAAGAAACAGGGATATAAGAGCCGTAACGAATTTATAGTTGCAGCAATCGAAGAGAAGAAAGCGAGGGGATAAAATGGATGAATTGTTGAATTGCTGCCCTAAGTGTGGAAGCACATTAGAGTTTAGCAATTTAATGCAGTATTCAGACGTTTACAAAATAACAAGAAGTGGGAAATTATCTAAAAAAAGAATAAGAAAAGAAGATTGCGGGCCTATGGAGTGCGGATATATTTCATGCACTAATTGCGATTTTGTGACAGATGCGGAATTAGACTATCGGGGGAAAGATGAAGAGATAAGGATATATCAGAAAGAAGATAAGTATTACTACAAAAAAATACTTATATAAGTATAAAAAACTGTTGACAATATACTTATATAAGTATATAATGTAATTGTAGCAAGGAGATAGCAGGAAAGGAGTTAAACAATGGAGGATAACAAAATGACAAACAACCAGTTCAAAGGGATAATAAAAATGATAATAGCACTGATAAGAAATGATACACCGAAAGAAGAGTTAATCGAATATCTCACAGAATTGATTAAGGAATAAAAAACTTAATAAGGGTCAACACAAGGGGCGAACTTCATAACATTCCTGCTAATCGCCCCGAGTGCTTTAAAATATATTAGCAGGAAAAAACAAAAAAATCAAGGTCGAATAGACCGAATCGGACACAAAGGAGGTTCAACATGAAAAAACAACACATTATAATCATTGCTGTAATTGTGGTCTTTTGGATAGGTCACGGGATAATTGCAAGCAATAACAGGCAAACAGAAAACACCACAACCGAAAATCAAACAGATGTTCGGGGGGGGGGTACTGCTGAATTAGAAAAAACAGAAGTGCCGGAATCCGAGAAACAGGAGGAAACAACAGAACAGAAAGAAACAACAGAAGCAATTACGGAAGAGCCAACGGAAATAGTGGAACACAGAACAGGGGATAATATTGTAGGTATAAGCGATAAGGATATTACTACGATATATTCAACAAAGTACGATACTGTAAGGAATGATGTTACAGGTAATTGGAAATGTATTGTAATAGCAGAAAACAACTTTAATGTTGAAGATTATGCGTTATCGTGTTATAAAAACTACTTTGATTCTGATAAAACTATTTTGGCGGTTGAAAACTTAACCACAAAAACAAGCACGAGTATAAGTGTTGTATCCGGCTTGTTATATGTATCAGTGTATGAATATACCAAAGGCGAGGAACATGATGCCAAAGCAATGTTTGGCGGAACACATTTAGTAGATTACATTGTATACACAGACAACGGAGATATTGAAAAAGTAACCGATTCGGAATAAAAGACCGAGGGCAGCAGGCAATAACTGCTGCCCTTTTGGCGTAGGAGGTGCGATATGAAGAAATTTAAACAAATGAGTAAAAGTGACCGTATCAAAATGGAAGCACTTTTAAACGCCGGGTTGTCAAAGGCAGCAGTAGCAGAACAATTACATTTTCACAGAAGCACAATATATAGAGAATATGACAAAGGTAAGTATATGCACCGAAACTCTGACTATACAGAGGAAGAGCGTTATAGCAGTGATTTAGGACAAAAAGCACACGATTACGCCCAAGAGGGAAAAGGCAGAAGCCTAAAAATAGGAAATGATAGAAAATTAGCGGAATATATAGAAAACAAAATTGTAGATAATAGATTTAGCCCGGAAGCAGCATTAGCAGAGGTTGCACGTTCGGGGATTGAATTTAAGACAACAATAAGTGTTAGAACACTTTATAGATATATTGATAATGGAATTTTTTTGAAACTTACAAACAAGGATTTACCTATTAAAAGTAAAAAGAAAAAGCATAATAAGAAAGTACAGGTACAGAAAAGAGCCACCGCAGGAGAAAGCATAGAAAACAGACCAAAGGAAATAGAAAAACGAGAGATATTCGGACATTGGGAAATGGATACGGTAAAAGGAAAGAGAGGGGTCACAAAATCGTGTATGCTTGTATTAACGGAAAGAAAAACCCGTGATGAAATCGTTATTAAGCTGAAAGACCAAGGGGCAGCTTCGGTAGTAGATGCGTTAGACAGGTTAGAGAGAAAATGGGGGGATATGTTTTATAAGGTATTCAGAAGCATAACGGTTGATAATGGTGTAGAGTTTTCAGATTATGAGGGAATGGAGCGTTCTGCATTGAAAGAAGAAAAGAGGACTTTTGTATTTTACTGCCACCCGTATAGCAGTTGGGAGCGTGGCACGAATGAAAATAATAATAGGCTTATACGCAGGCATATACCAAAGGGGGTAGATTTTGAGGATACAACAGATGAAGAAATAAAATATATAGAAACATGGATTAACAATTACCCAAGGGGAATATTTGATTTTAAAACATCCGCAGAATTGTTTGATGAAGAGTTGCAGAAATTGGCGTAGAAAAGAATAAAAAACTTGTCGCAAAACTATTGACAAAATATATATAACAGAAAATTGATAATGTGTCTTGACACGGAACAAGTTATCTGTTATTATCTTATTTGTTCGGGTTATCCAGACAGGACAAAAGATATGCGGGTGTAGTTCAATGGTAGAACACCAGCCTTCCAAGCTGGATACGTGGGTTCGATTCCCATCACCCGCTCTATTTTTTTAGCGGGAAACTTGATAAATCAAGGCTTTCCGCTATTTTTGTATTGTCCGGTTTGATACCAGGTGATATCAAAATTTTGAGAAGATATACAAGAGTATGATGGCACGGATGTTATTGTGACGCTGTTGGGACAGCCACAGAAGAAAAGAAAAAGGCCATCTGTTCATTGGGAGACTGAATAAAAAAGTGAATACTTCCGATATACATAGTAGAACAGATCAACCGGAAAACAGGAACGGAGGCGCTTATGCAGGTCGGTGGAGTCGGAAGCGGACATGACACATATTCTCATCATGTAACATCATGCCTTCATGAACATGGGGCAAATACGGATATGGGCAGTATGAGGGCTAAGTCCGGAGCCGCGCAGACGGCTACAGAAGCCTTGCAGGAGAATTCTAAGGGAAACCTGTTGTCCTGGGTACAGAATATTGGGAATAGTGGAAAACAGCTCTTACAGAAGATCTGGGGAGACAGCAAAGAATCCAATGATGCGATAAGTTCACAGAAGGATGGCAGCGGTAATCATATCGCAGGTCAGGAGACGCTTGTTACGGGAAATTCTGTGGGCGTGAAGACTACGTTGAACAGGGCGGCGGTGGAGACGGCGGCGACGCATACCTATTTCCAGCCGATAGAGACACGAGAGGCTGTGCCGACAACACCGTTGCAGAAAGTGCGTTATCAGGTACAGAAGGTAGCCAGAAAACTGATGGACCGACTGCCGGGACGATTCCTGGGATCCCATAGCGGAGATTTCCTGCAGACAAAGCAACAGCATACTAAAGAGGATCTGCGGAAGAGAAGCCAGTACAAAGAGGACGATCAGGAGATCGAATGTATTCTTACGGATGAAAGCTACCTGACAGATTCCTATAATCGAAAGGGAGAATACAGCCATCTTACTACGGATAAATAGGATGTGGTGGAATTTTTCGAAAAATTTCAAAAATTTTCTTGACAGTTTGGCATTCATCATGTAATATAGTCTTTGCTGTGAGACACACAGCAGACATTCATCAGATTGCGGATGAATGTCAACACAATTAATTTCATACCTTCAAGATACAGGTTTTGACCTGTACATTATGCGCGAGTGGCTCAGCGGTGGAGCACCTCCTTGCCAAGGAGGGGGTCGCGGGTTCGATCCCCGTCTCGCGCTTGAAAAAAGAACGATACCAAATCGGTATCGTTCTTTTTTTCGAGCCCTGCCAGGGCTCGAAAGTTCGATGTCTACGCTCCGCTCCGGTCCGCATGGAAAATTTCAGAAGCAAAAGGGAATACGTATTTGTTCCGGTTTGTATAGGAGCTTCATTTTGTATGCGCATGACCGCGGGACCAGACTTTACTTGGCTGTGCCTTATAGGTGGGGCGGCGGAAGAGGAGGCTTTTCAGTGCGGGACCGTTAAAGGGGAAGAGGGGCCAGAAGTAACTGAAGCCTGCGAAGGTTGGTGTGGTAATCATGGAGAGTGACACAAGCGTCAGACCGATAATAAAGCCGGGCAGACCCCATAATCCGGTGGTGACCACAAGGAGAATTCGATAGATCCGCAGAGCATCAGCAAATTCGATACTGGAGAGGGACAGATTCGCCAGCATGGTGACAGCAGCATAGAAGAGGACTTCCGTGGAGGCCCAGTTAAGACTGACAGCAATGTCACCGATTAATAGTCCGCCGACAATGGACAGAGCACCGGAGACGCGGCTGGAGCTGAGTGCCGCTGAATACTTGAAAAGATCCAGCAGGAACTCTACCGCCAGCACATAGAAGAAGAGCCGGAAAGGGGACAGGTCACTGACGGGGGTAAGCTGTAGCTGTACCGTGAGTTCCGGGTAATAAGCAGCGAGAAGCAAAAAGACCGGAAGGAGTAGGAGACTGACCGGGATGCACAGGAAACGGATCATGCGGAAGTAGGTTCCGGTCAGGGGATTGTTGTAATAGTCCTCCGCACTCTGGGTAAACTGGAAGATCGTACCGGGAAGCAGCAGAACGGCAGGGGAGTTGTCCACGATGAGCAGAATATGCCCTTCGCACAGATAGCTGCAGGCCACATCGGGCCGTTCCGTCAGCTGGATACTGGGCAGAGGATTCCACCAGCGTTTTTTGATCAGGAGTTCTTCCAGACTTTTGCTGCCCATGGTCAGGGAAGTGATCTGTAATTGGGAAAGCTTTTTCTTTAAGGTATCTAATAATTCCTCATTGACCTGATCCGCCAGATAGGCGATAGCTACATCCGTGCGGCTTTCTGCACCCAGAGAACAGATAGAGAATGTCAGTTTCGGAGAACGCACCCTCCGGCGGATCAGATTGGTATTGAACAACAACGTCTCCACAAAACCGTCCCGGGCACCACGGGTGATCCGTTCGGTGTCAGGTTCGGAAATGCTGCGGACAGGATAGGTACGGACATCGATGATCACGGCCTGTGCAAAACCTTCTACCAGAAGGACAGAGGGGCCACTGAGAATGTTTTGCAGAATCGTATCTATAGAGGAAGTCAGTGACACCTGGGCATACCCCAGTTTGCTCTGCACATAGCGAGGGAGATCCCGGATTTCGGAATCCAGTGTATAGAGGGGGGCCTGCAAGTCGGAAAAAATTTGTTGAAGGATCTCCGTCTTACAAAAACCATTGACACCGATCCAGTAAGCCGGCGTATTTCCCAGCTTCAGGTCACGGGTGATCAGGTCAAAACTGTCATCCAGTGGCAGCAGAGCGTGGAAAAGTGCTGTATTTTTGGATAGATTTGTGGATAAGGAGCGTTGTACCATAGTGGGGAATCCTTTCTGATTACTTGCATAGACTGCCAAACAGGTATATGGTATTATTATTCAGATAGATTCCCCAGGTTTTTCGGAACTATACGGATCAGTGGTATAATTGACACAACCCCAGCAGGATCAACAATAAACCTGAGACGGGATCCGTATATTCCCCGATCTGCTGCAGGAAAGCAGACCTGCCCAGACGGCTTCCGAAAGCCAGAAATCCGAAGGAGCAGAAAAAGGTGGACACCGATGCCGGAAGGAAAGGAAGTCCCGTAATACTGGCGGAGAAACCGATGCCGATATTGTTCATGGAAAGGGCACAGCCCAGCACCAGTATCTGCGACAGGGATAATTCCCGGTGCCCGGCAAATTTTTTCTTTTTCTGGCACAGATTATTATCCGGGGAAAAATTGCAGCGCCATCTGGAAAGCAGCCATTTTCCCACGTAGTAAAGACCGAAAAGGATCAGTACACTGCTTCCGATCCGGGTACCGATGCCGATGGGAAACAAGGGTAACAACAGGTTGCCAAGACCTATAGAGATCACAGTCCCGATCAGGGTGACTGTGCTGATCAGCAGATTATGTCTGGCAGGCAGAGGGACTTTCTGGAGGCCCAGAGCCATACCTACCAGAAGGGCATCCAGACTGGCTGAGATGCCGAAGAGCAGAGGGGGCAGAATAGACATAACATGCTCCGTAGAAAATATTCTTAATTTTACTATATTCCTCTGAAATTATTTTGTGAGGTTGTGGGGCAAAGGAACAAATGAGTATGGAAGTAAAGAGAAAACTGAGTGAATTCCTAAAAAGAGAGACGGTTCTGACCGTAGCGATCCTGCTGGCAATAGTGTCCGCGGTGATGATTCCGCCAGACAGAGAATATGCAGGATATATTGATTTCCGCACACTTTCGATCCTTTTCTGCCTGATGACGGTGATGGCAGGCTTGCAGAAACTGGGTGTTTTCCGTAATATTGCAAAAACGCTGTTGCGACATACACAGAATACCATACAGTTGGCAGAGGTATTGGTACTATTGTGTTTCATTTTCAGTATGATCATCACCAATGATGTGTCATTGATCACGTTTGTACCGTTTACCTTCATTGTGCTGCGGCTGACAGGCGAAGAAGCTGTGAAAAAACTGGCAGTACCTGTGATCGTTCTGCAGACGATAGCTGCCAATCTGGGAAGTATGCTGACGCCGATCGGAAATCCGCAGAATCTGTATTTATATGGGAAAACACAGATGTCCGCTGGAACATTTATACTTTTGATGCTGCCTTATTCTCTGGTGTCACTGCTTTTACTGATGATCTGTGTGGTAATTGTGGCAAAACGAAGCGGAATCGAAGTCCGGGGAGCAGAAGTTTTGCTGACAGAAGATGAGAAGCTGGAACAAAAGAAATATTTACTTCCGGCATATTTGCTGTTATTTGTGTTGTGTCTGCTGACTGTGGCTCATATGATTCCTTATCCGGTGACATTGGGAACTGTGGCATTGGCGGTTCTCCTTTTAGATCGTGGTACTCTTATAAAAGTGGATTATTCGCTTTTGCTGACGTTTGTGGGCTTCTTTATTTTTATAGGAAATATGGGAAGAATGCCTGCTTTCTGTGATTTCCTGCAGAAGATCATCGGAGGTAGAGAAGTGATGACAGCCGTGATTGCCAGTCAGGTGATCAGTAATGTTCCGGCGGCCCTGCTGTTATCCGGATTTACGGAAAATATAACGGCATTGATCATCGGTACGAATCTGGGAGGGTTGGGGACGCTGATCGCATCCATGGCCAGTCTGATCTCTTATAAACAGGTGGCCAGACAGATTCCGGGAGAGAAAAAGAAGTATTTTGGATGGTTTACCATAGCAAATATCGTTTTTTTAATGATATTGGTATTGGAAAACTGTCTGCTGTAACTATAGAAAGCAGTCTGTCTGCCGGGAAAGGCAGAAAAGATGGCAATAACTAAAAAATAATCTGGGAGGTATTCGTCATGACAGAAGATATGACAATCATTGCAGAAGAGGCTTATCTGGCGGCCAAGGAGATTTTGGAAAAGGCGAGGCTGGAGCAGGGAGAGCTGTTTGTGGTAGGCTGTTCTACCAGTGAGGTGGGAGGTGCTACTATCGGTACCTATTCCAGCCCGGAGCTGGCGGAGATGGTCTTCGGCGGTATTTACCAGGCCACGCAGGAAGCCGGGGTATATCTGGCTGCGCAGTGTTGTGAGCATCTGAACCGCGCACTGATTCTGGAAAAAGAGGCTGCGGTAAAATATGGTTATCCCATGGTAAATGTGGTACCTCAGCCTAAGGCAGGCGGATCTTTTGCGACGGCGGCGTATAAAGCCTTCGAGCATCCGGTGGCTGTGGAACATATTCAGGCGGCAGCAGGAATGGATATCGGGGATACGCTGATCGGAATGCATCTGAGAGATGTGGCAGTACCGGTGCGCCTCCGGTCCGGACAGATCGGAGACGCCCATGTGGTATGCGCCCGCACCAGACCGAAATTCATTGGTGGCGGCAGAGCGGTTTATGACGAAGAATTATTGTAAAGAAATGATATGTGGCTATTTCTGTGGCATTCCGCGGAAGTAGTCACGGATCCAGCGTCCGGATTCATTGAAATCATCGTCGGTCCAGTCGGAAAGTGCCGTGCTGGAAGCCTTGAAGACGCTGCTGCTTTCGTCTTTGTTGGCTAGATTCCAGCAACAGAAGCTGATCTGGTACTTGTTCAGCAGATCCAGCCATTTGGTGGTGGAAACAAAATCATTGGCACCATTGCCGGAGGCATCGCACATGCCAAATTCGCTGACAAATACCGGAAGCCCGTTCTGAACACAGGTCTCTAAGCGGTTCCGCAGGTCGTCTTTATGGGTGCCTGCGTAGAAATGCAGCGTATACATTACATTGCTGTCATCCAGCGGAGAAGCGGCAGCCTTGTCGATCTCCTGACTCCAGGTTGGTGTTCCCACGAGAATTACGGCATCCGGCTTCTGCGCCCGGATCACCGGGATGACTTCTTCTGCGTAAGACTTGATGCTGTCCCAGGAAGTACCGCCGTTGGGTTCATTGCAGATCTCATAGAGCACATTGTCGTTGTCGGCAAAAACTTCCGCCATTTCCCGGAAAAAGGCGATTGCCTCATCTTTGTTCTGGTTCGGATCACAGTCACTTAAAATATGCCAGTCCACGATTACATACATTCCCAGCTCCGTAGCGTAGGATACGCCATCTTTTACCAGCTGTTTCAGCTGTTCTTTATCACCGCCGGCACAATAACCGCCGTATTCCGCTGTATACATGGCGAGGCGGATACAGTTAGTATTCCAGTCGTCCCGCAGGGTACGGAAGGAATCATAATTGATATACTGGGGGAACCAGGCAATACCGTGGGTGGACATACCGTAGAGCTGGACAGTGTTCCCGTCTGCATCGGTCAGCTTCCCGTTCTCCACATGGAGGGCACCGTGCTGTCCGAAGGGGGTGGATGCCTTATCTTTGTCAGCCTCGGAAGTTACATCCGCAGGCCGTGTGGATTGCGTTCCGGGAGCATCGGGGGCCGGTGTCTGTTCGGATGCAGCGGTGCTTTCGTTAACGGTTTCTGTGATGGCAGCAGACGCTTCGGGAGAAGCAGATGTTGCGGCTTCATTTGACGTATCCTGCCTGCCACAGCCGGCGAGAGCACAGGTGCCTAAGGCTGCCAGTACGGCACAGCTGAGTGTTTTTCTGAAAATAGACATAATAACCTCTTTTCCTATTTGTTTGAGAATAAACGAATGAAAATACAAACAATGGGTTACCTTTTAAAACTAAAAACAAGCACTTACAACAAATATTATAATTGTGTCTGTGTAGCTTGGCAAGAAATGATTGCCCCCGAATAGGAGCTGTGATACAGTTAATGGGAACAGATTATAGAAATGGAGGAAATCCATGCTTCCACAGGTGTTTTTAGAGAGAATGCAGGGACTTTTGGGATCGGAATACGAGGAGTTCCTGGTAAGTTTTGACCATGAAAAATATCAGGCACTGCGTCTGAATCCCCTAAAACTGCGGACGGAGTCCGGACGGACAGATGACAGTACTGTCATAGAAGAAAAAATACAGCAGACCTTTCGTTTGCATCCGGTTCCCTGGGCGGACAACGGCTATTACTACACAAAAGAGGACCAGCCCGGAAAGCATCCCTGGCATGAAGCGGGCCTGTATTATATCCAGGAGCCCAGTGCCATGGCACCTGTGACACTACTGTCACCACAGCCCGGAGAGCGGATCCTCGATCTATGTGCTGCTCCCGGAGGGAAAAGTACCCAGATCGCATCAGCGATGGAGGGAGAAGGACTGCTTGTCACGAATGAGATCCACCCGGCGAGGGCGAAAATACTCTCGGAGAACGTGGAGCGCATGGGCATCCGCAACGCCTGTGTATTGAATGAGACGCCGGAGCACCTGGCGGATATTTTCGAGGAATATTTTGACCGGATCCTGGTGGATGCACCCTGCTCCGGAGAGGGAATGTTCCGGAAGAATGAAGTGGCCTGTGAGGAATGGAGCCCGGAAAATGTACAGCTCTGTGCGGACAGACAGGACGGCATTCTGGAATGTGCCGCCCGGATGCTGGTACCCGGCGGCAGACTGGTGTATTCTACCTGCACCTTTGCACCTGCGGAGAATGAAGGCAGCATCAGCCGGTTTCTTGCAATGCATGAGGAATTCGAGATCGTTCCCATTGATAAAAAAGCACTGGGGATCCCGGAGGGCTGTGACGGCATTCCGGGTTGCGTGGAGAATCCCGCGCCGGGAATCGAAGGTACCTTGCGCCTGTGGCCTCATAAGCTGAAGGGAGAAGGTCATTACGCCGCGGTATTGCAGAAGAATGGAAAGCTTCCGGAGGGGTATCAGCCGGTGTGCGCAACGGGAACAGAAAAAGGAATCCCCGCAAAGAACCTTGCGAAGGACTGGGCGGAATATTTTGCTTTTGCAAAAGAGACTTTTTCGGAGAAGCTGATGGGGGAAGCGGGATTGTGTACGGCGGGAGAAGGATTTCTGGCGTTCGGTGATAATCTGTACCGTATGCCGGAGAGAATGCCAGGGGTCAAGGGGCTGAAAGTGCTGCGTCCGGGACTGCACCTGGGTACCTTGAAAAAGAACCGTTTTGAACCGGCGCACGCATTAGCATTGGCACTGCGCCCGGAGGATGTGAAGCATGTGTGGAAGCTGTCTGTGGAGGAAGCCGCAGCTTATCTGAAGGGACAGACTTTTTCTGCGGAAGGCGAGAAGGGCTGGTATCTGATCTGCGTGGACGACATCAGCCTGGGTTGGGGAAAACTGGCCGGAGGCATCATGAAGAACCATTATCCCAAGGGGCTGCGAAAATGAGAACAGAGATATTATACGAAGACAACAGCATACTGGTGATTCGCAAACCGGCAGGGCTGGCGGTACAGTCTGCCCGGATCGGACAGGCAGATGTGGTCAGTGAATTGAAGTCCTATCTGGCGAAACAGGCAGGAGTCGGACAGGGAGAGCCTTATCTGGCGGTGATCCACAGGCTGGATCAGCCGGTGGAGGGTGTGCTGGTATTCGCCAAAGAGAAAAAGTCGGCAGCAGTTCTGACGAAACAATTGTCGGCGGGCACATTGAATAAACAGTATTATGCGGTACTCTGTGGATATCCTGATGCTTCGGAAGGGGAGCTTGTGGATTATCTACGGAAAGAGGGCAGCGTGGCAGTGGCAGTCACCGGCAGAGAGAAGAATTTTCCGGACGCAAAGATCGCAAAACTGCATTATAGCATTTTGGAGAAAATTAATCAGCCTATGCCGCTGGCACTGGCAGATGTCTGCATTGAGACCGGACGGTTCCACCAGATCCGCGTGCAGTTTGCCCATGCGGGATGGGCGTTGTTGGGAGATACCAAATACGGGAACACTACAGTCGCCGGAACGGCGGGGAGTCTGGCATATCGCGGCGTGGCACTTTGCGCATATTCTCTGGATTTTACCCATCCCGGCAACGGCAAAAAGATGTCATTCCGGGTGAAACCGCAGAATCCTGCATTTGAAAAATTTACAAAAATTCCTTCGGAGGATATTTTCGAAGGATAAAAAAGCCTGTCCGGCACACACTAATCCCAAAAAGGAAGTGTGCGGTATGGATTGGGGAGAATTTGGCAAAAAAATAATAGGAAAAAAGATGATAGTACTGCTTCTGGTAACGGGGGCAGTCTATTTTTTTCTGCAATATCTGACACCTCTGTCGGCACCGGTACTGTTGGCCATGCTGTTTGTCACAATTTTTGGGCCAATGATGAAGCGGATGAATCAGCGTCTGCATTTTCCCAGACCCCTCAGTGCCATAGTGCTTCTCATCGTGGCAACAGTGTTGCTGGTGGGGTTACTCTGGATTCTGGTGTCCTGGATGCTAGGCAGCCTGCCGGTATGGATCGGCAATCTGGAACTGCGGGAGCAGGAGTGGCTGGAAGCCGTCCGGGGGCTGTGTCGCAGCGTGGGAGAGATTATTGGTGTGGACATTGCGTATCTGGAAAATACGGTCAGTGGCAGATTACAGGAGGGGCTGGATTCACTGGAAGAAAATATTCTGCCGGGAATGCTTTCCCAGTCTATGCAGTATGTGCAGTGGTTTGCGGAGCTGGGAGGATTTCTGGTGACGTTTTTGATCGCTTCGGTGCTGCTGGCGAAAGACTATGACGGTATTATGAACCGTTTGCTGGATCAGGAGGCCTGTCATGTACTTCTGGAGGTGATCTGCGGGATCGTCCGTTATATTGCCACTTTTGTAAAGGCCCAGGGGATCATTATGACCACGATTGCCATGACAGCCGCGGCAACATTGGGAATCGCCGGAATAAAACATGGTATTTTGTGGGGGATCCTAGCGGGGATTTTAGATGCGCTGCCTTTTATCGGAACGGGAGTGGTACTGGTTCCGCTGGGCATGTTTCAGATCCTGGATGGCAACTGGGGCCGGGCGCTGGTCTGTGGTGTATTGTATGTGGTCTGCATTTTTCTGCGGGAGGTCATGGAGCCTCGTCTCATCGGCAGGAAAATAGGGGTATCCCCCATAGCAGTGCTAGTGTCGTTGTATGCCGGAATCCGGCTGTTTGGCGTCTGGGGGATCATCAAGGGGCCATTGGGATTTGTGCTCATCTATGAGACTTATCATAGCCTGGCCCGCATGTATGACCGCCAGAGGGAGCAGGAACAACAGGAATGAGAAAAGATTGACGAAAGAAGTGTCGAAAGCTATCATAAAAGTATTAGACAAAGGAAGCTTAGGAGAGACGGACCTATGGCAAAAAAAACAAAAGGGAAAAATTCTGTGGAATCGGTGGCAGAAACGCTATGCAATTTCAGCCGGTTCCTGTGTGATATCGTGATCAGCGTGTATCTGTTTGTGATATTGGCTGTACTGCCGTTGTACAACAGGGGCTATGCCCAGATCGGAACAGACAAGGAGAATTTTTTTATTAAGACTATGACTTATGTGGGGAAATGTCTGCTTCCGGTATTTGTGTTGTGGCTGATCCTTCGCCTCATTGTGGCAAAGCAGAAACAGGAGCTTCCGGAATTTCGGACTATTCCGAAAAGAATCTGGCAGGCTTTGAACACCACGGATAAATTTGCTGTTCTATACGGGATTGCCGTGGTAATGTCCTATGTGTTTACCCGGTATCGGGAGGAGGCACTGTGGGGGACGGCATCCTGGCGGATGGGGATGTGGACCCAGCTGGGAGCGATCATTGTATATTTTATGATCTCACGGATGTGGCAGAGAAACGACTGGATCGTGATCCTGACATTGCCGGTGTCGACCATTGTTTTTTTCCTCGGATATATGAATAAATTCGGGCTGTGCCTTGTAGATAAGGAGATCATCAATTCCTCCTTTATTTCTACCGTGGGAAATATTAACTGGTATTGCGGTTATCTGGTGACGGTGCTGTTCGGTGGAGTTTATCTGTTATGGTGGATGGGATCGGAGATCACTTGGAAGAGAGCGCTGCTGATGGGGTATGTGACGATTGGTTTTGCTTCTCTGGTAACCCAGGGCAGCAGCAGTGGTGTTGTAACTTTAGCCGTAATGCTGTTTGTATTGTTTGGCATGTCTGTGAAAGATGGCAGAAAAATGGAATGCTTCTGGCAGGAAATGACATTGTTATCGGTGGCATGTCTGATCACATATATTCTGCGGAGCTGCAATGTGCTTTCGCAGGAACTGCCAATGGAAAAAGTGACGGATATCCTGACGTTTTCCGCAATGAGTGTGATTATGACGATCGTGTCAGTAGTGGTGCTGTGGCTGGTACATACCAGCAATAACAGAAATCATTACCGTGGGAAACTTTTTTGGGGCATCTATCGGATATTGTGCGTAGCACTGCCGGTTGTGAGCGTGGCATTATTAGCGTTTATTCTGGCGAATACGCTGTTGGGCGGAAAACTGACGTCCTTTCTGACGGAGACGGCAGGTGACGGGGGCAGCAACTGGCTGATGTTCAGTGCGGCCTGGGGCAGCAACAGGGGAGCCACCTGGTCGGCGGGAGCCAGATGCTTCTGGGAAGCAGATCTGTTACATAAGATTTTCGGCGTAGGGCCGGATTGCATGTATGCGTTCCTGTCGAATGAGGCCAGCCCGGAGCTGCAAAATATGGTGTATGATTTCTTCTATGGAAACCGCCTCACTAATGCACATAATGAATGGCTGACGATCCTGGTGGATATAGGAGTGCTGGGGCTGGTCAGTTATGCGGGAATGATGATCTCAGTAATCCGTAATTTCCTGCATACCGGGAAAAAGTCGATGCTGGTGGGAGCCTGCGGGTTCTGTGTGCTGGCCTATACGGTGAACAATATGTTCAGCTTCCAGCAGGTGATGAATATTTCGACGGTGTTTGTGATTATGGGGATTGGAGGGAATTTGCGGCGTTCAGCCCGTGATTGAACCAGCGAAAGTTGAATTTGCGGTCTCCACTCCGCTTCGGTCGGTCCAGGCCGAGGTTCCCCGGACCTCGTGGGGTCTCCGCTCCGCTTCGGTCGGCTCAAAGCCGAGGTCCACTGGACCTCGTGAGCCCTCTGCGCCCGAACGGTGTGTCCGAACCAGTTAGAGGTCGTAAGTTTGAATAGTTGCAAGAACAAAAATACTCCCTCACACATGTGTGAGGGAGTATTTTTCGTCGTCGCGACAAGATTCGAACTTGCGACCTCTGCGTCCCGAACGCAGCGCTCTACCAAACTGAGCCACGCGACGATTTTGTTAACACGAATCGCGTCAACATTAAAATAATAAATAAAAACCCATTGATTGTCAAGCAAAAAACGAATATGATAGAAGAAAAAGTTGAAAAACGATAAAATCACGAAATTAAGAGAGGAAATTCTATGTACAATACAACGGTAACGCTGAAAAAAGGAGAAGGAAGAACGCTGAAAGCCGGGGGAATGTGGGTATTCGATAATGAGATCGCATCCATACTGGGGACGTTTGAGAATGGCGACATTGTAAACATTCATGATTTTGACGGCTATTTCATGGGATACGGTTATATCAATACCAATTCCAAGATCACGCTCCGTCTGTTGGCGCGCAGGAAGGATACGGTGATCGATGAGGCATTTTTTGAACAGAGGGTACGGGATGCCTGGAATTACCGCAAGGAGACCATCGATACCTCTAGCTGTCGTCTGATCTTCGGAGAGGCGGATTTCCTGCCGGGTATTGTCATTGATAAATTCTCGGATGTATTGGTAGTGGAATCTCTGGCATTGGGAATCGATAAGTGGAAGCTTGTAATCATTGATGCTTTGAAGAAAGTACTGGCGGAGGATGGCATTACCATCCGCGGTGTCTACGAGCGGAGCGATGCCAAGGTACGCTTACAGGAGGGGATGGAGCGTTACAAGGGCTTCATCGGCGAACCGTTTGACACGAAAGTAGAGATTGTGGAGAACGGTGTGCATTACATGGTGGATGTAGAGGACGGACAGAAGACTGGATTTTTCCTGGATCAGAAGAATAACCGTGCCGCCATTCATCGTTTCTGTAAGGATAAAAAGGTGCTGGACTGCTTCACACACACCGGCTCCTTTGCATTGAACGCGGGAATTGCCGGAGCGAAGAGTGTTCTGGGTGTGGATGCTTCTCAGCTGGCTGTGGATCAGGCAACGGAAAATGCGAAGCTGAACGGACTGGAAAATACGGTAAGCTTCCGATGTGCGGATGTCTTCGAGTTATTGCCGGGGCTGGAAGCGCAGGGCGAGAAATATGATGTGGTGATCCTGGATCCGCCCGCTTTTACCAAGTCCCGCAATTCCATCAAAAATGCCGTAAAAGGATATCGTGAGATCAATCTTAGGGGCTTAAAGCTGGTGAAAGACGGCGGATTCCTGGTAACTTGTTCCTGCTCCCATTTCATGGATCCGGAGCTTTTTGCCAAAACAATCCGGGAGGCTTCTCATGGTGCGCATAAGCGTCTCCGCCAGGTAGAATTCAAGACACAGGGCCCGGATCATCCGATCCTGTGGGCAGCGGACGAGAGCTATTACCTCAAGTTCTACATCTTTCAGGTCGTTGATGAACGCTAGACATCCGTCTGGAGAAGTAAGCGGCTGAAAGTGGCGGAAATGCTTGATTTACAAGGGTTCGAACGTGTTTGGTGATAAGCTTGCAAACCTCGTAAAGTATTGCAAAATATCGTATCACAGTGGTATAAAGTGGTAAGTCTGAGTGGTAACTATGAAATGATAATGATATCGGAAAAGGTTATATGTTCGCTCTTCATTATGTTAAAATGAAACATGAATTAACGGCAGACTAACGACAGACTAACAATGATATAATTGTAATGCCAAAATAGGTGTGATATTATTACTATGGCAATCGAAACAGAGATGTTCCGGTTGCTTTTTTTATGCCATGAAAGGGTGAATTTGATGGAATTATCTATGAGAGAGAAAGAGCTGTTAATTAGTGTCTGCTGATTAAGTATCTATCTGCAGCTTCCAGCTCTTACATCTGTTCCAGTCATGCCAGAAGCGGAACAGATGCAAAAGAGCGTAAAGTATTCGCCGCTGAATCCTGAACAGATTCGTCACGAATACAGATAATGCGATAGAAGTCAACTGCGTTTCTTCCAGTTTTGTGGTAATGCAGCTCATACCATAACAGCGTTTGATCAGACTTAAGGTGCGCTCCACTTCGATTCTATCGGTATTATCCTGATACTCCTGTTTCTTATCAACTTTTGTTGTAGCGCTTGGTCTGCCCAGCTTTGGACCTGATAACCGGATTCCATGTTCCTTGCAATAGTTCCTGGTTTCCCTGGTCCGGTATATCTGATCTGCCAGGACCCGTTCCAGATAATAACCGGTACGCTCTCTGAATCGTTCTATTGCTTCAATCAGGCAGGTGCTCTCGTTGTATGCCTCGAAAGATATTTTTTCGATACGCCCATAACCTTCGCTGTCAAGACTGAGATCAAATTTTGCATCAAATTCAACCGGTGCTTTGACCTTGCCTCTGACGATCGGCCGGAGCCATGGCTGCGAAATACTTACAATGCGGTGCTCCACAGAATGAACTCTGTTATCATACATATACTGTTGCTGTTCATACAACCGGATGATGGTAAGATACAGACCGACATCCTTACCTGTCATGGCATAACCTTCACTCATGAACTGTTCCAGCTAGCCAAGATCTCTTTTTACGTAGCCAAGCTGTCTGCGGAGTGCACTGCGGATTTTCTTTGCCGTGTGCTTCCTACTCTTAGCAAATGCAAGATACTCTTTTCTGGCACATTTACGGTATCTTCTTGGCAGTTTAAGACCATAACATTTACAAAAACGGTAAATCATGTTTTCCAGCTTTTCTCTTGTTTCGTTCAAAAGTGAGATATCCTGCGGATAACGTATGTTTGCAGGCGCACAGGTCGCATCAAGGGTCAGCGTTCCTTTGTTTGTATCTTCTTTTGCAGTACCATCATCATTGGTTTTTCCTCCGGATGGCGGAGTATGGTCATCTTTGTCATCATCCTTATGCGCAAGAAGATACTCGTTTACTTCCATCAGCATCCATGCGGAAATGCGTTTACGAAAAAGAACCAGTGTACTTGCATCAAACGGAGCTTCTTCCCGAAAGCCGGGAAGTCCGATAAAGTATTGCAGATACGGATTTTCAGCAATCTGCTCCACGAGCTCACGGTCGGAAAACTGGAACTTTGTCTGGATAATCAGAACACCTAACGCCTTGCGAAGAGGCTTGGCAACATTACCCGTATCACTTGGAAACAGCCTGGCATATTTTATTTCAAATTCATCCCATGGGATGCGGTCAGCCATTTTGATCCAGCGGTTATCCGGATTCATGTGGAGCCCCAAAGGCTGATTGAAATCAAGGAATGAATGCTGTAGCTTGTCAATCGGTTTGTACATTGTTTTAGCTCCTCGTATGCTCAAAATCTGTAAAAAACTGCAAAAAAACGATTTGTTTTCGTCAAAATCCTTGCAATCATTATACCAGAAAATGGGGCAAAAATCAGTAAAATCAAGTGTTTGCGGCTTAATCAGCAGACACTACTTAATTTTATAACTAGCTAAATCTAAAATGTACCCTATAGATTGGACAGATTGAGTTTTTAAAACCCTTACCATTAGA
>ENA-OZES01000643-OZES01000643.1-human-gut-metagenome-genome-assembly--contig:-NODE-643-length-18780-cov-7.128171_pt1 | contig 18780 bp, 12 predicted proteins | sample MGYA00245068_ERZ653609 | MGnify/ENA primary metagenome ERZ653609 (study PRJEB26926, sample SAMN06164898) | human gut metagenome | biome: ENVO:00009003; feature: ENVO:2100002; material: ENVO:00002003... | reverse complement strand
AAATCAGAGACAGGCAACAAGGTCTTTGTATTGCCATCTAAAGTTAGCATCAACAATATAACAAAACAACACACACAGGTAACAAGGTTACCACAAATGTAAAAATAATAATAGGGAGAAAAGAATAAGATGAACAAAATGAATGAATTGTGCGAAATGGAATTAACAGGTCGTTACGAGGAGAAACTTTCTGCTCTGAAAGCGGAAATCAGTGCAGCAGATGAGTATATCAGGCAGGATAACAGTGACCTGACGGAATTTGAGAACCGATATGAGCGTTTAGATATCCCGTATCGTGTAAAAAGATTTCTGGATGACTATATTGCGTGTATGCAGACAAAATATGAACGTCTTGCAGACCTGTGCTATCTGGCGGGAGAACAAGGATTATAAAAAAAACTTGTTTTATCTGTCGAAATAAAGTATTGTAGTAATATACTATATTTACGACAGATAAGGAGAAAATGCGTTATGTACAGAAAGAAAAATTTTATAAGTCTGGGAATGAGCCTGGTTCTGGCTGCAGGAATTACGGTAACACCTGTAACAGCAGCAGATTTCACAGATGGTACAGTTTCTGAATTTAATTCAGATGATGCAACAGAATTTGATGTACAACAGGAAACTGCGGATAATGCGGAGTTTGCATCAGATACAGAGGATAGCATTTCGGACAAAGCAGGTTCAAATGAAGCAGATTCAGACGAAGAAGTCTTTGCAGAGGCTGTAATTCCGGACGAAAACGGTGCTGTGGATAACAGACAGCTTCTGGAGAAATATCTGAATGACATTCTGTACGGACAGGATCCGGACACACAGCCAGCAGCTTCTCTGGGTGAGGATGTACTGAATGGACAGCAGCAGACCTTATATGAGGAACTTAAGAGTAAAATCAGCGCAGTGGCATCGAAAGGTGGTTCTACCAGGTTTAAAGTCAGTTCAGATCTGGGACTGACCTGGCAGACAACAGCAAGCGGTAATGCGCTCAAAAGAGAAGTAGCCGCACACCTTAATGAACTGGATATTTCAAAGATTATCGATTGCCTGGCTGTAGATTGTCCATATGAATTGTACTGGTACGAAAAGACTGCAGCTACTACTTGGCAGTATGGTTACAGCACAAAGGCAACAGGAAACAAAACAACTGTAAAAATTGAAAATCTTTCCATATCTATGCCGGTGATCAGCAGTTATGCTTCCGGTAAATATAAAGTAAATGCAGGGATTGTACAGCTTGCAAAAAGTGCAGCAGAAAATGCCAGAATGATCGTAAAAGAATTTCAGGGTTATACAGAGACAGAAAAGCTGTACGGATATAAAGAAATGATCTGCTACCTGACTTCCTACAATGATGATGTGACGGAGGATGATGAATACGGAGATCCATGGCAGTTAATCTATGTTTTTGACGGAGATGACAGTACTAATGTGGTCTGTGAAGGTTATTCCAAGGCATTTCAGTATCTGTGCGATCTCAGTGACATTACCTGCTATACAGTGACTGGTATGATGAATGGCGGTACAGGTGAAGGTCCTCATATGTGGAATATTGTGGCAAATAACGGTAAATATTATATGGCAGATATCACAAACAGCGATGAAGGAACAGTTGGAGAAGACGGAGGTCTGTTTCTGGATACTCCGATTTCAGGAAGTATTTCCCGGGGCTATACATATGCGACAGACAGTGCGAATATATATTTTGCATATGACAAAGAAGCAAAGAGCTTATATGGAACCGGAAAAAATTCCATTCTTTATATGACGCAGGAAACGTATTCTGCTGATGATCTGACTGCAAAACCGGCAAAAACTTCAATTACAGGTATATCAAACAGGACTGCCGGAAAACTTGTGATTACATGGAAAAAGGCAAAGAGTGCAGATGGATATGAGATCTATCGCCGGGCAGGAACCACTAATCCATACATAAGAGCAGCGGTAATTAAATCCGGTTCAACTACAAAATACACAAATGCAAAACTGAAAAAAGGACATACATATTATTACAGAATCCGTTCATACAGATATGATGAGAATGGAAGAAAGATATACAGCGGCTGGTCAACAGTAAAGAAGCAGAAAGTAAAATGAAATCGGTAATCAGAAAAAGACACAAAGGATAACGTGGATAAAACAATGATGAAAGTACTTTCGTAAAAACAGAGTACACAGTTTCAGGGGATTTTCTTGCCATATGTGGAACATCATGATACAATGAGACACGATATGACAGAGAGAACCCCTGAAATTTTATTATATTATAAGAAATTACTCCATAATGCTCTTATAATTAAAGCAGTATTTTTATAATGCTGTAAATATCTGGAAAATATGGGAGGAATAAATATAAATGTGTGGAATTGTTGGATTTACAGGTAATCATCAGGCAGCACCTATATTATTATATGGTCTGTCCAGACTTGAATATAGAGGTTATGATTCAGCGGGACTTGCAGTTCGCGACGGCGAAGGTGATACAGAGGTTATTAAAGCGAAAGGCAGACTGAAAGTTCTTGCAGATAAAACTAATAATGGAGAATCTGTACCTGGAACATGTGGTATCGGACATACCCGTTGGGCGACACATGGAGAACCATCTGAGACAAATGCGCATCCCCATATGAGTGATGACGGTAACGTAGTAGCAGTTCATAATGGAATCATTGAGAATTATCAGGAACTGAAAGACAAACTGATCCGCAATGGCTATGAGTTTTATTCGTCTACAGACACTGAAGTAGCAGTTAAACTTGTAGATTATTATTATAAGAAATATCTCGGAACACCGGTAGATGCCATTAACCATGCAATGGTCCGTATCCGCGGTTCCTATGCTCTTGCGATCATGTTTAAAGACTACCCGGGAGAGATTTATGTGGCAAGAAAAGACAGCCCGATGATCCTTGGGGTGGAGAACGGTGAATCTTATATTGCATCCGATGTTCCTGCAATTTTAAAATACACCAGAAATGTATATTATATTGGAAATCTGGAGATGGCTCGTATCAGAAAAGGGGAGATCACGTTCTACAATCTGGATGGTGATGAGATCCAGAAAGAGCCGAAAACAATTGAATGGGATGCAGAAGCGGCGGAGAAAGCGGGATTTGAACATTTCATGATAAAAGAAATTCATGAACAGCCGAAAGCAGTTCGGGATACTTTGAATTCTGTACTCAAAGATGATCGTATTGATCTCTCAGAAGTAGGTCTTACAGATGAGGAGATCAAAAAGATCAGCCAGATTTATATTGTAGCATGTGGCTCTGCTTACCATGTGGGAATGGCAGCCCAGTATGTGATTGAAGATCTGACAAGGATTCCGGTACGTGTGGAACTGGCATCGGAATTCCGATACAGAAATCCGATTTTAGATCCGGAAGGTCTTGTGGTCATTGTCAGCCAGTCAGGGGAAACAGCAGACAGCCTTGCGGCACTTCGTGAGGCGAAACAGAGAGGTATCCGTACACTGGGAATTGTCAATGTGGTAGGTTCTTCCATTGCCAGAGAAGCGGATAATGTTTTTTACACTCTGGCGGGACCGGAAATTTCTGTAGCAACTACCAAGGCATACAGTACTCAGCTGATTGCCTCCTATGCACTGGCAGTGCAGTTTGGAAAAGTCAGAGAACAGATTACAGAAGAAAAATATCAGGAGCTGATTGCAGAGCTGAAAACACTTCCGGATAAGATTGCCAAGATCATTGAAGATGACAAAGAGCGTATCCAGTGGTTTGCGGCTAAGCAGGCAAATGCCAGGGATGCTTTCTTTATCGGGCGTGGTATTGACTATGCCATCAGTATGGAAGGCAGCCTTAAGATGAAAGAAGTCAGTTATGTACACACAGAAGCTTATGCGGCCGGAGAACTGAAACATGGCACAATCTCTCTGATTGAGGACGGAACTCTTGTGATCGGTATTCTCACGCAGAATCATCTCTATGAGAAAACAGTCTCCAATATGGTAGAATGTAAGAGCCGCGGTGCATACCTGATGGGACTCACCACGTATGGACATTATAATATAGAAGATACTGCAGATTTCACAGTTTATATTCCGAAAACAGATCCACACTTTGCAACTTCACTGGCAGTTATTCCTTTGCAGCTGCTTGGCTACTATGTCAGCGTAGCCAAAGGCCTGGATGTAGATAAGCCGAGAAATCTGGCTAAGAGTGTAACTGTAGAATAGTGCCGGGAAAACAATACAATATGTAGCGTAATGCCACAGACTGTAAAGGATTAATACGGTCTGCGGCATTTTTTTTCAAAATCCCAGAATCTCATGAAAATAGATCTGATTTTGAATAACAGAAGGATGTTCCGGTTTCAGTGTTCTGGCTTTCCGGTGAAATTCAAAAGCTTCTTTGTGCATTCCGGATTTGTCCAGACATACACATAATTGCAGAAATGGTATGAAATTATGGCAGTCCGGAATATAGAATCCTCCGTTTTGGTTGTTGTCCGGTGCAAGAAGTGCCTGATGATACCAGTGAGCTGCCATGGAAAAGTTCTGTTTCATAAAAAATATTTTCCCAATCTCACAGCATATTTCGGCTCTTGGAATATCTGATATGAAACTGTGAAACAGTATCTCAAGAGCATGCTGGTCATTGCCTGATGCCTGATAACAATAGGAGAGAACCAGACAACTGTCCAGTCTGTTTTCAATCCAGCCGTCCGGTTCTTTCAGAAATTTTTTCAAAACACAAATGGCATACTCGTATTGCTTATGATAAAAAAGTTCCCGGCCATAATAAAATAAGTCTCTGGGTTCCAGAGGCTCTCCTTCTTCGATCATCTGTTGATAGATGTGCAGATTTCGAAAGGAAGAGCAGGGTTTTATTTTGCGATGTTCAATCTGTATGGGAGAATAAAGGATGTTCCCGGTGGGAATGATGGATTCATGAACTCTTCCCCGCCATCTGAAATTTCGGGAAGTTTTTAAGATGCGTTCTCTGTAACAGGAGAATGCAGCATGATTCCATTCATCGAAATCTGTGACATAATCCATCATAACCATATCTGTGTTCGGACTCAGTGTTTCTTTTAATTGTTTTAGTCTGTACAGATTTTCCTGAGTGATCATGTCGTCTGCATCCAGCCACATCCAGTAATCAGTACTGACTTTTTCCGAAATAAAATTCCGGGCAGCAGAAAAATCATTTTTCCATGGAAAATCATAAACTTCTGCTGTAAATTCTCTGATAATTTCTTTGGTCCTGTCTGTAGAACCGGTATCACAGATAAGAATTTTGTCTACAATTTCTTTCATGGGTTTCAGGATACGCGGCAATACTTTTTCTTCATTTTTTACAATCATACAAAGGCTGAGAGAAATCATGGAAGATAATTTAAAGCACCTTTTGAGAAAATCAGGAGGAGCATTTGCCCCTCCTGAGGTTTAAGTTGCAAGAAGTCCGGCTGCGCGGAGATTTGCGAGAAGCTGATTAAACTGGGTTACAATATCTGTCTGACCTGTGGCATCTGCTACGGCCGCTGCCGGAGCTACAGTACCGGCAGGTCCGGTAGCACCAGTGGCTCCAGTAGGTCCGGCAGGCCCGGCAGCACCAGTAGGTCCGATAGGCCCGGCAGCACCAGTAGGTCCGATAGGCCCGGCAGGGCCAGTAGGTCCGATAGCTCCGGAAGGTCCGGCAGCGCCAGTGGCTCCGGTAGCTCCGACAGGTCCGGTAGCGCCAGTGGCTCCAACAGGTCCGACAGGACCTGGGTAGCCTTGAAGTCCGGGTTCACCCTGGGGGCCCTGAGGTCCCATTGGACCAACGGGACCGGGACAGCCTCTGGGTCCGGTAGGACCAGGACAACCGCGCGGCCCCTGAGGTCCCTGACAGTCACAGCTGCAGCGATTGTTATTGTTACAACAGGATGTACCGGATAATTCCGGATCATCTGAGGTATGACGACTAAACAGCATAGAAAAGTATCACCTCTGGAAAATCTTATATCGTCAGACTAGACAGTCTGCCCGGCAGACTGTAATTTTACAGGACATTCCGGCAGTTGTCGTGGAATCTGACAATAATAGATTGCAGTTCTCGATATTAGTATATGTTTCATATGTGAGTTTGTGACTTACTATTGTATAACTGTCAACTACCCATTACCTAAAGGCAATGGGCTTGTAACTGCCCAGTCGTAGTAACGGTTTACGCCTTCGACCTTTTATCCCCAATAGGTATTGCTGCCTAAAGTGGCGCTACATCATAGGGTGGTTGACAGCATCCTTTACAGACAAGATATACTCATCTGTAACTGTATCAGGTACTAAACTTCCCATGCTATACAGCAAACATTCTTTTACGGGTAAGATTTTACGCAATATGCGAGTTTTTTACTTTATAGGAAAGACCGCCGATGGCGGTCTCCTGGCGGAAGTGGAAAGAAATATAAAAACTGCTGTGAAAGATAAGTTTATTTTCCTGACAGGATAATTATCAAAAATGAAAAGAGTCTGATGCATAAAACATATAGGTTTATGCGTTGGATTCTTTTTTGTCTCTTGCCCAATAAGTTCCGGTATGCTATGATAAACAAAAGCATATTTTCCAATTATCTAAATCTATGTAACTGTCCGGTATTTTCAACAGTTACAGCCAAATCTCAATTCATATACAGATCATGAATCTGTTCTTTCAGAAAAGTCATGCTTTAATTTTCACTATTTATTTCTAGCAGGAGTTTTCTAAAAGACAGGAACTCCTGAACATATTTATTAAGGAGGTTATAAGATGCTGTATAAGAAGACAGAAAAGCTATCAATAATAAAGAGGGAGGGTGAGATAATGGGTATGTTTGTAAATCCGAATGCTGCAGCATTTCAGTGTGCAGTCAATTCAGAAGTATATATAGACAAAACGGGATTATTGGAATATACAAATAAAGTATTGGGCACAAATGCCAGGTTTATATGTAACAGTCGTCCGCGCAGATTCGGGAAATCTGTTACTGTAGATATGCTGACTGCATATTACAGTAAAGGATGCGACACTGAAAAAATGTTTTCAGGACTGGAAATCAGCAAATGTCCGGATTTTTACGAACATTTAAATAAATATGATGTCATTCATTTTGATGTACAATGGTGCTGTATATCCGCAGGTTCCAGTGAGAATTTAATTTCATATATCACGAATATCGTTGTTTCCGAATTAAGAGAGACTTATCCTGAAGTCAATCTGGTGGAAAACAGCACTATATATGGAGCAATGGCACGCATTAATACTGTATTAGGAAAACAGTTTATTGTAATCATTGATGAATGGGATGTTCTGATTCGTGATGAAGCCCATAATCAGGCAGCACAGGAAATGTATATTGACTTTCTCAGAAACATGTTTAAAGGAATTGAGGCATCAAAATATATCGCACTTGCATATCTGACCGGAATTTTACCGATAAAGAAATTAAAAACCCAGTCTGCCTTAAATAATTTCACCCAGTTTACAATGCTTAATGCCGGCCCATTGACACCATATATCGGTTTTAATGAAGATGAAGTAATCGATTTGTGTGAAAAATATGAGATAGATTTTGCGGAAGTGAGGCGGTGGTACGATGGTTACCGTCTTGGAGATTACCATGTATATAATCCAAATGCGTTAGTAAATCTGACAATTATGCGGACATTCCAGAGCTACTGGTCACAGACAGGAACCTATCTGTCAATCCTGCCACTGATCAACATGGATTTTGATGGTCTGCGGACATCCATTATAGAGATGCTGTCCGGTTCCTCTGTAGAAGTAAATGTCAATGAATTTCAGAATGATATGGTCAGTTTCGCAGACAAAGATGATGTATTGACTCTGCTGATCCACCTGGGTTACCTTGCCTACGACCAGAGAACCCAGAGAGCTTACATTCCCAATGAAGAAATCCGTCAGGAATTTCGTGCTGCCACCAAACGAAATAAATGGAATGAACTGATCGAATTCCAGCAGGAATCTGAAAAACTGCTGGAAGCCACCTGGGAAATGGATGCAGAAACAGTTGCTGAACAGATAGAGAAAATCCATGCAGAATACACATCAGTGATTCAGTACAATAACGAGAATTCCCTGAGCAGCGTACTCAGCATTGCCTACTTAAGTGCAATAAAATACTATTTTAAGCCAATCCGGGAACTCCCGACAGGAAGAGGCTTCGCAGATTTCGTCTTCATCCCCAAACCACTGTACAGAGACTATTATCCTGCATTACTCGTCGAATTGAAATGGAACAAAGACGCAGAAACTGCTCTGAATCAGATAAAAGAACGAAAATATCCAGAGTCATTACAGCAGTATACAGGAGATATTTTGCTGGTGGGGATCAACTACGATAAAAAAGAAAAAGTACATCGATGTGTAATCGAAAAATGGTTTCCACTGTGTATATAGAACGTAACTTCAAAAGAATCATATAAGTTATGAGAAAAGACATTCTACCCCAGTGGATGGAATGTCTTTTTTATATAATTTTTAGCTTGCATCTATGTAAAATTGATATCAGAAAATTCCCTCTTTTTATGTTGACATTACTAAAAGCAAGACTATAATGAAAACCGAAAAAAGAATCTGAAACGATTGGAAAGGGGAAGTTAATTATGAGTACAGTTTTGCCAAGAGAAGAAGCAGTAGAAACAATTTTTTCTAAAATTTTGGCTTCGCCGGAAGCATCCGGACGATTAAGCGGAGTTTTTTATGACCATATAGATGACGACCATCGTCTGACAGATAATGACAGAGATCATTTCCTGCAGGTATTGTTTCATGCGTACCAGAACGGTGATATCAGTGCACTGCTGTTGGAATTATGCGGCAGAAGTATGTTTGACCTGTTAAGGGAGGCTTATCTGATCCCGAAGAAATTCCACGGAAAAGCAGGAGAGAACCCGGTGCTCCTTACAGATGCAGCCGGAGAACTTATTCCCGGGGAAAAGGTTTCAGCCAGAGAATATGCAAAATTCAAGGAAACATATGAACATCATGAATGTGCCCCCAGATCTGCGCTGTATCTTGCAGATGGTTATGATCTTGTCCGTACCTATACAGAAGGTCTGAACATTACAGAAGAAAAAGATAACCGTAAACGTGGTGTCCTGGCTCTTTATGCACTTCCCGACACCTGTAAACTGGGTCTGACAGAAGCACAGGCATATGCCGTTGTATGGGATGCTTTCCAGAAGATTCAGGAAGAAGCCCCAAGAGCCATGGTATACTACGGACAGGAAACAGGTCTGAAGAAAGAGAATCCGGATAAACCCTATGATGAAATTGGAATTCTTCTTCCTATCCATGAATTTGAGAAAAAAATGCTGCAGCATTTAGACGAGATTGACGGAATCGTACTGGCATGCAGAGAGAAAATGATGGAGAAAGCAGGAAATGACAGTCTGCAGCTTTAACAAATCAAGCAAGTAGCAAAGCGGATGATTTTATCCGATTGACAATATAGAATGAGGAAGTGAGAAAAATGCCGCAGGAAGTGATTAAAAAGAACCATATGGATGTTGCCTGGCATGAGTATACAGATGAAAATGGGGAAAATGTACCAGTTGTAGATTCCAGCATCGCAGAGAAAGCATCCGTTATCGGACGTGTGGGGATTATGTTTCTCTCATGCGGTACCGGAGCCTGGAGAGTAAGAAGTTCCATGAACACATTGGCAGAAGCACTTGGCATTACATGTACGGCGGATATTGGTCTGATGTCTATTGAATATACATGCTATGACGGAGAAGAAGGCTTTACCCAGTCACTGTGCCTGACCAATACCGGAGTAAATACCTTAAAGTTAAACCGTTTGGAACACTTTATCCGGAACTTTAAAACAGAAGGGAAACATATGTCAGGGGAACAGCTGCATACTTTCCTTGATAATATTGAAAAAACACATGGTCTCTATTCCCCGCCTGCACTGGGACTTGCAGCAGCAATCGCATGCTGTGGATTTACATTTCTGCTGGGAGGCGGTCCGATTGAGATGTTCTGTGCATTTGTGGGTGCAGGAATTGGTAATTATCTTCGCTGTAAACTGACAAAATATCATTTTACATTATTCTTATGTATTGTATCCTCTGTATCCTTGGCATGTTTTGCATATGCAGGTATGCTCAAACTGGGAGAAATACTGTTTGGGATTTCTGTTCAGCATGAGGCCGGATATATCTGTGCCATGCTGTTCATCATACCGGGATTTCCATTCATTACCAGTGGTATTGACCTTGCCAAACTGGATATGCGTTCCGGAATGGAACGTCTGATGTATGCTTTGATCGTTATTCTGGTAGCAACTATGTCAGCGTGGATCATGGCCCTGATTCTGCATCTGAAACCCGTAAATTTTATGAAACTTTCGCTGACAATGAGCCAGTGGATTCTATTCCGGATTCTTGCCAGCTTTTGCGGAGTATTTGGATTCTCCATTATGTTTAACAGCCCGGTACGTCTGGCAGTTGCAGCAGCCGGGATAGGAGCAGTGGCCAATACCCTGAGACTGGAGCTGGTGGATCTTGCCAATATTCCTCCTGCAGCCGCTGCATTTATCGGTGCACTTACTGCGGGACTTCTGGCGTCGTTGCTGAAGAATAAAGTTGGATATCCAAGGATATCTGTAACAGTTCCGTCAATCGTCATCATGGTTCCGGGTCTGTATTTGTACAGAGGATTTTATAATCTTGGAATCATGTCATTATCGGTAGCTGCATCCTGGTTTGCATCTGCAATCCTTATCATTGCCTCATTGCCGCTGGGACTGATCTTTGCACGTATTCTGACTGACAGATCATTCAGATATTGTACCTAATCCGGTAATTGATTTGGCAATTATTTTTAAAATCATTAAAAAAACCATGTATCTTTTGTGTATTGTGTGGTGGGCTTGGGTTACTGAAAATCGTGAAAAATCGACGTTAAACTGCAATGATTACAGTGATAGTTCCGGATGAACCTGTGATCAACAGGACAACAGGTTTCGGACGTTTAAGAGCCCGCTCCGTAAAGCAGACAAAAACTTCTGTGATATTACAGTGGAATATAATCAAAGATGCAGATGGCTACTTCATTATACGGAAATCGCTGCAATACCAACACAAAAACCCACAAATACAAAAAAACTGCCACCATCACCAACGGCGCTACAGGCACATGGACACAGAAGCAGTTGCCGAACAAATAGAGAAAATCCATGCAGAATACGCCTCAGTGGTCCAGTACAACAACGAGAATTCCCTGAGCAGTGTACTCAGCATTGCTTACTGATATAGTGTTGTTAGAATTATCAAAGGAGTCTGATACATAAGGAGTGAAAACTTATGCGCCGGGCTCTTTTGTTTTGAAAAAAATTTCAGGATTATTGATTTAGATCAAGCGTCTGACAAGACAGAAAACGAAAGATGTAGTATAATATATTGTGACAATAAAAGTGGTACAATCTTTCATATCAGAAAGTGAAACACTGAATTGAGAAAAAGTGATTATTATAAGAGGGAGAGAGTGCGTATGAAGAGAAAACTAATGGCTCTTATGCTGGCAGGAATCATGGTGATACAATCAGCAGGCACATCATGGGCAGCAGAATTCACAGATGGAGTGAATGTGGAATATGGAGATTCGTCAGAAAATGTTAATGAAGAAGCATTTTCTGACGAGCAAACGGAAGCAGAAAATTTTGAAGATGATTCTCCTGAAAAAGATCTGACAGAAGAAGCAGAAGTACCTGCAATGGCATCTGGTAGCACATCGGACGAAAATTTAGAAGTATCATTTAATAATGGGACACTTACCATTAGTGGAAGTGGGATGATTACTCAAACATCAGTAAAGAATTGTGGACATTCATTAAGTGAAATAAAGAAGGTAATTATAAAAAAAGGGATAATGAGTATAGGAAATCATGTATTTTATGGCTGTAGTAGTTTAAGCAGTATAGAAATCCCAAACAGTGTAACGAGTATAGGGTCTTCTGCGTTTAGTGGTTGTATTAGTTTAAATAGTATACAAATCCCAAACAGTGTAACGAGCATAGAGTATTCTGCGTTTTATGGCTGTAGTAGTTTAAAGAGCATAGAAATCCCAAAGGGAGTAACAAGTATAGGGTATCATGTGTTTGATGGATGTATTGATTTAAGTAGTATAGAAATCCCGAACAGTGTAACGAGTATAGAGTATTATGCGTTTTTGGGTTGCAGTAGTTTAAACAATATAAAAATCCCAAACAGTGTAACAAGTATCGAGGGTGAGGCGTTTTCAGGTTGCAGTAGCTTAAGCAGTATAGAAATCCCAAACAGTGTAACGAGTATAGGGCCTTCCGCGTTTTCAGGTTGCAGTAGTTTAAGAAACATAGAAATCCCGAATAGTGTAACGGGTATAAGATTAGGTGTATTTAGTGGATGCAGTAGTTTAAACAGTATAGCAATCCCGAATAGTGTAACGAGTATCGAAGGTAGTGCGTTTTCAGGTTGCAGTAGCTTAAGTAGTATAGAAATCCCAAACAGTGTAACAAGCATAGAGTCTTCTGCGTTTTCTGGTTGTAGTAGTTTAAAGAGCATAAAAATTCCAAGCAGTGTAACGAGTATATCGTTTGATACGTTTTATGGTTGCAGTAATTTAAAGAGTATAGAAATATCGAATAGTGTAACGAGTATAACGTATAGCGCATTTAATGGTTGCAGTAGTCTCGCTGATGTATATTATACTGGAAGCAAAGCACAGTGGAAAAAAATATATTTTGAAAAACCATATTATATTCACGCAGATTATGATGGTGATGTACGGTTATTAAAGGCAACAATTCATTATAATAGTATAATATCCACAGATAAAAAGTTTGATTTAAGCAGCAAATCTCTTTCTATTTTAGGAAATCAAAATTCAATTTCCGTAGATTTCGAAGCATCAACTCCAGGCAATGTAGCGAATGAGGAGAAGGCAATTACCTGGAAGTCAAGTAACCCTGCTATTGCAGAGATAGACAAAAATGCAACAGGGTTAATAGACAGTGTTGATGGCAACCGTGCATCTGGCTGGATAAGCTTATTAGCTTATGACGTAGGTGAAGTCACCATAACCGGAACTACACAGGATGGCAGAACTGCAAGTATAGAAATCAATGTAGAACCGAAACTGCAGACTCAGACCACAATAATTAACATTTCAGAAAAAAAATCAGTTACTCTGTGTTCCGTAGAGCTTGAAAAAGAAAATAAGGAATATCTGGAAAGGTTCATGAAGAACTTAAAGGTTCAGGATACAGGTTCTTATTTAGCAGGGCCATATGTAACGATTGATAAAACGGATTACCGCATCTCAGATGATGGAAAGAAAGCAGAACTGATCTGCACATTTACTCCGATAGGGAATGGAAGTGAATCTAGCAAAATTACATGTACAAGTCCAAATGGACAGAAAATTACAGTGTCAGTCGGTAAGAACGGCAGCCACACTGAATCCCTGACTGCAACAGCCGCTTTTGGTGACAAATCAAAGAAAAAGACCTTACACTGGACTAAAGATGGTTATAATGAAAAAAAATAGAAGTTAATGTGCAGATTTATAATCCGTCAGGAACAGTTAATCTGAATGAGATAAGTGTGGAACTGAAGAATTTGAAGATGTTTAAAGTAAAAGATGCTTCAAAAGTAACCAATATAGGCTCTGATTATACCTATAATCTGAATATGGATCAGTCCATAAATGAAGGGAAAACAATCACCGTTAAATTGACATTGGTAAAGAAGGGAGTAACATGGTGGAAACCGAATGACAGCAGTGTACATTCCGGAGAAATTTTTGTTACAGTTATCGGAAATAACAAAAAGGGAAACAGTATCAGCGGAACCGCTGCTTTAAATGTGAATTATCAGAACGACCTGAAAAAAACAGATGATGAACAAAAAGCAGAGCAGGAAGCAGAAAAAAATGCAGAGAAGTCTTTAGCAGATGCAGTAGATTCTTTTGTGGATCTCAGTGATAAAATGGCACTTGATCCTGATATTGAAAAATATATTGGTCACAATCAGTTTGAAGGATTAAAATTATTGATTTATTCAGAAATTGCCATGGCAAATATTTCCAAAGAATATTTTACGGCCTCCGGTCTGTCCGAGGAAGTTGCAGAGAGGATTATGAAAGTATTTTTGGGATATGAAAAGCCGAAATTTGGGATAGCAAGTAAAGAGGTACCTGTTGAAGTAGTTGTGCAGGGACTGAACAATAAGCTGTATCAGTTCAGATTTGACTGTGATGTTTCTGTATATTCTTATGACGGTTCACCATTTGGAATCAACGGTGGCATTACAACTAAAATGTGGCTGGTTTCTGAACCGAACCAAAAGCAAGAAGAAATTCTCTGCGATAAAGGATTAATTAATGAAGCAGATTTGGACAGCTTCTGCCAGAGCTTATGGAAAGCAGCAGAATCATCAATAAAAAGTGCCTACAAAGAAATCTGGGGCAGTAATGCAGATAAACTTGCCAATGAAGTTATCGAGGACAGTATCGACAGTATCGCCAGCAAGGCGGCAAAATACGGTCTGGAGAGACCAGTTAAAATGCTTCTGGAGAAACTTTATGAAAGAAAACTGAAAGGCAGATTTTCATCAGGCTTTTTCAATCTGTTGATTTATCCTTCTAAAAAAGCTGTGATAAAATGCCCTGTAGATGTTTATGTATACAATTCCGATAATGTTCTGGTAGGAAGCATTGTTTCTGATAAGGCAACGATTATAGGGGATGGTGTAGCCCTCTGGACAGTGGGGGATGACAAATATATTCAGTTGTTTAATGATACCTATCGTCTGGTCTATAAAGCAACAGGCACCGGAACCATGGACATTAATATTTATGACCAGCTGACAAACAATTACAATTACAGAAACTGTGAGTTTACTCAGATACCATTAAGTCCGAACATGAAGTATTCGCAGTCGATTAATAATGAACTGATGACAGATTCCGGCAATTATAAGGTGCAGTCTGATAATGGCGCAATAATCAATGTAACAAAAGAGCAGAATTTATATGAAACGACCACAATCATTGAAACGCCGACACCTACTGCAACGCCGACACCTGTTGCAACACCTACACCTACAGTAACACCAACACCTACTGCAACACCGACACCTGCAGTTTCACCAGATAAAAAACCTTCAGTACCGAAGTTAAGCAAGATAACTACATCATATAATTCAATTACAGTCAAATGGAACACAGTTTTTGGTGCTAATGGCTATCTGGTTTATCGAAAGGTGAATTCCGGTAAGTGGAAAGTTGTAAAAAATACAACCGGAACTTCCTATAAAGACAAGAATGTAAAAGCCGGTTACAAGTATTCTTATACAGTAAAGGCTTATAAAAAAGTAAATGGCAAAAAAGTGTATAGTGGATACAACAAAAAGGGGTTATCAGGAAAGTTGAATACGGTTGTTTCTTTATCTGCTAAAAATAAAACAGTATCTATAAGCTGGAAGAAAACAACAGGTGCAACAGGATATTATATTTATCGCTCAGGAAGCAAAAATGGTAAGTTCAGTAAGATAAAAACGATTACCAGTGGGAAAACTTTAAAATATACAGACAAAAAAGTGAAAACCGGAAATACATATTATTATAAAGTGATACCATTTGCAAAAATTACTGGAAAGAAAGTAAATAGTACAAGTAGTATCATAAAATGTATTTCTTTAAAGAAAAAAACTCCATCTTCAAATACTGGCGCATATCCAGCAGAAGTTCAGAAACTGATTACGTATTTGAAAACAAATGGAGATAAATGGTCTGGCGGTGGTGACAATTATGAACGTACCTGGAGAATATCTGCCAATGAACGTGTAACATTCCAATATCAAAGTCCGCATGATGATCAGAAGAGTGCTGTATGGATGGCGTATATTATTACAGATTCAAATAACGCAGCTAAAGATGAAACCATAAGAATATCATGGGAAGGGCATATATTTGAGGATTTATCACAAACGCGCCGGATTTCAGTCACGTACAATATAGAAGGAAATGATAACTATATAGGTGGAGACATTCCATTTGATTATAGTGGCAAGGAAGATACGACTCATTTTACGAACAGTTCTGAAATTTCTTTCAATTTGTATACGAATAAAAGTTATACACTGAATCAGTTAAGTGCGCAGGGAAATAAAAAGCTTCATAAAGCACTGCCATTATTTAACACTTATCTGAAACAGCTTATGGGGATTTCTATGTCAGATATGGGATTTGTAGATTACAAATTCTGAACATAATATTGAGCAGTTGCTTTTATATCCGGCAGAAGGATAAAATGAAATCTAAAAGCTCTTGTTCCCTATGAAAATTTTATGAAATTGCTATAATATTATTAGAAGTACAAACTACAGCGTTTCGGTGAGTTCTTTTGTTTTGCAAAAATCTAATAAAACCGTATAAAAAAATTGATGTAAATCAAGTATCTGACAAGACAGAAATTAAACTTGTGATAAAATAACAAAAATGAATAAAGTTAAAGGAATATTTACGGATGAAAGCAGAAAAAAGTGAAATTATTGTGTTTTTCAGGGATATAATCGGAATTAAAGATAAATATGCACTGGAACAGCTTGGCAATCATTCCAGAAGATGGACGTTAAAGGCGAAATGCATTTTGCTTAAGGAAAAAGATGTGGTTTCGGAAGTTTCTTTTCTGTATCAGTGTGGAGGAGTAGTAAAAGCATATTATGCGCTGGATAAAGAGGGAAAAAACAGAATCCATTGTTTTGCACATCATGTGGGTGAGCCTGTTACCGGGATTGTGAATCTGGACAGACATATGGTTTCACTTCTGACTGTAGAGGCAGTTAGAGACTGTGAGTTGATTTCTACCTCTGTAGACTGCCTCAGAGAACTGGCACAGAGCTGTCAGGAAATTGCTCTGGTGTGTAACCGTATGATCGGAATCAATGTTATCAGGAATATGGAACATGAAAAAGTGATTACTTCCAGTAGAGTGGAAGACAGGTATCGTTATTTTCTGGAAATTTATCCGGATCTGGTAGAAAAAGTAAGCAAAAAGGATATTGCTTCCTATCTTAATATGACACCTGAGAGTCTGAGCCGCTTATTAAAAAATATGAAAAAAGAAAATTCTGAACAGTGATTTCGCTGTATGCAGAGGTAATCTTGCATACATGGAAATAAATTTACAGCAAACGGAGGATGAAACATGAAGAGAAAAGTTTTAACAATGTTGTTAGCAGTAACAATGTCAGCGACAGTGGGAAGCCCTGTCTGCGCTGCAGATTTTACAAGTGGAACGGAGAATGTATCCGAATCTTCCGAGAATGTTATGGACAGTGAGAATGCATCAGAAAATACAGCAGATGCGGACACTGCATCTGAAGAGGTGAACGAGACTGCGGATGCAGAAGAATCGAAAGATTCACAGGAATCAGATATGCTGGAATTTACAGATGAAGAAATCACAGATGACGAAGACTCGATTCCGGAATTTAATGATGACCAGGAAGATATACTCACAGACAGTGCAGGAAAACCAAGTACTGCTGCGAAATATCCTTCCATGAAAAAAACAGGAAATGTATATACAGCGACTGTAAAGAATGCAACAGAAAAGAATTATGTAAAATTTGTTCCAAACAAAACAGGAAAATATGTGTTAAAGATGACAATTACATCCCAATATGGAACTTATACAAATAGTGTCTATGATGCATATAATTCTAAATTCAAAATGCTTGAAGGCATTTCCACAGGTGGCTATGGTGCCTATAAGCTTGAAAAAGGGAAAACCTATTATTTTGGAATGGGTATGGGGAAATCCGCTTCAAAAGTTGTCTTTCAGGCAGAAATGCTGGCTGATGTTGTTTCAATCAAACCGGTAAAAATTGATAAATCTGTTGCTTTTTATACTCCTATAGATTTTTATCAGGATCGATATGGAACAGATGATAAAAATCAATATAACGTCGCAGAACGTTGGAGAGGAAAAGGAAAAATAAAAATCACATATAGTGATGGAAAAACAGAGACAATTCGTACAGACCAGAGAAATAGATATGGTCAATGGCTCAGCAGATATATTATTTACAACGGTAAGAAATCCAGTCCAGAGCCAGGAACCTATGACGTACATTTAAAATATGACAATTCAAAAGCAGAAGCAGTTGTAAAAAATGTCAAAGTAAAGAAACTATCCGGTTTACCGACAATCAATGGAAGTGGCAGTAAAAAGTTTTCTGTAACCAACAGTGGCATGTATGCACGCTTTAAAACAGGTAAGAGTACAAAATACCGCGTTTCCGTATCTTTCCCTGATTATAATCTTGGCAGTCAGGGAATCAGCATTGAACAGGAGAAAAAAGGAAAACTTGAACATATAAATCATGTGCAAAATGGAGGTACCTGTACATTAAAGGCGAATACAGTATATTATTTTTATGTAAACTTACATAGTGGATGGCAGGAAAATTCGACTGGAACACTTAAAGTAACTCCTGTAAATTAACCATATCAAGTCAGGGGCAAAATACTTTTTGACCCTGACATCATAAAATTTATAAACAAACCCAGAGGAACAAATCTGTAAATGCATTTAAGTATTCATAGATTTGTTTCTTTGTGTTATATAAAATAAAGTTTTAGATTTGTGAAAATTATATCAAACTTACAAACAATTTCATGATCCAAAACAAAAATTGGAATTTAAAAATTGTTCGGATTTCTGTACAAAAACTCTTGTCAATTTTTTGACAATGTGTTATCATTAAGACGTCAATTTTGTTAGGAG
>ENA-OZES01000641-OZES01000641.1-human-gut-metagenome-genome-assembly--contig:-NODE-641-length-18892-cov-10.462547_pt1 | contig 18892 bp, 8 predicted proteins | sample MGYA00245068_ERZ653609 | MGnify/ENA primary metagenome ERZ653609 (study PRJEB26926, sample SAMN06164898) | human gut metagenome | biome: ENVO:00009003; feature: ENVO:2100002; material: ENVO:00002003... | reverse complement strand
TTTGGCATATTCATGCCAAAACACCTCGCGGGATAGTGGTGTGTGAACAGTAACAAAATATTTCCATTGACCGAAATGTTAAGTTTCTATTCCATAAATCGTAAAAATATGTTATGCTTGTTGCAGTAAATATGACTTTGCGGTTAATTGCCCGTTACATTGCTGTGCGTTTTTTTGTCTGCCGGTCATCTGAAGAATCTGGCAGAATGGGGTTGTATGTTCACACAGCAGAAGTCAGAAATATGATTAGAGGATAGTACTTAAACATGAAAATAAAAAAAGAGAGAGCGGCGGTGCCGTACTCCTGCCTGATTGATAACATTAAAGTTTTGCTTATCTTTCTGGTAGTATTTAACCATATTATTGCATTTAACCTTGTAAAGGTAGATACTGTAGTGAGATATGTGTGGTATGCGATCACGATTTTTCACATGCCTGCATTTGTTTTTATTTCAGGATATCTGTCAAAGAAACCTCAGAATGTGCTGAAGAATTTTAAGAACCTGCTGATCCCTTATGTTCTGGGATATACCTTAACCTGGTATTCACAGATATGGCTGGGCAGATCCGTAGATTATGAGATACTGCGTCCTACCGGAAGTGTCATGTGGTATATACTGGCACTGTTTATTTACCGCCTTACCATTGAGGCCCTGGGTAAGATCAGATTTATTGTTCCGCTCAGTATCCTGTTCGCGTTATGGGCAGGAACCAGACCGGAATTTACCACATTCCTGTCATCATCAAGAATCGTGGTATTTTTCCCGTTCTTTGTTGCGGGGTATCTCTGGAAGAGTGAATATATCACAGCAATCCGTAAATTTAAGGGAAAATGGATCCTGGTGGCAATCTCCGGAGTCCTTTTGTGGGCGATACCGAATTATATGATCCCAAATGAAATGGGAATTGCTATTTTCCGAGGTAATCATGGATATCAGCTCTGTGGCCTGACGGATCCTCAGGGAGTGATCCTCAGACTGCTGATGTATCTGGTATCTTTCGTAGTTGTCTATACGATGCTTGCGTTAGTGCCGGACATCAAACTGCCGCTCACCTATGTGGGACGACATACAATGGGAATTTATTTCTTCCATTATCCGATCATGATCATTATGAATGGTTTATACATCCTGATGCTTCCTGCAATGAACAATGTATGGGTGCTTCTGGGAGTATCACTGGTATTTGTACTTGTACTGGGAAGTCTGCCTGTGGATCTGCTTTATACGGGTGTTCTGAATCTGATCGCATTTATCCTGATCAAGAAGGATAAGACAGTCAGAGATGAAGGTCTGGAAGAAGAGTATGACAGTGAGTATGATGAATATGAACTTCTCAGAAGAAAGAAAGCCATCGCAGAGCTTGCGGCAACGCTTGATTCAGAGAGTGATCAGGACGGACATGTGGAGAAAGTAAATATGGACGAGGATACACCGGATCATACTTCTTCCGACAGTCATGAAGGCTTCAGCAATGTGGCCGGCATGGAGCTGGAGATTGAAGAAGATAATCTGGATGATATCCCTGATGAACTGATCAAAGGGGAAGAGGAGCTTTCGCTGGAAGACCTGATCCAGGAACTGGAAGCTACTACCAGAACGATGGACGACAATAAAGAACCATAAACACAAAGGAAGAGTTTTGAGATACAAAAACAGTATTTCAAAACTCTTCTTTTTGTAAAGTTAATGCGAATTTAACATTTTTGTAACGGACAGGTGACGGAAGTTGGGAAGTATGATATAATCAAAGTATCTATCGTATGGAGGTTACTGTGAACAGTAACGTATGGAGCAGGAAAACTGTTCGGCAAAATAAGAATATTTTTTTCAGGGGAGTTATGACGAAAGAATGAAGAGAGTAATCACATATGGCACTTTTGATCTTTTTCATAAAGGCCACTACAATATTATCAAAAGAGCAAAAGCACTTGGTGATTATCTGATCGTAGGTGTCACAAGTGAGAGCTTTGACATTGAGCGGGGCAAACTCAATGTGCGGGACAGCCTCATTAAGAGAATCGAGAATGTGCGGAGGACCGGGCTGGCAGATGAGATCATCATTGAGGAATATCAGGGACAGAAGGTTAATGACATCATTAAGTATGATATTGATGTCCTGGTGGTAGGATCTGACTGGAGAGGGAAATTCGATTACCTTAAGAACTACTGTGATGTAGTTTATCTGGAAAGGACCAAGAATATTTCCAGTACAAAGCTTCGCAGTGAAGGTGTTATCTTTAATATGGGAATCGTGACGGATGACATCCGGGATAATGATTTTGTGGAGGAATCCAAATATGTCAGCGGAGTTCATGTGGAACGTGTATTCAGCGAGGATCACGAGACTGCACAGAGATTCTGTGATAAATATGAGTTAGGTTCCTGCTGGAACAGCTATGATGAATTTCTGGCAGATGTAGATATTGTTTATATCAAGACATCGCTGAACCGGAGAGCAGAATATATCGAGCGAGCGCTGAAAAAAGGAAAATATGTGATCAGTGATTCGCCCATGACGCTTTCCTCAGAGAAACTGCGCTACCTGTTTCAGGTGGCAAGGGAGAACAATGTGGTTCTCATTGAACGGACCACACTGGTCTACCTGCGGGCGTTTAATCAGCTGGTATGGCTGGTACACAGTAACCTGGTGGGAGATCTGGTAAGTGTCAAATGTGCGATCTCCCAGGATGATTTCGAGGGCGGCAGGACTTTTAATGAGACGGTCTGCACAGCTATCTGCGCAGTACTGAAACTGCTGGGAAAAAACTGCCAGGATATCAACACCAATGCGGTCCGCAATCAGGAAGGCCGTTTTGTATATGATATGATTTCCATGAAATACGCCGGTGCACTGGCGACTATTGAGATCGGAACAACGGTTGACATTGAGAATGAACTTGTGATCATCGGAAGCAACGGCAGGGTAACTATCCCTAATGACTGGTGGAACACCGGATACTTTGAAGCCAATATTTCAGGAAAAGAATTTCTGAAAAGGTACAGCTTTAACTTCGAGGGAAATGGTTTCCGCTATCTGCTGCAGGAGCTGATGATTATGATCAGAGACAAACGGACAGAATGTACCCGGCTTTTCTATGATGAGTCGGTAAGAATAATAGAAATTTTGGAAACAATCAACAGAAAGGACAATTCATGACGGAGAAACAGAAATACCTCCTGAAGCTTTTCAGGGAGGTTGATGAAATCTGCAGAGAACATAACCTCAGATACGTGCTGGCAGGAGGCTCCCTGATCGGAGCTCTCAGACATGAGGGATTTGTTCCCTGGGATGATGATGTAGACCTTTATATGCCACGTCCGGACTGGGAGAAATTCATAGAGATATGCAAAACAGAACTCCCGCCTGACAGAGAGATACAGTGTTCGGAGGTGGACAGAAACTATACAAATTCATTTCCGCGCTACGCATCCACCAATACCTGTGCCATCCATAAGAGCCAGATTATCGGGAAGGACTGCGGCGGAGAGATCATAGACATTCTTACACTGGATCCTGTTCCGGCTGACGACAAAGAATACGAGAAATATAGAACACACATGATGATCTACTCAGATCTTATCAATATTTCTGTAGGCTACAGCGACCGCTGGGAGATACCTGCATCCATGTATCTGAAGTATCTTCTTTCTTATATTTTTCTTGGCAAAAAAAGAACACTGGCAAAGCTTGAGAAGATCATGTTCTCTTATAAAGAAGAGGAATGTGACCGTTATGCCATGCGTTGGGGCGGCTGCCCATTTCTTTTTGATAAGGATATGATGTTCCCTGTAAAGGAGGGCATCTTTGAGGGAAAAAAGGCAATGATTCCAAATAAGTGCAGTGACTATCTGATCTGGCATTATGGAGACGAGTGGTCATATATGCCTCCTCATGATAAGAGGGAGGGTCATGTAGCAGTGTGTGTAGATGATCTTCCTTATCAGGAGCTACGTGAAGAATACATGCCGAAGATCAATAAGGAAAGATTGCGTTGGGACAGTGTGTTCCGAAAGTTCTACAATATGCGCATTGCGAAAAAAAGCCATAAGGTCCGCCAGGATGGGCTTGCAATGAAAGCCCGCGCTGTTGCACTGGACCTGCAGAGAGCGATCGATGAATCAGGACTTAAGATCAGTGAGCTGGTGGAAAGCAGATCTTTCCGTAAGCTGAGTGCACTTTTTGGCTCTTATTATAAGAATCAGCTCAGTGCTGACTTTATCGGAAGGGAAGACTATACCAATATTTATGCCTTTTATCATCCGATACTTGTGGAAATACCGGATGATATATTCTATGCAGCAATGCTGACTCTGTTTTATACAGAACGTGTATCAAAGGCATATAGAATGCTGCAGATCCGTAAGCAATGGGATCATCTGAGCTCTGATATGGAGAAACTGAAGGAAGATATTGAGCTTTTCCGGAAAGCAGCGGATCACTATGAGTTTCACAGGATGAAGGAAGCAGAGCAGATCATCAGCGACCTTTTGCAGAAATATCCGGGACATCCGGGATTTATGAAATTTAAGTGCAGGTTCCTGATGGAGGATGCGGGAGAGAACCGGATCGAAGCAGAACGTTTTCTTGATAAGGCTCTTAAGATGTTTCCTGAGGATGGTTATTTCCTGAAATATAAGGCAGATATCCTCTGGATGGATGGCGAGATGCAGAAAGCGGCAGAGCTTTATCTTCAGGTAAAGAATAAGACAACTAACGGAATTGTATGGATGGAGATGGACAGATTCTTCAGAGGATACAAATCTGAAATCCTGAAAAGCTGTGAAGAGCTTATTGCAAACCACAACAAGAAGGAGGCTCTCGCATTGATGGAGCTGTGGAGTCGTCTGATACCTGAGGATGATGATATCCAGGGAGCATTATATCTGGCAAAAACAGTGTGTGCACGTACGCAGAGCGAGATAGAGAAAGAAATCGGTGAAATCCGGGCTGTGATCGGCACACAGATGATCACGCCAGTCAGTGTGGAGAAAAATCCGGGAAAAAGCAGAAAACAGATAAAATCAGATAGAACATCAGATGAAACATCGGCTGATGATGTGAATAAAAAAGTATCAGATCCGTCAGCAGAAACTGAAGAAGTTAAAGCGCCGGCGGATATACAGGTTAAAGTTTCAGAAGAACATAAGATGTACAGGAAAGCTCTTACAAGAGCATGGAAGCGGCTGGGGTATTCCAATGAGCTTGCAGAACTGCGCACCCAGATCATCTGTACAGGTGAGGAGAGCGAACTGGAGTGGCTTGCAGAACAGGTACGAAACCGTCAGTTTCGCAGAGAAGAGAAAGCCTGCGCTTATAAGCTGGTGGGTGATGTCAGGATGAAACAGGGACAGACCAGGGAGGCTTTTGCAAATTATAAGAAAGCACTGGAATATGAGATGCCTTCTTATGTAAGAACAGAGCTGTACCGTATTTTTATCAATGATCTGAACGATGGCAGCAGACAGGCGAAAAGCTTTGGAAAGAAGACGGATATTACAGTTGTGCTTGATAAATGGTTTGATAAATATGAAAGTATTGAAGATATTAAGAAGATCGTGCAGACTGTAACTGTTAAGTGACATCAATAGAAATGGAGTAAAGAGTTGAACAAAAAACAAAAGGTGATTTTATCATTATTACAGGAAATCGATGAAATATGCCGCCGGAATAAAATAGAATATTACCTCTCTCCACGACTGACACTCTGCGCAGTGGAAGGGCATCCTTTCCCACAGAATCCCATGTTTGGAGTTGTGCTGATGAAAACAGCGGATATGGAACGGTTCCGTCTGGCTGTGGATGAAGATCCAAGGGAAAAGAGAGCACTGGAATCCATGAAGAGCCACAAATGGTTCTCAGGATTTTATCTGAGATACACCAATACAGATACTCTGTGCCTGAATCTGGACAACACCAGAGACTACGCATTCCCGGGAATAGGAGTCAGTATTTTTCCGCTCAGAACGCCGGCAGCTTCTGTAAAAGCAGAACGCAGATTATCCAGAGATGAGAATGCATGGACAGAGCTCTGTCATATCAACTATGCAGATAGAAATTTCAGGAGCAGGGTGAACCGTACAATTATGCGGCTGCAGTGTCTGATAACCGGACGTCAGGGACAGGCATCACATTTGTATGACAGGCTTGTCAGATCCTGCCAGCAGCCCGGAGCAAATAAATATATCCTCAAAAGAAGAAAACAGACTACCGTTTTCCCAGCAGAAATTTTTGCGGAGAGTAAACGTGTCACTCTTGAAGGTGCAGAACTCCAGGTTCCGGCAAAAACCGCAGAGTATCTTACCATAAGCTATGGAAAGAATTATAAAGATGCAAAGGAACCCCGCTATGTGACACCCATTGCGCTGGTGGTCAGTGCGAGGGTAAGCTATACACAGTTCTGGAAAGAATCCGGAAACTTTGAGAAATACTGTAAAGAGCGAATGAAAAATGCCCGCAAACTTGCCAGAAGCAGGCGGCACAAAGACTATTTCAATGAATGCTGGGATTATGTAGAGTTCTGTGGGGAGCGCCTGAATTTGAGTGTTTCCTATGAGAAGCAGAAAGACTACATTAAGAACTTGTATAAGAATGAAGATTATATGACACTTGAGAGGGTATTTCGTCCCTATTTCAAGATGATGCAGAAGAGTCTGCAGAAGAATGAACTCTTTGCAGAGGACGAAGAGATTTTTGACATCTATGTAGACGTACTGGAGAAAACAGGAAAGACAGTACAGAGAAGTAAGATCGGCACGCTGATCTGACGGGAGGGAACATGAAACTTTCAGATTATATTGTTACGTTTTTGCAGAAAAAAGGAATCCGCCATTTCTTCGGCTATCAGGGAACCATGATTGCACATCTGGTAGATTCCATTGAAAGAAATCCGGAGACAGAGAATCATTCCAGTTACAATGAACAGGGGGCAGCTTTCGCAGCCTGCGGATACGCACAGGCGAAGGAAGAATGTGCCTGCGCCTATGCTACCAGCGGACCTGGAGCCATCAATCTTCTGAGCGGTGTGGCAGATGCCTATTATGATTCCCTGCCTGTGATCTTTCTCACAGGACAGCTGAACACTTATGAGTATTCAGGAATTAAGGGGCTGCGTCAGCAGGGATTTCAGGAGACAGATATTGTGGCAATGGCGAAACCGATCACCAAATATGCTGTCCAGATACGAAACCCTGAGGACATTGTGGAGGAATTAAATAAAGCATACCATATTGCAACCACAGGACGCAGAGGACCGGTGCTTATCGACCTTCCCATGAATATTCAGAGAAGTGAAGTGGAGAATCCGGTCTATGATATGACTTTTGAGGACAAACACACAGATGTAGTCGCAGCACAGCAGGCGGCAGATACGATTCTGGAAGCACTGGAACAGGCAAAACGTCCGGTGATCATGCTGGGCCATGGCGTGGACAGCAGCTTCAGCCAGCAGAAACTGATCCGCTTTGCACAGAAGAGACAGATTCCGATCATCACCAGCGTTTTGGCGAAATCAGTTCTGGGATACGACCATCCGCTGAATTTCGGGTGCATCGGCGGTGCCTATGGACACCGTTATGCAAATATGATCGCCAATGCAAAAAGCGATCTGCTTCTCTGCTTTGGCATTTCTCTGTGTACCAGGCAGATCGGAACCAAAGTACATGAATTTGCCAGAGGTGCAAAGATCATACGTATAGATATTGATCCATACAATCTTCAGAGAGATATCCATGAGAATGGTGAGAATGAGGTAAAGCTTCAGGCAGAGACAGGAGCAGTGATTGATTGTCTTGCAAAAGTGGATGATCCTGATATAGAGGGTGTAAGTGACTGGTTGAATGTCTGCACAGAGATTAAAGAAAATCTTCAGGCAGTTGATGATGCCACACCAGAAAGATATCCGAACCGTATGATCGCAGACCTTAGTGATATGTTGGAGGATACATCTGCTATCGCAGTTGATGTGGGCCAGCACATGGTATGGAGCTATCAGTCATTTAAGAACCATGAAGGACAGAAGCTTCTTTTCTCCGGCGGACATGGCGCTATGGGCTATGGACTTCCGGCTGCAATAGGAGCCTATTATGCAACAGGAAAACCAACTGCCTGTATTTGTGGAGATGGTGCACTCCAGATGAATATCCAGGAACTGGAGTGGGTGAAGAGAGAGAATCTTCCTATTAAAATAATGGTAATGAATAACGAAGCACTGGGTATGATCCGTCATCTCCAGAGAGATTACTTTGACTGTCTCTTTGCAGGAACTACAGACGGATGTGGATTTGCATCCTGTGACTTTGCAGGAGTGGCAAAGGCTTATGGCATTCCGGCACTGAGAATGCACTGTGATGCAGTGAAAGAAGAAGCACCGGAATTCCTTGAAGGTGAGGGTCCGAAACTTCTGGAAGTTATGCTGGAGCATGGAACTTTTGCATATCCGAAGACCTGTCTGGGTGAACCGATTCATAATCAGCAGCCATATGCACCGAAGGAAGTTTATGACAGACTGATGGAATTGTAGGAGTGAAGAATATATTTCGGTAATGTGGAATATATAATATAGAAGGAATTTTTTTGCAGGCAGTCCGTTTTATGGAAGTGGGGAGACTCCCGCATGACAGAGAACAGATCTGTCTGTATTATAGATGAATAAAAAGAGGGAATATAAAATGAGCAAGGTAACAGTGATCACAGGCGGCACCTCCGGAATCGGACGCGGTATTGTGGAGAAGATACTGGCAAATTCAGCAGAAGATGATCTGATCTTTGCCACTTACGCTCACAATGCATATAAAGCCAATGAATTCTGGGACAGCCTGAAACCGGAAGACCAGGAGAAGCTTATTATTCTGAAAGCGGACATGTCTTCCTATGACGATATGATGAATTTCGTCGGAGAAGTAAAAGAGAAAGCAGGACATGTAGACTGGCTGATCAGCAATGCGGGAATCAGCACTTACGATAAATTTCAGGATTACACTTTCGAGGAATGGAATAAGATCGTAAATACCAACCTGTCTGTACCTGTATTTATGGTCAAAGAATTTATGCCTGTTATGACAGAGGGCGGAAGAGTACTCTTCATGGGTTCCTATGCAGGGCAGCAGGCATACTCCTCCTCTCTGGTATACGGCGTGACCAAGGCTGCCATCCACTTCCTTACCAAATCGCTGGTAAAGGAATTTGAGCCAAAAGGCATCACAGTCAATGCCATTGCCCCCGGTTTCATCCAGACGCCCTGGCATGAGAACCGCACACCGGAAAGCTACGAACGCATCAACCGCAAGATCGCACTGCACAGATTCGGTGAGATCAAAGACGTGGCAGATATGGCGTACAGTATACTTACCAATAACTACATGAATGGAAGTATTGTAGATATCCATGGAGGATATGATTACTTCTGACAGATTTAAAATATGAATCCCCGACAGATAAGATTACGAAAATTTCGTTTTTCCTGTAGGGGATTTTTGCATATTTCGGGAATTGTCCGACAGTTTAAACCATGGTATTATGAGGTAAAACAGGGAAGTTTTTTGAAAAAAGATTTTTATGTAAAAAATAAAATTATGTGACTGATTTGTGACCTGAGAAGATTATAATAAAACCGAGAGAAGTCTGAAAATATAAGGAGTTATAATAGAAAAAGAAAGATTATTGATTTTGATAAAGTCCTCTGTGGAGTTTGCGAAAAGCAATAAGCAGTGGGAAGGGAGAAAGATTAGATGAATCAGGTAGTAATTGTACATTTTTTTGGAAAGTTCTGCCTGGAAACTGATATTGGATATCTGGATGAAGAGAAGATTCATTCCAAAAAGCTCATAACACTTCTGGCATTTCTTCTTCTGAACTATAACCGGATGATTCCGGCAGAAGAACTTGGAGAGCTGATGTGGGGAAATGGTGGTTCGTCCAATCCAATAGGCGCACTTAAAAATCTCATATACAGGCTGCGAAATATACTGAAACAGCTTGGAACTGCAGAGTACATAGTCTCACAGGCCGGCAGATACAGCTGGAATAATGAAATAGAAATCTGCAGTGATGTGGAGAAATTTAAGTATTATGCAGAACAGACAAGAGAATCTGAAGGCAATACAGACCTTCGGATCAAAAAATACGAACAGGCACTGGCCTGCTATAAAAAGCCCTGCACCTCGATTCTTACATCAGAATCCTGGTTTGCAGTACGGTTCACATATTATCACTCAGTGTATCTGAGACTTGTAAATGAAGCGTGTGAACTGTGCAACAGTATGCAGGAATATGACAAAGTCCAGAAAATCTGCGGTCAGGTATTAGCCAATGATGAGCTCAGTGAGGATGCTCATTACTGGCTGATTAAAAACTGGATCGGACTGGGTGATACAGATAATGCACTGAAGCAATATGAAACAGCAGTAAAGATTCTGTATGAGAAACTGGGAACCTACAGTTCCCGGAAAATGCAGGAATTATATGATGAAATCCTGGGAATGAACCAGAACGCTTCCCAGGCAACGCTGGAAGATATCTACGGCGAAATACAGGAGCAGGATCCGGAAGGTGTTTTTTTCTGCGAATACACGGTATTCAGAGAAATCTACCGCCTGGAAGCAAGAAGAGCTTTGCGCGCCGGGATCACAGAATATGTTATGCTTCTTACCATTCAGCTGGATTTGCAGGATAAACAGGCAGATCCGGCCAGGATACAATATTACAGGAAAAAAGCCAGCACAAAACTCTGGCAGGTGTTGAAGAAATATCTGCGGATGGGAGATGTGGTTGCCAGGTACAGTGATGAGCAATACCTGGTAATGCTTCCTTATTGCAATTACGAATCTTCACAGAAAGTGGCGAGAAGAATTCTTTCCAATTTCAGAAAAGTAATGGGCAGTCAGAAAGTAACTGTTAAGGCGGAAACCAGGGATGTTTCCATGGATTATGAACTTCCCCCGGAACGCAAAGGAGGTGTGACATGGTCACATGAGAAGAAGAGTAAGACGACAGAGACAATGATATAAACACACAGGACAGCTATCAAAAATTTATAATAAAATAAAAAAGACAGGAGGAATGGTTTATGGAAAAGACCAGAAAGTGGCGCAAAATACTTGCTATGATGCTGACAGTAGTTATGATGCTGCAGAATGCACAGTCAGTTATGGTATTTGCAGATGTCACAAATGAACAGATTGAACAGAGACTTGCCGGCAATCAGGCTCAGACAGAGGAGACACAGCCTGATCAGAGTCAGGTCGACACAAGAGCAAACGGAGAGGAGTATAAGACGCAATCCCAGGAAACGCAGGAAAATGGGAATGGCAGTACAGATATCGGAAGCCCGGAATCAGGAAACACAACAACTGAGGCAAAGACTTCCAATGCAGATGTATCTGCAACCATTACCCAGAGCGTATTCCAGGCAGATGTCAGTGGAAACACCTGCAACTTCGTGCAGATGACCGCTCAGATTACAAATAATGACACTGAGAACCCTGCAACAGGTGTAAGCGTTAAAGCACTGCTTAATTCTGCACAGCTGAATTATGTAAATGGATATGGAACTGAAACCACAGGTGCAGGTGCCTATGTGACAGACAGCAACAACACAGCTGACCTTCCGAGCGGAAGTGCCGACGGCTATAATCAGATCGTTATGTGGACTGATCAGACAATCGGCGCAGGTGAAACTGTTGCTTATCAGTTCGCAGCCCAGATCATCCCGGCAAGTCTGGATGGTGTAGTAAATGCGTGGTATGTGGATGGAACATCCTGCAGCTATACATGGGAGAATACGGAGATTCTTGTGCCTACACAGGCACCGGTAGAATCCACACCGGAAGTTGTCCCTCCACAGACTGAACCGGATGAAAAACCGGAAGTTAAACCGGATGAGACTACACCGGAAGTGACAGAAGTTCCGGAAGCGACACCGACACCGGAAGTGACAGAAGTCCCGGAAGCGACACCGACACCGGAAGTAACAGAAGTCCCGGAAGTGACACCAACACCGGAACCTACTCAGGCAGTTGATGATGACAAACAGGCAAAACTTGATGAGCAGAACAAATTGTTGGGACAGAGTAAGGATCGCCGTAAGATTCAGAAAGCACCGGCTTCAAGTACGAAAAAGAATATGGACACATCCGAAAATGATGAAGATTCTATAATTAGTAATGCAAAAAATGTCAGCACGAGTTTGGTAGATTATTTAGATAAAACAAAACCAGAAACAGGTAAATTTGCTAATCAAGGATTTGAAATGATTATCAGTGATGGAAAAGGATTTGATGTACAGCATCCAGTGGCTGATAATGGATATTTTTCTTTTAAGATTTATTTGAAAGAAAGCGGAGATAATCAGTTTCCTGTAGATACAAAGCTGACATATAAATTGCCTGCACAGGTAACTGGATATGACGGTGAAGAGGGAGATATTATTGGTACCATTGAGGGTTCAGATAAAAGCATAAATTTTGGCCATTATTCATTTGAAGGTGACAATTTAGTTGTTGAATTTAATGAGTCTGTTGAGCAGGCCTTTAACTGTGAAGGTTCTATATATTTTTGGTTGAAATTTAACAAGAGTCAAATTGGAACTGAGAAAGAAGTTCCGATTACTTTCCCAGGTGATGTTACAGTTAAGGTTTATGTGGATCATAATACAGCTAATGTAAGTGCTAAAAAAACAGCATCTTCATATAATCCTAAAACAGGAAAATTTGAGTTTGAAGTAAAAGTAGAAGCAGATGGATCTGTAGAGAATGTACAGGTAAAAGATACTATGCAGGCTGGTCTTATATTTGATCAGGATAGTATTAAAGTATATAAGAATTCAAATTCAACTCCTGAAAATAGTGGTTATACATTGAATGAAACAAGTTCAAGTGGATTTGACATGACACTCGGTTCATTACAGAAAGATGATGTATATTATATCCGTTATACTGCAACATTGTCGCAGGAAGTTTTGAAAGAAAGTAATGGTGTCGTTAGCAATCTTGGAAATAAGGTTACTATAACAGAACCAAATAAAGAGGCTTTTACTGTTGACGGAGATGCAAATTACAACCATACATGGATAAAGAAATCAAATCAGGGAGTAGGTAATGATAATAAAATCACCTGGAATATAACTGTAAATCCAAATGCTGATGTAAAAGATATAAAAGGTGAGACAGTAATTGATGAACTTCAATCAGAACAGCTTGTATATGATAGGGATACCTCTATTTTCGTATATAAATACGTAAGAGATGTTTCTGGAAATTTAGTGAAAACCGGTGATCCGAAAGAACTTAAATGGACAGATGTTGTAGTAAGTGAAGATGGTAGAAGTTGGTCATATAGCTTAAATGATGACTTTTTTGCTGATCAGGCAGCTTATGAATTTGTATATAAAACTTTATATACAGTTGAAACTGATGGTGTTGAACATACATATGTCAATGCAAGTAGAATTCATGGATATTCTGATTCTTCAGCGGTAAAGGTTCCCGCTCAGAGTGAGGGAACAAAAACCATTACCAAAAATTATGTAGTTGATAAAGATGCATTAGAGAAAGGCTATGCAAAATGGCAAACAACTATTATAGTTCCTGAGGCAAAAAATTCTGTGGTTTATACAGATCGCTTAGATGGAAATCATACATTACCTGATAACATAGGATTAAATAGTAGTGGATATGATAAAGTTGAAATTCAGGGATTCACTTCGAAAGGGGAATATCCTAAGTTTAAAAAAATAAGTTCTACAGAATTTAAGATTGATTTTGGGACAATAAACAATCCGACAACTATTACGATAATTTATTATACTAAAGTTTCCGATGAAGGTGGAAAGATTAGTAATACTGGAACAGTTAAACAGGATGAAAATTCTCAAACAGGATGGGATAAAACAACTATTGAGAAAGGTAATATTAATAAATCAGGTCAATGGAATTCTACAACTAAAGAAATTACATGGACTGTTTCTTTGGGAGCAGGATTTAACGGAGCTGTATCTGTAGAAGATTATTTCTCTGATAATATGTATTATGTTGAAGGAAGCGCGGTATTATATGATGGTACAACTGAACTTTATCCTATATCAATGAACAATGTAGAATCTGATAAAGCTGGCTATAAAAAAATTGTTTCCGATAAATTCTATATACGTGTTTCTACTGGAAGTAACTATAGTTTGAAATATAAAACGAAATTAGATAAATCAATTTCAGATGATAAAATAGAAGGACAGATTTGTAAAAATACTGTTGTAGTAAAAGATAATAATAGTGTTGTGATTGGGTCAAAGGAAGCGCCTGACATTGAAATTCCAAGTACAGTTGGAAGTAAAGCACAGATTAACGATCCACCAACTGAAAAAAATGATTATACGGCTACATTCCAGTTACTGTTAAATGAAGCAGGAACTAGATATGGAGAAAATAATAATTCCTATAAAGTAACTGATACATTAGGTTACAATATGAAGTTAAAACAGGATGAAAGTGGAAATCTTATTCTTCATGTATATAAGAAGACTTCTTTAGGATATGTAGTTGTTGATAATTCGAAGTATACGTTTACAACAGGGTCAGTAGAAGATAACGGCAAAACAAGACCGCAGTTTACAATAGAGATTCCTGAAGGAAATGGTGATACTTATAAAGTAGAGTATCAAGTTCTGATTTTTAGGGATTCTCAAGATGGTGATGACATTGTAAATGTTGAATACAAAAATTCAGCAGATTTTGTGATTGGAACGACTGAAAAGCATGTTGATTTTAAAGACGATGTTGATATAAAGAAAGATTCTAGTGGTGGAATGAAGGGATCTCGAAGATATATCAGAATAAAAAAAGTAGCATCTAATGATGAAAACAAGATTTTGGATGGTGCTGTGTTTGCAGTTTACAAAGGAGAGAGCGCAACAGGCACACCTGTTGCAACGAAAACAATTACATCAGAAAATAATTACATCGGTGAAAATCCTGATATAAATAAAGGGCCTACACAAGATGAAGGTGATTTTCAGATGGATCCGGGAGAATATACTATTAAAGAAATAACTGCTCCGTCTGGATACAAATTATTGGAAGAACCTATAACTTTCACTGTTTCTGAAACTAACCAGAATCATTGTATCAAAGTTGGTGAGTCATTAACGGTTAAGAATACAAAAGTTAAATCAATAACTGTATATAAAGATTGGAATGATAATAATAATCAGGACAATCTGCGTAATGATGGGACAACGATAACTGTTCAGTTAAAAGCTAATAATAAACCTGTAGGAAGTTCAATTACACTTGGTAAAAATAATACAGTAAGTATTAATAGTGAAACAAATAGTGAAACAAATAGTGAAACAAAATTATGGGCATATACATGGAATGAACTCCCTGTATATGAAGATAGTGCACTTATTAATTATACTATTGAAGAAACTGCAATTACTACTGATGGAAAAAATATTACTATTGGAGACTCTAAAGGATATTTTTATACATCTGAAGTGGACACAACATTATCCAATGACCAATCAACAGTGTATAAGTTGACTAATACACATACACCTGGGGTAAAATCATTGTCTGTGAAAAAACAGTGGATTGACAATGAGAATCAGGATGGAAAACGTCCACAGTCTATAAAAGTAAAATTAACTGCTGAAGCTAATGAATCAGAAATAACAGAAATTAAAGATAATGCAGGCAATGTAGTTACTACAGATGTAACACTTAATGCAGACAACCAGTGGTTTGCAACGTGGAATAATTTACCTGAATATCTGAATGGTAAAAAAATTACTTACAAAGTAACAGAAGAGTCTACTGTTGAAGGTTATAACACACAGTATAGTTATGATGAAAAATTAGAGGGTTATACTGTTGAAACTGATGGAACATATGGTGATAAGGATACTGTCTATATTAAAAATATTCATGAATCTGAAAAAACATCATTACAGGTTTCAAAAGTTTGGAATGATAAAGATTCACAGTTTAGACCATCAGAAGTTTCTGTTATCTTGCAGAAGACAGTAGGGGAAAGTAGCGATGTAACGGATATTGAAACTGTCAAGTTGAATCAAAAGAATTCCTGGAAAAAAACTTGGAGTGATTTACCTGTATATGAAAAAGGAAAGAAGATTAGCTATTCTGTAGAAGAAAATTCGGTTAATGGTTATACTTCTAAAATCGAGCGAATTACAGGGGAGGCAGGAAAAACAACTAATTGGGAATATAAAATTACAAATACTCCTGGAAATAATAAAATAAATTTGGTTGTTAATAAGACGTGGAATGATGACAGTAATCGTGATGGATTAAGAGATACTGTAGAAAAAATTGTTTTGTCATTACAGAAATCTGTAAAATCCGGAAAAGATTATAGCGATTTTGAAGAGATTGAAAAATATCTAGTTCCGACAGAGGACCAGACGACTAATTGGGAAAAAACCTGGAAAGATCTTGACAAATATGCATATGGAGAATTGATTCGTTATAGAGTTGTAGAAACTATTACTTATAAAGATACTGTTGAAAGTAGAAGATATATAACAAAATATAATAATCAAGATAACGCCTATGTAACAGGAGAAAATCCTACAATTAATATTTCTAATATTTATACATCAGAAACTACTGATATATCTGTTGCAAAGATATGGAATGATGATGATAATGTGGCTGGTTTTAGAAATAAGATTGATTCAATAGTACTAACTCCTAAAAAATATGTGTATAATGCGGATAAAAAAGATTATGTTTTAAGTCAGGAATCAGTTGGTGTTATTCAAACTGTAACAGGTGATGAAATAATCGGTGATTGGACAAGACAGTGGAACAACCTTCTTAAATATGAAAATGGAAAGCTGATTAAATATTCCGTAGAGGAGACCATCAGATATAAGGATAGCATAGAGCCAAAATATAGTACATCATATAGTCCGGCGAATGTTACAGGCGATAGTAGCGATAGACAGATAAAAATTACAAATACATATGTGCCTGAGAAAATTTCTATAACAGTCAAAAAAACATGGGATGATAATGGTAATAAGGATGGTCTTAGAAACAAAATTCAGAGCATTACTTTACAATTGCAGAAAAAAGTGGGTAATACATCATGGAGTGATGTAGGAGAAGCTCAAGCAGTTGATTTGGATTTAACAAATGATGTTCAAGATAATTGGTGTAAATGGAATAAACTTAATAAATATGAGTATGGAGAGTTAGTTCAGTATAGAGTTAAGGAAAACATTATATATGACGGCACTCAAGGAGAAAGGCAGTATAAAACATATTATAACAATACTTCCATTGATGCTTTTAGTGTTACGGGTGAAAGAAGCAATGATATAACTATTGATATTAAAAATAGCTATGTTCCTGAAGAAATTTTTGTAAAGGTAAAAAAAGAGTGGAACGATGATAATGATAGAGACAGATTAAGAAAAAATATCGAATCTATCAAGTTTACACTCCAAGTATCCGTAAAAGGCGAAAATGATTGGAAAGACTTAGATACTAAGACGGTTTATCTTCCGGCAAGTAATTCGAATTATAATGATGAAACAGACTATAATATTAAAGATTATGAAATAGAACGATCTTGGGAACATTTGTCGAAGTATAAAAATGGTGGAAACCTTCTTGAGTATAAGGTTGTAGAACAAGTAAACTATAAGGAAGGTACAACGTCCGAATCTAAGTATGATAAAGCAACATATACTGATAATATTTCAGATAAAGGTGGAACAATAATTGTTACTAATACTCATCATCCAGCACTTGTTTCTGTGAAAGTAAACAAGACTTGGGTAGATGACAATAACCGTGATAATTATCGCCCGGAGAATTTGCCTGTAACATTAAATAAAGTTGTAACTAATGGGGATGGAGCAAGTGAGTTTGAACCAGTAACAGACTTCCCTGATTCAGATACTGAAGCTAATGTGAAACTTAATGCAAACAATAACTGGTCATATGAATGGGCTAAACTTTACAAGTATGAGAACGGTAAAGAAATTAAGTATCAGGTAACAGAAAATATGCCGAAGGATGTAAAAGATAAATATCAACAACCAGATATAAAGAAAACATCAGAAGGAACTGTTACAACATTTGCATTTACCAATACACATGAAATAGATAAAACGAAGCTTACAGTTGTAAAGAACTGGATTGACGAGGGTGAAAATGATAAACATCGTCCAAAAGAAATCAATCTGGAACTTACAGCAGATGGCAAGAAAATCGCAGATATTAAATTGAATGCTCGTAATAAATGGACATGGACATCTGGCGATTTGGATGTATATAGTGCTCATACAGAGGAAAATGCCGGAAAAGATAACCGCATAGTCTATAAGGTAAAAGAAACTACTTCATTTGCTGAAGAAACATATGAAGTCTCTTATCAGTATACAGATGGACAAAATATTGTTAATCCTAAAGAAAAGGCATGGACAATATGTACAGTAACTAATAAACGAGAGACAACTACAACAAAGGTTCTCCTTTACAAATACTGGTATGATAACAATAATGCTAACAGACCGGAAGAAGCAACGTTCCAGTTGACAAAACAGGTTTGGGATGGTGAAAAGTATGGTGAACCAGTAGTGGTAGAGGGTTCAGAAAAAACAATTAAAGGTTCCTCTTCTATTCATTTATGGCAGACTTCATGGGAAGGCCTTCAGAAACAGGAAAAAGGAAAAGATATTATTTATGCTGTAAAAGAGCTTAATGTACCAGCTGGATATACTGCTGTTATTACTGGCGAAAATAATATTTATACGGCGACTAATATTCTTTCTACTATTGAATTCCATAAGATGGATGCAACTGGTTCTCAGGATGTTGATGCTAACTTTAGATGGCAATACAAAGACCTTGTTGCCTGTCTCTGATTT
>ENA-OZES01000609-OZES01000609.1-human-gut-metagenome-genome-assembly--contig:-NODE-609-length-19463-cov-15.678483_pt1 | contig 19463 bp, 9 predicted proteins | sample MGYA00245068_ERZ653609 | MGnify/ENA primary metagenome ERZ653609 (study PRJEB26926, sample SAMN06164898) | human gut metagenome | biome: ENVO:00009003; feature: ENVO:2100002; material: ENVO:00002003... | reverse complement strand
TGCCGATCTGCACCGGATCGGAGGTTTTGACCTCCTTGCAGGCATCCAAAAGGGCTGCACCGGCGTTCTCCTTATCGGTCAGCAGATCGCCGCGGATTTCCATACCAGCAAAACCGTCCTCCGGGTGCGGGTGCGCTGCCAAAACCTCCAGATCGGATTCAAAGCCCTTGATAAAGCCTTTGTGCTTTTCAATCTCCTCCGGGAAGTATTTGAGCAGCTGGTCCTCCAGACGATATTGCTTGCTCTGGTGGTCGGCTTTCATCAGCTTCAGGCGGGATACCTCCACATCCAAATCCATACGCTCCTTGATGCGGGGATCTCCGGCGCACAGGGCTTTGATCTCGGCAAAGGAAAGCGCCGTTTCGTCCACATCATCGCAGGAACGCACTGGTGATTTAGAAGTCATGATCTGACTGATGAATTTTTGCTTATTCTCCACCGTCTGCCAGAGGTATGCGTCAAAGGTTCCTTCGGTCACATAGCGGTACACATGGACAAGAGGATTCTGGTTACCCTGGCGCTCGATACGGCCCTTGCGCTGGGCAAGGTCTCCCGGTCTCCACGGACAGTCCAGGTCATGAAGTGCCACCAGACGGTCCTGCACATTGGTGCCTGCGCCCATCTTGGCGGTGCTGCCCATAAGCACACGCACCTGACCGGTACGGACTTTGGAGAACAGCTCCTTTTTCCGCACCTCGGTATTGGCCTCATGGATAAAAGCGATCTGATCAGCAGGCATCCCCTGGGCAATGAGCTTCTGACGAATATCGTCATATACCGTAAAGGTCGGTTCCTGCTCCGGCAGAGGCACAGCGCCTTCCAATGCGTGAAGCAGTGGATTATCCAGCGTTTTCGCCGCCTTGCTTGCAGGAGCTTTGGCCTGTGGTGTAGAAATGTCGCAGAACACCAGCTGGGTCAGCTTGTCAGCTTTGCCGTCCCGCCAGATCTGCATGATGTTGTCCACACACTGATTGACCTTTGTGCCAGGTTCGTCCGGCAGCATCTGGTTGACGATCCTCTGGTCAAGCCCCAGCTTACGGCCATCCGAGGTAATCTTGAGCATATTGTCCTGGGACGGGTCAACGGTTCCGCTGTGTACCAGCGATGCGCGCTCCGAAAGGGCCTTGACCATTTCCTGCTGATGTTCGGTAGGCTGCGCCACGATGTTGTGGTATTCCACTTCCGGGGTAGGCAGATTCAGCTGGTCGGCAGTCTTAATGTCGGCCACTTCTTTGAACAGGTTCATCAGCTCCGGCAGATTAAAGAACTTGCTGAATCTCGTTCTTGCCCGGTAGCCGGTGCCTTCCGGTGCCAGCTCCAATGCTGTGACGGTCTCCCCGAATCGAGAAGCCCAGCAGTCGAAGTGGGTCATGTTCAGCTCTTGCAGGCGTTCATATTGAAGATAACGCTGCATGGTGTAAAGCTCGGTCATGGAATTGCTGACCGGTGTGCCGGTGGCAAAGATCACGCCACGGTTTCCGGTGATCTCATCCATATAGCGGCACTTGGCAAACATATCGGAGGATTTCTGCGCGTCCGATGTGGATAAACCTGCTACATTCCGCATTTTTGTGTATAGAAACAGGTTTTTATAGTTATGGGCCTCGTCCACAAACAGCCGATCCACACCCAGCTGCTCAAAAGTCACCACATCGTCTTTTCGTCCCTCGGCTTGCAGCTTTTCCAGTCTGGCTTCCAGAGACTTTCTGGTACGCTCCAGCTGCTTGACGGTAAAACGCTCGCCGCCACTGGCCTGTACCTCTGCAATCCCCTCGGTGATCTCGTCGATCTGTTCATAGAGAAGCCGTTCCTGACGCTCCCGGCTGATGGGGATACGCTCAAACTGGCTATGTCCCATGATGATGGCATCATAATCACCCGTCGCAATACGAGCGCAGAACTTCTTTCGGTTATGGGTCTCAAAGTCCTTTTTGGTGGTGACTAAGATGTTGGCGGAAGGATAGAGACGCAGAAACTCCGACGCCCACTGCTCGGTCAGGTGATTTGGAACCACAAAGAGAGATTTCTGGCACAAGCCCAGGCGTTTTGCTTCCATCGAAGCGGCCACCATCTCAAAGGTTTTGCCTGCGCCTACTTCATGTGCCAACAGGGTATTTCCTCCATACAGCACATGGGCAATGGCGCTTTTCTGGTGTTCCCGCAGGGTAATGGCCGGGTTCATGCCCCCAAAAGTGATGTGGCTGCCATCATATTCGCGGGGACGGGTAGAGTTCATTTCTTCGTTATACTGGCGCACCAAAGTCTGGCGGCGCTCCGGGTCTCTCCAGATCCAGTCCCTAAAGGCTTCCCGGATCGCCTGCTGTTTTTGAGCCGCCAGGGTGGTCTCCTTGGCGTTCAGTACGCGGCGCTCTTTTCCGTCTGCGTCCTCTATGGTGTCATAGATGCGGACATCCCGCAGGTTCAGGCTGTCCTCTAAAATCTTGTAGGCATTGGCACGACTGGTCCCATAGGTGGTATAAGCTGCCACATCGTTGTAGGATACAGAAGATTTCCCCTTGATCTGCCATTCAGCGGTAAAGGACGAATAGTTGACCTCGATACTGCGCTGGAGATAAAACGGGGTATTAAAGGTCTCATACATAAACTGCTGGATATATTCCTTGTCAATCCAGGTAGCGCCCAGACGCACCTCAATCTCCGACGCATCCAGGTCTTTGGGCTGGGCGGCGGTAAGAGCTTCCACATTGACTGCATAAACCGGGTCCTGCTGTGCGGCCCGCTGCGCCTGACGCAGTTTGCGGCGTACATTGCCGGAGAGGTATTCATCAGCAGTCACATAATGGGGCGTTCCGTCCTGCTCCAACTGTCCCGGTACACGGAAGATCACGCCTTGCAGTTCTCCGGCCAGTGCTTCTTTTGTTTTTCCGGTAAGCTGGCTCATATAGTCCATATCCACGCAGGCTTTTTCCGAGATGGACACCGCCAGTGCTTCGCTTGCCGTATCCACCACAGCCACCGCCTGATGGGGCTTGATGGTCCGCTTGGTGAACATATCTGCCTTGCGTTCCAGTTTCCCATCCTCGTCAATGACTTCCAGCGCACAGAGCAGGTAATAGGAAGAATCATCTGCATAGGCCAGTCGGTTTGCACGGTCATTGATAAGGCCATATTTTGCAGAAAAGCTATCATAGAGGCTGTTCAGTTCCGCCTGCTTTTGGGTAATGGTGCTGTCCGGAACCGCTGCATCCATCTGAAGGTCGATCAGTTCCTGCACACAATCACGCAGTCCCACAAGACCTTTCACGCGGGCTTCGGCGGTGGCGTTGAGGTCAGGGCGCACCATACGGCTGTTTTCCCGGTAGTACACCTGCCCGTCTACAATGGCATAGGAATAGTTCTTCACATTGGGGTCGGCAGGAATGGAGGTGTCAATAGCTTCGCCTTCGCCCAGCTCCGGCAGCTCTGCCTCCTGATAAGTGCCATGAATGTACTTCACGGCATCATGCAGCTGGTCGGAAAGCTCCAGTTCCTCGATAGGATTCACAGTGTAGTCCATACCATGAGCAGTGCTTACCGGCTCCTGTCTGCCCAGCACCATTTCCGGGTGGTCGATAAAATACCGGTTGATGGCAAACCCATCCTCCGTTTGTCCGGTCTGAGTCCATTCCGGCACGATGTCCAGCGGACGGTCCCGCTTTTGGAGAAAAATGATGTCCGATACAACCTCGGCACCGGCATTCTTTTTGAACGCATCATTGGGCAGACGGATAGTACCCAGCAGTTCGGCACGTTGGGCAAGATAGCGGCGCACGGTGGAATCCTTGGCATCCATGGTATAGCGGGAGGTCACAAAAGCCACCACACCGCCGGGACGCACCTGATCCAGTGCTTTGGCGAAAAAGTAATTATGAATGTTGAAATTCAGCTTGTTGTAGACTTTGTCATTGACCTGATACTGACCAAAAGGCACATTGCCGATGGCAAGGTCAAAGAAGTCACGCCTGTCAGTGGTCTCAAAGCCGCCTACTGTGATGTCCGCCTTGGGATAGAGCTGCTTTGCGATACGCCCGGAAACCGGGTCCAGCTCCACACCGTACAAACGGCTGTTTCTCATTTCCTCCGGCAGCATACCGAAGAAGTTGCCCACACCCATAGATGGCTCCAAAATATTTCCGGTCTCAAAGCCCATGCGCCCCACCGCTTCATAGATGGCCTGAATGACCGTAGGGCTGGTGTAATGGGCGTTGAGGGTAGAGCTTCTGGCGGCGGCATATTCCTCCGGGGTCAGCAGTTCTTTTAGCTGGGCATACTCTAAAGCCCATACCGGTTTCTCCGGTTCAAACGCATCAGAGAGACCGCCCCAGCCCACATAGCGGGAAAGAACCTCCTGTTGTTCGGGGCTTGCCTGCTGTCCGGCAGCTTCCAGCTCTTTCAGCAAACGAATCGCATTGACATTTGCCTGGAACTTGGCTTTCGGACCGCCTTCGCCCAAATGCTCATCGGTAATGCGGAAGTTTTTTGCATTGCGGCGCAGGTTAGCCTTGTATTCCTCATAGGAGGCTTCCTCGGCAGCTTTGGCATTGGGAAAGGTCTGCCACTGGCCATTGACCTGAATGGAAACCGGGTGTTCATCCAACACTTCCTCAAAGGTTTTCTCCGGCTCAGTCACAGGGGCTGGTGGCTCCGGCTCCTCGATATGCAGTCGTTCCACCACCACATCATAAGGCAGATGGTTCTTATCGCCCGGATAGACGGCCATGGTCTCGGAATGGAAGGTCGGGGATTCGGTAGCCGGTTGGGGCTGTTCCTGTCCAAAACCGTCCTGCTGACGGGCATACATCCCGCGCAGCAAAGGCGCAACCTCATCCCAGCGGAAATACAGCATAGCCAGACGCTTTTCCTCTGCATCCATGACTTCCAGTTCTACGCCCTGTGCCGTGGTACGGTAATCGGCAATATCGCCGGTCTCCAGATTCAGTGTCTCAATCCCACCGGAATAGGCTCTGCTCAGCCAGTAGGCGATCTCGCTGTTGCTCCTGCCGGATTGCAGCAGTGTGGAAATCTGCTTTTTATCCGCTTCATCCATCAGTCCATGAGCCAATACATCCCGCAAGTCCTGATCTGCCTTGTCCGGGTCAATGGGAAGAAACTCGGTATAGTAAGCATTGCGGCGGTCTGCCCGAAGCAGCTGCTCGAACTGTTCTTTGCGCTCTGCCCGATAGATGGGATATACCATGCCGGTGGGCAGAAGCTGTACGGTGTCCTCCCGCAGCTCTGTGATCTGATAGGCGTCATCCTCGATATACACGGTATCGCCCACGGCATAGACCGGGGCGGCTGGGTCGTAAGAAGTCTTTTGCGGAATTGGGCGGCGAACTGCGTCATATTCCTCATCGGAAATGGAAACTTCGGAAGTCTGCTCTGTCTCGGCATCTGCGATCTGCTCTGCATCTGACATCACCTGTTGGATAAACGGGGCATTGTCCAGTTTTTTCGGGTCTGTCACCTGTCCGTTGACGATCCCTCTTTCTTCCAGAGCTTCCCGGATGGCGATTGGGTCGATGTCGTCAAAGCGGTTCTGTTCTTCTTCGGTATAGAACCGGTCCTCCTGAATGAGCTGGGCAATCCGGCGCTGTACCTTCGGCCAGGGCAGCTGCGTTTCCTCCGGGCTGCCGGCACGGACAACAAACAGGCTGTTGCTGTTACTGCCGCCGTATTCCTGAGCCAGCCATGCAGCGGTATCTTTTTCTCTTGCATGGTCTTTCATATAACGGACGACAGCGTGTTTACTCTCGATATTGCCGTTCCATGCACAAATGGCAGTATCAATATCTTCCTGAGAAAGAGGGCGCAGAAGTTCATGGAGCTTTGGATAGGTTTCGTCGATCACTTCCCGGTGCAGTCGCTGTCGGAACTCCGGCACATCCGAATAGAGTCGGATCAGCTCCATATCCTTAGAACCAAGGACTACACGGCGCACAGCGGCATTGCCCTCGATGACAGCATTTTCACGGTCGGAATGACCGCAGGCATTTCGATATGCCACATCCTCAGATATGGCGGCAGTCACCACAGGCTTATACTGCTCAAACTGCTCCCGAAGGGTAGGCTTTGGCGTTTCTTCCTCCACCTCCGGCTGCTGGGCTTGGATGGCATCTTCTTCGGCCAATTCCTTTTCAGCCTGGATTTTGTCATACTGCGCCTGTTCCTGTTCGGTAAGATAGCGGCCTTTCTGGACAAGTAAGGTAATGCGCTTGGCAACCTTTTCCCAGTTCAAGTGAACATCCGGGCAGTCCTGCTTTTTATAGTGCAGTCCTTTCCCATCGTGATCTTCGCCGCTGTGTGTTGCGCCGGACAGGGCATGAGAGCGTCCGCCAATGCCATACTCGTCTTTAAGGAATCTCACTTTTTCCTTATCCGTATGGTTTTCCATGAAGAACGCATAGATACGGCCTTTTCCTCCGGCAAAACTGCTGCCGCCGGTCATGGCGGTGTCGATCTCATCCTCTGTAATGAAATGCTGGACGGTTGGCACTTGGGAAAGGTCCGAAGAAAAAGTCCTGCGGGGCAGGTCAAGGTCTTTCAGGTTCTCCCAGATTTCCCTTGGCCTATGGTAATGAAAGCGCAACAGGTCACGGTCCTGCTGATAGGCAGTCCAGAAGGCGGCGTATTCTTCCTTGAGTGTCTGGCGGAAAGCCGGGTCATTCAACTGCTCCGTCAGGCGGTGGGTCTCCTCCGGGAACCCATTGCCTTTGATCTCTGACAGGCAGGACAAATATCCGGCTTCTCTGGCGTCCTCACTGAGATCGTGATATAGGTTCCAGAACTTTGTGGCAAGGAGGGAGCGTTCATAGCCTGCCGCTTCTGCAAGTTCCACATTGGAGGCAAACTGGCCGCTCTCCAAAAGCTCCCCGATACGCTCTGCGGCGCTCTCCCAGGAAACAACCTGAGCAGACCTGTCATAACGGACAGACTTCCCGTGGGAAAGATGGATACCATCCTCAGCATACCATGCGCTCACACTACCAAGGCCGTTGCCGCCGTGGTACAGCGTTTTCAGTATCTCGGCAATCTCAGCGGTGGTTTTCTGCTTTTCAAAGGCTGCAACCACACGCTCCCTTTGACGGTCTGTATTGCCGCCCAAACGCAGCACATGGTCAATGTCATTTTGGGCAAAAGAAAAAGCAGAGGATGTATGCGCTACATTCTCTGCTTCATCTATGGATTGGATCTGTTCCGCTTCGGAGAGGAACAGGTTTAGGGTCAGCTGTTGATAAGCTCCGCCATCAGGATTTCCTCTGCCTGGGCTTTGCAGGTGTTCATCAGCCCCACCCACTTCATGGGATCGCTGGCTTTCAGTTCCTCGGTGGCTCCTGCTTCCTTCGCCAGCTGGGGTATCATCTGCTCCAGTCTGTTCTGGGCGGTCTCGTCGATCTCCAGAAGGTGCGGGTACAGCTTCTCGCTCAGCAACATCTGGTTGTAGAGGATGGGATGGTGTTCCTTCAGGTAGGTTTTCCTCATCCTGCCGTACTTGCCCAGAGGTTTCTCCGGCTGCTGGCTCAGCTTCAGGTCGGGAATCAGATAGTCTCCGTTCTGGATATAGGTCATGGGATTGTTCATCTTGTTTGCTCCTTTCTTGGTTGGCTTCGCGCTCTGCATTTCGGACGGTGACGCCGATCTGCCGCAGCACCTGTTGGTTGATCTGGCTGACCGCTGTTCCCAGCGCCCCGATGGTGGACGGGGTGTTGAAATCAAAGATCGCCATGAAATCTTCGTGGTCGAAGTAGCGTTCCGGCTCCAGTCCGCAGCGGGACATCAAAGCGTAAGTGATGCTGACGGTGGCGGCTGCCTTGAACTGCACTCCGATGTTATACTCATCATATTCCTCCAAAAAGGAACCGTCAACGATATAGAAGAAGTCCTGCTGATGCTCCGTCCAGTATTCCTCAGCCAGTTTTCCGGCTACCTCGGTGAGCTGTCCGGCAAGGTCATCACCGGAAACATCATAGGTGCGCTCCAGCATGGCCTGCACTGAATCCAGATGGCGCTCCTCCAGCTGCCACAGCCAGGGAGTGCGGGAATGTTCACGGGTTCCGGTGTCTGAAATGTCAAAGACATAACGCAGGCGAGGTCTGTCCCCGGAATCATCCACCAGAGCGATTCCCTTGGAACCGCGCCTTACATACCGGCCCATCTTTTCATTCCACAAATCGTACTCTGCACAGGCGGTAGCGTCCGGTCGCTGGGCGTAGATCATCAGCTGCTCATGGAACGGGTACTTGTAAAGGCGAGAAGCAGTGGTGAGAAACTCTGCCCATTCCTGCCAGCTCCCCGTGAGCTGTGTTGCCACCTTGTCCGCCATCTGTGCATATAGTTCAACTTTGGTTGGCATAGTGTTCTGTCCTCCTTTCAGTTTTGGGGTAAAAAGGTGGGGTGGCATATTGCCACCCCATCCCTGCGATTATAGTGTTTACTGGTCAAAATCCGGATACAACTCCAGCTCGGCAAACTCGGCATCACTCATGGCCTGGAGCTTGCCCAGTGCGCTGTCTGTCAACTTCCGCAGCTCGGTTTCCTCCGGGGCCAGCTCGCCGCGCATCTCACGTAGGCTGTCGATCAGTCCGGTGCGGCTGCCGGTATTGTAAATGCACATCAGGTTCATTTCCTCAAAAGTAAAGTTTCCCATATCAAATCTCCCTTTCCGCACTCTTTTTTGGCGCTATCTTTTTGTGTTCTGCCTTGGGCTGGCTTTTCAGCTGCTCCATGACGGACTTTTTCTTTTCCCGTTCCTCCCGATGGGCAGCGGTAGCCAAATCCATGAGGGAAATGGGCTGACCGTTGCGGGCCTGCTGTTCCAGCTCTGCCACCGTAGGCTCTTTTGCGCCATTGTTGATGATACCGTCGATCATGCCGTAATCGTCCTCCACGGCCATCTCCGCATTTTTCAACGGATTTTCCGGCAGGAATCCGGGGATCTGGGTAAAACCAACACTGTCACAGTAATGACAGGATACCTTACCGTCCTGCTTGATCGCAACGATGTCACTGACACTCATAGAAGGACTGTGAAAATCCGCCGGCTTTTCCAGATTGAACTGCCGATAGAGTTTTTCCAGCTGCTCCGGCACAGTGCCAGACTCACTCAACGGAGCAGTGTAGATGAGGTCATAATTACTGCGGTCTATGGAAATGGCATAAGACTTTAAGCAGTCCAGATTCATAAAGCACACATTCTGCGGATCGTCACGGCTCACCTGATAGATAGCAAAGCAATCTCTGTTCTGAGCGAGAAATGCCTGTTCCCGTTCCTGCTGATGTTCCTGGCGCTCCATGACCTTTTCGTGGAACTGAGGGCTTTTCTCCCATTCCTCACGATCCACACCGAAAAGTCCGCCATGATCCATGATTTCCTGCGAGTCAAATACCATACTCTCCGTATTGTCCTCATGCAGCACATAGACAGTCAAACCAGCGGCATCCAGTTCCAGCGCCCGTTCTCTGGTGACAGGGAGCATCCCATCATAGAAGTAGCCGTATTCCTGCATATCCGGTGTGGATACCTGCTCATCCGGCATAGGGTATTCATCCAGCACCTGCTCTTGTGCTTCCGGCAGCTGAGAATAAGACGTCCTCTGCCTGACCTCTGCCTGCATCTGCTGATAGGCAGCGTCCTGCAAAGTTTCAATCATAGGCAGGGGCGCATACTTTACTGAATTGCTGCTCAAATCGTTATCATCACAAATCTGGAGAACTGCCTTCATGCAGGAAAGCTCCGGCATATCCAGCTGACCTCCATCCAGCTCTTTCATGGATGCGGCATCGTAAAGGGTATAGTCCCAGCCGCTGTCACAGGACTGGATATGAAGATAGGTGGCATTGTCGATCAGAAACAAAGCCTCCTGCTGATTGGCGTCCGCCCCCAGCACTTCCATTTCCGGCATTGCCGCAGCCAGTTCCTTTACCGCTTTTTGCACCAGAGGATTATCACGGTAATAGTCGATTGCCTGGATGGTGTCCAGGTCAATGGTCTGGCCGGTCAAAATCGGAAACGGTCCTTCATAGTCACTTCCGTCTTTCAGCTCAAAACCAATGCCCTTGATCCCGTTCATTCGCTCTGCTGGAATCTCCTGATAAATGCGGACAGCATCCTCCAAAGACAGGTTATCGTGGTATTCTCCGAGGTTTGGAAATTCCATGCACTCTGCTACATAGTAGGTCAGATCGCCGGTCGGCAGCCTATCAGATACCTTAATGGCATCTGCTGGCTGCTCTATCGGGGCGGTTTCCGGCTCTACCTTTGCATGAGGGTCGATTCCGCGCTCTTTGCAAATTTCCTTATAGTGGCGCTCAATGTCGGAGATCAAAGTGCCGGAGGTTTTGTTAATGGTCTCCAAACTGGCTCTCAACTCTTTCAGTTCCTTGCCCTGACTCCAGCTTGCAATATAGCCGAAGCTGTTTTCTCCGGTCTCGATGCCAAAATACTTGCAGACCGCATAGGAGATGCTTTCAGCCTCAAATGTTAATATTTCCATTTGAAGCGTTATACTCATATTTTTATAATGTTGATTTTTTAAATTATTTTCCATAAATCCTCACTTTCTTGTAAAAAAGATGAGCATTATCAGATACGCTATTATCAGGTTTTCCCCTCGAATGGGAAAACGGAAAGGAGCGCATTTGATATGCAAATAAACTATTTAGATGCTATTTCATCAGTTCTCAATATGATGAAACAGCCAGACAGTGCATGTAAAAATATAGACATGCACAGAACCTGTTATGCTACACTCTTCAAGTACCTGATGGATAAGGGCATTCCTTTTTCAATGGATGCCGCACTGGATTGGCTTGAGATTAAAAAACGAGAAATTTCCTATGAGACGTGTTCTCAATATAGAAATGCCCTGTTCCGCCTCGAGCATTACCTGCTCTTTGGAGATATCAAAAGTTCTTTCTGCCGCTCAGAAGACAGTTTTTTCTGCCGGAGCGGAATATCGGAATCCTTTTTTCGCCTGACATATGAGCTGAAAGAATACTATGCGACCACACAGAATCCCTGCTATTACCATACGTATTCTGTTGCCATCAAGGAGTTCTTCAGGCTTGCTACTTCCCTGGGAGTTACAGAGCCAGAAGCAATAACCATAGATACTCTTATCGAATACTGGAATACTTACTGCAAATCCTGTAAATCTCTTGCCAGACGTCAGAACGCCGTATGTGCCATGACAGCACTTATGAAATATCTTCACCGCAGAGGTGATGTGCCAGAGTGTTACCAGCGGGTTCTTTTTGGTGAGAACGTTGAAATACTGCTTGAGATGAGACTTTCTAAAACAGGTACCGCATTTCATCCGAGTATACCTCTCGCTCTTAAAGCTGATGAATATCTTGACGCTTTGGACGATTGGAAATACATGAAATCATCAAAAGCTGTTTATCGCAATGATTTCACATGGTATTTCATGTTCCTGGAACTTAACCATCTGGAACACTCGGCAGAAACTGTGACATCATGGATAGATATACTCCCGGATTGCCCGAATCAGATCAAAGCCAGCAGTTCCGGATCAGCTCATCGTTCACACACTATCAGAATGTTTGAAAAGTATCTCCAGGGCATAATGGAATCCAATATAATCGCTGAGCCGATGCGTGCATCTGATCAGCTTCCATCATGGAGCAAAAGCATCCTTGATGGTTTCATAGAAAGCCGCAGGCGGGATGGAATGACCGATAAGACACTTACCATGTGCAGGGCAGCCGGATGCAGTTTTTTCAAATATCTTGAAGATAATGGAATAGATAATCCAGTCTCCATAACACCCGATGTGGTTAAAGCATTTCATAACCATGATGTCCACTCGACCCCGGAAAGTAAAAATGCATATGGAACCAAGCTTCGTCAGCTTCTACGGTACATGGCTGACCAGGATCTGATTTCACCAACACTTGCTTTTGCAGTATCTGCAAGCTGTGCGCCTCATCGCAGCATAGTTGATGTTCTGAGCGATGCTATGGTCGAGAAAATATATGAATATCGTGAGAAAGCTTCTACCCCTATGGAACTCAGGGACACAGCCATGGTCATGCTTGGACTTCGAATGGGTATCAGGGGAGCAGACATCCTAAAGCTTCAGGTAAATGATTTTGACTGGAAAAACAAAACTGTTTCCTTCATTCAGCAGAAAACAAGCAAAGCAATAACGCTTCCAGTCCCAACGGATGTAGGTAATTCAGTATATAAATACATCATGAATGGACGTCCGGAATCGGCTGTCACAGGCAACGGTTATATATTTATCCGCCATCAGGCACCATATATTCCGCTTAAAGTTACAACGGCGTGCCGTGGAGCTTTAAAAAGAATACTTGCTGAATATGGATTTGAATTATCTGCTGGTCAGGGCTTTCATATGACACGAAAAACATTTGCCACAAGAATGCTTCGGGCAGACAACAAACTTGATGATATTTCCAATGCTCTCGGACATGCACGTCAGGAAACAGCAGAGGTATATCTTGAACGTGACGAAGATAAAATGAGGCTCTGCCCTCTGGAATTTGGAGGTGTTTTATCATGACATACATTTTTGAGAGCGGTCTGGCACATCATATCGAAGGACTTATACAGCAAAAACGAGCTGATGGATATGCCTATAATTCCGAAGAAAAGCTATTAAAACGCTTTGATACCTTTTGCGTACAGAATTATCCGGAACTGACAACAGTCACCTATGAAATGGCAGCCAAATGGTCAGAAGCCAGACCGGGCGAAGGAGATGCCTATCATAATCGCCGTATGTCGATGGTGAAGGTGCTGAGTGAATATATCCTTTCCCTTGGTCAGGAAGCATACATTCCTAATTTTTTCTGCAAGGCTTACCGTCCGGTTCTTTACATTCCATCAAAAGAGGAAGTTAAGGAACTGCTACAGAAAATGGATATCCGCACGTCTCATAATTCAGAGCAATTTAGACTCGATAGAGAGTGCAAGATTCTTTTTCTCCTATATTTTTGCTGCGGTCTGCGTCTGTCAGAAGGGCGATTGCTAAAATGGGAGCACATAGACCTAGATAAAGGAATCCTTACTGTCCTTGGCTCAAAAGGTAACAAGGACCGCCTTGTATATCTTCCACAGGATAGCCTTCCGGTACTTAAAAACTATAAAGAACGTCAGGAAATGCTTTTCCCCGGAATTGACTGGGCTTTTCCGGGAAAAGATCCACATAAGCCTGTTTCGTGCTCTGGAGTAGAATCAAGTTTTAACCGCCATTGGGCTATGCTTCCGGTTGCCAAGACGATTGATAAACATCCGACACCCCACTGTTTACGCCATGCTTTTGTAGTAGAGAGATTTAATGAGTGGATGCATCAGGGAATTGATACAAACACTATGCTCCCATATTTAAGCAGATACCTTGGACACAAAAGTCCTGATGAAACGTATTATTACTATCATCTTGTAGAAAAGGCATTTGATACTATCCGAGAGAAAGATTCAGTGTCTGGAAAGGTCATTCCGGAGGTGATTCCCTATGAAGAATAAATCAGCAAAGATATCGACTGATCAGCTGTTCTTTTCTCACACATGGAACTTTCTAAACGTTTATTTGGTAAAGCAGGTCGGACGCAGTCAGGCTACAGCAGAATCCTACAGAGATTCCCTTACAATATTTAAAAACTACCTTGTAGGTGAATTAGGTAAATCCATAAGCACCTTTCAGTTTTCTGATTGTACCAAAGAATGTATTTATAATTTCAGAGAATATCTGCTTGCAAATGGCAGCCAGCCATCAACTGTAAATGTAAGAGTCGCGGCTATCCGTGCCTATCTGAACTATGCCTCGGATATGGACATATCAGTCCAGTCAGTTGCCCTGGCGATCAGTCAGATCTCACCATGCAAAACCATTAAAAAGGAAAAACCTATTCTGTCCGATGATGCACTTGCTGCAATACTGTCTGCACCGCCGAATACGAAATTCGGTGTACGAGACCGTGCTATTTTGATTCTTCTCTACGATACAGCTGTAAGAATCAGTGAGCTGCTTAATATTCGCCTATGTGATATCGCAATGGAATCAAAATATCCAAATATTTTCATAACCGGCAAAGGTAATAAAGAGAGAACCATACAATTAACAGCTAAAGCAGTCGAACACCTTAGGGAATATATACGTGTATATCACAGTAATTCTTCCAAAGAAGCATACTTATTTTCCACAACGATAAAAGGTGTAACAGACAGGATGTCCGTTGGAAATGTCCAGCGGATTATAAAAAAATATGCAGCTCTGGTCAGTGAAAAAGGGATTAGTCTTCCAGATTCGGTTCACTGTCACATGTTCCGCCGAACCAGAGCCACAAATCTTTATCAGGATGGAATCGCCATTGAGCTTGTTTCTACAGTGTTAGGACATGCCAGAACTGATACAACCAAAAGCTACTATGCAAAGCCATCTGTTGAACAGCTTAGAGATGCAATGGAATCTGTTCCAACACCTGTATCTGATGAAGCACCAATGTGGGAAGACAACGAAGATGAAATGGCAAGACTTTGTGGATTGCGCTAACGAATAATGCTCATCTTTTAGTAGAAAGACGTCTTATTTCTCAGCATTCTTTAAAATGATTAACATTTTGGAATGCTGAGTATAAAGCCTCCACTTCCTCCGTGTGGCGGTTTTTGATTGCCTGTTTTTCTGCGGTTGCATCTTCCTCAACTGCAAGACGCCATTCAAACTGATTTTCGTCCACATAACGCCAATCCATATCAGAAGCAAACTGTTCGGCTTCTTTTTCTGTGGCAAAATCCAACTTGAAATCATGTTTGGTTCCACCTTCACTCTCCTGCACAACCTTCCATGACGGTAGCATTTCATATTTTTTAGGGTCATGGAGCTTGCTGTGGGCAATCTCGTGTACTGTGGCTGAAACCGTCTGAACCTCACTCATGCCCTGACGAATGGCAATTTTCTGATGATCAGCAGAAAAATAGCCGTCCGTATCAGCGGCCATTGCTTCAAAAGTAATCGGCACCGGTGCGCTGCGGCGCAGGGCCTCCATGAATGCCTCATAATTTGGCACATTGCCGGAAAGGGAGGAAGCAAGCTCCGGCAAAGGTTTCCCGTCGGTCTGACTCACATCAAAGACCTTGACAGGGCGAAACATGGGAATCTCGATTTCTTTTTCCTCTGTGACGATCTTTCCGTCTTTATCCAGAATCGGAGCCTTGGTATCTGGGTCCAGCTTCTGCTCCTCGATTTTCTTCTTATACGGTGTGGGAGCGATGATGGTAATGCCATGCTCGCCCTTTTTTACATGACGCTCAAACTGGTCTTTCCACTTATTGTATCCGGCTACCAATGTGGCGTCCGGCTTCTGCATATAGATGAGCATGGTGTTGTTTACCGAATAGCGGTGGAAGCGGGACATGACGGACAGATAGCGCATATACTTTTCACTCTCAAACAGTTCTTTGATGCCCTGCTCGATGCCATCTGTGATTTCCCTTAGCCGTTCTCGGTTGGTGGGTTTGTTCTCAGCCATGATTTTCAATCTCCTTTCCAAGTGTGTGATTTCTGCTGTGTGTTCTGCAATCCATGCCTTTTGTTCTTCTTCACTTTCATAAAGGAAAAGGTCCAGCAGGTATTCTACATAGGCTTTCTTCTGGATTGCTTCCACAAAACGGGGGTGCGGTTCTTCCTCCGGTGTCCTGGGAGAACGGTCGGCTTCCCATTTTTTCAGCAGATAGTAGTAATCGGACAGTACGCGATAACAGCGCTGTCGATCCTCCCGAAACTTCTGTGCCTCGGTTTTTTGCCGGACATATCTCCTGCGGGGCGGGGCCTGACTGTCATAGATCAGGCCAAAGTCCTGTGCCAGTTTCTCCGCCGCTTCTTTTGGGGAGAGGTTAAAGAGCTTTGCGGTAAAGTCGATCACATCCCCATCTGCACCGCAGCCAAAGCAGTGGAACCGCTGGTCTACCTTCATGCTGGGGTTCTTATCATCGTGAAAAGGACAGCAGGCCATACCAGTTCGACTGACTTTTATCCCGTAAAACTCTGCCGCTTCTCTGGTGCTGACCGACTGCTTGACCGCTTCAAATACATTCTCTGCCATGTGCCTTTAACTACCGGACTTTTTCACAGGGGGCTGGTATCCGGCGGCTTTCGCACGCTCACTGGCAGCTTTGCGACGCTCGGCGCTGTATGGCTCCCGGACTGATACACACCGCTTGGGGACGGTAAAGTTATGGGCGTCCTTTCGGGTGATCTGGTCGGGGTGCTTTTTTGCCAGCAGTTCCAGCTTCTCCATCAGACAAGGATCATGAGTGTAGACCTCAGCCATTGGTTCTGCCTGGTTATAGAGGAGAATGGTTTCCCGTTCCACTAAAGAGAGCTTCATCGGCTGCCTCCTTTCCGCTGGTCAAATTCCAGCTTGAAGTTGGCATACTGTCCATCGTCCTCCAAAACCACAGTGGCATCGTAGGTCTTGCCGGTTTTCTCCGAATATAACCCCGTCACACGGACACGGCCATCGTTCAGCAGCGCAGACACCACAGCCTTGGTCGGCTGTTTTTTCTTGGCAGCCCACCATTTGTTGTTTTTCCAGATTGCAAATTTGCAAGAATCATTCTGACAGAAGAAGCCTTTTTGCAGTTCTGCAACTTCACCGCCGCAGCGAGGGCATTTGCCCACCACCTCACGGGGCGGAGTGAACAGGTACTCAGTTCCCTTGATGATTTGATAAGTCCCCACCAGATCTTTCAGCATGGTGCTGATCCCGTCCAGAAACTCCTCCGGGGCAAGCTGCCCGTGCTCGATTTCTCCCAGGCGGTACTCCCACTCGGCAGTCAGAAGCGGCGATTGCAGTTGTTCCGGCAGCACTGTGATAAGGGAAACTGCATCGTGGGAAGGGAGAAGCTGCACCGTTTTCCTGCTCTTTTTTCGTTCCAGAAAACCGGCAGATACCAGCTTTTCCAAAATACCGGCACGAGTGGCCGGTGTCCCCAGACCTTTTCGCTCGGCATCCTCCGGCATATCCTCTTTTCCGGCAGTCTCCATCGCGGACAACAGGGTGTCCTCCGTAAAGTGCTGGGGCGGACTGCTTTTGCCTTCTTTGACGATTGCCGCAGAAACCGAAAGGGTCTGTCCTTCAGTCAGCTCCGGCAGGGCTTTCTCTGCACCCTCTTTTTTCGGCTCTGCATCCTTCGTTTTGGCACGGTAAGCGTCCTCCAGTGCTTTCCATCCGGGGTGCCTCACCGTTTTTTCTTTGGTGGTAAATTCCCCACCGGCACACGCTGCAATCACAACGGTTTCCGAATAGATATGGGGCTGGGCCACGGCGCACAGCAGACGCAGGGCCACCAGCTCCAGCACTGCTTTTTCTCCCGCAGGAAGGGCAGAAAGGTCTGCATCCTTGAGATTTCGGGTGGGAATTACTGCGTGGTGGTCGGTTACTTTCTTATCGTTGATGACCGTCTGCGGATCACAGGTAATGGCGATCCCTTTGCGAAACGGCATAGCATTGGCAACCAGATTCACCAGCACCGGCAGGCTGTCTGCCATATCACCGGTCAGATAGCGGCTGTCAGTACGGGGATAGGTGCAGAGCTTCTTTTCATACAGGCTTTGCAGATAGTCCAGGGTCTGCTGGGCTGTAAATCCAAGCAGGCGATTGGCATCTCTTTGCAGAGTAGTCAGATCATAGAGGGCAGGCGGCTTTTCAGACTTTTCCTTGCACTCCACCTTTTTGATTGTGACAGCTGCATCCTGGCAAGCTTCTTTCAGCTGCTCTGCGCTTGCTCGGTCACTTATGCGCTCCCCGGATACGGTAAGACCGGGCAGCTCCAGCGCCACGGTATAAAAAGGAACCGGCTTAAATGTGTCGATTTCAGCTTCTCGCTGGACAATGAGTGCCAGCGTTGGGGACATCACGCGCCCGATGTTGAGGGTGCGGTGGTACAGCACGGAAAAAAGCCTTGTGGCATTGATCCCTACCAGCCAGTCGGCCTTGGCACGGCAGAGAGCAGCTTTCCGAAGTCCATCATAATCTACACCTGGACGCAGGTTTGCAAAGCCCTCCCTTATGGCGGAGTCCTCCATTGAAGAAATCCAGAGCCTTTTCATCGGCTTTTGGCAGCCTGCCAGCTCATAGACGCTGCGGAAGATCAGCTCGCCCTCGCGTCCGGCATCGCAGGCATTTACCACTTCGGTCACATCTGGGGCGTTCATCAGCTTTTTGAGAATATCAAACTGCTTTTTCTTATCCTTTCCCACCACCATCTGCCAATGCTCCGGCAGGATAGGCAGGTCATCATATCGCCACTTGGCATACTTGGGATCATAACTGTCTGCATCCGCAAGACCAGCCAGATGGCCCACGCACCAGCTGACACGCCAGCCGTTACCCTCCAGATACCCATCCTTACGAGCAGTTGCACCGATTACCGCAGCCAGACTTTGTGCAACCGATGGTTTTTCAGCGATTACCAGTTTATATCTCATCATCTTCAGCCTCCCATTCATTCTGCCAATTATCAGACAGTTTTTTTGCAATGCTGTGTTCTGAGGCAAGTGTAATGTCATAGCCAAAGCGATAATCATATCGGTACAACCTGCCAATCAAATCATTGATTATGATATTGCAGGCCATAATCACACGCTCTTTATCCACCTGCATCAGTTGATAGCGTTGATAATTGTTGTAATATTCTCGATGTCTGTGGGTTCTGCTGACCGTATCTTCCATCAGACAATCTATGGCATCTTTTTCACCATCTTCTTTGCTGCCCTGTGTATAAGACAACAGTTCCTTAACCATGGGAAAACTTTGTTCATCTACCGTTGCTTCTTCGCTCAAAAAACCGATATAAGCTTTTAGTAACAGGCTAACTGCTGTTTTTTCAGCTTCAGATAAAGCGTTCATGGTCTCCGCTGCATCAGGCAACAGTTCCTTTTCCACAAATTCATCTATCTCACCAGAATAAAGCATTCGGATTGAGTCCACACATAAAGAGCGCTTTTGGGGTGCGGTCTCAATTTCAAAATCATAAAGATCCAAGTCATCGTCCTTCTTTGACTTTTTTTGAACTTTGCTGATAGCAGTGAAAAGAATGTCTCCTCCAAAGTAAATTCCGAAGGCGACCAGATCAAAAATAATCAGAAAGTGTAATAACCAGTTCCATGTGTTCATTGTGAGGTCCTCCTTTCTTTGACCATGTGCTGATTTTGGGTGTGGATTTACAGTAAGAGAGTGAGTAGAGCAGCAGAGGACAGGAATTTCTCCCTGTCCTCTGTCCCTTATCCCGCAATGATTTGAAATACGCTACGCTCAAATGGTTCAATCTGCTCTATCGCGTTCCTCATTAGGGTCAGAACCCTCAAAACCATCCTCAAGGACTTCCTCATCTTCGGTTTCCCATTCCTCGGAATCTTCCTCACCATAATCATAATCGTCCAGACTGTCATTGCCCTTGGTCTTAGGCTTATTCTTAA
>ENA-OZES01000602-OZES01000602.1-human-gut-metagenome-genome-assembly--contig:-NODE-602-length-19592-cov-5.785330_pt1 | contig 19592 bp, 15 predicted proteins | sample MGYA00245068_ERZ653609 | MGnify/ENA primary metagenome ERZ653609 (study PRJEB26926, sample SAMN06164898) | human gut metagenome | biome: ENVO:00009003; feature: ENVO:2100002; material: ENVO:00002003... | reverse complement strand
AGATCTCCACTTCTAGCTTCGTCGGCAGCGTCAGATGTGTATAAGAGACAGGTGTCGGCCCTCATCCATGCCGCCACCATGGTTGTGGCCGGTGTATATCTCGTGGCCCGTCTGTTCCCGCTCTACCTCATGAGCACCGCCGCCCTCGACATTATCACTGTGGTGGGTGCCTTGACAGCCTTCTATGCTGCCATGGTGGCTTGCGTGCAGATCGACATCAAGCGCGTGCTGGCTTTCTCCACCATTTCGCAGATTGCGTTCATGATGGTGTCGCTCGGTGTGGCTCGCCCCGAATTTCATGAAGGGTTGGGCTACATGGCCTCAATGTTCCACATGTTCACCCACGCCATGTTCAAGGCCCTCCTGTTCCTCTGCGCCGGTGCCATCATCCACGCTATAGGCTCCAATGACTACACTGAGATGCACGGTCTCCGCAAATATATGCCCGTGACCCACATCACATTCCTCATTGGCTGTCTCGCCATCGCCGGTATCATTCCGTTCTCCGGATTCTTCTCCAAGGACGAAATCCTCTCAGCCTGCATGGGCAACAGCTGGATCGCCTACATCTGGATGAGTCTCGTGGCCGGTATGACCGCATTCTATATGTTCCGTCTCTACTACCTGATTTTCTGGTGGAAAGAGCATAAGACACCCGCCGGACATCATGCTCCCCACGATCAGGCTTGGACCATGACACTTCCGCTGGTGATTCTTGCGGCTGTCACCTGTGTGGCCGGATTCATTCCCTTCGGCAACCTCGTGAGCTGGAACGGTGAGCCTTACGATTTCATGGCCCATTTCGATTGGTCCGTTGCTTCGGTGAGCCTCATCATCGCCATCATCGGTATCGGTCTGGCCACTGTGATGTATCGTAAGGAGAACCCTCTGCCCGCCAGGATGCGCAGTGCTCTCCCCGCTCTGTGGACATGGTGTTTCCACCGCTTCTACTGGGACGAGCTCTACATGTTCATCACTCACAAAATCATATTCAATGGCATCTGCCGCCCGATTGCATGGTTTGACCGTCACATCATTGATGGTGCCATGGACGGACTGGCATTCGTCACCAACAAAGCTTCGTGGGCCATCCGCGGCCTCCAGAGCGGCAATGTCCAGGCCTATGTTTGGATATATCTCCTGGGTGCATTGTTGTTGGGCGCCATAACCGCAATATGCGTGATCTGACCTTAAATTGATTTTCATCAGGTGCTTAATTGAATAAATATAGTAATTATGTTTTCCAATATATTGATTTATTTTGTGGTAATCCCGCTGCTGATGCTGGCGGGGCTTGCCCTGTGCCGCAACATCAGGCAGGTGCGCACTGTGGCCGTCGTCGGATCGCTTGCGCTCACAGCTCTGTCGGTGTATCTGCTGGTCGATTATCTCGGTCTGCGTGCCGCCGGTGCCACCGCTCCGATGCTCTACACCGACTCCTGGAGCTGGTTCCCCCAGCTGCATATCAATTTGGCTGTGGGTGTTGACGGTATATCCGTGGCCATGCTTGTGCTGTCGTCCATCATCCTCCTCACCGGCAGCTTCGCCTCATGGGCCATCAATCCGCTCCCCAAAGAGTTCTTCCTGTGGCTGATACTCCTCTCCACCGGTGTGTTCGGATTCTTTATCTCCATCGACTTGTTCACCATGTTCATGTTCTATGAAGTGGCTCTCATACCTATGTACCTCCTCATCGGCGTGTGGGGTTCGGGCAACAAGAACTACAGTGCCATGAAGCTCACCCTGATGCTGATGGGTGGCTCGGCATTCCTCATGCTCGGCCTCATCGGCATCTACTACCACTCCGCTCCCGAAGGCGGCGAGCTCACATGGAATCTGCTCCAGATTCGTGAAAACGCTGCCATTGAACGTGGCTGGCAATATTTCCTCTTCCCGATGACCTTCGTTGGTTTCGGTGTGCTCGGAGCCATGTTCCCGTTCCACACATGGAGCCCTGACGGTCATGCTTCGGCCCCCACCGCGGTGTCGATGCTCCATGCCGGTGTGCTCATGAAGCTCGGCGGCTACGGCTGCTTCCGTGTGGCCATCTACCTGATGCCCGAAGCAGCTCAGGAACTCGCCTGGATTTTCTTGATTCTCACAGGTGTGTCGGTGGTTTACGGTGCTTTCAGCGCCTGTGTGCAAACCGACCTCAAGTATATCAACGCTTACTCCTCCGTGAGCCACTGCGGCCTGGTGCTGTTCGCCATCCTGATGCTCAACACCACCGCCATGACCGGCGCCATCATGCAGATGCTCTCCCACGGTCTGATGACAGCCCTGTTCTTCGCGCTCATCGGTATGATTTACGGTCGTACTCACACCCGCGACATCCGCTTGATGGGAGGCTTGATGAAAATCATGCCGTTCCTTGCCGTATGCTATGTGATTGCCGGTATGGCATCGCTCGGCTTGCCCGGCTTGAGCGGTTTCGTGGCCGAAATGACCATCTTCATCGGCTCGTTTGAGCACACCGATATGTTCCACCGCGTGTTCACCATCGTGGCTTGCTGCTCTATCGTGATCACCGCTGTGTATATCCTCCGCGTGGTTGGCAAGCTGCTGTTCGGCCCCGTGCAGGACGAGCATCATCTGTCGCTCACCGATGCCACATGGTGGGAGCGCACCGCCACAGTCACCCTCATCATCAGCGTGGCTGCCATCGGCTGCTTCCCCAACTTCTTTGCTAACTTGATTAAATTCACATTCAGTCCCGAAATATTTGCGGTGATTGGCATGAACTAATAGAACTTCGATTATGGATTATACTCAGTTTTTAGCAATGAAACAAGAGATAGGGCTTCTTGTGGTCTTTGTCTTGGTGTTTCTTTTGGATACGTTCATGCCCCGCAAGGCCCAAGGGCAGGTAGGCGGCATCTGCTGCCTGCTGTTCGGCCTGTTCACCATTGCCGGTTTCTGTCCCGCTCTGCTTGGCGAAAATCTGGCTTTCGGTGGCATGTACGAAACATCTACCGTGATTGTCAATATCAAGAACATACTCAATGTGGGTGTGCTGATTGTCATGATTCAGGCTCTCCGCTGGAGTGCGCAGGATATGGTGAAGATTCGCCGTGGAGAATTCTACGAGCTGGTGCTTGCCACTCTCTTCGGCATGTATCTCATGATTTCCGCCCGCCATTTCCTGCTGTTTGTCATCGGACTCGAAACAGCATCACTCCCCCTCGCTGCCATGGTGGCCTTCGACAAGCATCGCTACGAAAGTCATGAGGCTGCTGTGAAATACGTGCTCACAGCAGTGTTCTCCTCCGCAGTGTTCATGATGGGTTTGAGCTATGTGTATGGTCTCACCGGCTCGCTCTACTTCAGCCATATCGCCACCGCTGTCACCGCACAGGGCAGCAGCTGGCTGCTGATTGTGGCGCTCGCATTCGTGATTGCCGGCATCGGCTTCAAGCTGTCGCTCGTGCCGTTCCATCTTTGGACTGCTGATGTTTACCAGGGTGCCCCCACTCCCGTCACCTCCTATCTGTCGGTAATTTCCAAAGGTGCTGCCGCATTCGCATTTCTCGTGATTCTGTGGCAGGTGTTTGGTGCCGTTTACTCTCAGGCTTGGGAGTGGATGATGTACGCGCTGATTATCCTCACCATCACCGTCGGCAACCTCTTTGCCATCCGGCAGAAGAACATGAAGCGTTTCCTTGCCTTCTCGTCCATCTCACAGGCCGGCTACATCATGCTCGGCATCGAGGCCATGAACCCCATGGGATTGAGCGCTCTGATGTTCTACATCCTTGTTTACATCTTCTCCAACCTTGCCGCCTTCGGCGTGATCGGAGCCATTGAAAATGCCACCGGCAAAGTTTACATGCAGGACTACAACGGCCTCTACAAAACCAACCCGCGTCTGGCATTCACCATGATGCTCGCCATGTTCTCATTGGCCGGTATCCCCCCGTTTGCAGGATTCTTCAGCAAATTCTTCATATTCACCGGTGCCGTCAATCAGGGTAGCATCGCAATCTATGTGCTGGTGCTCATAGCGTTGATCAACACCATCATCTCGCTCTACTACTACCTGCTGGTGGTAAAAGCCATGTTCATATCCGAAGAGGAGAGCAGCGTGGCCAAGTTCAGCAGCTCGTTGAGTGAGCGTGTGGCAATGTGGATATGCGTGGCCGGCATCCTGTTGCTCGGTATCGTAAGCTGCTTCTACAATCATCTGTTGGCAATAGCAGCCTGACAGACGATTCCTCCACAATAAAAATGCGAGGCGGTTCATCATTGAACCGCCTCGTATTTTTATTGTCATTTAGATTATTTACTGCATTTAGGGCATTCTTATTATGATGCTGTGTGAGGAATTATTAGCCGATAGAAAATCCAAGATCCTCAATAACTTCCTTGATTGCAGCGATGTCGGCTTTCCCTTGAATGTTTGTTTCACCTGAAGCGAGGTCAACTGTCACTGACTCCACTCCGGGAAGTTTAGCGAGATTCTTCTCGACCATAGCCTTGCAGTGTCCGCAGGTCATGCCTTTTACAATGATTGTCCGGTTGGTTTCCATTTTTTCTGATTTATGTGGTGTATATTTTTTAATAAGTGCGTTGATGAGCAGTATTATAAGCAGTCCTGAGCAAATGCCGGGAAACAGTCCGACATCAAGGTGACAATTTGTCTGACCCGCCACCATCGGCATTGTAAACCAATCACGCGGCATAAGATAATCAATGCACATTCCGATGCCTATCGCACCTATGATTATAGTGCCAAGATATATTGCGGCCGCTTTCTTCCCAAGTGATTTGCTTACGATAATGATTGACGCGAAATTAGCGGCCGGTCCCGCCATAAGCAGTACAAATGCCGCTCCCGGACTAAGACCTTTGAGCATCAACGACAGAGCTATTGGTATAGAGCCTGTTGAACATACATACATCGGCACAGCAACGATAACCACAGCTATCATTGAAAGCAACGGGTATTCAGCAAAGAAAGTGAAAAATCCGTCAGGGATGAAAACTGTTATTGCTGCAGCGATAACAAGACCGATTATGAGCCATTTGCCAATGTTCTGAATCATATCTACAAATCCATAGCGCAAAGCGTCCTTGATTTTGCCTGTAAAACTGTCGGAAGCCGGCGCCTCTATGGTATCGACCTCCGTATCACAACTGTCTTTACAAGCCTTGTCTTCACGGTTTACAAGCATACCGCCTATGAATGCCGTTAGGAGAGCGGCAACAGGTCGTATGACAGCAAACGCCGGGCCAAGCAGTGAATACGTGGCGGCAATAGAGTCAACACCTGTTTGAGGTGTTGCGATGAGAAATGAGGTTGATGCACCGCGTGAAGCACCGTTGCGGCGTAATGATACTGCTGTCGGCAGTACCCCACATGAGCACAATGGAAGCGGTACGCCAATCAAGGCAGCCTTAATGACTGCCCATGCTCCCGGACGGGAGAGATGATTCCTATAAACCTTTCCGGGCACAAAAGCATAAAGCACGCCGGCGACCAAAAAGCCGAACAGCAGATAAGGTGCCATTTCGGCCATCATATTTATAAGGGAGTAAATGAATTTCATATTGCCAAGTTATAAACTATTATCATTGTATGAATTATATTATTATCACAGGATGTTGCATGAATGGAGCCGTTTGTTTTTGAGTGTAAAGTTCGGTATTATATAATGCAACCGGTTTGCAATGTTGCATGGGAATAATTGCAAACCGGTTGCATCGGGAAGTCTGTAGTTTTGCATCAGTAACATAATCCACGGTTAAACTGTGATAAAAATTTGTCATAGAATATGAGCAAAACATTTAAAATTGAGGTTGACTGCGCGAACTGTGCCAATCTCGTAGAGGACGCAGCTAAGAAAGTTGCCGGAGTGAAAGAGCTGTCAATTTCTTTCATGACACAAAAAATGAAAGTGACTTTTGATGATGATGCCGATCAGGAGGCAGTTATGGCAGAAGTGCTCAAGGTGGCAAAGAAAGTGGAGCCAGACTTTGAGATTCTATAGATAAAATAGTAGCAGCCTGACCTCAGCCGGTTGGACTGCTTCTTAAATTCAAAATAAGGAATATGAATAAGAAACAACGTAAAATGCTTACCCGCATCATAATCGCTCTGGTTATGACTGTCGGTCTGCTTTTTATTGACATCACCGGATGGCTCCGCCTCGCTCTGTATCTTGGTGTGTACCTGGTAATCGGTTACGACATACTGAAAAAAGCGTGGCTCGGTATTATCCACGGCCGAGTATTTGATGAAAATTTCCTTATGGCTGTGGCAACTGTCGGAGCTTTCGCTCTCGCCATTTATGAGAAAAGCGGTGATTATCTTGAAGCAATCGCTGTGATGCTGTTCTATCAGATCGGCGAGTTTTTCCAGAGCTATGCCGTGGGCAAGAGCCGCCGCAACATTGCAGCGTTGATGGATATACGCCCCGACTATGCCAATATCGAACAGGATGGAAAGATTGTGAAGGTGGACCCTGATGATGTGGCGGTCGGTCAAACAATCGTTATCCAGCCGGGAGAGCGGGTTCCCATTGACGGAGTAGTCGTTTCCGGAGAGTCTTCACTCAACACTTCCGCACTGACCGGCGAGTCACTCCCACGCGAAGTAAGTAGCGGCGATGAGGTTATCAGTGGAAGCATCAATATGTCGGGCGTGCTGAAAGTGCGCACAACCAAAGAATTTGGTGACTCCACCGTATCCAAGATTTTGGAGTTGGTGGAAGATTCAGCCTCACGCAAGTCGAAGTCAGAGAATTTCATTGCTAAGTTCGCCCGCGTATATACCCCTGCGGTATGCTACGGAGCGTTGGCTCTTGCACTTCTTCCCCCGCTGTTCCTGATTCTGTTCAATGGTGCGCCCGTGAGCTTCGCTACGTTTGAAACGTGGGTTTACCGTGCGCTGGTGTTCCTCGTTATCAGCTGTCCATGCGCGTTGGTTGTCAGCATACCGCTGTCGTTCTTCGCCGGAATCGGCGGTGCGAGTCGCGAGGGTGTGCTTGTGAAAGGAGCCAACATTCTTGAGACCCTCTCGAAGGTAAAGACTGTGGTATTCGACAAGACAGGTACGCTGACAAAAGGTGTGTTTGAGGTCAACGCCTATCATGGCGACCATGACCAGGATATAGCTGACCGCAAGGAGCAGCTTCTTGAATATGCGGCGATAGTGGAGTCATCTTCTTCCCACCCGATTGCAAAATCGCTGCAGCAGGCCTACGGTCACCCGATTGACCGCAACCGCATGAGCGATGTGAAAGAAATCAGCGGTAAGGGTATCACAGCCGTTATCGACGGCAAACCGGTTGCAGCCGGCAATGAAAAACTGATGTCGGATTCAGGTCTTGTTCCCTGTCATTGCAAGACTGCCGGAACCATTGTGCATATCGCCATAGACGGCAAGTACGCCGGACACATAGTTCTCGGAGATGTTGTAAAGCCCACATCTGCCCAAGCCATTGCCGACCTTCACAAGTCGGGCGTGACACAGACCGTCATGCTGACAGGCGATACTCGCTCTGTTGCAGACCAGACTGCTGCCAGTCTCGGAATAGACAAGGTTTACAGCGAACTGCTTCCTGCCGACAAGGTGTCGCAACTGGAACGGCTACTCTCCCGATCAAAAGGCGATGACAAGGTGGCGTTTGTCGGCGATGGCATAAACGATGCACCGGTGCTCTCGCGTGCCGACCTCGGTATTGCGATGGGTGCAATGGGGAGTGATGCCGCGATAGAAGCAGCCGATGTGGTGCTTATGGATGATGATCCATTGAAAATAGGCAAGGCAATCCGCATATCGCGCAAGTGTCTGAAAATCGTGTGGGAGAATATCATCATGGCATTGGGGATCAAGGGCGTTTGCCTTGTGCTGGGCGTGTTCGGTATCGTCAATATGTGGCTTGCTATTTTCGCTGATGTAGGTGTGATGATACTTGCCGTGCTCAACGCCATAAGAGCCATGTACGTACACAAAATATGATGTTATGATATGTGAAGTGACCCCTAAAAGTTAGACAAATAACTTTTAGGGGTCACTTAATTTTATTGGTTCAGGTCAGATTACAGACCGAGCTTGGCGCGGATAGGTTCCGGCACTGCTTCTTTGTTGAGATAAATGTCAATTGTCTTGGCAAGGAAATAAGGCTCCGACACATAGAAGTAGCCATCGTAGATCTGGTTGGTGTCCCACGAATTCTTTACCTTATAATACTTGTTGCCGTTCTGGTCCACAGCCTTGCCGACAATCACCATGCCATGGTCGTCAGTTGTTTCCTGACGGTCAAACATTGCCTGACGCGATTCGGGAGTCACAGTGATCTCCTCCACGGGGCCGTTGATGTCATATTTCTGTTTCTCGCGGTCCTTGTCGGAGAGCTTCACCCAGCGTGCAAGTTCGGTGCCGTCCATATCGGCCTCTGTTTTCTCCTTAGGCATCACGGCATACCCTTTGGCCCATTTGAACCCGCCTTCGCTCACATCGGCAGCCCACACCAGCGAGTAGCCGTTGTCGATAGCGTTGTCAACCACAGCCTTGAACTCGTCAAGCGGCAGGTTGTAATATTTCTCCCACAGCCAGTTGTCGGCCAGTTCGAGGGCAAACTGTGTGTAGTAGGGGTGATGGGTGAACGAAGTCAGTGCCACATAGTCGTCCGGATTGATGGGCAGGCTTTCGGCGAATGAGCGCGGAGTGTAAGTTTTCCCCTCGTAGGTGAATGTCGAGGGATATTCCCCGAGATAAGCGTCAAGCACACCGTTGAATCCCTTGCGCCATGCGGTGGAGATACGTTTGCTGGCGTTGCGGTTCACAGCGTTGACATACGAGGTGAGCACATCGGCCATCTCGTAGTGCGAATGTTTCTCCTCCCCATACTGGAGCCCGGTGTAGGCCGATTCAGGCACTATGCCGTAGATGCGCCACACATACATGGGGTCGAGGGCGCTGCCACCTTGCGAGAAGTTGATTTTGCCGTTGGTGCGCACATATTTGTCGGCCTTGTCGTCGTAGCAGTGGCGCACCACAAACATTTCCGAAAGGTCCATCTCTTTACCGGTTTTGCGGAGAATCTCATCTTCAAAGAACGACAATCCGGAGAAGCACCAGCATGTGCCGGATTTGTTCTGGTCCTTTACTGAGGTTGTCTTCACAAGCTTCACATCGGTGAAAGTGAACCCTGTGCTGTCGGGCTTGGCTTCATCTGCAGCGGCGTAAAGAGTGCCCGCGCAGGCCAAAGCAAGAATCGATGCTATGTGTAGATTCATTGTAAATATGTGATAAAATGGTTGAATTGACGCAAAAATACTAAAAATTACGCAAACCTCTTACACAAACACAGGATTAATGTGCAAATGTTTTGTGGATTGCGATTAATGTGCGTAATTTGTAACCATGACTGCTTTTATCTCCATCAATTGGCTCTACTGGTCGCTGGCTATAGCTTACGCTGTGACCATCGTCAGCATTGTGGGGGTGGTGCTTTCCGAAAACCGCAACCCCGTGAAATCCCTGGCCTGGGTCACAGTGCTCCTGCTGTTTCCCATCGGTGGAATTTTGCTCTATGCCTTTTTCGGACGCAGCATCAAGAACCAGCGCATGATTTCCCGGCGCAACCGCAAGCTGCTCACCCGCAAGGAAGGCGAAGCCGGCGGAAGCTCACCCAATCTGTCGGGCCTCACCCCCGAGATGAGGCAGCAGGTGGAGCTCAGCCGCTCTTTGACCGGCGCACGCTTCCACACCGGCAACAAGGTGGAGCATTTCTGCTCCGGAAGGGATAAATTTGCCGCGTTGCTCAACGACATACGACGCGCCAAAAAATATATCCACCTCCAGTACTATATATTTGAGGATGACAACATTGGCCGTCAGGTGGCCCAAGCTCTCATGGAGCGTGCCCGCGCCGGAGTGAAGGTGAGGGTGATATACGACGACATCGGGTGCATAGGGGTCAAACGCCGTTTCTTCAAGGAGATGGCGGAGGCCGGTGTGGAGGCCCACCCGTTTTTCAGGGTTGCATGCCCGCCGTTCGCCACCCGCATCAACTGGCGCAACCACCGCAAGCTGTGTGTGATTGACGGCGAAGTGGGATATGTGGGCGGCATGAACGTGGCCGACCGCTACATCGATGGCGGCAAACGCAACTGCTGGCGCGATGTCCATCTGCGCATCGAAGGTCCCGCAGTCAGCTCGCTGCTCTACTCTTTTGCCGTTGACTGGAGTTTCATGGGGCAGCCTTTGGTGGTGGAGGAGACCACCGCCCGGAGCGCGGACAGCGGTGTGAGCATGCAGTTCATCACCTCGGGTCCCACAAGCGAGTGGAGCAATGTGGCGTTTGTGATGCTCAAGGCCATAGGCAATGCCAAGAAGCGGGTGTGGATTCAAACCCCCTATTTCCTCCCGCCCGAGAGCATCCTGCGCACTCTGCAGGCCGCTGCCATAGCAAGAGTGGATGTGAGGGTGATGATGCCCCGCCGGAGCGACTCCACAATCCTTACTTTCGCCTCCTACAGCTATGTGATGGAATGTCTCAGGGCCGGTGTGAAAATCTATCTTTTCGATGCCGGAATGCTCCACAGCAAGCTGATGGTGATTGACGACGAATTTACAGCCGTCGGCTCTACCAACATCGACTTCCGCAGTTTCGAGCACAATTTCGAAGGCACCATGTTTATGTATTCCAAAGAGTTGAACTCCAAGCTCCGCGAGGAGTTTCTCAAGGACGAAGCGCAGAGCACCAGGCTCATGGCAGGGGTGTGGCGCCACCGTCCATATACACAAAAGGCTCTGGAATCGATGGTGCGACTCCTGAGCCCTGTGTTGTAAGTATTATATTATTATTCTGATAGCGATTTGTGCATGGCCTCGGCGGCTTTGCGTCCGTCGCCCATGGCGAGAATCACCGTGGCACCGCCGCGCACAATATCGCCGCCGGCATACAGATTGCCTATCGACGACTGCATCGTGGCATCATTGACTGTGATGGTGCCTCTGCGCGACACCTCAAGCCCTGTGATAGCCGACGGGATGATAGGATTGGGCGACACTCCGACACTCACAATCACCATATCCACCGCTATCTCCTCCACCGCGCCTTCCACAGGCACCGGCGAGCGTCGGCCCGATTCGTCGGGTTCGCCGAGCTGCATCCGCTGCACACGCATGGCGCACACCCGGCCCCGCTCGTCGCCCACATATTCTATGGGGTTGTGGAGCGTGAGAAATTCCACGCCCTCCTCTTTGGCATGGGCCACCTCCTCGATGCGTGCCGGCATCTCGGCCTCGCCGCGGCGGTAAACCACATACACTTTCTCTGCTCCCATACGCCGGGCGGTGCGGCATGAGTCCATCGCGGTGTTGCCGCCGCCGATGATAGCGGCACATTTGCCGTGGGCCACAGGGGTGTCATGCCCCGGCTGCCCCGCACCCATAAGGTTGACACGGGTCAGATACTCATTGCTTGACATCACATTCACAAGGTTCTCGCCCGGAATCCCCATGAAGCGCGGCAGTCCGGCTCCCGAGGCCACGAATATCCCTTTGTAGCCCATGGCGCACAGATTGTCATACCCTATGGTCTTGCCGATTATGCAGTCGCGCACAAACTTCACCCCCAACTGCTCCAGCGCGTGGATCTCCTTGTCAACTACTGTGTTGGGAAGACGGAATTCCGGAATACCGTATTTGAGCACCCCGCCTATTTCGTGAAGCGCTTCATATACCGTCACCTCATATCCACGTTGTGCCATCGCTCCCGCAAACGACAACCCTGCGGGACCCGAACCGGCCACCGCTATCTTCATCCCGTTGCTCTCCGTGGGGTGCACTGCTGTTTCGGGCGCATTGTCTGCCGCATACCGCTCCAGATACCCGATGGCCACCGGCGCCTTGCGCATACGGTGGTAGATACAGCGGCTCTCGCACTGCTTCTCCTGCGGGCATACCCTGCCGCACACTGCCGGCAGGGAGCTGGTGTTGCGCAGCACAGCGGCCGCTACATCGAGCCGTCCACGCTGGATATTCTTTATAAAACCCGGAATGTTGATCTGCACCGGACAGCCCGACATACATTGCGGATCCGGACAGTCCATGCATCTTGTTGCCTCAAGCACGGCCTGCTCGGGGCTCAGGCCGCAGTTCACCTCCTCGCGGCATGTCACCCTGTAGGCCGGGTCGAGATGAGGCATCTCCACACGCGGTATGGCGGTGCGCTCCTTGGCCGGCACCGCATTGCGGAGCTCCTGGCGCCATTCAGCGTCACGGCTCGCGGTTATATCTTCCTTTGTGATCATGATTGTCAGTTATAGCTACGGAGACGAAGCATCATCTCGTCAAAATCCACCTTATGGGCATCAAACTCCGGTCCGTCGATACATACGAATCTGGTGCGGCCATCCACAGTCACGCGGCAAGCACCGCACATCCCCGTGCCGTCCACCATGATGGTGTTGAGAGAGCACATCGTGGGAATATGGTATCCGGCGGTGAGCATCGACACGAACTTCATCATTATCGCCGGGCCTATTGTCACCACCTGATGCACAGGCTCGCGCTGTATCACCTGCTCCACACCCTGGGTCACAAGCCCTTTTTGGCCATACGACCCGTCATCGGTCATGATAATCACCTCGTCGCTGTAAGGACGCACCTGGTCCTCGAGGATTATCAGCTCTTTGGTGCGGGCGGCCAGCACGGTGATCACCCTGTTGCCCGCCTGTTTCATAGCCTTGACTATCGGCAGAAGCGGAGCAACGCCCACACCCCCGCCGCAGCACACCACTGTGCCCACATTGGATATATGTGTGGCCTGTCCGAGCGGACCCACCACATCTATCAGATTCTCACCGGGATTGAGGGCGCAGATTTTCCGGGTGGACACACCCACCTCCTGCACCACAAGAGTTATCGTGCCGCGCTCTGTGTCGGCATCGGCTATCGTGAGAGGAATACGTTCGCCTCCCTCGCATGCCCGCACTATCACAAAATGTCCCGGGCGGCGCGAGCGTGCTATCATCGGTGCCTCGACAACGAGCTTCACCACTTTTTCGGAGAAATGCTCCTTGCTAACTATTTTGAACATATATTTAGGTTAATCTCCACAAAAGTAGTGATAATATCCGAGAGACATACCACCTTTTATATGCTTTCTACGGTTGTGGCTCAATACACCATCTTCTTCACCTGCGAGCCTTGCTTGCGGATGTACAGATGGCCGGGCTGCGGGTGGTCGATGCGTTGCCCCTGGAGGTTGTAATACACTGGCTGTTCGTAAGGAGTCTCGACCGCGGCCACCTCGTACACGCCTGTATATTCGCCCGGCTCAAACCCTTCGATGGTCTTGAAATGCCCCCACACCGGGTCGAGGCGATACAAATTCTCGCTTCCCGCCGGCACCTTCAGCACACAATCCTCATTGTCCGTGACTGTCACGTAATCCATATAGTTTTCATCATATTGAATATTGCCGAATCTGTAGAATCCCGGAGGAGTAGTGCCGTAGCATATCACCTCCTTTAGGTTCGGACAACGGGCTATGATATGCATAGTGCCAAATTCCAAAGGCCCGTCGCCCATGCCTCCTCCTTCCGCTCCGGATTGTGAATACCAGCAGTAGGCATCACGACTATGTCCCAGTCGCTCCACAGGCGGGAAATATACTCTTTCGAGGTTGGGGCAATCCGCGATATTTTCGTATGACACACTGAACACTCTGTTGGGAAAACGAATTTCTGTTCCTTTAAAGCCTGCGAGACCTTTGACAAAAAAACACAATCTTTCATCGTGCTGCTGCTGACGGTCATTACTGAGGAACTCTATTGACTCCACTTCGCAGTTGGCGAATGTTTGACTTTGCAGCCAATGGATATTTCCTCCTATAACTACTTTTTTGAATGAAGCACCACACATGGCATAGTAGTCAAGTGTGTATAAGTTCGGCAATTCCAAAACCTGAGTGTTTTCCACAACTGTGCCCTCAAAAACATAGCCTCCAAGTTCCTGTATGCTTTCGGGCAGGTCAAGCCTCAGGCTACCGCAATTACTGATGGCAGACGCCCCGATATACTTGATGCTCTCGGGCAATGTCAGCCATGTCAAACCGGTACAGTTGCAGAACGCGCAGTAATCTATCTCTCTCACCGTATAGACCTTATCGTTGTATCTCACCTCTTTTGGCACTGCAAGGGGGCCTTTATACGACACCTGTTTGGTTTTGTACTTGTCTGTACTGCTGTTGTATTCGTAAGTGTATCTTGATGTCACCTTTACATGGTCTCCGTCCTCTCCGTCAACATAACTGTAGTAGATGCCATCAACCTTGAAATCATATCTCTCCTGCGCTCCGACACCTAAAGCCATAGCCGCAATCGCCATTAAAAACAATATCTTCTTCATATCAATTTGTATATCTGTTTTATTCAATTATTTACAACCAATGTCATGTTTGACTGCGGATATCCGTCAACCACATTGGCGTGGTGGAACTTATAAGAGACCAGGATTCCGTCAGAGAGTTTTTCTACTGAGCGTTCAACTGCCTCAGAGGTTGGGGCGGCAATCGGGATGCCAGTGCTGAGGTTGATGGTAGTGGCTGATGCACAGCATGTTGCCATCGCAAGAAGAATGGAGGGAATGATCTTCATGGTGTCGGTAGATTGGTTAGTTGTTGATAATCGGCTGCAATTTAGTGAAAAATTCCTAAATAGACCAATGAAATCGCTGTTTTTTATATGTTTATGGATAAAAATTACCCCAAAAGTTGTGTGTGTTCAACCTTTGGGGTAAGTTTAGAATCGGGAGTGATTTTTTATCTAAGAGCGTCAGGTGGTTTCGTCAATCAGATAGGCTATTGACTCGTAGGGGCGCTTGATGGTGTCCATCATCGATATCTCGCAGGTGCGTGCCAACGAATAACAGCCGTCAAACTCCATCCCCTCGATGTCGCGTTTCTCCGGTTCGGTGGCAGCTTTGGCCACCTGCGGGAAGATGAATCCGCGGTCGCCGGCGGCTCCGCAGCAGTAGCAGTTGGCCGGCACAGTCACGCTGTCGGCACACTGACAGGCAATATCTTCCATCAGCTTGTCCACGCCCATGATTTTGGCCGCGCAGGTGGGATGCAGCAGCACACGGTGCTTCCTGCGGGTGACTTTGAGCTTCGGCATGGCGTATTGCGCGAGCCATTGTGTGATGTCGAGGATGGTGAGTGAGTCGTATCGCTTTTGGTTTTCCGGCGTGAAAAGATGGCGCTGATGGGCGAGCGACAGCAGGGTGTGGGTGCATGATGTGGTGTCGCAGAATATCGGGATGCGGCCGTTAGCGCTCAGTTCATAGAATTTCTCCACGGTGGCGTTGGCGGCAATCCGCTGTCCCTCGGGATCACCTTTATGCTCCCATATCTGCGAGCAGCAGAGGCCATGCATCGATTTGGGCACCGACACTTTCAGCCCGGCTTTGCGGGCAATGCGGAGCACCACGGTGATCAAATCGTCCTTACCTAACGACGAGCCGCCGAAAATGCGGGTCACGCACGCCGGGAAGTAGAGGAAGTCGGGATGCTCCGTCTCCTGCCAGTGCAGCCTGGCTGGCATCGGAAAATGCCGCGACCAGTGGGGCACCTGCTTGTAAATCTTGTGCATCAGGTCGGAAGCCCATATAAGCGGGTAGGGAGAGATGACTTTCTGCGAGGCCACGGCTGCTTTCAGCACACCGCGGATGGCTGTCTCCACCTCGCCGTAGTGTGGCGCCGATGCAGTGAGGGCTTGGCTGAACAGTTTGGGGTTGTTGGCCGTGCGCACGGCATCGGTCACCACTGCGGTGTTGATTCCCATCGGACACGGCATCTGACATGAGCCGTCGCTGCAGCAGGTGTCGGCGCCGATATATGTGTACTGTTTCTCCAGCTCCTTGCTCCCGGTGCGGGCAATGATGCGTCGGGCCTGGAGTAGCTGCCTCGGGGTGAGGGTGATGTTGCGTGAGGGACACGTGTGCTCGCAATAGCCGCACTCCATGCAGCGGTCGGCTTTGTCATACTCCATCTTGTCGCCAAACAGGTCAAGGCTCTTGATGTCGTTGATATAGGCATCGGGGTTGGAGTTGATTATCACTCCCGGATTGAGTATCCCTTTGGGGTCGGCGAGATTCTTCACCCGTTTCATCAGGGCATAGATGTCATCACCCCACTCCTTGGCCACAAACGGGGCCATTGCCCTTCCGGTGCCGTGCTCCCCCTTGAGCGACCCGTTGAGGCTGAGCACATGGGTTACGAGGCCATCGATGAAACTGCTGAAATTGGACATGCTCCCGGAGCTGTTCATACCGGCGGTGACAAGCGGATGGATGTTGCCGTCACGCGCATGGCCGAATATGGCCCCGTCATACCCGTGGGTCTTGAACAGCCGCTGCACCCCTTCCACCAGCGAGTCGAGCTGTTCCACAGGGGCGGCCACATCCTCAAGTATCACTGCATCGCCGGGCACTCGCGCTCCGGCTACACACGGAAACACTCCATCGCGTATGTTCCACAGCTTCTGCCTTTCGGCCACTGTGGTGGTGAACGCGTCGATATGTGTGAGCCCTTTGAGCGCTTTGATTTTCGGGGTCAGTGCGGCAATCTTTTCGGCCATCTCCCCGGGCGAGTCGGCACCGTAATCTATCAGCATGGCGGTGGTGCCCTGCGGCATATCGCTGGCCAACCCCTGCGAACTGCGCAGTGAGGCGTAGTCCATCATCTCCACCGCCAGTGCACCGCTCTCGCCAAGCCATGCGGCGGTGGCGGCGGCGGTGGTCACATCGGGGAAATAGAGCAGTGAGGAGGAGTAGGTGGTCATCAGCGGCAGGGTGTTCAGCTCCGCCGAGGCTATATAGGCCAACGTGCCCTCGCTCCCTATGAGCAGGTGGGCGAAAATATCCATCGGGTCGGAAAAATCCACAAACGAGTTCATGGCATATCCGGTCACATTCTTGATTTTGTATTTGGTGACAATCCTGTTGCGCATCGCATCGTCGGCCAGGATTGTGGCCCGGATGTCGGCGAGCCCACGGCACAGATCGCGCTGCTCGGTGGCAAACCGTGTGCGGTCGGCGGCGCTGGCGCTGTTGTAGCGGTTGCCGTCGGCCAGGATGAACTCTATCGAGCTGAGGGTGTGGTAGGAGTTGTGAGCCACACCGGCCTGCATTCCGCTGCTGTTGTTATTGAGTATCCCTCCCATCATCGCGGCGGCGGAGGATGCCGGGTCGGGTCCGATATGGGCATGGTGTGGTGCGAGGATATTGTTCACCTGGTTGGCGGTCAATCCCGGCTCAAACCATATCTTGCCGCCGTTGTCTCTCACCTCGTGGCGCGTGAAATGGGTGCGCAGCTCGCAGATGAGGCCGGTGCCGAGGGTCTGGCCGCAGAGCGAGGTGCCTCCGGCGCGAAATGTGACACAGGTGCCTGTCTCGTGGGCGAGTTGCAATATCTTGCGCACCTGGTCGGTGGACGATGGGCGAAGCACAGCCATAGGCTTGATGTTGAAATACGAAGCATCGCGGGCGTATATCTCGCGCCAAAGTTCGGTGTCGAGTATCTGGTCGTCGCGGAGCATCCACCGAAGTTGCTCCATAAGATAGTTTGAGCTCATAGAAAAGGGTATGTATTTGTAATTCTAACATTTGCACACCTATTTTGGTTTCCCCCTCCCGGGACTCCATTATTGTACGAAAAAATAACTATTACTCAACGAATGATGTTATCGGCCATCAAACTGATTGGCAGTGAGCTTGTGGCCATATATCAATATTTCATGCCGGTGGCCACAACCATCATCGTTGTGCTGCTGGGTGAAGCGCGGTTTCAGTGGATTGAAGGAGTGGCGATTGTGATGATTATCCTCGGTATGATTCTCACTGACTATGCCAATCATTCATCCCTCAATCGTTCACGTACAGGCAATGCGAACTCAAAATCCAATCCTTCATAGTTCCTGATACGGGAAAAATAGGTGCGTCACCTTGTTGACATTCAACTTGGTGACGCACCAATGTACTTGTATGTGATATTTGTTATCGCGTGGGGGCTGGGGCAGTGGCGGGAGCGGCAATGGCCTTGGTCATATCGTTGATGTCGGTGCCGGCCGGGCTGCAGTACATGGTGATGTCGAACAGCGGAGCCACAGCAGCCAGATGCTCGAAAATCTCACTCTGCACAGCTTCATAGGCGGTCCATGCGGTGGTGGTGTAGCAGTAGATCTGCAACGGTATGCCGTAAGCTCCCGGCTCCATTACCCTGACGAGAATCTGCTGGTCGGTGCCGATGAGCGGATGGTGGAGCAGATAGTGGCACATATAAGCGCGGAGCAGTCCGAGGTTGGTGTCGATGGTGCCGTTGACACAGGCAAGAGCGGGGTCGTAGAACATTCCTTTGGTTTGCACTTTAGTGATGAACTCCTCCATGCCCGGGAGCTTGCTGACGCTTTCAAGCAGCTGGGGAGTGGTGGGGTGCACGCTGTCCACATCCACGAGCATAGAGCGTGAGATGAGGCGGTAGCCGCTGTCGCTCATGCCGCGCCAGTTCTGGAAAGAGGTGGACACAAGGGTGTAGGGCGGCAGTGTGACGATGGTGTTGTCCCAGTTCTGCACCTTTACAGCGGTGAGCGACACATCGATACATATACCGTTGGCAATGGTGGAAGGCACCACAATCCAGTCGCCCACACGGAGCATGTCGTTCTGCGACAGCTGAATGCCTGCCACAAATCCGAGGATGCTGTCCTTGAACACCAGCATCAGGGCGGTGGCGAACACGCCTATGCCGGCGAGCAGGGTGGCAGGCGATTTGTCGAAAATCACCGACAGCCCCACAATGGCCACAATAATCCATACCACTCCTTTGGCCACATTGAGAATACCTTTGAGCGGCAGATTTTTGGTGTTCTCGTGGCGGTCGTAGCGGGTCCATACGAAGGTGAGCACAGCGTTGATGGCCAAGGCTGTGACAACGATAGTGTAGAGAGTGGCGAGCACTTCAAGGATATGGAGGATGAGCGATTGCGACTGAAAAGCGAACGGCAGCAAGCCGAGGAAAATCAGCGGCGGGATGATGTGGCTGCATTTGGAGATGACATGCTGCTGTATCAGGTCATCGCCGATAGATGTATGGCGCCATTTGACGAGCTTGCGGGTGCCCACAAGAATCAGTTTGCCGAGGAGCCATGACACAAAGAATGTCACGGCCACAATTACGGCCACATAGATTATTTCTTCGATGGTGTGGTTTTTGGAGAGACCAAAATTGTCAAGCAGTTGGTCGATGGTTCCAAGGAGCCAAGAGGCAACCTTATGGGTGGGGATGATGTCGGCAAGCATGATGAACGTAGTTGAAATAGTGTTGATGATTTGATTACTAAACACCTGCCGGCCCGAGAATGTTCCCTGAAGAGGAAATTCTGATAATTTCTGTAGATACAATAAAAAAAAGACATCCCGGCGGAAGGCCGGGATGTCAGTAAAGGGTATGTGAGTCAGGTTTTTATTGTTTCGGACCCATCTCGAGGATCAGCTCGCCGCCCTGCATTATGTCGGAGTGCATGATGTAGGGGCTGTCTCTTATACACATCTCCGAGCCCACGAGACGGAGCTACATCTC